>Ga0160419_100747_pt1 | contig 17895 bp, 11 predicted proteins | sample CelAP2metagpilot_2_FD_108196 | JGI IMG/M metagenome (GOLD analysis project Ga0160419, IMG submission 108196) | Phycosphere-associated microbial communities from Cellana algal ponds in Kailua-Kona, Hawaii, USA - Cellana AP2-4-25 metagenome pilot ... | reverse complement strand
TTGAAGTCACCAAAATACTTGGTGATCGCCGCCGTCAGCGTCGTCTTGCCGTGGTCAACGTGGCCAATCGTGCCGATGTTGACGTGCGGTTTCGTGCGTTCAAACTTTTCCTTTGCCATGGTGTGGCTCCTTTGAATTTAGGTGATGGGTGCAAGCACCCATCCTACGTTGGGGTCCGGTGCGCCGCTGGGGCGCACCTTGGTTAAGCGAATTTGGCCTGAATCTCGTCCGAGATGTTCTGTGGCACGGCCTCGTAGTGGTCGAACTGCATGGTGAAGTTCGCACGACCCGAAGACATCGACCGCAGGGTGTTGATGTAGCCGAACATGTTGGCCAGTGGCACAAAGGCGTCGATGGCAATCGCGTTACCGCGCGTGTCCTGACCCTGTACCTGACCCCGACGGGACGTCAGATCGCCGATGATGCCGCCGGTATAATCTTCCGGTGTCACCACTTCGACTTTCATGATCGGCTCCAGCAGCTTTGCGCCGGCCTTCTTCATGCCTTCGCGCATACCCATGCGGGCCGCGATTTCGAACGCCAGAACGCTGGAGTCCACATCGTGGAACTTACCGTCGACCAGGGCCACCTTGAAGTCGATCACGGGGAAGCCCGCAAGCGGACCGCTGTCCATGACGGACTGGATGCCCTTTTCAACACCGGGGATGTATTCCTTGGGAATCGAACCGCCGACGATGCGGGACTCAAACGAATAGCCTTCGCCCGGCTCGGTTGGCATGAGGATCATCTTGACCTCACCAAACTGACCAGAACCACCCGACTGCTTCTTGTGGGTGTAGGTGACTTCGGCTTCGCGAGAGATCGTCTCACGATAGGCCACCTGAGGCGCACCGATGTTGGCTTCGACTTTGAATTCCCGCTTCAGACGATCGACGAGGATGTCGAGGTGAAGTTCACCCATGCCCTTCATGATGGTCTGACCGGATTCCAGATCGGTTTCCACACGGAAGGAAGGATCTTCTGCCGCCAGACGCTGGAGGCCGATGCCCATCTTCTCCTGGTCGGCCTTCGTCTTGGGCTCAACCGCAATCTCGATCACCGGATCGGGGAAGGTCATCGTTTCCAGCACGACGGGATCGTTGACCGCGCAAAGCGTGTCACCCGTTGTGGTGTCTTTCAGACCGGCCAGCGCGATGATGTCGCCCGCGAAGGCTTCCGTGATTTCCTCACGGTCGTTGGAGTGCATCATCATCATCCGGCCAACGCGCTCTTTACGCTGCTTGGTGGAGTTCAGAAGCGTGTCACCCTTGTTCAGCACGCCGGAATAGATGCGTGTGAACGTCAGCGTGCCAACGAAGGGGTCGTTCATGATTTTGAACGCCAGGCCGGAGAACGCCATTTCGTCGTCCGCGCGGCGGGCGATGTCACGTGTTTCCGTCTCGTCACCGGGTTTAAAGCCCATGTAATCGACAACGTCCATCGGAGATGGCAGATAGTCGATCACAGCATTGAGCAGCGGCTGCACGCCTTTGTTTTTGAAGGCAGATCCACAAAGCACGGGGATGAATTTGATCTCCAGCGTACCCTTACGGATCAGGCGGCGCAGCGTCGCAACGTCCGGCTCATCACCGTCCATCAGATAGGCTTCCATCGCGTCGTCGTCCATTTCGACGGCAACTTCGATCATTTTCGCACGCCATTCATCGGCTTGTGCCTTCAGGCTGTCGCGGATCGGGCGTTTCTCCCAGGAGGCGCCAAGGTCTTCACCGGCCCAAACCCATTCTTCCATGGTGACCAGGTCGACCATGCCTTCCAGCTCGGTCTCTGCTCCGATCGGGATCTGGATGGGGCACGGTGTGGCACCGGTACGGTCCTGGATCATGTGCACGCAGTTAAAGAAGTCCGCGCCGATCTTGTCCATCTTGTTGACGAACACGATGCGTGGAACCTTATACCGGTCAGCCTGACGCCAAACGGTTTCTGTCTGCGGCTCAACACCTGCGTTGGCGTCCAGAACGGCAACCGCGCCATCGAGAACCGCCAGCGAACGCTCAACTTCAATGGTGAAGTCAACGTGGCCGGGCGTGTCGATGATGTTCATGCGGTGCTTGGGTGTATCCGCAGTGGAGCCGTCTTCGGTGCGCTCCCAGAACGTGGTGGTCGCAGCGGAGGTGATGGTGATGCCGCGTTCCTGCTCCTGCTCCATCCAGTCCATGGTGGCTGCACCATCGTGCACCTCACCGATGTTGTGGGATTTTCCTGTGTAGTACAGGATACGCTCGGAACATGTGGTTTTGCCGGCATCGATGTGGGCCATGATGCCGAAGTTGCGATAGCGGTCTAGCGGATAGTCGCGTGCCATTTGAAAGCTTCCTCAGAAGTATGCTTTGAAAAGGGTCAAGGGCCGCGCGGATCGCGGCCCTGATCTTGGGAAATTTACCAGCGGTAGTGGCTGAACGCTTTGTTGGCGTCGGCCATCTTGTGGGTGTCTTCGCGCTTTTTCACGGCAGTGCCGCGGGATTGCACAGCATCCAGAAGCTCACCGGCAAGGCGCTCTTCCATGGTGTTTTCATTGCGCGAACGGGAGGCTTTGATCAACCAGCGGATGGCCAGCGCCTCACGACGCTCAGGGCGGACTTCGACGGGCACCTGATAGGTGGCACCACCGACGCGGCGCGAACGCACCTCAACGGAGGGTTTGATGTTGTCGAGCGCTTCGTGGAACACTTCGATGGGCGCGCGTTTGATCTTGTCCTCAACGCGGGTCATCGCGTTGTAAACGATACGCTCGGCGACGGATTTCTTGCCGTCGATCATCAGGTTGTTCATGAATTTGGTCAGAACCAGATCACCGTACTTGGCGTCTGGCAGGACTTCGCGTTTTTCAGCGGCGTGGCGGCGTGACATGGTGTTGTCTTCCTTCGTGGTCTCGGTGGTGCGCAATGAATGCGCACCCTACGGGTGGATGGGTAGGGCGCGCCTGCATGCGCGCCACTGCTCAAATTACTTGGGACGCTTGGCACCATACTTGGAGCGACGCTGCTTCCGGTCTTTAACGCCTTGCGTATCAAGCACACCGCGCAGGATGTGATAGCGCACACCGGGAAGGTCCTTCACACGGCCGCCACGGATCAGAACCACGGAGTGTTCCTGCAGGTTGTGGCTTTCACCGGGGATGTAGGAGATCACCTCAAAACCGTTGGTCAGGCGGACCTTCGCAACTTTCCGCATCGCGGAGTTCGGTTTCTTGGGTGTGGTTGTGTACACACGGGTGCAGACGCCACGCTTTTGCGGGCACTGCTCAAGGTGCATGGATTTGGAGTATTTGCGTTTCGGCTGTCGCGGCTTGCGGATCAGCTGTTGGATCGTTGGCATTCCGGTTTATCCCCGTCTTGGCTCTCACATGGTGCACGAGGGTGGCCCCATGCGGTTTCAAATTCGGTGCCAACGCATGATGCGTGGCGGTGCGATGTGGACCCTTCACGCTGCGCAACCCTGCGCAAAGCAAAAACACCGCGACGTTCCCGTACCGAGGTGAACGAAGCGGTGGGGCACCAGAGGATCGGATCAGCAATAGACCGGATCTTGACCACATTAGATATGATTTCAACGCACAGAGCAGGACTCCAGCGCCGAGATAGCGCGCGTATAGAAGGTCAGGGGTATGCTGTCAACAGGTGCGCTGTCAGTGTCCTTCGGCGAAAGGAGTTGCCAGTGGCAAGCCAGTCCTCGCATAGTCTGCCAAACGGGCTGGCGGTAACAAAGGGGTTCTCTCATGCAGGCAATCGGGCTCTGTCGCTTTTCTTATCCAGCCTTGGGCGGTTTTCAGGTGGAACATGAGACCATCGAAGACCGGATTGCGTATCTGTATGACGACCGTCGGCTTGAAGAACGTTTCCGTCTGTTCGACACCGTCGCCCTGCCCTGTCTGCGGGCACAAACCGATCCGGACTTTACCCTGATCATCGTCGTCGGCGATCAATTTCCTGCCCATCATAAAAAACGACTGGAAGCGATGATTGCGGATGTCCCGCAGGCTTTGATCCATCATGAACCACCGCGCAAACAACGCGAAGTGATGAAAGAAGTGCTGAATGATGCCCGCCTTGATCCGTCCAAACCCTGCCTGCAGTTTCGCTACGATGACGATGATGCCGTTGCAGTGGATTTCATCGCGAAAATGCGCAAGACCGCTTCAGATTGTGCACCCTTGCTGCGACAACACAAGACCGTCGCGTTAGATTGGAACCAAGGCTACATCGCGGAGTTCGGTGCAGATGGTATCGCAGCGGTAGAGGTCTTTCGGCAGTTCAATGTCGCGGCGCTTGGCATGTATGTCGAAGGCAATTGCCAGAAGACCATCATGAACTTTGGTCATCACAAGCTACCGCAGTTCATGCCTGCCGTCAGCCTTTCGGACAAGGCAATGTTTGTCCGCAGCCACAACAATTTCAACGACTCGCGGCAAAAACTCGCAAAGGGCTTTGAAGTTGCCCCCCTAACCTCTGCTCAGGAACAACTCTTTCGCAGTTGCTTTGCCATCGACGCTGACCGCGTGCGTCAGGCTTTCTCAACCGCGTGACGCTTTACCTTCACGGTACAACGTGAAGGCCCCGGTGCCGACGACAATCGCCGCCCCCAACAGGGTCCAGTTATCCGGCCATTCTTCAAAGACAAACCATCCAAGGATCAACGCGCACACCAGCCCCGTGTAGCGGAACGGCGCCACGAAAGAGACCTCCCCCACCCGCATCACGCGGATAGAAAAATAGTACCCCCCCAGAATGAAGATTGCCGCAGCCGCGATCAGCAGGCCATGCGCACCGCTGACCGGGGCCCAGGGTTGGAAGGTGGATACGATCCCTGCCCCCGTCATGACTGTCATTGCGGAAATCAGGGTGACACTGATGGACGGCACATCGGGTGACAGCTCCCGCGTGACCAGATCCCGGACGGTAACGCAGCAAACCGCACCCACCGCATATAGCGACCAGATCGTGAACCCGGCGGCCCCCGGTTTCACAATCAGCAGAACACCGACAAATCCAATCGCAATCGCCGTCATGCGGCGCCATCCAACCGCCTCGCCCAGCACCACGGCAGAGGCCAGCGTGACCGTCAGCGGCAGCGCTTGTAGAATGGCCGTGGCATTGCCAAGCGGCATGTTGAAAAGCGCCGATAGAAACAGGAAGGTGGCGGTGACCTCAGCACAGGACCGCAGCGCGATCAGCACCCAATCCCGGCGGGCAATGTCAAAGTGCATCCTGCCCAACCGCCCGCGCGCCCCCACAATAAGAAGCGTTGTCAACACGCCGCGCAGAAAGATCAGCTGAAACAGCGGTACGGCACCTTCCGTCATCTTCACCAATGTGTCGTTGAAGGTGAAACAGGCCATGGTGGCCATCATGAGCACCGCACCACGCAGGTTTGGCGACATTTACCCGCTGCCCCCGGATTTGAGCCCTGCCAGCATCTCATGATTCAGGTCAAACCCCTCCCGCAGGCATCTGCGGATACCACGGGGGCGCAGCGTGCCCGCCCGCCCCGTCGGGGACGCGCCGGAATCGTTGTCCTGATGCACGGATCTGATCCACATCGGCTGTGTCACCTCGGTATAGCAGTCGTAATACTGCATGAACTGGCGGTGGTTCCGGCGAAAGACCGTCGCGGCATCGCCCCTTCTGGCGACCATCGCCAACCCAATGCCAAGCGGCGCGCGCTCATACCATTCGCTCACCGGCTCTTCGGCATCCGCATCAAGGTAGAGGCCGCGGTTGAAGGCAATCACGAAAGCATCATCGGTGTCGCGCATCCCCAACATATGAGTGCCAATCCTGCGCACCCGGCCAATCGTCTCACGGTGCATGGCGTCATCGTCATCCTGCCGGAAGGTGGCGATGTGGGTGGCGTCAGGATCGTCTGGCAGCGCATTATAGGCGGCTTTGACCGCCTGAATGTGGATCATCGGCGGCAATGCGATCAGATGCGCGGCATTAAACCCATCAAGCAGCGATTCCAGACGGGATCGGGCCTGCGCCGGGAAGTCCTCTCCGATCAGGATACCGACGGTAAAATCCTGATCTTCCTGCAACTTCAATGAATGCAGGGCCAGCCGCTCAAACAGGGCAAAGCGCCGGTCCAGACGGGCGGGCGCGTAGAGCATCTCCCGCGTCTTCTCCATGCCTTGGGTGGATTTGGCGAAGCCGTTTTCAGACAGGTAAGAGAACCTCAGCAGTCCCTTGATCTGAATCTTGTGATTTTCCGCCATGCGCCGCGCCCCGTGTCTTTGGCCAGACGCTACGGGATGGTGCAGTGTGAGGGAAGGGGGTTGCGCGCACTGCCGCACAAAGAAAAGCCCCCGCATCTGGTGGGATGCGGGGGCTTCTCAATCCGTCACTGGAGGAGACGCGATTACTCGCGGCTCTCGTCGTCCATGATCACCGTGTCGAAGACATCGCCACCGACGATGTCGCTCTCCTCAGCTGCTGGTGCAGCAAGTGCTGCGGCGGCTTCGGCTTCTTCACGGCGCGCTTCGATCACCACGTTGTCACGATCCTGCGCAACCTTGCGCATCTGCTGTGTCGCACCGCCGGTGCCCGCAGGGATCAGACGACCCACGATAACGTTCTCTTTCAGGCCGACCAGCTTGTCCTTCTTGCCCTGCACCGAAGCCTCGGTCAGCACGCGTGTCGTCTCCTGGAAGGAGGCGGCAGAGATGAACGAACGGGTCTGCAAGGACGCCTTGGTGATGCCCAGCAGGATCGGCTCGCCCTTGGCCAGACGCCCGCCCTTGGCAGCCGCCTTTTCATTGGCAAGGTCGAACTCCTGCTTGTCGACGTGCTCCCCTTTGAGCAGCGTGGTGTCGCCGCTCTCCTGGATTTCCCACTTTTGCAGCATCTGACGCACGATGACTTCGATGTGTTTGTCGTTAATCTTCACACCCTGCAGGCGGTAGACGTCCTGCACTTCGTCGATCATGTAATCCGCCAGCGCTTCGACACCCATGATGGACAGGATGTCATGCGGCGCGGGGTTGCCGTCCATGATGTAGTCGCCCTTCTGGACAAAATCACCTTCCGCAACAGGAATGTGTTTGCCCTTCGGCACCATGTATTCGACCTTGTGATCCGCATCCTCGGAGGACTCAATCGCGATACGACGCTTGTTTTTGTAGTCCTTGCCAAAGCGCACATAACCGTCGATTTCCGCAATGATGGCGTGATCCTTGGGGCGGCGCGCCTCAAAGAGTTCGGCCACACGCGGCAGACCACCGGTGATGTCCTTGGTCTTGGCGCCTTCACGCGGAATACGCGCAATGATGTCGCCGGCCTTGACCTCAGTCTGATCCTCGACGGACAGAACCGCATCCACGGACATCGGATAGGTGACCGGGTTGCCCGCATCGTTGCGCACAGGCTCCCCGTCTTCACCGACCAGAATGACCTCTGGCTTGAGCTCATTGCCCTTGGGTGCCGCACGCCAGTCGATCACGATCTTCTGGGTCATGCCGGTTGCATCATCGGTTTCATCCTTGACCGCGATCCCGGACACAAGGTCCACGAACTTGGTCATACCGGATTTCTCCGCAATGATCGGCAGTGTGTAGGGATCCCATTCGAACAGCTTGTCGCCACGGGAAACCGTATCGCCGTCCTTGACGAACAACGTCGTGCCGTAGCCGATCTTGTGGCTGGCCCGCTCTGCCCCGTCTTCGCCGACGATCAGCATCTTCATGTTCCGGCCCATCACCATGATCGCGCCTGCGGCGTTCTCAAGGGTCTGTGCGTTCTCGAACACGATCTTGCCTTCCTGAGATGCCTCAAGGAACGACTGTTGGCCACCTTGGGCAACGCCACCGATGTGGAAGGTCCGCATCGTCAGCTGTGTACCCGGCTCACCAATTGACTGCGCGGCGATGATGCCCACCGCTTCGCCCTGGTTCACCAGCGTACCACGTGCGAGGTCACGACCGTAGCACATGGCGCAAACGCCTTCTTCGGCTTCACAGGTCAAAGGCGAGCGGATGCGTGCAGACTGCACTGCCGCTTCGTCGATCATGTCGGACATGCGCTCATCAATCAGCGCACCTTCAGCGGCCAGCACCTCGTCGGTACCCGGACGCAGAATGTCCTCTGCCGCCACACGGCCCAACAGACGCTCCGCCAGCGAGGAGACAACCTCACCGTCGTTCACGGCTGCCTCAGCGGTGATCGCGGCCTCGGTGCCGCAATCGTGCATACGCACGATGCAGTCCTGCGCCACGTCCACCAGACGACGGGTCAGATAGCCGGAGTTCGCCGTTTTCAGAGCCGTGTCTGACAGACCTTTCCGCGCACCGTGGGTGGAGTTGAAGTACTCAAGAACGGTCAGACCTTCCTTGAAGTTCGAGATGATCGGCGTCTCGATGATGTCGCCGTTCGGCTTGGCCATCAGGCCACGCATACCGCCCAGCTGCTTCATCTGTGTCACAGAACCACGCGCACCGGAGTGGGCCATCATGTAGACCGAGTTCGGCTCCATTTCAGCGCCGTTCTCATCCGTCCGCTCAGCAGAGATCGAGCCCATCATCGCGTCAGTGACCTTGTCGTTACACTTCGACCAGGCATCGACCACTTTGTTGTACTTCTCACCCTGGGTGATCAGACCGTCCATGTACTGCTGTTCGAAATCCTTGACCTGTTCGCGGGTCTCATCGACCAGCGTCCATTTGCTGTCAGGGATCAGCATGTCGTCCTTGCCGAAGGAAATTCCGGCTTTGAACGCCTCACGGAAACCCATGGTCATGATCTGATCGCAGAAGATGACGGATTCCTTCTGCCCGCAATAGCGGTAAACGGTGTCGATGACCTGCTGCACTTCTTTCTTGCGCAGCAAACGGTTGACCAGGTCAAACGGCGCCTTCGCATTCAAGGGCAGCATTGCGCCCAGACGCACACGACCGGGGGTCGTGTCAAAGCGCTTCATGACCTCGTTGCCTTCGTCGTCGATCTGCTTGATCCGCGCTTTGATCTTGGCGTGCAAATGCACTTCGCCCGCGTCGAGGGCATGCTGCACCTCGTCCACGGTGCCAAAGATCATGCCTTCGCCCTTCATACCCTCACGTTCAAGCGTGGTGTAATAAAGACCAAGGATCATATCCTGCGAGGGCACGATGATTGGCGCGCCGTTTGCAGGCGACAGAACGTTGTTCGTGGACATCATCAGAACACGCGCTTCCAACTGCGCTTCCAGCGACAGCGGGACGTGCACAGCCATCTGATCACCGTCGAAGTCGGCGTTGAACGCCGAACAAACCAACGGGTGAAGCTGAATGGCTTTACCTTCGATCAACACAGGTTCGAACGCCTGAATGCCAAGACGGTGCAGCGTCGGCGCCCGGTTCAACATGACAGGGTGTTCGCGGATGACTTCATCCAGAATGTCCCAAACCTCGGGACGTTCCTTTTCCACCAACTTCTTGGCTTGCTTCACGGTGCTGGAAAGCCCTTTGGCCTCCAGCCGCGAGTAGATGAACGGCTTGAACAGTTCCAACGCCATCTTCTTGGGCAGACCACATTGGTGCAGCTTCAGTTCCGGACCGGTCACGATGACTGAACGACCGGAGAAGTCGACGCGTTTGCCCAAAAGGTTCTGACGGAAGCGGCCCTGCTTGCCTTTCAGCATGTCGGACAGCGATTTCAGCGGGCGCTTGTTGGCACCCGTGATCACGCGGCCGCGACGGCCGTTGTCGAACAGCGCATCCACAGATTCCTGCAACATGCGCTTTTCGTTGCGAACGATGATGTCAGGCGCACGCAGCTCGATCAGACGCTTGAGACGGTTGTTCCGGTTGATCACACGACGGTAGAGATCGTTGAGGTCAGACGTCGCAAAACGACCACCATCCAGTGGCACCAGCGGGCGCAGTTCTGGCGGGATCACGGGGATCACGGTCAGAACCATCCACTCAGGCCGGTTGCCGGATTCAAGGAAGGACTCAACCACCTTCAGGCGCTTGATGATCTTCTTGGGCTTCAGTTCACCCGTGGCTTCTTTCAGCTCCTCGCGCAGTTGGTCAGCCTCGGCCTCAAGGTCGATGGCGGCCAGCATTTCGCGGATCGCTTCGGCACCGATGTTGGCGGTGAATGCGTCCATGCCATAGGCATCCTGCGCGTCCATATACTCCTCTTCGGTCATCATCTGACCGTAGGTGAGGTCCGTCAGACCGGGTTCGATCACCACGTAGTTCTCGAAATAGAGCACACGCTCCAGATCACGCAGGGTCATGTCCAGCATCAGACCGATGCGGGAGGGTAGCGATTTCAGGAACCAGATGTGCGCGACGGGTGCGGCCAGTTCGATGTGGCCCATCCGCTCACGGCGGACCTTTTGCAGCGTGACTTCCACACCGCATTTCTCGCAGACAACGCCGCGATATTTCATGCGCTTGTATTTGCCGCACAGACATTCGTAGTCCTTGATCGGGCCAAAGATACGCGCGCAGAACAGGCCGTCACGCTCTGGCTTGAACGTCCGGTAGTTGATGGTTTCGGGTTTCTTGATCTCACCGAAAGACCACGACAGGATCCGCTCTGGCGATGCCAGAGAGACCTTGATTTCGTCAAACACCTTTGGGGGGGTGAGCGGGTTGAACGGGTTGTTTGTCAGTTCCTGGTTCATTTTCAAATCCTTGAAAGGGGTGCGGACGATGGGGAACGGTGGGTTTCACCCACCCTACGTAGGGTGGGTGAAACCCACGCGCCGTTGATGATCACTCATCTTCCTCCGCATCCAGGAGTTCCATATTCAGGCCGAGGCCGCGGACTTCCTTGACGAGCACGTTAAAGCTCTCCGGAATGCCCGCTTCGAAATTATCCTCGCCCTTCACGATGCTTTCATAGACCTTCGTCCGGCCCGCAACGTCGTCCGACTTCACCGTCAGCATTTCCTGCAGGGTATAGGCGGCGCCGTAGGCTTCCAGAGCCCAGACTTCCATTTCCCCGAAACGCTGACCACCGAACTGCGCCTTACCACCCAGCGGCTGCTGCGTGACGAGGGAGTATGGCCCGGTAGACCGCGCGTGGATCTTGTCATCCACCAGGTGGTGCAGCTTGAGCAGGTACTTGACGCCAACGGTCACAGGACGGGCAAACTGCTCGCCCGTGCGGCCGTCAAACAGCACCGACTGACCGGATGTATCGAACCCAGCGCGGGTCAGCGCGTCGTTCACATCCGCTTCCTTGGCACCGTCAAACACTGGCGTCGCAATCGGCACACCGCGTGTGACATTGCCTGCCGCTTCCACCAGCGTCTCCTCATCCATGCCTTCCAGACCTTCGGAATACACGTCCTCACCGTAGGCGATGCTCATCGCTTCGCGGACAGGTGTCAGATCACCGGAGCGTTTGTACTCCTGCAAAGCCTCATCAACGTTCAGACCCAGACCGCGTGCGGCCCAGCCCATGTGCGTCTCAAGGATCTGACCCACGTTCATACGTGACGGCACGCCCAGCGGGTTCAGACAGAAGTCCACCGGTGTCCCGTCCGCGAGGAACGGCATGTCTTCCATCGGTACAACCTTGGAAATAACACCCTTGTTGCCGTGACGGCCCGCCATCTTATCACCCGGCTGCAGCTTACGCTTCACCGCGACAAAGACTTTGACCATCTTCATCACACCCGGAGGCAAATCATCACCACGACGGACTTTTTCGACCTTGTCCTCAAAGCGCGCATCCAAGGTCCGCTTCTGGATCTCGTACTGCTCGTTCAAAGCTTCAACGATCTTGGCGTCATCCTCATCCTCAAGGGCAAGCTGCCACCACTGACCGCGGGTCAGTTGATCGTCCAGCAGCTCCTCGGTGACGGGGCTGTTGGATTTGACGCCCTTGGGGCCTTTGACAGCCACTTTGCCCAGCAGCATCTCACGCAGACGCGCATAGATGTTCCGATCCAGGATCGCCAATTCGTCGTCGCGGTCACGGGCGAGGCGTTCAACTTCCTCACGCTCGATCTGCAACGCACGTTCGTCTTTCTCAACGCCGTGGCGGTTGAACACGCGCACTTCGACAACCGTGCCGAAGTCACCCGGTTTCACCCGCAGCGATGTATCGCGTACGTCCGACGCTTTCTCACCAAAGATGGCGCGCAGGAGTTTCTCCTCCGGCGTCATCGGGCTTTCGCCCTTTGGTGTGATCTTGCCCACAAGAATATCGCCCGGCTCCACGTCCGCGCCGATATAAACGATGCCGGCCTCGTCGAGGTTGCGCAGCGCTTCTTCACCGACGTTTGGAATGTCGCGGGTGATTTCCTCTGGCCCCAGCTTGGTGTCACGGGCGGCGACTTCGAATTCCTCGATGTGGATCGAGGTGAAGACGTCGTCACGGGAGACCCGCTCGGAGATCAGGATGGAGTCCTCGTAGTTGTAGCCGTTCCAAGGCATAAACGCGACAACCACGTTCTTGCCCAGAGCCAGTTCACCCATGTCCGTGGATGGACCATCGGCAATCACCTGACCCTTTGTCACCGTCTCGCCCACACGCACCAGCGGACGCTGGTTGATGCAGGTGTTCTGGTTGGAGCGCTGGAATTTGCGCATGCGGTAGATGTCCACACCCGCGTCGCCCAGTTCAAGGTCCTCGGTGGCCCGGATCACGATCCGGCTTGCGTCAACCTGGTCGATCACGCCTGCGCGTTTCGCCATGTAGGCCGCACCGGAATCCCGTGCCACAACTTCTTCGATGCCTGTCCCCACAAGCGGTGCTTCCGCCTGCAAGAGGGGCACAGCCTGACGTTGCATGTTGGAACCCATCAAAGCGCGGTTCGCGTCGTCGTTCTCAAGGAACGGGATCAGCGAGGCCGCAACGGAGACCAACTGCTTTGGAGAAACGTCAATCAAATCAACGTTTTCCGTGGGTGCCAGCGTATAGTCACCTGACTGACGGGTGGAGACCATTTCATTGACGAACTTCATGTTCTCATCAAGGTTCGCGTTGGCCTGCGCCACGGTGTGGCGCATTTCCTCGGTCGCGGACATGTAGTGAACCTCATCGGTCACCTTGCTGTCCTTGACCACACGATAAGGCGTTTCGATGAAGCCGTACTTGTTCACACGGGCGAAGGTCGCCAGAGAGTTGATCAGACCGATGTTCGGCCCTTCCGGCGTTTCAATCGGACACATCCGACCGTAGTGCGTCGGGTGCACGTCGCGCACCTCAAAGCCCGCACGTTCCCGTGTCAGACCGCCTGGCCCAAGCGCCGAAAGGCGACGCTTGTGCGTGACCTCAGACAGCGGGTTGGTTTGGTCCATGAACTGCGACAACTGCGAGGAACCGAAGAATTCACGCACAGCCGCCGCAGCAGGCTTCGCGTTGATCAGGTCCTGTGGCATCACTGTGTCGATCTCGACCGAAGACATCCGCTCCTTGATCGCACGCTCCATGCGCAGAAGACCGACGCGGTACTGGTTCTCCATCAATTCGCCAACGGAGCGTACACGACGGTTGCCAAGGTGGTCGATGTCGTCGATGTCGCCACGGCCGTCGCGCAGATCCACCAGCGCCTTGATGCAGGCCACGATGTCATCGCGGTCCAGCGTGCGCTGCGTGTCTTCCTTGTCGAGTGCGAGACGCATGTTCATCTTCACGCGGCCAACCGCAGACAGGTCATAGCGTTCTGAATCGAAGAACAACGTGTCGAACAGGGCCGACGCCGCTTCAACGGTGGGCGGCTCGCCCGGACGCATGACGCGGTAGATGTCCATGAGCGCGGTATCGCGGTTCATGTTCTTGTCGTTTGACATCGTGTTGCGCATGTATGGACCGACGGTGACGTTATCGATGTCCAGCAGCGGAATGTCGGTGATGCCCGCATCCACGAGTTCCTTCGCGGTGCCGCCGATCAGCTCACCGTCTTTGTCGTATTCCAGCGTCAACTCGTCCCCGGCTTCGACATAAATCGCGCCGGTTTCTTCGTTGATGATGTCTTTGGCGACAAACTTGCCCTGAATGTGATCAAACGGCAGCAGCAGTTCGGACACGGAACCTTCGTCGATCAGCTTCTTGACCGCACGTGGCGTGACTTTCTTGCCCGCTTCGAACAGAACTTCGCCGGACTTCGCATCCACGATGTCATAGGTCGGACGGGTGCCGCGCACTCGTTCGGGGAAGAACGGCGCAACCCAGCCTTTGTTCTTCTTCAGCTTGTAGTTCACGGTCTCGTAATACGCATCCATGATCGCTTCCTGATCAAGGCCCAGCGCATAGAGCAGCGTGGTCACAGGCAGTTTGCGGCGACGATCGATGCGCGCAAACACGATGTCCTTGGCGTCAAACTCAAAGTCCAGCCAGGAGCCGCGATATGGGATGATGCGGCAGGCGAACAGGAGTTTGCCGGAGGAGTGGGTCTTGCCCTTGTCGTGGTCAAAGAACACGCCCGGAGAACGGTGCATCTGGGAGACGATCACCCGCTCCGTGCCGTTCACGATGAACGTGCCGTTCGGGGTCATCAAAGGCATGTCGCCCATGAAGACGTCCTGTTCCTTGATGTCCTTGACGGATTTGGCGCCTGTGTCCTCATCCACATCAAACACGATCAGACGCAGGGTGACTTTCAGCGGCGCGGAATAGGTCATGTCGCGCTGCTGGCACTCTTCTACGTCGTACTTGGGCTTTTCCAGCTCGTACTTGACGTATTCGAGGACGGAGGTTTCGTTGAAGTCCTTGATCGGGAAAACCGACTGGAACACGCCCTGGATGCCATCGCCATCCGTGGGGGTGTCGGCATCGCCGGAGTTCAGGAACAGGTCATATGAAGATTTCTGCACCTCAATGAGGTTCGGCATTTCCAGCACTTCGCGGATTTTGCCGTAGTATTTACGAAGACGTTTCTGGCCAAGGAAGGTTTGTGCCATGTGTCGTGTCACCTTTCGTGTCTCTTGCCTGAACGCCGCCACCGGGGCCGTGGTGCGCTCATCAGAGCGGAGCAATCTAGGTCAATGCTGAGGCGCATCCCACCGCGCCTCTTCCGACCAATCAGACCTCTCCAGAGCGAGGCTTTGCGCAAAAGCCTCCTTCAAGACAGGTTTGGCTGGACAGGGATTGCTCCCCATCCAGCCATGTTTTTCGCGCGCACGCGTGGGTTCCACCCACCCTACGTAGGGCGGGAACAACCCACCGCCTTACGCCAGCTCGACTTCCGCGCCAGCTGCTTCCAGCTTCGCTTTGACGTCTTCTGCTTCGGCTTTGTCCACGCCTTCTTTGATCTTGCCGCCGGCTTCGACCAGGTCCTTGGCTTCTTTCAGGCCCAGACCGGTGATGCCGCGCACTTCCTTGATCACGTTGATCTTGGAGGCGCCTGCGTTCTTGAGAACGACGTCAAATTCGGTTTTCTCCTCAGCAGCGGCACCGCCACCGTCAGCAGGACCCGCCATCATCACAGCGCCGCCAGCGGCGGGCTCGATGCCGTATTCGTCCTTGAGGATTGTTTTCAGTTCTTGTGCTTCAAGCAGGGTAAGACCAACGATCTCTTCTGCCAGTTTCTTCAGATCAGCCATGTTTAGCTCTTTCCGTTAACGATATGTGTGTTCCAACGCGTGCAATCAACCACCCGCCAGTTTGACGATTACGCTTAAGCCGCCTTGTCCTCGATCGTGGACAAGATGGATGCGATATTGCTTGCAGGTGCGCCAATGGACCCGGCGATGTTGGAAGCAGGTGCGCCCAGCATGCCCGCGATGGTGGAGATAAGCTCCTCCCGCGAAGGCATCTTGGACACGGCTTCAACGCCAGCGACATCCAGTGCGTTCTCCCCCATGGAACCGCCAAGGATCACCAGCTTCGGGTTTTCCTTGGAGAATTCCTGAGCAACCTTGGCCGCAGCCACAGGATCCTCGGAATAGGTCAGAACGGTCATGCCCGTCAGAAGGTCAGCAATGCTTGCGCATGGCTTTCCCTCAAGGGCAATCTTGGCGAGCCTGTTTTTTGCAACACGCACAGCACCACCCGCGTCACGCGCACGTGCGCGAAGGTCCTGCATTTCTGCAACTGTCAAACCGGTGTAGTGGGAAACCACAACCACGCCAGAGCTTTCAAAGATCTGGCCGAGCTCGTCGACCAACTGTTCTTTTTGTGCTCTATCCACAGTTTCACTCCAGTAAGGGAGGGTTGCCCCTCCGGCTCAGTTCTGCCGGGATCAGGTCCCGACAATCGGGTCCTTACGGGGGCCGGACGCATCGCCGCGGATGGTGTGAAACCAGTCCGAAGAAATAAATTCCATTTCCCGTCTCAGGCAGGAATTATGCCCTTCAAATCAAAGGCACCCACCGTCTCGGACGAAAAGCAATAAGAGCGCGACGAATCGCGCTCTGACTACCTGTGGGCCAATTACGCCTTTGCAAAGGAATTTCCAACCCCTCTCCCCTTGTTTTCAGGCAAAAAGGCATAATCCTGCTGTCAGGAGGGATCCTCTGCATAGCGCACAGCCGTGTGCAGAGCGTCCACATGTGCCGGAAAATACTGCCTGATCAGTGCCTCGCGGTCCATATCCAAGGCAAGGCATGCGCCACAATCCGCCAGTTCCGCCAGCCGCGCGTTGTCAAAAACGTGCATCTGATCATACAGCGCCCGCAATGCCGGTTCGGGATCCTCCAGCGCCAGCATCTCATTCAGCACCACCTTGATGCGTCCGGGAAAGCCGCTCGACGCCAGCCGCCAAGGCAGTTTGGCGCGCCAGATGTCATAGCCCTGGTCAAAGAAATGCAGCAGATAGGCCCCCTCCGCCGGACCCAGCACCCGGTCCATCACAACCGTCCCGTCGGGGTGCTGCATGAAGTGCTGGCGCATGGTCAGCCCGGTTTGCCCAGCGCGGTTCGCCGTCTTGCCGATTGTATGCCCGCTCAACCCCTGCCGTTTCTGCATCAACCCGGCCTGCGGACCATAGACCCGCCGCACGTCTGGCCGCGACATCGCCAGTCGGAACTGCGCCGCACCGGGCATCTCCGGGCTTTGAATGTGTTCCGCGGGCTGAAACGTGACCGACCGGATGTCCTTTGGGGTGGCTTCCAGCTCTGCGCGCAAGGTCCGGCCTTTGAGGTGCAGCAGTTCATCGCCATCCACATAGAAAAACCAACCCGCGCTTTGCAGCTTGTAGAAATGGCTCATCACAAGGTTTTGCCTGCGGGCGAAACGCACTGCCGGGTTGATGCCGATGCTCTGCCAGAACGCTTCCGTACAGCGGATGCAGTCCACATTCGGATGGTCTTTCAGGATCGCGATCGCGGCGTCATCGGGATCATCGAAGCACAGAATGATCCGGTCCGCGCCTTCGCGCAGATACCAGCTGACGAAATGCAGCGTGACCGGCAGGCTCTCCCGCAGCACGCAGCCAACGGTCAGGAAGGACCCGCCCTGATGCTGTGGTGTGCTGCTCAATCGCCCTCTCCTTCTGCGTGGCCAAATCTGACGGGCGGGCGACCAAATAGCAAAAAGGCGGACCAGTACGGCCCGCCTTTCCGATCAAGTGTCACACCTGCACCACAACGCAGCAGCGCGGGGACGTGATTATTCGCTGACCGCATCCTCAACAGCCACGGAGACACCGGGGCCCATGGTGGAGCTCAGATTGATCTTCTTCATGTAGGTGCCTTTGGTGCCGGATGGCTTGGCCTTGGCGACCGCACCGACAAAGGCGCGCACGTTCTCTACCAGTTTGGCTTCGTCAAAGGACAGTTTGCCAACGCCCGCATGGACGACACCGCCCTTTTCGGCTTTGAACTGCACTTCACCGCCTTTGGCAGCCTTAACGGCGTCCGCCACATCCATGGTCACCGTGCCCACTTTGGGGTTTGGCATCAGGTTGCGCGGGCCCAGCACCTTACCCAGACGACCCACGATGGGCATCATGTCGGGTGTGGCGATGCAGCGATCAAACTCAATGGTGCCGCCCTGGACGGTTTCC
>Ga0160419_100746_pt1 | contig 17942 bp, 26 predicted proteins | sample CelAP2metagpilot_2_FD_108196 | JGI IMG/M metagenome (GOLD analysis project Ga0160419, IMG submission 108196) | Phycosphere-associated microbial communities from Cellana algal ponds in Kailua-Kona, Hawaii, USA - Cellana AP2-4-25 metagenome pilot ... | reverse complement strand
CGTGAGTGGGGGGGCCGCGGGGGGGGGGGGAAGGGAAAGGAGGGGGAGGGGGAGGGGGGGGGAGAAGGGAAAGGGGAGGAGGAGGGGAGGGAGGGAGGGAGGAAGGTAGGAAGGGGGGGAGAGAGGGAAGGAGTGACTCCATTCGATGCATGAGAGCGTTTTCTGGGGCCTCTCGTCCTGAGTCCCCTTCGGTCTCCTCTCACCCATCCAGGCTGTCCCCCTTCCTCCTTTGCCGCCGCCGCCATCCCCCCCACGGCCTCCACGTCCTCCTCTTCCGCCGCTCCTGCTCCCTCTGCGGCTCTTGCGGCTGCTCCTGCCTTCCTCCCTCCCCTCGATCCCGGCCTCTACCATCTACTCCCCCGCTGCTGGCTCACGACATGGCGGAACTACATCCGGTGCGTCCCTCCCGCCCTCCCTCCCGCCCTCCCTCCCGCCCTCTTCGTCCTCCTTCTCTCGTTTATGCCTCCTTTCCTTCCCTCTTTTTCTTCCCTTTTTTTCTTCCCTCTTTTTCTTCCCTCTTTTTCTTCCCTCCTTTTCTCAAAATATTCGCACGCTACCCACCCCCATTCCTTCTTTCCCTACTCTCCTTCCCTCTCTACTTTCCTTTCCGGAAGCATCCCTCCAACGTCTGTGCTCACCTCCCCTCCCTCCTTTCCTCCCGCCCTCCCGCCCTCCCTCCCTCACCGCCACCCTTCCCTCCCTCCCTCCTCCAGTGATCCCAAGGCCCCTCGTCCTCGGGCGCCAGACCTCTCCCTCCTCCTCTGTGAGGCCCACGGTTTCCCTCTCATTCCCCCTCACATCTCCTCCTTCCTGGACGGGGAGAAGAAGGCGAGTAGGGAGGAAGGGAGGGAGGGAGGAGGGAGGAAGAGTAGAGTAATGCGGTCTCGTTGTCATCGTCTTCCATGCTCACGGTCTCCGATCCGATCTCCTCTCACACTCTCTTTCCTCCTTGTCCCCTCCCTCCCTCCTGCCCTCCCTTCTCCCAGGGTGTCCTGTCCTCGCTCAACGGGCGCTCAGGCGTGGTTTGTGAGATATTGTCTGTGGAGGAGTGGGAGGAGCTAATGAAAATATTCCCCACCGACTACTGCCTCAAGTACGTCCTTCTCCCTCCCTCTCTCTCTCTCCCTCCCTCCCTCCCTCCCTTCCATTACTTTACTTACTCTTTCTTGTCTTTGATCCTCAATTCCCTTCTCGCATCTATCCCACCCCTCCCTCCGTCCCTCCCTCCGTCCCTCCCTCCTTGTAGGTTTAGCGTGGATCCCGAGGACCTCTCCATTGCCTGGTCCACTCCCCCTTGCGAACGGTATGCCCGCCTTCCCTTCCTCCCTCCCTTCCTCCCTCCCTCCCTCCTTCCCTCTCTCCCTTTCTCTTTTCCCTCCTCCCCATCTTGCTTTACGATTCTAATCCCTCCCTCCGTTCCCCCCTCCCTCCAGGTGCGAGCCGGGGGTGGACGACCTGAGCGTCACATATAGAAACCGACAGCGAAAGTGGAGCTTTTAAGCAAAGAGGGAGGGAGGGAGGGAGGGAGGGAGGGAGGGAGGGAGGAATTCATGTACAGTCGGGTGTCGATACGCTTGGTGTGGATAGGGGCATGTATGAAGAGATGGAGGAGGAGGATGAGGAGGGCGAGGAGAGGAAAATGCGTGAATGGGAGAAGCGAAAGACAGGAAGCAAAGGGAAGAAGAAGAGGAGAGGCCTTGACTGCAATGGCGGAGGTGGGAGGGCGAGGTCGGGGGGGGGGGACAGGAGGGGGGGAGGTAAAATGTGGGGATGTGGCTCGCCGTGATGATACATTCTCAAATGTGTCTGTGACTGTGTGTGTGGCCTATGGCCTCGCGTTGCTCTCACACTCCAACAGTAGAGTAAATGATGAAGGAAATTAAACAAAGAGAGGGAAAAAAGAAAGAAGACGAAGGAGGAGAAAAAGTAGGTGGTGACAGTGAGGGAGAGGAGGGATGGTTGGAAGGCCAGGAGAAGGAAGAGAGCGATGGCAAGGACGGGACGGACGTGCGAGGATGCTCCTGGATAGTGGGGGCTGAGGGGAGAAAGAAAGAAGACCTAGGAGCTCTGTGAATGAATAAATAGTTGTCGACCACATTTACACTTTTGTCGCTTCCTTTTTAAATCTACAGTGGTTGCTTGGTTTGACAATCCTAATGGGTGTTGTCGCACTCTTATGTTGTTTGATTTCGTTAATGTACCTTTGATCACCCTAATGGGCGTTTGATTGGTTCTCTAATTGTCCACAGTGCGCCTATTGGGCATGCGCGCCATTATATCGAACATCGCTTTCGCAATTCTCTTTGATCTCGGAAGAAGAAAGCTTGATTGTGATCATTTTTATCAGATTAAGCCTGACTTTGTTAATTAAATTTAGCTTGGCTTGGATTTCCCTTTTCCCTGCCTGCCGCAGCCGTTACTTCTGGAAATTTAAATGGGGGGTTTTGTGTTTGTTTGGAGGGGAGGGAAGGAGGGAGAGGGCAGGCGGAGGAGGAGGTGGAGGGGGAAGGAGCCAGGTAGGTGAGAGTAGCCACGGAGGGAAGGAGGGACGGAAGGAGGGACGGAAGGAGGGACGGAAGGAGAGCTTGATAGACGCGGAGAGTAGCATAGACGTCGGTGGCCGCGTAGGCCCTGGGGGAGGAAGTGAAGCAGGGAGACATTAGATGAGTGTGAGATCAACTGGAGGGAGGGAGGGAGGGAGGGAGGGAGAGCAAGGATTTACATCTTCTCGTGTGCCAGCGGGCGTTTCTCCCACTCTCCTTTTCGAATGCGTTCGGGCTTGTACAATTGTCGTTGGAGGAAAACGATACACAGATGTTCCAAGCTCCACTTGCCACTGCTGCTGGTGGGGGCGAGGGAGGGAAGGACGGAGGTCTGGAAAGAGAGGTGGTTGGCGAGATCGGAAAGCTTGTGGGGTCGAGGAGGGAGAGGGGGGAGGAAGGGAGAAGGTAACATGTGAAAAAAGCAAGGGTGAAGACAAGAGGCGGCTACTGCAGGTTCACATACACCCGTCATCCTGACCCTCCGTTCATTCCTCTCTCCCTCCTTCCCTCCCTTACCTCCACGAATCCCCTGAGGCCACCCTCCCTCTGGATCTCCTCGCCCCAGTCCCGGCCAAGCTTGTACATGTCGTGCAGGATATTCACTCCCACCTACAAAGGGGGGGCAGGGAGGGATGTGGGGACGGGTGGAGGGGTTGATTGGTGACGCATCAACATGAGGTAGCTGATGGAATATACATGTCTAGCGGCGAGAAAATGAGGAGTTTCAACCTCCCTCCCTCCTTTCCGAGCTTCCTTTGAACCTTGCGGATTCCTTCGTGGCAGAGCAGACGCAGCAGCACAGGCGGCAAGCGATAAAGGTGGAAGAGGTGGAATAGGAAGACGAGGTAGGACGAGGAACAGGGCGGGAGGGAGGAAGGGATGGACGGAGGGGCACTTTGCTTTAGCTGCAGAAGGCTACCTCCTCCGGTCGTAATGGAGACAGCCGTAAGCGCAGCAGGTGAGACATCTGCTGCTGCTGCTGCTGCTGCTGCTGCTGCTGCTGCTGTTTCCACGGCAGATTGCTGCACCGTTCCTATCTCTTGCCCTGTCGTATTCAGGCTTTCTTCCTTCTGCTCCCAAACACAGAGTTGGAGCAAGGCCGTCTTTCCGGTAGCCTCGTTGCGCTGGAAGGTGACTGTCCATTCAATGTCTACAGCGACTGAATCAGGGATAGAGGGATGAAGAGTAGCCTGGAAGGGAGAGGGGAAGGGTTGAGAAGAGCAAGCAGAGGGAGATTAAGTGAGATAGTCCGCGCGGTGTACTATTTCCCCCCCTCCTTTCCTCGCTCTCTTTATCCTTGCCTGTTCTAGCATTCGAACCAGTATCTCATGGTGCTCAAATGCCTCCCCCTGCCGGTCATCGCTGACGTAGACGATCTTGCCCTTGTAATTACAAAATGGAAAGGAAGAGGTCTGGCGAGAGGAGAAGGAGGAGGAAGAGGGGACGAAGGAGGAAGAGGAAGGGGAGTAGAGGGTAGAAGAGGATAAGAGGGAGGCGGGGAGGAGGCGTCGTTTCTTGGCGGGCCTGGGCGAATGTGTAGGGAGTGTGTGGGCTCTTGAATGAAGGGGGGAGGGAGGAGTTGAGAGAAAAGGAGGACCTCGAGAGGCAACTTACACAGTCCCTTGTTGCCGCCGCTGCTGCTGCCGCTGCTGCTGCTGCTGCTGCATAGGCGGTAGCAGAGCAATTACAGCATCTTTTTAGATGCCGTCAGCTGTATCACTCGCAAGCTTTTGATCCCGTCCTGTGTATTGCGTGAGTTACAGGGCAGTGGTGTCGGTATGCGTCCATCGTCATGGGCGATGTTCGCCAATCTGTTGACCCGTTGACACGTGTGAATAATGCCCTCCACGCAAGATTAACAGCACGAATACTAGGGAGGAGTTGATGGTCAGCGGTGTGCGTGGATGAGGCCGACCAGCGGCACATGCGGTGACAAAAAAGCGCAAAGAGACAACGAATCATTGACCTCCCCTTATTCTGGACCCACGCACACAGGCTTTCTTGTCTTTCCGCTATCAACACATGCACCCTCGCAGCTACAGCCTCTTCCTTTTTCTTGTCCTGGTCACGTTTGTCGCTCCCACCGCGACTTTTCTGTTGTCAACTGCGCCGGATTCCTTGACTTGCTGTGCGAATAGCAAGAACTTCCAACGACAACAAATTGTACGTCCCGGCCTCCAACCCTACCTCAAATCCTCCCCCTCCCTGTATGGTCGTGACCTTCCTACCTCCGGACATAAAATTGTCGTGCTCATCCCTCTGCATTGAGTCAGTCTCAAAGCAGTGCCTTTCCCATTTACGCGTCTCATCCTTCTAACCCTCTTTTCCTCCTTTTCATGCTCTCTACCCACAAGAACACATTTGCTTCCATCAGCAGTGACAGCAGCAGTATGAGCGAGATTAAGGTCGTTTCCCAACCTGACGAGGCAACCTTGACAAGAATGGTAAGATCAATGGGAAGGATGGTCGGGAAGATGAGGAATAGTTGCCATTGTGCCTTCGCTGAGATGGACTACAGAGAGATATTTTCCCAGAGAGGCTGCTTGTTCATCTCCAATGCATAGCTAGCCACTGCCTGCCGTGTAGAATGTGAATAGACTGATCCGCACCGTAAATAGCGTAATCTCGGTATGGCTTCGTCATTATTGATTCATTGACTCGATTTTCGCTTCCCTTCTTCCCTTCCTCCTTCCCTTCCTCCATTCCTCCCTCCTTCCCTTCCTTTTCTACAGGGCGTCAACAGCTGGCCCACATGGGGCTGCGACGTCAGCAAATTTCCCTGGAGCTACGGGGATGCCGAGACATGGTAAATGAGCCTTTTTTTCTCTGAGTCGATGGTTCTACGTTCCCTTCCTCCTTGACGCAATCTCCTCCCTCGCTCCCTCCCCTCGCTCCCTCCTCCCCAGCTACATCCTTCAGGGCAGGGTGACGGTGACTCCCACCAGCGGGGGGAAGGCAGTTACTGTGGGTAAAGGAGATCTGGTGACCTTCCCCGAAGGCATGAGCTGTGTCTGGTGCGTGAGGAGGGAGGGAGGGAGGGAGGGAGGGAGGGAGGGAGGGAAGGAGGGAGGGAGGGAAGGAGGGGAATAGCATTTGGCGCATTATCGCCTGATGCCTGTGAATTCAATTTGTGAAAAGCTTGCATCCTGCCCCCTCCCCCCTTACCCTCCCCCCGTCGACCAGGGACGTGACTGAGGCGATCAACAAGCGCTACACATTCCATTGAGTCAAGGTAACATTTCGTATCCCCCACAGCAGAGGGGGAGGGAGAGTAGGAGGATGGAGGGAAGAGTGAGGAGGTGGGAAGAAGGAAGATATTTTCCATTCACGCCTTTAAGCCTTATTGAGAAGGAGCCTCCCCCTTAAAGAAAAAGAAACCCCAACAGGCCCCAGAGGCCGTTCCGGAAGGAATTAGGAAAAAGTCGCAGCAGCAACAACGGCTGTGACAAATCAAAGATCGACAGACCGTGTCGTTTTCTCGCAGCCAGAGCCACTATAGAAATCAGCGCGCGTGTGTGTGTGTACTCTCACTATCCCTTGTTTCTTTGATCCTTTCCGTCTTACTCCTCCCTCTTTCGCCTTCGCCAGTGGCCGACACGCCGACCTCCCTCCCGTCTCACAAGGAGACCGAGCAAGAGGCCAGCGGACACTTTCTCCCTCCCTCCCTCCCTGAGCGCACATTATAAATATATAGACGTATGTACGTAATTGTATCGAAATTTATTTATCACATAAAGAAGCGCAGGACAAGAGATTCTGAAACGGAAAGAGGCAGAGGAGGAAAAGGGAGAGCACGCGTTGATGCGCCTACTAGAGACGCAATCCTCCGTCCCTCCCTCCATATTTCCCGCTGTCATGGTCCATAGCTCCTCTTCTCTCCCTCCCTCCCTCCCTCCCTCCGTCCGGTCGCCTTTCCATCGTAATCGTACTGTTTGAGTAGTGAGTGACACGTCACAATTAGCCAGCCCTCCGCCTCATCCTCCCTCCCCCCGTCCGAGCACCCTCCATCCACGAACGTACAAATCAAAACGTTAGGAAATGATGGTACATGGTCTTGTCTTTCCCTCCCTCCCTTCCTGCTTGCCCTCATAAAATACACAGGAGTGGGTGCCGTCCATCGGCACGCTCCATCACAGAGCCATCTCTCCCTCCATCTCTTCCCATTCTCGTGGCCCTCGTTCACGAGTTTCTGTGGTTGGAGGGAAAGAGCGAGAAAGACATGGAGGGCAGGTGAGCCGACGGTAGACAAGCCGAAAAGAAAAGGAAGGGAGGGAGAGGAGGAAGGTGGGCAGGAATAAAAACTACGCACAGAATCGGAAGCGGCGGTTGGCGGCGTAATTCTTTACAAATTCGTCCATCTCTTCGGGGGAGTTCGCGCGGAGGGCCATGGACGTGACTGGATCAGAGTCGATGAGGCGCATGACCTGGGAGGAGGAAGAGGGAGGGAGGGAGGGAGGGATCAGCACGTGATTGTTTTGAGTGATTAAATGGAAAATAAAGACAGTCTTCTCCAGTTCCCCTTCTTTTCTTCCTCTCTTCCTCGTACCTCCTTGTTGTCGAGAAGGGACTTGAGGGGGTTGCCTTCGGACACGGCCTGTGGTGGGAAGGGAGAAGGAATAAGGCGGAGGAATGAGAGGCGTAAGGGACGGGGTAGCTAGAACAAGCTTTCTTCATCCTATTTTCTTCATTGCAAAAAGGACGAGAGTAGTGATGATAAAGGTAATGCCTCCCCATACACACAGCGCACACGGTCTTTCTATACTTTCATTTCATGCCTCAGGCCTCGACGATATTCAACGGGTATTGGAAACATGAGTCGACAAAACTTTCTTCCTCCCTCCCCCGTGTCTGAAGGTTTTGTTGCTTACCTTGAGCGCGCTGGTGTTAATGCCGGGGAAGAGCTTCTCGTTGACCGCAGCCTCGACCTTGGCCATGGCCTCCTTGTCGCCCGAGGAGGCGTCGTTGAAGACCTCCTGTGAGGAGATAAAGCAGGGATGGCAGAGGATAAAAGAGAGAGATGAACACACATATAAAAGGGTGGCGTCCATACATTTACAAGGGACTCGTGGTATCCAGCTCCTACGGAAAAGACAGAGTCCAAAACATCAAGAAATCAACATCTTCTCTCGCAAAGGGGAGAAGCAGCCACGACCACCTGTAGAATTAGAAATCTCCCAAGGTTCGTGTCACCCCTTCCTCCCTCCCTCCCTCCATACACTGAAGCCGTCGGCGTCGTCGGCCAGCAACTCGGACAAGACGCGGGTGGAGATGGTGGGGTCCTTCATGGTCTTGAGCATGTCAGGCAAGGCAGTCATCATCGCATTGATGCCAGCGGCAAAGCCCGCCTTGGTCTAGGGGAGGGAGGGAGGAGGGAGGGATGGGAGGGAGGGTGGGTGTAAGCTGGACGCATGTATATTTCTTGAGAAGGAATCAGACCAGAACGTTTTCCTCCCTCATTCTATTTCCTTACCCCTTCGGCATCAAGGCGGCGGCCGGTGATCTGCTTGAAACCGTCGAAGGCCGCGAGGAGGGGCAGCTTCTCCATGATCGTGTGCTGGATCTCGGCGTTGTCGAGGACGGCCTAAGGCGACGGAGGGAGGAAGTCATTTCATGAGAGAGGTGTTGCCGAATCTGGGCGCGGTCTAGAAGAGGACCCACCTCCGTTCCACTTACCTTCATCCCCTCCGACTGGAAGTTGCTCGTGAACACGGACATGACATCCAGGCCGTTGCGCCAGGCGTCCTAGGTATGAAAGAAGGGAGGAGGGGAGAAACGACAGGCCTGAGCTTTTCTACATTCATTCAACAATAAGGCGATGTTTGACAGGGCTCTCCACAGACAGGACATCGTTTCACTTTCCGACTGCATTTCTACGTCATTCTCCTACCTGCATCATGGTGAGCTCGGCGTCGGGCTTGTAGGCGGGGAGCATGTCCTTCAGGGCACCGGTGGTCATTTGCTATGGAAGAGAGAATGGGAGGGACGGAGGAAGAGGAGTGAATGGGATTGTCGGTGCGATGGATGTCCGTCCTTCTAGGGCACGGCACCTGAGAGAAGAGCCCGTTTTTGATGAATGTCTTAGACGAGCGAACGAGCAGGCAGGAAAGTGGAGGGCAGAGAGGGGTAAGAAAGATTTCGGTGAGTGTACATATGCATCTCACCCAAATAACGCCTGATTTAATGCAGCTCCTGATGACGCCAGCGTGTCAAAACAAATCGTCTTCAATGGGACATGCATTTCTATCTTCCTCCGTTCCTATTCCCTTCCTCCTTGTCCCTCTTTTTCTTTACCTGCCTGCGGCGCATGGGGCTCTCGGCAGTGGCGAGGCCAGCAAAGGCGAATATGGCCAGAGCGACCGCGGAACGAAACAGACGAGCCATTGTATATGTAGCTTGTGGATGATGGGTAGCGTGTCTTGCTGTGGAGGGGTGGAACGAGAGGGAGTTGGGTGAGACCCGGTATGGGAGGATGTGTGTCTGAGTGTGTATGGCCTAGCCTTCCCAGAGCCCATTCATTGACAAGAAACATGGCTGCTATCACGACGGCTTGCCAGTAAGGGCAAGACACTTGTGACAGATAGCTTACGTTGTGTGGAGCCGCCCTAATCTCCCTGGCGGCTCTATGAGTGTTCATTTTCCTCCAAAACACAGTCGGATAGGTAGGCAGTGTCAACAGCTACCAATCGCTTGGTGAGCTAAGCCCTCCGATCAGTGTGCTGCACCTTTGGAGAGAGGGAGCAAGCAAAGGGGAGTGGGGAGGATGCTCGAGAGACAAATACCATATTGGATTGATAGCTGCGAGGAGCCTCTAAAATGAAGGAAGAGGCCAAGCCCAAGCACAACTCCGCGAGCCTCTCTCCGCGAGCAGTAATCTCGCGCCCAACAATGACCGCCCCTGAGAAAGCGTGCCGGATGCGCAAAGAAGAATGCCTAGGTAGGCCCATAACTTCATGTTCTCAGCAAGCCCTGCCAAACCAGGCGTTTCTTGTCAATGCAACCAAGAAGAACTGGGCATGGACCCCCAAAAATAGGTATGACAAAGCGAGGCAGGGGGAAGAGGATCAAGACATAAAGCCCCATTTTTATGGGTGTTTTTTATTTCGGGAGGAGTAGAGCACGAACGAGTTTTGGGAGCAGTACGGTGCTCGTGAGAGGCGTTGGGAGTAATAACTGCCAAAGGCGGTCGTTTGGGTGTGGCTCGGGTTGAGCCTTTCTCATGAAGTTTCCCGTGAAATTGAGACCTGATTCGACATGATCAAGGCCTGTATTGAAGAAAAAACACTTAATCAACATGCGCATATGTGAAAATGTCAGATATTATGCGGTTTGGGGAGAGATTTAGGTCTTTTAAAGCTTGCCTTTCCAAGCTCCTTTATATCCGTTGAGTGAACGACCGCGAAGAAAAATGCGCAACGACAGGCGCCCATATACTGAATTACCGCTTCTCTGGTTTCTCCCCGCCAAGAAAATGGTGTCGCTTCTCCCCTTCTCTATTTCTCCTCCATTTTGGGGATTGCCTTGTATTCCTTTTCCTTATCGAGTCAAAACATGGGACTCTGTAGCCGCAGTTGCTCATGCACGTCCTTCGTTCTGCATGGGCCATTGCGCATGCCACCTGCGGACAGCCCCCCTCATTCTCTTTGTCGTGGTCTACGCAGCTTGAGTATACTTAAGGAGCGATCGATCGTTTGACTCACTCCTGGAAGCCCGCCGCTCCACATACAAGTATTTGCCTCACAAACATGATCTTGGTCATACACCACGCTTCCCACGAAGAGCCTGAGACGAGGTACCGCGCATGTGTGGGCGCTTGCCTGCCGCGTACAAGGAGCTGTCAGTTGGTATAGCTCATGGATCCAGCCATGCACTGGTTTGACACGCGCAGAAGTGCGCTCGCACACAAGCTCGCGCTTAGGTCTTCACCGCCCTCACTAACCCACAGAGAGCGGCCTGCGCCCGGGACTCAAGACCATGTCCAACAGGGGCTGATGGGGCATTCCTCGTGCATTGACAGGGATATGTCCGCCTGTGCTGACATGACAAATTCCCCTCCAAAACTATCTGACTCCACTCACGTCTTCCCACCTGTCCCCGTCTTTACCACAGGGTAGCTCCAAGCGGTGGCCGCTCTACTTCATCTTCCCGTAAGGAAAAAAAAGAGAGAGAGCGCCTCGTCCTCTTTTCTTCCGAACTTCCCTCCCCCATATTAGCAACATGACTGCTGACTCGCGCCCCTCGCGCACTCGGCGTTACGTTTACGGTGGGCTACTGGCCGCTGTAGGCGTGGCCGTGGCTCTCGCCCTCGTGTTCACTGTGGGCGGAGCCGGCCAGAAAAAAGACAAGGCTGCGGTTGCCGAGAGCACCGTCGCCCCTCTGGACACGGATGTGAACATCAAGGACGCGCTCGACGGTTTTAAGCCGGTGCAGAATGCCAAGCCCGCCACCCCCATCACAACACCTAAGGTCACGGTCCCGGTCACTGGGTCCTCCACCGATGGAAACGAGAAAACTTTCAATCAGGTAAGATTTGAGAAAATGAGGCAGAAAATACACAGTGGGTGTGTCGTTGATGAGTGGGTGCTTATCTTATCGTATCTGCGATGACAGACACTGAAAGAACACCATCCAAATATTTCTTTTTTCACTTCTCCTCCAACGCAGGCGGACGCTGACTACGTTAAGAAGGGCATTTTGGGAGACCCGTTCCAGGCTATCGCTACCTCGGGCGCCGACCTGAGCTTGAAGGACTTTGTGGGCGAGAACTCTTGCTGGCCTCAGGACGGTGACGAGCTCACTGACGCCGTAGAGAACCAGGGCTGCGAGCTGGTGGTGCTCGCCAATGGAGAAGCGGGCGCCTACGAGATCGACGAGGATATCAAGGTGAACCGTTATGTCCGCGTGATGGGCAACCCCGCCGTGCTGCCCCAGATCGATGCCGAGGAGGCCATTCGTGGCTTCACGGTCGGTCCTGGCGGCTTCCTGGAGCTGCAGTTCGTCCGCCTTCGTGGCGGTGGGGGCGAGACCCGCGACCGATATGGCTTGGAGGGGCTTGGCCTCGACTCGCAAGTCGGAGAGGTCCGTGGTGGTGGTGTTGCCGTGGAGCCCGGTGCCCTGGGCTCTAGCTTTGTCGGTGTGACCTTCATCGCTGTCGCGAACGACCTGGACTCGGTGACGGGCGCCATCGAAGACACTTTCAACTTGGTCGGCGGGCGCCTCTACGGCGGGCACGTCTTCGTGGCGGCCGGCACGGTCACCTTTTTCGGCTGCAATTTCTGGGACACCACCCTCCTGCTGCCCTTCACGGACCAGGTCACTATTGGCGGGGATGTGCTCGTGGTGGCTGGTAATGCCTTCTTCACCGGTTGCACCTTCACGGCTACCCTTCTCTTCGGCAGTTTTGGCGGCATGGGTTTCAATGTGGCTGTGCTGGGCGGTAACGCTGTCTTTACTTTCTGTGTCATCCAGGCGCAGGGCGTGGCTCAGTCCGCGAATGGCGCTGGCCAGGTCTTGTTCGTCGGTGGCGGTACCATGATCGTCACTGGCATGGACTTCCGATTCGCTTCTGCCATCCTCTTTTTCTCGGGCATTGGCGATTTCTTCGTCGGCGGGGGTGTCATGATCTTCACGGGCGTCACCATCGAGAACACTTACCCCATCCTCGCTGCCTACGGGGCTGGTTTCTACTTGGCTGTCGGTGCCGGCGTCATGGTCGAGACTGGTGTGACCTACGTCCAGTGGAACTGCCCCGCTCACTTGGGCCTGACGGGCGCGTCCATCTTCCTGGGAACGGGTGTCTCTATCCACGTGGGTGTTCCCGCGTCCTTCTATGGAACCACGGTCCTGGTAACGGGCAACGGTGGTTTCTCTTACAACGGTGCGGGTTACTCCCTCTGGTTGGGCTGCCCCATCGCCGTGTTCGTGGCGACTTTCGCTTTCTTCGGCATTGGTGGGCTTGTCTCCCAGCCGGCAGGCTTCATGGTCTACCTCGGCTGCCCCGCATACACCCCTGCGGCGCTCGCCTACTTCTCTGGCCTCGGTGTTATCATGTTCCTCGGCGCCGGCAGCGCTGTCATCGGTGGTTCTCCCGTTGCCGCGCCCGCATTCAAGTTCGCGTCCAGGCCCGATGGGACTCCCAACTACTGGATCATGGGCAACGGCGATTACACCAAGGGCATTGGCTACTACGCCAAGAACTTCACGAATGAGGTCACTCCCCCTCCTAAGGTTCGCGCCCTCTCCTCCACCGATGACCTCCACAGCGCCGTCAGTGAGCTCCGCGCCGAGCGCCGTCTCTCCGTCTCGTCCATCAGCTCCCTTCTTGGCAGCTTCAAGGAGACATCCGGCAACCGATTCTTAGGTGCGGACATGCGTGTGGCGCCGACGTTTAACAAGGAGATTATTAAGACGCTCTCGAGCTGGGTACCTAGCAATATGATCGAAGGTACCAAGGAAATCTTGAAGTTGGGGGATGGAGTCGAGTCCCGTGGGCCTCTCCTGGGCACAGCCCCCGACTCGGAGCTGGACTCTTGCAGCTTCTGCGGAGACGGCGAGGACGTCAGCGGGTTCTGCACGAAGTTCGAAACCTGCAGTGCCATGCAGGAGAAGCACCCGGAGGCCGAGGCGGCGTTCCACCCGGACGAGATTAAGTTCGACCCTACCCACGTCGTCATCGCCACGTTCAACCCCACCTCTAAGGAGGGCCAGAAGGTGGACGCCGAGGACTTCCGTGATGCCTTCCGCTCCTTCTTCCTCGCCGAGGGGACCACCGGCGTCTCCGTCGCTGCTTACTCGGACGAGCCCGACGAGCTGTTCCTGGAGATGATGCCCAAGCGCAAGCTCTCAGGCTTGACCAACGGGGAGTTCCCCATCTCCACACCCCTCAAGGCTGCTTTTATCGTCAGCGACCTCGAGCTGGCGAATTCCATCAAGGCTATGATGGAGGGTCATACCACAGATGAGTACAAGAAGATGCAGGGCTTCGTGATTCAGTACATGAGCGAGGATGGTGTGGACATTGGTGCCTTAGACGGGGGGATCGAGAAGGTCATCAGCATTCCCGCCTACAACTCGCCCGACTTCTCCACTGCCTTCGAGAAGGAGGCGAGTGCCGCTGCGGGCACCAACTCCATCCGTCTTATCGACGGGGACCACACTGGCCTGCCCCTTTCCCACGCCGCCGCGGGCAGCACCTACACGGTTCTCCTGGCGAACTTCCCCAAAAACATTCCTCTGACGCTGCAGTTGCTCGGCTCCCAGGAGGTGGGCGGCGTAAGCAAGCAGACTGCCACGTCCCTGGCCTCGGTCAAGACCGACAAGGATGGCGGGGCTAAGGTCACTTGGAATGTGCCGAAGGACCAGGCTCTGGGTGATTACTACCTCAAGGCCTCGGACGCCACGGGCCTCATCTTCGGCATGACCCCCACGCTGGAGGTGACCGCCGCCCCCAAGCGTAAGCTCTGGGGACCGCACATGACTCTCTAAGGAGTTTATTGTTCTTGCTTTGAAATAAGGGAAGGAGGAAGGGTGGAGAGGATGAAGGGTGGGAAGGAGAGAGAGAGGAAGGAGAGGATCACAGGTATGCAGTGTGGGAAAGGCCTTGGCCGGTCCCGGCATGTGTATGTGTAAGTCTTGTCTTTCGACTCAGTTCGTCTTTGCCGAATGTTCTCTAGGAAAATTGTTATTTTGTCAGCTGATTTATAGCACGCTAGAAGTGCAACGTTAGCACCCTCATTCACGGTAGCATGGGAAGGGAGGAAAGGGAGGAATGATGGTTGAAGGAATGGAGGCAGTATCCTAGCGCTGCCTGACTTTCCTTTTGTAAGTCTTTCCCTTCTTGCTTGTGCCACACCCATGGCTACACAGATGGTTACGAGGCCACACGCATTTGAGATAGCCTGCTATTCTCTTGGTGCGTGTGTGTCAGTGAGTGCCTTTTGAATTAATGAGTACGTGCGTCTGTCTTTCTTCCTGGTTCGATGGTCCCTGTGCACGGGGGTGGGTGAATGAATGGAGGAAGAGGGCTCTCAAGGTGTCTCCTTGTGAGAAGCCGAGACGGTCATCCACGGAAGAAAGGGGGTATATAAAAATATAAATATATATAGAGGGAGAGAAAGCAGTGAGAGGATGAGGAACAAGAAGGGGAGGAAGCAGCCAGCCCGATCACATGAGCGCGATTTAAATAATCATGGATAAGCCCAAATCAGTCAAACAAATGCATGTGTGTGGGGTGGGGCGCGAGAGAGAGTGAACGGAGAAAGGGAAGTGACATCTAAATTCTATGTAATCTATGTGATAAGTATGGAGCAGAAGCAACGACAAAGTACTCTACTGATCAAGGAAGGGCATATTACATGCAAGGAGAGGGAGGGAAGGAGGGCGGGCGGGCTGGTCTACCAGAGGGGAGGATCGGAGAGGGGATAAGTCTACCTACATGCTCTCTTTGTCGATTTTGATCCATGGGAAGGCAGGCGCAGGGAGTAAACAAACAACAGGAAGGAAAAGAACTAAGAAGAGACCATATACGGCATCTCACAACCAGATATTGGGTGCTTACACACATCACTAGTTAAATTCTGATAAACAAATCCGTCGAGGCAGTTGAGTCTGGCTTCCTCCTTGATGCTCTTCATGCTCTTCCCTTGCTCTTGTCGTAGGGGCCACTTCTCTCATCATTTTCCTCTTTCCAGTTTTTTCCTATCTTCACATGTCTATGTGAACCTTAGCCTGTCATTTCCACGCCTGCCCCTCTCTCCTTTCCTCCCTTCCTCCCTCCCGCCCTCCGCGCCCACATCGCCACCCCTAACGGTGTCCATTGCTGCCCTTCCCCACTTCCTCCCTCCCTCTTTCCTTCCTTCCCCCCCTCCCCAAACGCCCCGTGAAAGACGGGATCGAGGGCGGAAAGGAGGGAGGGAGGGAGGTCGTGCATGGAGAAGAAAGGACCTTGCTTGGGCGGGGGAGGGAAGGAGAGAGACCATCTGTAAAAGGAAAAAGAGGAGGAGGGAGGGGGGGGGGGAAAGAGGGAGGAAAGGAAGGGATGGGAAGAAGCATGCGAATAAAGTGGGGGTGTGGAAATTCAGTAAATGCAGCCGCATAGCCCCCGCCCCCCCTTCCTTCCCTTCCCCCCTCCCTCCGTACTTGGCCGTCAGACGGGCTGGCAGTGGCCACTCCTTCTCCTTGTTCAGCTCCTCCCTCCCTTCCTCCCTCCCTTCCTCAGGTCCTTCGTCTTTCTTCTCCATTGAGGAGCGATCCACCCCATCGTGCGCCGCCTCCATCAGCACGTAGGCTGTCGGAAAGGAAGGGAAAGAGTGGAAGAGGAAGGTAGACACGATTAGAGACCGCCTCACATTGTGTTGAAAAAAACGTTTGTGGTCCTCCTCCCCTCGCTTCTTCCTTTACTTCCTCCCTCCCTCCCTCTGTCCCTCCCTACCCAGCGCCCGCACGTCCAGCTGGGCCCTCAGGGGATTGAAAGGGCAGGAGAGACCAAAATCCGCCACCTTGATGCCAAGGAGGGGGCGAGGGAGGGAGGCAGGGAGGGATGTTGATGTTGTTGCTGCTGCTGCTGCTGCTGCTGAGGGTGGGACGTCGAGCTCCTCCAAGTGAGTGAGGAGGATATTCCCGCTGCACCGAGGGAGGAAGGGAAGGAGGGAGGGAGGGAAGGAGGGAGGGAGTTAAGGAGGGAGGAAAAGATTTAGGAAGCAGACGAGCATACACAATTGAAATAGGCAGCCAATGCATCGATAACGTTTCCTTATCCTCCCCTTCTCCGTCCGTCCGTCCCTCCCTCCCTCCCGGTACATCATCCCCTCCTCCTAAATCCCTCCCTCCCTCCCTCCATCCCTCCCTCCCTCCCTCCCTCCCTCCCTCCCCCCCCACCTGTGCAGGTCCTTGTGGCACAATCCTCTTTCGTGGAGAAACCCGAGAGCGTTCCCCAGGGCCTCGGCCAGCGCGAGGAGATGAGGGAGGGCGAGAGGGAGGGCGGGAGGGAGGGCGGGAGGGAGGGCAAGGGACTGCTGCTGCTGCTGCTGCTGCTGCTGCTGCTGAATTTGTGAGCGACGATAAGCAAGGAAGGAGTGCAGATCCACGCGGTGCGGGGCCTCTATACCCTGAAGGGAGGGAGGGAGGAGAGAGGGGAGGGAAGGAGGGAGGGAGGGAGTAAGGGACGATTGGGAAAAAGTGGATGACAGATCAATCTCCTTCGAGTCTACCCCTCCCTCCCTCTCTCCCTCCCTCCCTCCCTCCCTCCCTCCCTCCTCTCGTACATTCAGCAGCACTTGCTCCAATACCAGGGCAGAAGGCTTCGAACCCCCCCCCCCCTCCTTCCTGCCCTCCCCCTCCTCCCACACCACCCCTCGCAAGGCGACGAGGAAGGGCGGGAGGGAGGGAGGGAGGGAGGAGGGGGCGGAGAGCAGGAGCAGCGCGTGGAGTTCTTTGAGGGCCTTGCCTGGGAGGGAGGGAGGGAGGGAGGGAGGGAGGGGGGTAGGGAGGGAGGAAGGGAGGGATCGATGGGAGCAAGATAATGGACATACAGAGAACTAGAAAGAAGGTGGGAGGGAAGGAGGGGGAAAGGTAGGGAGGGAGGAAGGGAGCGAAGAAGGTCATCTACCTACCTGCAGCGTGCTTGTGGTAGCGCTTGAGGACAAAGGGAGAGGAAGACGAGGGAAGCGAGAAGGTGTAAAGATGACCCTCCCCCGTCTTGACAAGAGGCGAGAGGTGCCCTCTCGCCTCCCCCCCCTCCTTCCCTTCCTCCCTCCCTCTCTCCTCGGGCCTGGGAGGGCTGTCGAGAGGGAGGGTGACGAGCAGGCCGCGGGCGGCAAGGGAGGCGCGGGTGAGGACCGTCTTCCTCTCGCTGCTTTTATCAAGACAAGGACGAGCAGAGCGGAGAGGGAGGGAGGGAGGGAGGGAGGGAGGGAAGATATGGCGTTCCGGCACCCAAACCTGTCGGGAAAGAGCAACATTAACACGTGGACCTCCCTTCCCCCCTCCCTCCCTCCCCCCCTCCCTCCCTCCCTCCCTCCCTCCTCATCGATCAACCCCAGCCTCTCTTATACCCCCTCTGGTTCTCCCAAAACTCCCCCTCCCTCCCTCCCTCCCTACCTCCCTCCCTCCCCCCCTCCCTCCCTGCCGCAGCCTCTCTTCTCCCCCCTCTGGTTCTCCCAGAACCCTCCCTCCCTCCCTCCCTCCCTCCCTACCTCCCTCCCTACCTGCCGCAGCCTCTCTTCCCCTAAAGAGGGAGGGGAGAGACGGAGAGGCTCAGACCATCGATCGCTGCCTTGGGCACAGGAAATGACGGAGAAGGAGGAAGGGTGGGTGAGGAGGGAGGAGGCTGGACAGAAAACGAGGCGGGCGGACGAGGAGGAGGGGGGGGGGGAGGAGGAGGGGGGGGAGGAGGAGGGAGATCGG
>Ga0160419_100745_pt1 | contig 17946 bp, 23 predicted proteins | sample CelAP2metagpilot_2_FD_108196 | JGI IMG/M metagenome (GOLD analysis project Ga0160419, IMG submission 108196) | Phycosphere-associated microbial communities from Cellana algal ponds in Kailua-Kona, Hawaii, USA - Cellana AP2-4-25 metagenome pilot ... | reverse complement strand
GGAGTGAGGGGGGGGGGGGGGGGGAGAGGTGGGGGGGTGGTGAGAAAGGGGGGGGGGGGAGGTGGGGGTGGGGGCGCAGCAGGAGAGGCGGGGGTGGAATATAGCAGGTAATGAAGGTGGGGGAGGAGGAGGAAGTGGAGGCTGGACTCGGAGCACTAACAATAACAAGAAGAACAGCAGCAGCAATTGCAGCAACACCAGCACAAGGGATGGGCGAGGTGGTGGTCATGGTGGAGGGAGAGGAGGAGGAGGAGGGGGAAGAGGAAGTAATAAGAGAGCCAAGAATGCTTGGTAAAGGAAAATAGATGGACTGATGGAGAGAGAGGAGAGAGGATGACTGTGTATAGTATCGATTGAATGACAATACATGAGTGCATGCGACAAATTGTGCCGAACAAAACAAGGGTTAGGACCAGACACAACAGCAACAGCAGCAGCAGCAGCAGTAGCAGCAGCAGGAGGAGGAACGTAAGGACTGACTGTACGACGCCCGACCAGTACGGCCAAGAGACTTACTAAAAGAATGATTGCAGCAAGTAAAGCGTGACTCCCTGCTCCGATAATGAGGAGTAATGCTTCATATGTCACCTCGTTTGACTCTTTCCCATGATGAGGGGTTATCCGTGTCCTTTCTTACAATAGTTGCAGTGATCGACAGCGATTTTGCGTTTTCTTCGCTTCTTTCGTTCCGCAAGTACCTCAACTCACACAGGACATGCCACATGTACCCCATGGACTCATTCTACGCACAGATCGATCGGTCAGCTTGCCTTGGTCTACTTGTCGGACATTCTCCTGACGCGGCCACCGTCTTTTCTTCTCTTCATCACCATCATCAAGCAAGGCAAGCCGCGTCAAACTCAACAAACATCATGTTGGCCTCTGTGCGGCGCGGCACTATTCGCCTCCGTTCTCACTCCGCGCTTGGTCCCAGCAACAGCAGCAACGTGATGACGACGATGGGCATGCGATTCATGTGCGCCGCCGCGGCCGCTTCAAAGGACGCCTCGTCACCCTCTTCCTCCCACGTGTCGGAACAGAGCAAACAGGTGCACGCCAAGCGGAAGCCATTTGACAAGGTACGTTCAATTGAAGAGCTACGAAAAACAAGAATGTGAGAGGATGGAAGAGGAACAGCCTCAGCGCTTCCTTGCGGCAAGTTGTCGACTAGCAATACCCTCATTCAACCCCTCCTTCCTCCCCTCCCTGCCTTAGGTTCTCATTGCTAACCGCGGTGAAATCGCCTGCCGCGTCATTCGGACCTGCAAACGCCTCGGCATCCAAACCGTCGCCATTTATAGCGAAGCAGACTCTCATGCCCTACACGTCCGGCAAGCCGACGAGGCCATCTGCATCGGCCCTGCGCCGTCCCTGCAGTCTTACCTAAGCATCCCTAAGATTATTGCCGCCATTAAGGCCACGGGCGCACAGGCTGTGCACCCCGGTTATGGCTTTCTCTCGGAGAACAAGCTGTTTTCCAAGGCAGTGGAAGAGGAAGCGGGAGCTGTCTTCATCGGCCCTACCGAGTACAGCATCGACGCGATGGGTGATAAAATCACGAGCAAGAAACTGGCGTTGGCCGCGGGCGTGCATACCGTCCCTGGCTATCAGGGTATTGTAAAAGACGGGGAGGAGGCAGCGAGGATTGCGGGGGAGATCGGATACCCTGTGATGATTAAAGCGAGCGCTGGAGGGGGTGGGAAGGGAATGCGGGTCGCCTATAATGATCAAGAGGCAAAGGAGGGGTTTAGGTGAGTTTTCTTTTGTACTGACCCTCCATTCCTCCCTCCTACCTTCGTCCTACCTACTCATCCTACAAACATCAAACATCGTCAACGACATATTTTTGCATTTCGAAATTGTTTGTGTCAACTTACCCCTCCCTCCCTCCCTACATCCCTCCCTACCTACCTAGGCTCTCGACAGAGGAGGCGCGGAAAAGCTTCGGGGACGACCGAATTTTCGTTGAAAAATTTATTGAAAATCCTCACCACATCGAGATCCAGCTCGTTGCTGACACCCACGGGGGCGTCGCGTGTTTTCCTGAACGAGAATGCAGCATCCAGCGGCGGAATCAGAAGGTGCTGGAGGAGAGCCCTTCGATGCTCTTGACCCCGAAAACGAGGCAAGCGATGCAGGAGCAGGCTGCCATGCTAGCCCGCGCGGTTCAGTATCGGAGCGCGGGGACGGTGGAATTCTTGGTCGATGAGAAGCAGGTAGGGTGGGAAGGAAGGAGGGAAGGAGGGAGGGAGGGAGGGTTGGCTGAAATGGTGCTCTGCTGCTACCGCTGGCGATTGGTCTCTTCTTTCTCCCTAACCTTCCTTGCCTCCCTCACTCCCTCCCTCCCTCCCTCCCTCCCTCCTCCCTTTTCCCCTTGTCAAGAATTTCTACTTTCTGGAGATGAATACCCGCCTCCAAGTCGAACATCCCGTCACTGAATACGTCACGGGTGAGGATCTTGTCGAGCACATGCTGTGGGTGGCGGCTGGGGAGGCCCTTCCCCCTCGCCTCACCTCCAATCCTGTCCCCTTCAAGGGGTGGGCGATGGAGGCCCGGGTGTATGCAGAAGACCCTCTGCGTGGCTTCCTTCCGTCCACCGGCCAGTTGATCACTTATCGCGAGCCTACACACTTGATGGGGTCCGTGGTAGAGGGGGAGGAAGGGAGTGGGGTGCCGGCGGTGAGGGTCGATACGGGCGTGTATGAGGGAGCTGAGATATCGATGTTTTACGACCCCATGATCTCCAAATTGGTCGCGTTTGGGACAACGAGGAAAGAGGCGTTGAAGAAGTTGAACGAGGCTTTGGATTCGTATGTGATACAAGGCCTAAGCCACAACTTGTGCTTCTTGAAGGAACTCGCCCGGCATCCGCGCTTTGAGAAGGGGGCGACGTCGACGAAGTTCATCCCGGAAGAGTTTCCCGAGGGATTCAAGGGAGTGAAATTGATGGAGCAGGAGAAAGATCACGCAGTGGCATCCGCGGTGTTGATGCATCTGATGAAGGCAGATACGCTGTCAACGGTCGAGGGGCAGTTGGCGAGTAACGGGCGTGGGGACCTCCACGGGGGGGAACGGCTGTTTGTCCACCTGGGGGGTGGGAGGGGGGGGGGGGAGGGGGGGAAGGAGGGGGAGGTGTTTGAGGTGATGCTGGATTCGGCGGCGTCCACGCAGGCGGGGACGGTGATCAGGGTCACACCCGTGGAGGGAGGGAAGGAGGGGGAGGCGAGGTCGGTGGCAGTGACGGACATTGATTGGGAGTTGGGGGAGCCGCTGTTTCGAGCCCATATGGACGGAGCGCTGAGGACATTGCAGTGCCTGAGAGCGCATACCCTGGGCTATGATCTCTTCTTTGGGGGGGCGTACCTGGCGTTGCGGGTGTACACGCCGCAGGAGCAGAGTTTTCTGGGCTACCTGCTGCCCTTGTTGGAAGTGGATAAGAGCGAGTTTCTGCAATGCCCCATGCCCGGACAATTGATTTCCTTGGCAGTCGAGGAAGGGGATGAGGTGGAGGCAGGGCAGGAGCTCGCGGTGGTAGAGGCGATGAAGATGCAGAATATATTAAGGGCACCAATGAAAACGAGAATTGCCAAGGTCCGGGCAGTGGTCGGAGCAAGTCTGAAGCTTGACCAGGTTATTCTCGATTTTGCCGTGCAAAAGGGAAGGATGGAGGAAGGAAAGGAGAGGAAGCAGAAGCAGTAGTTGCGGTTGCACTTGAAGTAAAAGATACGCATTTTAGTGGCGGTGGCGTGTCGGATGGTGAGAGGAAAAGAGGAAGGGGAGAAGAGAGGACACAAGGAGGAAGAGAGGGAGACGAAGAAGGAGGAAGAGGAAGAAGAGGGAGGGAGGATGTGCAAAAGTAATTTTAGGGTTGAAAAGAAAAAGAGAGGGAGAGAGAGACATTGTGTGTGTGTGTGTGTGTGTGTGTGTGTGTGTGTGTGTGTACTGTGAAAAAAAAGGAAGTCAAAGGGCCTCTTGGAAAGTAGAGAGAATGGCAAGAAGGAAAAGGGGAGGAGGGGGGGAGAAGAAACAGTGCAGGAGATAATCGAGATGCGGTGTTCCCACCCCCCCTCAATCTAGATCTTATGCGTGTAAGTGTTGTGTGTGTAATTGGAAGAGTGCATCGCCGATCACGGGCATCTAAATAGCGATTTTTTCACGGACTGTTTTGAGGGATGGAAGGGATGGAAGTAGGGAGAGGGGGCATGGAGTTGGAGCAAGAGAAAATCGGAGGAAGAGGAAAAGCAAGGAATAGAGATGGAGAAGATAGAGAAAAGGAAAAAAAAAAAACACGAGGGGAGTGTAAAATCAAAGTTGGTTCATGCTTCACGTTTCTTTTTTACGGATTCTCGTTCGAATCATCGATTCGCTCCACGTTTCTTTTCCTCAGTTTTGCCTTTGAAATTATTTCTTCATTTGAAAGTTCTTATGCGCCTGCTATTGGCGCGATACCATTCTGTGCTTTAAGTCGCTGCCCTTCCTAATGCTTCTTTTTCTATGCTTGTTTGGCTTCTGACTTATTTCGTTCGGTCTCTTTATCCACGTTTTCCTATTTTGTCGTCTCGTCCGCCGTGTCTTTGCCTTTTGGAGGCTGTATCACAGCTTTGGGGACAATGCAACAATCCGAGAGATGTGTAATGGAGGGATGAACGGAGGATTTGTTGCAGCGGTTGCTGTCGGTGTACCACCACCCAAGTTCTGTCAAGTATTCGACTTTTTCTTCGTTGTTTGTCGCCCATTTCATGTGATATAGATAAAGGGTATCTTTCCGCTTGCCTGTCACCATTTCTGCCATAAGACCTTTGAGTTGATGGTAGGCCTTGCCCGTCGGAAGGGCATCAAACGGCCAATTTTTTAATGGACAGACTGTTTCGCAAATAATGGTCTTCCAAGAAATACGAGATCATCGCCCTGTGAATTCCCCAACTCAATACCCTGTCAAGCGAAAACAACATCGCCTGCAGCAGAAGAGCGTGTCGGCCCATTTGCTCGTACGAAGGAAAATCCCGAATTCCCAAAAAAAGAAGCAAAACTAACACTTGTCGCTCCGTCGTCCTGCATCAAAATATCGACCCCTTTGTCCTCCTCCTTCTTAAAAAAGACATGGGTATCCTTGAACATCACCTTGTCCTCCTCCTTCTTAAAAAAGACATGGGTATCCTTGAACATCACCAAGTCCAAGTCTAGATACAACTATTAGTAAACAGAATCGATTGACCAACCATCCGGCCGCTGACTTCAGCCACATCATGTCTTTGTCGAGAGATAAATGGAGAAGAGCTCAGCCATAACTCTGTCAGCACGGAGGGTGGCGATCTGGGTGTATCCTGTTTGATATTGCACGGCCGGAAAGCGCGTGGCCAGTCCGTCTTCGTGATGCTGCTGAAAATTGATGCTACTGGTGCAGATTGAGAAGCTGATGCGGCAGCATTTGCGGCCTTCATCTTCAGTTCCTTAGCTTCTGTCCTGAGATTCTTGATCTGAAGCGCCGCCGCCATCTCCTTCTTTTCGTCTCCTTCCTCTCTCGCTTCTCCTTTTCCGGAAGCTTGTGCCAATTATCTCGCTTCCCGACCTTTTTTTCCGGTCGACAAAGTACATGCCGAAAGTCACTCTCAACATAAAGATGACGACCAAGATCATCAGATCAGAATATTCATCTTGGTAGTCCGCCCCCTGGCCGAATGGGTGCGTATGTTAGGTGGTGGCTGGGGTGCATGGCTCAAGTTTTGAATGCAGGGCGTGGAAGGTGAGGATGGGCCTTGCGTTCCTCGCAGCGATACAGCAACGTCCTGGCGAGTACGTTTGCTCTCACTGCCGCTGCCCCTTCATGCATGTCCCACGTCTGTGATCTTGTGCCTTGAGAAGGAGAGTATGCTTGGGATGAGTACTTGGGATATGGAGCAAAGAGAGGCGATGTCATTTACGTCGGCAGTCGTTAATTTCTTCGATGATGTGTTGTTCAACAAGTTGTGTTCCATGCTTAGTTTAATTTGTGCCCATATTTTTCTCGTCCTCACCCACGCTCACGAAGCCTACGATGACCCAAAACTGAAATGGACAGTAGATAGACTTAAGCGCAAGAAATGTTGCTTCTGCATCGGGGGTTTTGGATCGGGAGCCTTTCATTGGCTGTGGCACGAGGCACTATTATCAGGCCTCGGCATGCGTCGTCTTTTGCCGTCCCATTACGCATGGCCGTCAAGATCACATTGCCTCCAGGCAAGCAGCAGCAGCGGCATAAGCAGCAGCCAGCACCAGCACCCGAATCACCCCTTCTGCCTTCCCGACGGCCCTTTCGCGTGACCCCCACTACGACGCGCCTCGACGAGGTAGGGACACCCACGATTCAACGCCCTGTCTCCCTCCAAGAGATGGGGCAGCTTTTGCTGCAGGAAAAAAAAACATTCGGGGCGGCCTTGACGGGTATTGGGCTGGCTTCTGCCTGCCAAATGTGCGTCCCTTACATCTTCGGAAGAGTAGTGGATTTGTTGTCGGCGTCGGTGGGTATCGGTGTGAGCACGGCCGGCGCCAGTGAGCTAGTGAGCAATTCTGTTGTGATGGAGGGACTACGAGACAATGCAATGGCCATGCTTGGCGTGGGGTTGGTAGGGACGATGGCCACATACGCGAGCACGGCTCAGTTGGACATAGTGGGACAGCGGATCTCGATGGACTTACGGAAGCGTTTGTTTAGCAACATTGTACGTAATAGTGGAGGGAGGGAGGGGAGGGAAGGGGGGGGAAAGGACGAGGCGGATGGAGCGAGGACAAATCCGTCTCTTGGCAGAGGTGTATCTGTAATATTCATGTCGATGCGTGGAGTTTCCATGGAGGGACGGGCTGAGAGCTGAGAAAGAAAGCAAGAAAGTAACATAAGAGAAGGTGGATCAACTTCCCTCTTCCTTTTCCAAAAACTCATCCACACCTTTCTTCCCTTTCCTCTCTCTCTCCTTTCACTTCCTCCCTTCCTCTACTTCTGCAGCTGGATCAAGACCTCGCCTTCTTCGACGTGAACAAATCGGGCGAGCTGGCCAATCGCCTCTCGACTGACGTTCACGAGGTCGCGGAGCACCTGGTAGAAAACGTTTCACTGTTCCTGTCGGCGGCCGTTATGGCCACAGGAAGTGCCGGCATGCTATTGTATATCTCGCCTTCCCTGAGTGTTGTCACTCTTTCCGTTGTTCCCGCCATGGTGTTGGGCGCGGCACAATATTCTAAAATCGTCAAGAAATTGAGCCTTGCCCTGTTGAACAGCTTAGCAGTGAGCACCCAGCAGGCGGCAGAAAAAATGGGTGCCATCCGAATTGTTCGTCACTTTGCTGCCGAGGACCGGGAGAAAGAGAGATACGGGAATATCATTGATATGTCTCTGGGGCTGGCGAGGAAACTTGCGGTCTCGGAGGGGGTGTATGTGGCGGCGATCTTCGCAGTGTCGAATTTTGCGTTGCTGGGGGTGTTGTTTTTAGGGGCGGGAATGGTAGGGGGGGGGGGGGCGACGGGGGGGGGCGTGGCGGGGTTTTGCTTGGATTCGACTAATTTTTGGTTTGGGGAGTGGGGGGGGGTTGTGTGGGATTGGAGAGTGTGTGGGGGGTTGGGTGAATAAATGAGGCATTCACAGCAGCACGGGCGGCCAGTGCATGGGCTTGCTCGACTTAATCATTCGATCTCTCAAGACTCTTGATTTAAGCTTTCCAACGCCCACGCATGTACACAGCAATGAAGGAGGCGACAGACGGCGTGGCGGGTATAATCAGGGCTCAAGGCGCTGCTGGACGTCTGTATGCGCTCTTGGAGACACGGCCGAAGATGGAGAAAGGTGAGGAAAGAAGGGACGGAAGGCGGGAGGAGAAGGAGCGGTGAGATACAGTCATGACCCAGAATCTGAATCTTAAACGGAAGGATTCAGGAGTCAATTTCATCTCATTCGCATTCCTTCCCCTGTTTATCTGCTCACCCCCTTTCCCCCAACACTACCCACAACGCCAAGGGACCACCATCCCTCCCGCGGACGCGATTCGAGGGAGGATTGAGTTCAAGGACGTGACTTTCGCTTATCCAACCAGGCCGCATCATGATGTACTGAAGGGTTTTAACTTGAAGGTATCTTTTTTTGTGAGGTGATGAGGCCGGGGGGCTTAGGAGGGGAAGAGCCTGTGTGTAGATGCATCTGTCTGTTTCCGCCTTCCTCCCACTTCAGCATTCGCGAGTACTTCATTCGAACGCAGCCTTATCTCCCTCTTTCTTTACTTTCTCCATCCTTCCCTTCCTTCCTCCGTCCCTCCAAGCTCGACCCCCGCGAGAACCTCGGAGTCACGGGTCCCAGTGGCTGTGGGAAGAGCTCCCTCGCCCTCCTCCTGACCCGGATGTATGCCCCCCAACAAGGCCGGGTTTTCCTGGACGGATTCGATATCTCCACGTTGGATCCTTCGTGGTTGAGGAGGACGGTGGTGGTGATCACCCAGGAGGTGAGGGAGAGAATGCGGCGCACCGCAAGTGAGTTATTTTCATTGAGTTTCACCTTTTCTCCCTCCCTCCCTCCTTCAGCCCCTCCTCTTCTCAGGCACGGTCCGGGAGAATATCGCCTACGGCATGCCCGATGCGTCCGAAGCGGACATTACCAAGGCAGCACAGCTTAGCAATGCCCATAGATTCATCACGCATTTGCCCCAGCAGTATGATACCCAGATCGGAGAGAGGGCGCTCGTTTTGTCGGGGGGGCAGAAGCAAAGGTTGGCCATTGCGAGAGCTATATTGTTGAAGCCTCGGGTGCTTATCGTGGATGAAGGTATGACGAGAAAGGTGGTAAAAAAGGGAGAGAGAAGAGGGGAGGACACCATGCACAACACAATAACATCTGAAGGGGGGAAATCAATATTATTAAAGTCCTTCACTCTTTTTTATTTCTATCGCTACTCAGGAACGACAGCGTTGGATTATTCTAACCAACAAGGCGTACTCAAGCAGCTTCTGGGGGAATGCTGCGGGAGCACGGTTATTTTGATCGGCCATTCAGCAACTGCCTTGGAGGGCTCCTCTCGGCTGGTGAGCCTGAACAGGGACGGGGGGATAGAGAGAGATGAGATGGTGGGGGATGCTGAGTTGCCGCATGTTGACAGTGACAGATATTAGGGAGAAGAAGGGAGGGAGGGGGGGGGGGGGCGAGGGAGGGAGGAGTTATCGTTTTGTTGATATAGATTGCCCAGCTTGCAGATAAGTGTATTTTTATTTATTTATCAGACAAACAATGCATGGGGTCAGCCCTGCCCCGCCTGCGTGGGACTTCGTGTTTTGCATCAATTTACCTGCCATGATAGCGCTAGAAAAGGAAGAATCATTCTCGTTATGGCTTTGGGATTGTCGTCACTTTTTTAATTTGTTGTTGTTGTGCGTGTGAGTGGTTGTAAAGCGTGTTTTGATTGTCAAACGCACCCATACTGCAACGGGTGGAGGGCGTTAGGAGAGGCTAGAGGGATGGAAAGGACGGAGGGGGGACAGAACCAGGCCCGGCGAGTACTGGAGTTAAGCCTTTTTTGAGTCGTTAGGTGCGGATTAAACGCGTATCGGCTCACATTACCGCCTCGTTTTCCTGTTTCCCTTCTCCACTTTTTCTCCTTGCATTTCCTCAATTCTTCTTGTGAAAAATTTCTTTTTTTTTCTTTGTTTTCTTCATCCCTTCCCACCACCTACTTCTTCTCTATTTCGTAACTATCATCCTGAGGCACAGACGGACGCAAGGGCCGGTACACGCGTGCCTAATTTTGAACGTTGACGCACCTGCGCACACATTCATGCACACAGGCGCGCACTATCAGACCCATCTGGCTCGATAAAACTGGCGCGGCTGTTTATTTAAAAAGAAAAAACAATATCACAGACAAATACGACATGGCTAAACCACTCATCAAATCACTCCTTCATAACAATGGTAGGGGGGGGGAAACGATATGCTACAAAACCACCCTCCCTCTTTCATTCTCCTCCAACCTTCCTATCATCGAGCAGATGCCCCTCAAATATTCATAAACCTCTCCATCTTCAATGGAACTCCGTCCCCCGAATGTCCTTCCTCCCTCCTTTCCTCCCCAACTCCCTCCCTTACGCCTCCTCATCCTCCACTGCACCCCACCACTCACAGAATCCGCCTGGGGCACATCCATCCGCTCCTCGACAAGGATCGCTCGATAGATTCCTCCTGCAACATAGGAAACCACCATTCTTATCTCTCTCTCTCCCTTCCTGGGCTTTTTATGGAATACTGATATCTAAGCATTTACCGCGTCCTTCTTGGGCGCATTCGCCCCCTTCAAGGACCTCAGTAGAAACAGCCTCTCAATGGCCTCCTGCAGGTACGCGTCAGGGGTGGAGGCGCCGCTGGTCACACCGATGGTCAAGGGTCCATCAGGCAGGAAGTTGGGTGTCACGACAATGGATCTGTGTGGGACAAGAAGAAGAAAAGTTAGAATTTAAAAACGCCTTGCAAGCAGCAAGCAGAAACCAAAAATACAGGAAGAGGGGGAGGAAAGGCTGGGAGGGAGAAAGGGACATATCACTACGAAGGACATTACCCATCAATTTCTCGGTGCTCAATGCTCCCGTCTGCCGTGATCCGTTCGGCTCTGTCAATGTGAAAGCTCGGGATGTTCTGCATGTGCGGGATCTCTTTCAAATGACACGTGTTACTCGAATCAAACCCACCCACGATCAAAATAAAGTCCAACTTTGGCTCCTCCATCAACTCCGTGATCGCATCCTGTCTCTCTTGGGTCGCGTCGCAAATCGTATCAAACTCGGCATAATGGTCTTTCACCTCAGCGGGCCCATATTTGTGCATCATCGTCTTTTCAAACAACCGGCCGATCGCCCGAGTCTCCCTCTTGTACATCGTCGTCTGGTTCGCCAGCCCCACCTTAACTAGATCCTTGTCCGGGTCAAAGCCCTCCGACATGGCATTCTTAAATTTCTCCATAAACTCCGCCTTATCTCCTCCATTGACAATGTAATTGCAAACGTACTCCGCTTCGTGAATATCCTTCACGATAATGAACACGTCCGCAAAGCTTGCCGTGGCAATCGTTTCCTCGTGCGCCCATTTTCCATGGATCACACTCGTGCTCTCTAACTTACGATGTTTCTCGACCGCCGTCCAAACCTTCGCCACCCACGGGCAGGTCGTGTCCACAATCTGCACCCCTTTCTTATCAAGCAATTGCATCTCTTGAATCGTCGCCCCAAACGCCGGCAAAATTACCACGTCATTCTTCTCGATATGATCGAATTGTTTCTCCCCTCCCTGGACGGGCAAGAAGTCAATGTCCATCTCAGCTAAGCGTTCATTAACCCCAGGGTTGTGGATGATCTCATTGGTAATATGGATACGTTGCTCAGGAAAGTGCGCGCGGGCCTCGTACGCCATCGCCACTGCCCGGTCCACGCCCCAACAGAACCCGTAGCTCTTGGCAAGCTTGATAGTGAGGTCTCCTTTTTGGTAGGTGTAGCTTGTGTCCTTCATTTCGTTAATGAGCTGAGAAGTGAACTCAGAGACCATCTGAGACTCCACCCCAGCACTCTCCGCCTTGAAGCCTTGTCGGTGGAAGTTGGGCGATTGAATGATGCGACGACGTTCTTGTTTCGGGGACAAGGCAGCTTCGGCGCCATCTGCCGCCGCGTGAAGGGCAGCGGCAGAAGGTGCGCGGCGTTTCAAGCCCCAGACGCGAGGACCGGCAGGGGAGGCAGGAGTGTGGAAGGCGGAGGCAAGGGAAGCCCACAACAAGGCCAGCATGGCCGCCCGCGGCAGGGGCGTTGATGGCCGTGACATATTGATGTCTGTGAGATGGTGTGTAAGTCGAGGAGGAGAGGATGGATTAGGGTGAGGGTGGTTGGGACGAGCAGAGCAGAACAAAGAAGCACACAGCAACGTCACGGCTGTATGCAACCATCGCCTCGCTACAGAATGTGTATCACAACGGCAGCCACATAATCTGCACTCCTAACGACTCGCCGGCCTCATCGTGAATTTGTTGTTGGGCTTGGGATGCGGGGGCCCGCGAAGAAATGAAGGGGGAGGGAGCCAAGGAAGAAAACACGACCGCGTCGCCCGCAGTCCTCCGCAAAAAATGACAGGCATCTTGGATGCACCAAGACGCCGACTGCAGCAAGGACGGCGCGGGGGCTGTATAGAGGTGTGCGCAGTGTTGTTGGAACTGTGAATTAGGATGGAAAGGAAAGACCAACCAAGGGGAACGAGGTCACTTGTGAACCGAAATCTTGGACACTCGTTGATTGTTGTGGCCTCTTGCATCACAGCCTAGAGAGCGTCGACGTTCTCGTCACGGCCATGCTCAAGCATGTTCACATCAAAGTGGCCCTTGGTCCTCCACTGCAAAGACACGCATTACAATTTTTGGGCACTATTCTGCCGGGCAGCACTGGTGGCCGCTGGGTTTCATACCCCCATGCACTCGACTCGAGCACGATGCTGCTGCCTGCTGCCCTGCTATGCCCCGGCCTTGCCCTTCCTGGAGCGGGCATTAACGTACTTCTCTATTTCTTGACCTGGCTCGTTGCGCATATATCCTGCACACACTGACATCTCTTTGCTGAACCATCCACCACCCACATGAATGATTCCTCGCAAGGAGAGGGAAAGCAGCAGAGGAGGCAGCAGCAGCATTCCTCTCCCTGCTTTAAGTCATGAACGACCTGGTTTACCACCCCAGGCAAACTCCTCGGGGCCCACCCATCCCGGGTTTCAAACAAGCCTTCTATCCGTTGCTTCGCTTTATTTACAACAACCCTATTTATACTGGTACGTGGGAGGGGGGAGAAATTGAGTGAAGAGTGGGAGAGATATTGCCGCACAGGCGGATGGGGATTACGAGGAAAGAGGGATAGATGCGTAGCTTGCGTGTGCGCGCATTTTTTCCCTTGTTTGATCTATTGCACTGATTGTGGGAACCGAAGCTTGGCCGTGAGGTCCAGGCCGCGGCATGCCTTCTTATGCCCACCCATATTCGGAGGGAAAGGTTCCTGTCTTGTTGCTTTATAGCCCTTCCACACTCACTTCCAACCCCCGCCTCTCCCTTCAAGGTGTGATATTCTACGCCTTCTTCATCAGCATTCGCCACCTCCGCACAGCAGGGAAGCAACGTGGCCCATTCATCTGGCAGGTTAAGGGCGCTTCCTCGTCCCACAAGGGCTCATGTTTCTGTTCAGCTGTTGACGACTCCTGCTGGTGTGGACCTTCTTTGGGTGTGGACACGATTCTGGAGTACAGCGAGAAGGAGAATGAGCCAGTGACGGCGTTGGTATTCATTAAGCGGAAGGATGGGAGAGGGATGTCGTGTGTGGGTGGCTTTGTACAGCTCGGTGAGTTTGAATTTGGGAGGAGGGAGGAGAGGGAGGGAAAGAGGAGGGGGATATGGACGGGTAGGAGGGGTGCCGAAAGGAGGTTTAGTGGTCTTGAAAGGGGGAGGCGACGTTGCGGCTCTCTGTTGGGTGACTTTCTTTCCTTACTGCCTTCCCTCTCCTCCCTCCCTCCCGCACCTCCCTTGCAATCTCCCCCTCAGGCGAAACCGTGGAGGAAGCCGTTAACCGCAAAGTCCAAGAAGAGATCGGCACTACCTCACTCAACGCCCTCCGTCTGCTTGGCGTGTACAGCCACTCTGAACGCGACGATCGGCGACACACCGCCAGTGCTGTATTTGTGGGGAAGGTGCACGGAAAATTCAAAGCGGGGGATGACGCCAAGGTCGTGTCTGTGATTCCCTTGCAAGCGATGAATGTAGAATTGATTAGGTTGTCGTTTGACCATAATCACATTTTGAAAGATTACTGGTATTCATTGAAGGAGACGGTGGTGGAGCGGAACCTCATGCCAAGACAGGGCACGAGCCTTTGCCCGGCCCCACCGAGGGATGAAGACCGAAAGTAGTTGGAGAGAAATGAACCCACAAAGTCATGAAGTTGAACACAATGCCAAAAGTACAATTATTCAACAGATATCCCATGGACTGCTTTGGTGCTCGATGTTTTTCGTTTGCGATGCGTTCTCCAGGTCAGCAATCAGCAGCAGCATTACACACTACCCTCCTCTTTCCCTCTCTTCCTCACTCCTTTCATCTCAACTCCACCATTGGCCTCAGTGTCTTAGTAGGACTTGTGGGGAGTAGCGGGCAGCTGGGAAAGTAGATAAATCGTTGTCGCCTTTTTAAAAACTGGACATCTCAAAACAATGGCTACAGCAGAGCCAGGCCATGGGTGCTGGGCGGATCTTACTTGTTCAGGGAATCCAGGGATGTTTGTTCCGAGCACGTTAATATACATATTCTGGCCCTACGAACGGGATATACAGACAATTGACTAAGGTAAAGAAGTCCTACGAACAGAAGAATTGCAAAAAAGGAAGAAAATAAAGCCCAAACAAAGGAAAGATCGAGTCAATGACAAAGACGTAAGAAAAAGCGGAGGAAAGTTAGGTGGGCCCACAATTCAAAACTGATCACTCGTAACCGACACTCAAGCTTCTGTGCCGTCTAAGGGGCCGGCCCTCTTTGTCACCCGCCCGGCCAACCCCTTCCCCATGAATCCCGAAGGAAGTTATTGTGCTTATCTATGACAGCAGGGCAATTGCGGCCACCAAGGCTTTAAGACTCCAACGTTTTCGCTTTGAAAGATTATTGCAAGTCGGCATCATCATCGTCATAATCGTGTTGGGCCGCGCTAGCACTCCCTTCAAAGCCATAAATAGATTCAATCACCACATACCCTGCACCACAGACTTCGCTGCCGTCTCATTCTCTCAACCATTAGGTGGGGTTTGTAGGCGGTGGCTCATGGACCTCGCAACGAAGGGTGACAGCGCAAGCAAGGAGCCCGTTTCACAAGAATACCCATGGGCAAATGCCTTGCTCTGTCAGGGACATCCGCTGCAAACACAAGGGTCACACACCACACCACACTCTCCACTCACTGCGACACCCATGCCATATACAAACATATAGGAATGGCCCCTATGCGCATCCTTGCGGCCTCGGCTGCCGCTGCCGCCGTTGCAGCACCTTTAGCCTCTGGGTTTTACTTGCCCGGCGTGGCCCCGACCAACTTTGTGGAGGGCCAGCGCGTAGAGCTCAAGGTAAGTTCAGACTCCGCCTACAAGTGGAAGCGAGGGAGGGACTACGTGATGTGGGTTGTGTGAGTCGGTGGATGTGGCCAAGTGATGGTTGCGTGTTGCGTCCCTACTAGGTGTCCCTCACGTTGTCTCCACCCCTGCCAATGTGGAAACCATCGTCATGAAAGGAATCAATCTCAATGATGGCTTGACCCCTCGGCCCCTCCTTCCCTCTCTACAGGTGCCCCCCCACCCCCCCTCTCTGATCGCAAGCATCATTCTTCTCTCAACCTCACACAATTTCCTCCCTCCATTTTCCCTCACTCCCTACCAGGTGAACAAGATCACCTCCTCGCAAACCCAAATCCCCTACGACTACTACTCCTTTCCCTTTTGTCGCCCAGCCAATGGCGTGCACCACTACGGCGAGAATCTGGGCGAGTTCCTCACGGGTGACCGGATAGAAAACAGCCCCTACGAGCTTCAAATGAAGGTTGATCAATCCTGTACGCTCCTGTGCTCACAAACCTTGACGAAGAAGGACGTCAGCAAGTTGAAGGAGGCGATTCTGGAGGGGTACAGTCATAATTGGATTATTGATAACTTGCCGGCGGCATCTGTGATGGTGGACGATGTGTACCAGACCACCTACTACTCGCGTGGCTTCCTGGTGGGGCTGACGGACGAGAAGCAAGAGGTCTTCGCCTTGCATAACCACGTGAGGATTTATCTGGATTATCACCGGGTGGATGGGCAGGATGCGTTCCGCGTGGTGGGGTTCCGTGTCCGTCCTTTTTCGATCGACCATAAAATCGGGGAGGGCGCGACTCCGTCCCTGACCACCTGTGAGGCCCTTGAAAGTGGGACGGCCGGCCCGGCAGAGATCAAGGACGGGGCAGTGATCCACTTTTCCTATGACGTGCAGTGGGAGGCGAGTGACGTCCGATGGGCTTCTCGATGGGACATCTACCTCAACATGGATCACACCAAGACGGATAAGGTGCATTGGTTCTCCATCGCCAATTCGGCGTTGATCGTTTTGTTTTTGACGGGAATGATCGCCATGATTTTGATCCGGAATTTGTGTCGGGATATTACGAGGTATAACCGCGTACCGACCGAGGAGGATCGGGCCGAGGAGCGGGAAGAGAGCGGGTGGAAGCTGGTGCATGCCGATGTCTTCCGTCCCCCCACCTCTCACCCAATGCTCTTGTCTGTGATGGTGGGCACAGGGGCCCAGCTTTTGATGATGGCTTTCTTCACCATTGTTTTTGCTGCCGTCGGTTTCCTTTCTCCGGCGAATCGTGGGTCGTTGATGATTGCTGTTTTGCTCACCTACGTCCTGATGGGATCGGTGGCTGGCTTTGTTTCCGCGCGACTCTACAAGACGTTCAAGGGAAAGCAATGGCAAAAATGCACGGTCTTCACAGCGTTGTGGTATCCGTCCATCTGCTTCACCGTCTTCCTCTGCTTGGATTTCATTGACGTCTCCTACGGATCCTCGGGTGCTGTGCCGTTTCTCGAGATGTTGAAGTTGCTAACGCTCTGGTTCGGCATTAGTGTACCCCTTGTTTTCATGGGGGCGTATCTGGGCTACAAGCGCGATGCAATTACCTTCCCTGTCGTGACCTCCAACATCCCGAGGGAGATTCCTGATCAGCCTTGGTATTTGTCAAGGTCTTTTGTAATCCTGGCGGGGGGGATTTTGCCTTTCGGTGCTTGTTTTGTGGAGTTGTTTTTCATCTTGACCAGCATGTGGTTGGGGGCTTACTACTATGTGTTTGGATTCCTGTTGCTAGTCTTTACGATCCTACTGGTCACTTGCGCGGAGATCACGATTGTCATGACCTACTTTCAGTTGTGTAATGAGGACTACAACTGGTGGTGGCGTTCCTTCCTTTCCTCGGGGTCGACTGCGCTGTATGTCTTATTGTACTCTGCTGTGTATTTCACCAATATTGTCCAGCCGAATTTGTTCGCGACCTACCTGCTGTATTTTGGATACATGAGCATTATCTCCCTGGGCATGTTCTTGATGACGGGCTGCATTGGCTTTGCCGCCAGCTTATGGTTCAACCGACTGATTTTCTCGTCGATCAAGGTGGATTAATTTTTTTTTTCAAGGAGCGGGATAGGAGGAAGAGAGTGAATTGTCTGTTTTAGGAAGAGTGTGTCAGGAAAATGAATTGGCAAGGAAACGCGATCCCTGGGGATTGGAGGGTGGTGGGAATTGGAAAAGAAACACCGTAACGACCGACCACAATCAACGCCCTCAGTGAGGAGAAGCATATGGCACAAAAACCAGCGAAACGCAAAGCTTAGGTCTTCTGCTCTTAAGTCATTATTCTTATTATTGTGATTATGACATAGACAATGCCCCCTCAAATTCATTCATTTACAGAAATACCAAGAAGAGGAGGGGGGAAGGGAAGAAAGAAAAGAATTGATCGTCCCCTCCTTAAAAAAGAAAAGAAACAAGAAAGACAGAGAGAATATGCGAGTGTTGGTGCTCGTTTTGGTTAGTTCGTGTCTCGTTGGAAGTCACAGGCGTTACATCCAGACAACAGGAATCCAGAAGCAAGGAGCGATTTCTTTCCTGCCTCTTCTGTACCTTGCCACCCACATCCAGATGGCCCAGGCGCACGACCGCCACCCCACATAACCGAACAGAAAACCAAATCGACAGTCCCAAAAGAACGCAAAGAAACTGATCCAATGGCAAAGAAAGACTTCACTCGTAACTCGAAGCTCTTTATTTTTATTCCTCCCCCCCCCCCCACCCTTCCCCTCTCTCTTCCTTTTTCTCCCTCTTTCCTTCTCTTTTCTTCTTCCCCTTCCCTTCC
>Ga0160419_100744_pt1 | contig 17951 bp, 36 predicted proteins | sample CelAP2metagpilot_2_FD_108196 | JGI IMG/M metagenome (GOLD analysis project Ga0160419, IMG submission 108196) | Phycosphere-associated microbial communities from Cellana algal ponds in Kailua-Kona, Hawaii, USA - Cellana AP2-4-25 metagenome pilot ... | reverse complement strand
TTTCCCTTCCTCCTCCTCCCCCTTCTCCTCCTCCTCCTCCTAATTTTCCTCCTGCTTCTCCTCCTGCTGCTTCTCCTCCCCCTCTGCTTCCACCGCCTCCTCCTCCTCCTCCTCCCCGTCCCCTTCCCCCCCCTCCTCCTCTCCCCTCTCCCCCCCCTCCTCCTCCTCCCCCTTCTTCTTCTCCCTCTTCTTCTTCTTCTTCTTCTTCTTCTTCTTCTTCTTCCCCTTCTTCTTCCTCTTATTCCTCCTCTTCCTCTTCCTCTCCTCCTTCTTCTTCTCCCTCTTCTTCCTCCTCCTCCTCTTCCTCCTCCTCCTCCTCTTCCTCCTCCTCCTCCTCCTCCTGCCCTCTTTCCCCTCGTCCTTCCCCTCCTTCCCCTTCCCCTCTTCCTCCTCGTCGGAGCGCCCTCACTATCTTTCTCTTTCCCTTCTCCCTTCCTCTTGCAAGTGCTGCACGAATTCTAGCAATGGTTGCTAGTGCTCGTGTTGCCTTTTGCTTCAATCGCATAAAAGGACCCTAGTCACCGAACTACGCCTCTGCTTATATTAGCCCAGACCACTCAGTACGTCTAGTCCAACCTCCCTAAATAAAAAATAAAATAACCAATCCAATTCATCATATCCCATCCAAGTCCAACCAACAATCGCTTGGGTCGTGAAAGATTATACCAGCACGCTTTCTCTTCCAACTTAATCCGTAAGACCTTTCCCGTGAAGTGAAAACTGTCCAATGGGAATAAACGCGAGGCGAAGCAAGCAAAAATATTCACTGAAAAGAGATGATGCCTTGTCGCGCAGCAACAATTATGGGGCATATGAATTCTCCAACATTCTCACAAGGTAAATCTTGTCATTCTTTTACATCTTTCGATTAGTGTGCAGTTGTGTGTCGCCACGCTTGGGGCCATTCCTGCTCCCCCGCCTCATGCTTTATGTGCCACGTTGGCTGTCTTGTCTCCTTCCTTCGGCTCACATACGGCCTCACTGAGGCAAACTGCCATGAAGCTTGGGTCACAACCCTCTTTGCCCATGAACATCAAAGTCAAAAAGGATTTGACTAGTGGAAACCAAATGTATACTACCCTCTTCTTGTAGCTCTAGCGCTATTTTTATACCCCGTCTGCCAAATCTACAGTTCATCTCTGCCGGAAAGTCAATCGCGTATGTCGATTGGTCGCCAAAGACGCTGGCGTGGGCATTTCGATATTCCGAATCCGAGAAAACGAGGGTCGGGAGCTAAGTGGCGGTCGTTGTTTTCACTTAAGTTCCAACTTTCGGTCGCCCGGACCCTGCTATCATCCCATGACCACCCAGTCTCACAACCTTCAGTCGCCCGCATGCGGCAAGTACTTGGCCAGCCTAGGAGTGCGTCGCCTTCGACAAGATGATACAAGTCTCAGTCTTGCAATGGGATGCACGCGATGAAGAAACTCTGGCATGGATGGCTGAAAAAGAAAAGAATTAAGCCTTCTCCTTATTCTCTTCGCCTCTCTCTCCGCCTCCCTCCCGGCCTCCATGCCGCTCGGCCTCCCTCTTCTCTTCCTTCTGCGTTATTTTCCCGTCTTCCGCAACCTTGGCCATTATTACCTCGAATGAATAAAAATCCGGAGTATCCATGTCAGAAAATAGAAATCGAGGAAGCATTTCTCATCAACGGCTTCCCAGGGAAATGGCATTGGAAAGTCTCTGTGTGAACGCCTTCAGGCACCAACGTCTCCTCATAAAGAAATTCGGAGAAATGATCCGATAAATTCATACAAGCCTGGAGGGAGGGTTTGCTGCCACGATCGAGGAGTTCAGGAAATATCTTGGAATCTCTCCGAGAGGCAGGAGGTCATCATTCACAGAGGACACATCAGCTGCGGCTGCGGTCTTTGTGACCGGCATTAGAGGTAGTAGAGGTCAACATATTGCCATACGTGACTGTTTATGGCTGTGCGCCTGTGAGTTGGAAAATAAATGTAAGCGACGAAAGCGGTGAATGGTGGGTTAAGGTAGGCGATGAAAGCGCCAGCATGCCCGAAAGTAGAAGCGGTCGAGCGAGTGGACGGAAATATTTGTCCGCTGGCCATGAATGTGTGGCTTGACTTATGTACATCATTTTCCTTGCTTCATCCCCTTTCTTTCGATCTGATTTCAACATTGTTCTACGATGTCCTCTGCCCTTTTCCTGCGCTGTACATTGAGTCGTCTATAAATGAGCGTGTGAAAGCACATAGCGTGTTGCCGCTTGGACTCAGCACGGCTCGGAGACTCCACCTTCGTTTGATGGCGTGTCTAAAATTATGCAACAATGAGGCCTGCCCAGTCACGGCAGAACGGCCTGTTCCTTGATCATCTAATTTTGTCATACTCCTTAAATTTCACCGATTCTTCTTGGGCGCTTGTACATAGAGTCTGCTTTATACTGATGCAGCTTGTAAAAGTATACAAAATTTTGCCGCTTTCCCTTACTCCGCTTACGCCCCCCTCCACGAGGCACCATGGTAATTTATTGTACCATTTACCTTTGTGCTGCCCTATCTCCACATTTCTTGACGAACTATACACGAAAGCTTATCGGGTCTCCAGGGACAAAGTGCCTTTGTCATTATCATGAAGGAGTGACCCGCTGATTTCGGACATGTTCGAAGGAACAGAATAGGAGTGGTCTTGGCTTCTCTCTGAAACGCATGATGTCATCATTCGAGCCAACACCAGCAGTGGCTTGGCATTTGTGACCGGCATGAGTGGTGGAAGAGGGCAACTATTGGCTGTACGTGATTGTTTGTGGCCGTGCGCTTGCGAATTGGGATGTAATTGCTTGCGAGAAGAGAGGTGAAAGGTGAATCAAATAGCCGATGCAAGCGCCAGCATGCACCAATGCGAGTAAAACCAGGCAAGGAAGAAAACGTTGCCGGCTGACCATGCTTGGTGGCCAGGCAAATAACAGTGACAATAATTGCCGTGCACACCAGCGTCGAAACTGTCGAGTTTTGTGAAGGACTTGAAGGAACGCAGCACTCTCCTCTTGTGTCGTCACGTTGATGTTCCGAGTCGTTCGCTCGGAGCTGTTGCCCGCCGCTGTGCCAGCACAGTTGCGGAGTTTGTGTCCAAGGCGAGTGTGCTATGTTTTCTCGTCCTTGTATTGATTCGATTAGATGCTTTGCACGCTTTGTGACTAATGCAGCTGCCTCATCGGTTCTCACTTTCTGCCCGTCCTTTAAAGCAATGAATAATTATTATGTACCTCCCACCAACACCGCTTTTCCCCACGCGACGCATCAAGCTGTCTAAGCCCGTCCCTATCCAAACCTTTAGTATCTACCATGCAACGAGCCAATATCTTTACACGCGCCGTCTTTCTTGTCCTCATGGCATTTGCGTCTGTCACTGCTGGCCAGGTGAGTCTTCGAGACATTGTCTGGGAGGGAAAGGCTGGCTGAGTGCCTTGGGGAAGGGCATGTGCATTTGTGAAGATTCTTCCGGGGGCTGGCGCGGTATTTCCTTAGGATATTTTAGTAAGCCCTCAACAACATATACAGGAGATGGTCACGCCCGAAGAGGGTCCTGTCGCTGCCGTCACAGCGCCCTTTACGCCCGCTGAGAAGGTAGACACCAACTTCCTTCGGGTGAGTAAGTTGAGCCGGACCTGTCTGCATGTGGTGGATGTGCAGGGGAGGAGGAGGAAGGCAGGGATAGGATTGGCGCATAGAAAATGGAAGAGCGACGGCTTACGATGTGAACCAGCAATTTAACCAAAACGCGTGCCCATGTGCATGCACACAATTATATATATACATAGGGTAATGCCGAGGCGGACAAGGTCATGTGTAATGGGAAAGAGTGCCCCCCGGGCTATATGTGCATGCGTGGATCGGGTGGTATGTACTGCATGAAGCATCGTGTGTAGTGTGTCTGGAGACACAGATATTGCAGCGCTAGCAGCACCAGAAGCAGCACCAACAGCAGCCGCAGCAGCACCATGAGGACGAAGCAAAAGAAAAAGAAGAAAAAGAAGACGACGGGTAGAAAGAAGTGAGGATGAAAGAAGAAGAATTTAAAAAAAAGGGGATAAGATAAATACCTGCACGACAATGAGAGAATGAAAGAGATGAGGGGAGGTATGAAGGCTTTCACCTGGACCAACCAAAAAGAATTGAGAAACATCACTTACACGTGAGATACTGAAAGGCCACAAGCCTACTATTGCTCTTGCTACCCCCCCCCCGTCCGCAAACGGAAACGAAATAAGTCACCTCCCAACCCAACCAATACAAGAAAGGAGGCACACGATAGGGGGGCAATCGATGCGTCCTGTCAAAGTGGCTCGAGGAGGAGACCAAAAAATTAAGTTTATCGAGGGAGGGCTGTGTTTAAGTGGTGGTTTGCTCTCACTTGATGGCATTTTTGATTTCCTTTCCCCGGCAGGACCGAGGGGCGTCATTTCTTTTCCCTTTTTGGCGATTCCCGCCCTGTCAGTGAATCCATCTCCACCCTTCTGTTGCCGCCGCTGCTGCTGCTGCTGCTGCTGCTGCTGCTGCTTGATTCCTCCAACTCCGAGTCCCAACCAGGAAATCCAGGACTCACTCACTCCCTCCCTCCATCCCTCCCTCCCCACATACATACATACACACCCCCTATTTCTTCCTCCTTTTTACCCTTGTCAGCGACAGCAGCACCCACCTCCTCGTTTTACTCTTCTCCTCGCCTTCTATCCTCTTCCCCCTCTCTCCCTTTCTGCCTGCTCGTTTCTCCCTGGTCTAGTATTGAGGATCCGTCTTGCGGCGCCAGTTCTGGATTGGGGGTGAGAAAGGGAGGGAGGGTGGAGGGAGGGCGATTGATAAGTGAGGAATGAGTACGTCTAGAGTGGGGAAAATATCAAGGATAGCGAGCCAGATGGGACACACAGACCAGTGGGAGGGAGGGAGGGAAGGAAGGAAGGAGAGAGGGAGGGCGGGAGGGAGTGTCCTCACATTTGGATCGGGGTCGAAGACGAACTGGAAATCTTGGAAGAGGATGTCCACGATAAAAAGCACGGCTGCGAAGATGATCAGTACCGTCTGTGATTGGTGAGGGGGAGAGAGGGAGGGAGGGAGGAGGGAAGAAGGGAGGGAGGGAGGGAGGGAGGAATGAGAGAAGGCACAGGGTCCACGGTGGTTATGACCACGACCACAGCCGTCTGTGAATGTTGGAAGAATGGGCGGGAGGGAGAGCGGGCGGGAAGCACGATAGGACTTAGAGGACAGGGCGCGGGGACATAAGGGTGCACGAGACGGAGGATTCACGCACACCCCCTTCTTCGTCTGACCCCTCACACAAGACCACACGAAAAAAATTCACCACCCCGTCCGTCCTCTGCCTCAGCAGGAAAAGGAGTGGCAATAGAATGAAGACATGGACAAGAGAGGGACCGGTGGACAAGAAATGAGAGGGAGAGGGCGGGGGATGGGGCGGCGACAACGCACATAGTAGATCCATATGCTCTTGCGGGTGAAAATGGCGAACATGAATAGGAGGGCCAGGATAAAGAGCTGCATGTAGTGCCGGCCCTTGAGGATGTTGCTCTCACCCATCGCTGCCGATAGCTGCTGCTGCTGCTGCTGTCCTGTCTGTGTTGTAGGCGGGAGTGCTGTGTGAGAAGCATGATGATAATGATGCTGGTTTACAACGCCTTGTTGGAGAAAACAAAAGCACCCGGCGCCGCTCGCAACTTGCCCACGACCGCGTGCTAGAGAAACACCATAATGATGAAGGTGGTTGCGGGGGTTGTTCAGTGAGGCATGCAGAAATAGAGCAGGAGAAAGAGAGAGAGAACCGGGATGAATCCGAGACAAGGACGAAGGAGGACGGAGGAGCGAGAGAGAAGCGAAGCGAAGGCCCATTCCGACTGTAAGGGACATCAAAACAATTTTCTTTCCAAACCATGAAAATATGTTGCGGTCGACGCCGGGGATACATGTGTCAGAGCCGTAAAAGCCTCCAAACAAATTTAACGCATAAGGCCAGAACACCCCGCCCGCATAGTGCAGCATCGGCCGGCTTCGGCGTGCACCATAAGCAACAAGAAAAAGCACGATATGTGAAATAAAAGAACAAAACTCGTGATGCGGAGCTCATCCTGGACGTCCGGAGACTCACTTTTCCTTTCCTGTATCATACTCCATCAGCTATCAAAACGACCCATACCATACAACACCTTATTTACCCTTCCCTCCTTCCCTCTTTCCTAGCTCCTTCCCTCCCTTCATTTCTTCCTCTCTTACGCCTCATCACATGTTTTTGTCTGTCTCCCGTACGAGTGTAATATACATTTTTCTCTTCTACAATATTTAAACGTGTATTTCTTGACTGCTTGGCCTATAGCCAGCACATGCTGTGCGCTGACACTCCCTCCCTCCCTCCCTCCTTCCCCATCTCAACAGTGATGATAATTGACAATTTGGATGCTACCCCACCACCACCAGTGCCCCGCCGGAATGCCCGGTACAGGGGGCACAAACAGCTCCAGGGCCTCTGTTTGTAGGGAGGAAGGAAACGAGGGGGGGGACGAGGGAGGGAACGAGGGAGGGAACGAGGGAGGGGACGATTAGCATTGCGGGAGGGGGACACACGCAACAAAGCTGGATCGCTGGCAGAAGTCCAAGAAGTCATCCTCCCTCCCTCCCTCCATCCCTCCCTCCCTCCACTCCTCCCTTCCCTCCTTCCTTTACACCCCCTCCCTCCACTACCTTCAATGGTGCTTCCAATCGTTATGTCCAGCGACTTTACCAGACCCGGAGCAAACAGCCGAGCCGACTGTCGCTCCTCCTCCTGCTGCTGCTGTTCTTCTTTTTCCTTTCCTTCCCCTCCTTCTCCTTGTTGTTGTTGTTGTTGTTGTTGTTGTTGTTGTTGTTGTTGTTGTTTGTCGCGCGTAGAAGAAGAGGTGGTAGAGGGAGGAAGGGAGGGCGGGAGGGAGCGGGAGGGGGAAAGGCCGGACTTGGCGGCGTAGAAATCAGAGACAAAATCAATGGCACTTCGACGCCTTCGGGAGGGAGGGAAGGAGGGGGGGAGGGAAGAAGGGGGAGTAAGACGACGATAAGAGGGGGCAGGAAGATGGAGGAGGGAGGGGGAGGGGGGGAGGACACGTCCGTACCAAGGCACAGAAGGCCACTCGACGAAGCCGCCGTTCCAGACGTCGTAATGCATGCTCAGCTCCTCGGTGTGACGGATGAAGTCGAAGAGGCACGCGCGCTGGAGGGAGGGAGGGAAGGAAGGAGGGAGGCAGGGAGGGAGAGTCCGGTTGAATCATCCTCACTACAGCCCAGGCATCTCCCACCACCTTCCTCCTTCCCTTCCTCCTTTCCATCCTCACCATCAAGGCCGACGTCCGTAGAATCCTCCCCGTGGCTTCGAGGTAGGCTTGGAAGGCTCGGCTGTGCGGGGAGACTTTCCCGAGCTCCAATTTCCTCCCCAGGTCAAACGTGGCCTTCATGAATGCCTGTCCCGATGAAGGGAGGGAGGGAGGAAGGAGGGAGGGTAGTGAATACACCTACATTCGCAACGCACTTTCCTGTCTATCTATACCTCCCTCCCTTCCTCCATTCGTCCCTCCCTCCCTCCCTCCCTACCTCAAAAAGCCCCCGAACCGATTTGGTCTGCGAGAGCACCTTGACCTCGCCCTCCACCTCTTCCCCTTCCTCCTCCCTGCCCTCCTCCACTCCCTCCTCCCTCTCTTTCAACGAAGTCAAGGCCGTGATGCCCTGATCCAGCAATTCGGAGATGGGTGCAGTGGCGGCTACTGAGGAAAGGAAGAGCATCCGCCAGGAGCCTCTGTAAGCAGCAAGGGAGAGGTCGCATAAGGGGAGTGCCCAGTGCGTTTGGCAGATCTGGTTTTTGGAGATATGGGGGGTATAGAGATTTTAGGAGAAATAAAGGTTAGAGAGTGGAGAAACTTCACCGATTACGATCTGGTTTGAGATAAGGAGGATAGAGATACTTGACTGATTACGATTGATAAAGTTTCATACCTCTGTACTGCCTCCCTTTGGGTGTGTAAGAGTGCAGTTTACCACCAAAATGTTTAAATAATACTCTCCTTGATCTATAAAGCCTTCCAATGCCCATTCATCCTCTTTCATTCCCTTGCTTTCCTTACCTCGGGATAAAAAAATGCCGATTGCTCCAAGCCCTCGCACCAGGCCCGGCACAGCAAATGAAACCGTGCCACGTCTTGTAACTGGCAAAAACTAGCGATCTGAAGGTGAGTGGGAGGGGTTGATGTGAGCATCATCCTCCTCTTGTTGCTCCATCGTCGTCCTACACCTCCTTCTCCTCCTCCTCCTCTTCATCCCACTGCGTTGCAGCAACTACTTCTCACAGTCCCCAAAACCAACAGCACTTTCTACCGCTCTCCGTCATTTTCCTTTCAGCTTGTCTCACCCTCCTAGAATTCCCCTCCGTCCGCAGTTCCCCCCTCTGCTCTCACCTGATGCATCATTTCCACAGACAAGTGATTCCAGCCTGTCGGCCCCAGCGGCAGCTTCTTGGGGGCCAGAGAATGCACCGCAGATGCAGAATCCACGACTACCATGGTTGCGTGCCTGTGATTAGGAAAGTGGTGGTGTGGTAGGGAAGTGAGCGCTTCTGACAAACGGGAGCGAAATAAGCCGACACCGTCACCGTCACTGCCCCCCCGGCAGGCTTATCGGTGGCCTTTGTGGCCGAAATTTTCTTCTTCCATGACAATTTCCGCCCCTCGTTGAGAGCGCAATAAAGTGCAAGCATCAGTGCACCTCTCCAGTACCGACACCTCTGCAAGAAGCCGCCTTCTCTTCGGTAACCTCCCCCAGTTTTTCCCCTGGATAGGGAAAGGAGTGGCATAAGCGGGGCCTTAAGCATACGTAAGGCAAGATATGAGCCATGGGCAGAGGAAGTAGCGGAAAATGCAAATGTGGAAGAAAAAAGGGACGATGTGCTACCCCCGTCGTCCTCGAGGCGAGCCCCGGCCCTGGGTTAGGAGGAAACACTCGGCCCATGCCCGAAATAACTAACAATTTTCAAAAAACTTTTACGGAGTCGCTTATTTTCGACGCTCTCCCTGTGTCTCCTCCTTATCTCTTTTATTAGAAGGAATAAGCGCCTTCTCCTCATTTCTCACTCGATCTTTTCCAGGCTTCCCTCCCACCGCTGCCTCGCCACCCTCCACACCTCCCATCTTCTTCTTTGTCGACTCTTTCTTCCTCTCATCCTCACCCTGTATCTCCCTCTTCTGTGCCTCTACTCGCTTTTCCATTGTGCTCACCTCCTTCACCCTCCACTGCAGCTCGAGGTCTTTGGCCACCAGTGCTGCTTCTCACTCTCGCAACCATGCCTCCCGCTCCCTCAGCTCTTCCTCACAGAGTGCATTGATACTAGAATGAATAGCATCCGAATCAGGGAGTGGCACTACGGGCGTGCATCCCATACGATAATGGATAATGTCTGTATCGTGCTCTTTCTCACCCTCTACGTCCTGGATAGGGGCGGTGTTGCCGTCCTGCTGAGGCCCGACCTCGGTGCCGATGATCGTGGTGGCTGTGGCAAGGAAAGTTCTGTTACTACCACAGCTGCACCCGCTGTTGCTGTTCTCGCCGGCATCTATTATCGTGTTGTTACTATTCTTACTTTTGCCACCAGCTCTGGTGCCCTTGTCAGTAATGTTTGTCATCGTCGTCGCCGACGCCCCGCTCTCCTCATGGTGCCTCTGCGCCGCGGCAGTCAACACATCCTTGAGTTCCTCCGCCCGCGCCATGTACCCCCGAATGCGTTTTTTCAAGGCCTCTCGTGCTCCATTCTCCTTTTCGAGCGTTAACCATTCCATCAATAGACGGAGGCTTTCTTTGTAGTAGTAGAGGGCGAGGCGGTCTTCCCCTGCCTTGTCTGCCTTAACCGCCTTAGTGCATTGGTCGATGGCCCGGGATTGGAGAGCTAGCATTTCGGGCCGCTTAGTGTGTGGTATAGTGATAAGGGTGAAGGGATGTTTATTTTTTGAGTCAGGAAAATGGTTCCAAATGTATGCGAGCGGGAGGTTTGGGGAGGGGAAAGTGGACTGGATCATAAACACGCGAAAGTAACCCCCTGAATATCAATTCAAAATGGGCCTGCGAAATCAGGCAGAGTATCTCTCGAGATTTGGCAGTTTATATCTACATCGAGTTCTGAGTGCCCCAAAAAATAATTTGGGACCACTTGTCTCGAACCGGGGCCGAAGCACTGCATCGGCCTCTAACTGCGGCCCAAATCTTGGAGTGTGTCGTGGAGTGTGTATCGAAATTTGGGTCGTCATTCGGACCATTTGGGCGTTCGTTCAATAAAATGTGGTTTGCTCAACAACCGTGTCGTATTGGAGGTCTAATTGGACCACACAAAAGCACGAGCTTAACGCAAAAACTGCACGAGACAACCCACGAGGCAGCATAAGTCCATGGCGCATCGTTGCCCAGGCCCATCACACTTGTTCCCAAAAATTGTACGCCGCCACGGTCACGCTTACACAGTACACCGTCTTAACTTTCAGCTTCTATTCATATCGAGAGGATGCACGTAAGATGTATGTAGAGCGAGTTTACTGGGGCATTGCGGGCCACGCACACCCACACCGGCAAGCAACGCACCCCATAAACTATTAGCCAAGAAATCAAAAGATAAAAAATGCTTTCCCCTATTCCATTCTTTTGCTGCTGCTTTTTGCTGTGCTTTTGCGCCAGTGTGTCCCTTTCATTTGGTCCACTGCCATGCCTCTCAACCCTTCTCTCTTTGCACCTCCTGTGAACATTTTTTACATCCTTACCTATTTTCCTCTCTGTCCTTCATCTAAACCTTTCATTTTCTCTTCCCATCCCAATCAATGTAATAACTCATCATCTAGCGCCAGGTCGTTTCCTTCCCGGCATCGACACCATCCGAGGCTTCGCCCTCTCCTATCCCTCCCTCCTTCCTTCCTTCCTTCCTCCCCACTCCAACGTCTGCCGATCAGTGATTGCCGTCAGGCCACGAGGTCGTCCGCGTTTGCGAGCACTCCGTCCAGAAGAGGTGGGAGGGGAAGAGGCAAACCCTCCCTCACCCTCCCCTCCTTCTCCGTCTTCCTCATGTCCCAGCTCCTCTCGCTGCGATGCTGCTGCTCTTGTTGTTGCTCGCGAGGCCACGCTGTCTGTGGTCGCCACCGAGGGTGACGTGCCAGTGGAGGAGGAAGAGGAGGTAGAGGAGGTGGAGGAGGACGACGACGATGACGGGAATGAAGGGGCAGCAACAGTAGTAGCCGCAGCAGCACTAGCAGCAGTTAGAGCAGACGTGCCATGCTGGTGCTGCTGCTGCTGCTGTCGTTCTTGATGCTGCTGCCGCACCCCTCGCTCCCTCCCTCTCTCCTTCTGTCGGTACACCAGCATGTAAACCTCGTCCGTGGCTCGCAACACGCGTGAGGCATCCACCTCCTCATGCCTCTTCGCGTCATCAAACAACCACCACTTCCCTTCCCCCCCCACTCCCTCCCTCCCTCCTTCTTCCATCCCCGCCATATCGTCCTTCTGTCTTCCCTTCAACTCCTCCTTCCCTCCCTCCTCCACCCCTTCCAGTACGCGCTGGTACAAAAAGTAGTGCCCGCGTTGCCTTGTTCGCCCCTGATGTATAACCACAGACATTAATTCATACTCCGAAGACAGCCCAGAGCCTCCCCCCTTCCCTCCCTCACTCCCTCCTCCTCCTCCTCCTCCTCCCACAGTGGCAGCAGTGGCGGCAGCTCTTGCCATCGCCTCCCCCTCGACTGATGTCATGCTCCTTGTCCTCTTCCTAGAACCACTTCCTCCTCCACCCTTCCCTTCTTGTCCTCCCTCCCTTCCTCCCTCCTCCTCCCTCCCACTCCCACTGTAAAACGAAGACAAATTTAACGTGTCTTCAAATGTAACGGCCGTCCGGATCTTCTTCAAGCTGTTGTTGAATCTCAAGAGTCGCAGACATAGATACCGAGGCAACGTCGCCAAACGCAAATGCTGATGTTTATCGTGCCGGGCCAGAGGCAAGGGAAGAAAGGAGGGAGGGAGGACGGGGAGGGTTTCATTCCTGTCGTTGGTGTGGGGGTGGGACAAGATAGCAGGAGGGGGAGGAGGAGGAGGAGGAGGAGGAAGAGGCGGAGGAGGGGAGGGCGGGAGCGGGGGGGAGCGGCTGCATCGGGTGGGGGTGAAACGACCTCCAGCGTTGCTGTTGCTGCTGCTGCTGCCACTGCTGCTTGGAGGCTGCGCGTGCGTGGGCGTCCGTCTACCCTCCCTCCCTTCTCCTCTTCCTCCTCTTCCTCCTCCTCCTCCTCCTCCTCCTCCTCCTCCTCCATCTTCTTTTGGCTCCCCTTCTGTGATTCCTTCACCTGCTGCACCTTCTTTCGCTGCTCCTCCTCCGCCACTCTCATCACAACCCTCTTCCTTCTCACCCTCCTTCCTGCCCTCGTCTCCCGCAGCAGCAGCAGTAGCAGCAGCAGCAGGAGGAGACCGTCCATACGGACATCCCACCTCCTCGCATTCCCTCCCTCCCACCACCTTATCCTCAAACACACTCTCCCTCAGGCAGGTCTCGAGAGAGGAAGGGGAGGAAGGCACGGGTATGTTTAGCATCAAAAACGGCTGTGCGTGCAAGTCCTTAGGACGGGCGGGACAGGCAGGGAAGGCGGTCGGACACACCCACTCATGCTCGAAAGCTTGCCCCTCCCACAGGTCCGAAAAGAGGGGGAGGGCATGGGATGGCGATGTGGCACGGTCGACGCACCTAGGGAGGGAAGGAGGGAGGGAGGGATGGCGAGAGGGAGTATTGGAAACCTACTGTCGTTGGGACGTGAACCCCCTCCCTCCCTCTCCCTCCCTCCCTCCCTTGCACCCCACCAATCGGCAGCCGCGTGGAGAAAACAGGCAGGGTCCGATTGCCTGTACAAGTCGCCCATCACGCCTTCCCCTGCTTGCTGGTACTTGAGTACCCACGTGGCAGAAAGGGCTTGGCCCTTAGCGGCCGCGACAGGCACCTCCACGGCGTGATGACATAGATCCCTGGGGAAGCAGTATTCTTCCTCGCAGTCCTGGGAAACACGGGAAGGAGGAAGGGGGAGAAAGAGACAAAGTGTACCAAATTGGTTTGATGGTATCGTAGAGATCGCATGGTAATGACATTTTAAAGAACCATTCCCTCCCTTTATCTCCTCTCCTCCCTCCCTCCCTCCCTCCGTACCTGATGCCTCCCCGCGAACGCCACTAGCCTCTCTCTGACATCGGGCAAGTTGACCAGTATCTGCAGAATACAATTCTGATAGCAGCTATTTCCCAGGTTCATTAACCGGCAGCCAATCTGCCGTCTCAAGTCACGCTCTGGGAGCTCCACACCCAGGGACCCCCGGCGCTTGCTGCGTTCCGCACGTGCTTCCGAGCGAGAAATTTTCTCGGCAATGTCAGGAGGCATGGATGCAGTTGTCGCCGAGCGGTGATGATGGGGATGGAGGGCAGCAAAGGAGAGGAGCGAGGGGGAAGGGGAGGTGGGGGGGGAGACCGGAGGCAGCGGCGGCATGGCTAGGAGTAGGAGAGGCTGGGGGAGAAGGGAGGAAAGGAGGTGGCAATATTGCGGCTCTTGCCAGGAAGGAGAGACCTGGAAGGCACCTTTATCCACTGATATAATGTCACCCACCCAGTATTGGGAGTGTGTGTCTATGGTGCGTCAGTGGACGCGGGAGGGGAAGGAGGGGAGTGTAAGGGAAAGTCAACAATTGCGCGGATATGGACAGTATCCCCCACTTGAAGAGGGAGGGGCTGGTCGAGAGAGTGAAAGTTACCAAAAAGGCAAAAGGCGAGCAGAGTATTGGTACGAGCCGTTGCAAACAATCAAGGGAAGCTGCATGTGTGTGCCCGTGACATGGCTTTCCTTCACTGCACTGGTGCACACGGCCAACCACGACACCTAGCCCGGAAACCAGCAAGTGGCAGGGCATGTCTCATCAGCAGCAGTAGACTGGGCCGTCGCCCAACAGGCAGCGAGAGCGCCAAAACACTACTTAAGAAAGCTCCTGCGGAGGCAGCACTATCCAGGCCCTCAATCAACGATGAACACAGGCAGGGCATGATATTGCTTATTTGTCATTGAACCTTCACGGCAAGCACCAGCGCACAAGCTCGGCAGCGTAGGGGGGAGCAGGAGCATCGCGAACGACACCTCTCCTTTTCTCTCGGGACATTTCCTCGCGCTGCTACTCCCAAAATAGTTGTGAGCAGTAGACAGTCATAGAATGCCGTGCGGTGCCATTTTCCCGCCCTATGTAGACATTGGCCTTTTGCGTAAGCCATTGGACTTTCTTTGATCATTGGTCAAAATCTTTTTATGTCCGTGGTGCTCACCCCTCTCCCATCTCTCCTTCAACCTCAACACAGACATCCTGCCTCTGGGGAGGGGTCTCCCCAACACGCGGCAACCCCCACGACAACAGCAGCAAGTACCACCAAGCGTTGACGTGTTGCAATGACCATTGCCGGTCCTCCACCACTTCGTCCTCCTCGACCACTTCCTCTTGCCATCTCTCATCTCCAAACCCATGTAGATCAAATCAAGCAGCTTTCCTCGCCTCGTGCTCCGGCCCCCCCTTCCCCCCCTCTCTCTTTCCTGTCTCCTCTCTCCATGGGACATCGGTCCCATCATTCTACAATGATATCAGCGGCAGCGGCAGCACAGGAAGGAGAAGGAGGAGGCGGAGGAGGGGGAGATGGCGGAAGAGGAGGAGCAGGAGGAGGGGAAGGAAGCAGCATAAGCAGCACCAGCAGGAGGGAAGGAGTCCGGGACGCCATGCATGAAATTGATGATATGTACTCGTTTCCTCCGCCTCCTGTCACCCCTTCCTTTGCGCTCTACAACCAAAGCAACGGCTTCGGCAGCAGCACCGGCAGCAACACCGGTACCAGCACCAGCAGCACCAGCACCGGCAGCACCAGCAGCACCAGCACCAGCACCAGCAGCACCGGCATCAGCTCCAGCAGCAGCACCAGCAATACCAGCACCAGCACCAGCAGCACCAGCAGCACCAGCAGCACCAGCAGCACCCGTAGCAGCAGCCACAAACGGGCGAGGAGCATCCGGACCTTTAAGGCCGGCGACTCGGTGGATGCGATGGATCTGGAAGGGGTGTGGCATGAAGGCACGGTGAAGGAGGTGGATGGCGTGCAGGTATAAATGCGCCCTCCTTCCCTCCTTCATTCATCCCTCCCTCAAACGGGTCAAGGTCCTATTACTCATCCTCCCTCCCTCTCTCCCTCCCTCCCTCCCTCCCTCCCTCCTTCTCCACCCAGGGCTACCGTATCCACTTCCTCGGCTGGAGCGGACGGTGGGACGAGTGGGTGGAGGCAGGCTCGGAGAGGATCCAACCCTCTTACTCCAAGGTAGGCTTTCCACAGGCCCCTCCCTCCTTCCCTTCCTCCCTCCCTCATTCCTTCGAAGAAACGTTGACACCTTCTTCCCTTTTTCCCTTCTTCCCTCCTTCCGTACCTCAGGTCCAGAATTGGCGCGTGTGTCTCCAACCAGGAGATGCAGTAGAAGTGAGATCCGCCGTCTTCCAAGATCGATGGCTGAGTGGCACGGTGGTGGATGTGAGGAGGGAGGAGGGTTTGGTTCGGTGCGAGTACAGGTGCGTGCCGAGGGAAGGAGGGAGGAAGGGGAAGGAGAGTGGGAGACAAGGGAGGTAGAATAGGGAGGGAAGGAGGGAGGGAGGGAAGGCGTCACTTAAAGTATCGGTCATAAACTTGAGAATAATGTCTTCACTTATTCTCTCTCTCCCTCCCGCCCTCCCTCCCTCCCTCCCTCAGCCATGACTCTCGTTGGATCGATCCGACGGGGGAAGAAGTGTGCTTGCCCAACACACACTTCTCGCGAGAGCTGGATCAGGCTATGCCGCAGGTAAGGGAGGAGGGAGGGAGGGAGGGAGGAAGAGAGGGGGGGAGAGAGGGAAGGGATGACCGGAGGAACTGAGTGTCATGTCTGTTCACCCTCCCTCCTTCCCTCTTTCTCTTCCTCCCTCCTCCCCTACTCCCCTCGCTCCCTCCCCCTCTTTACAGAAAATGGAGCAAATATTCCGCGAAGGCCGTATTCACGTGGAGTGCCGGGCGGGTCATGTGGACCGAGTCCAGGCGCTGGTGAAAGAGGAGGCTTCCCTCCTCCATGCAAAGGTTCGTTGTAGTACGTTTGCATCGCTTTTTTAATATTATAGATAGATAGATATACAGATGCAAAGGTTCGTCGTAGCCTACTACCTCTGTAGCACGTTTGCATCGCTTTTTTAACATTATAGATGGATAGATATATAGATGCAAAGATTCGTCGTAGCCTACTACCTCTGTAGCACGTTTGCATCGCTTTTTTAATATTATAGATGGATAGATATATATATAGAGAGAGAAAGAGATGGATGGATAGATAAGTAGATGGTGCATAGATAGATTATATGCATGCGTTCCTCTATATGACGGGTAGGTCCGTCTAAGTTCCCCCCCACCTCCTCCCATCAGTAGCCCACCCTCCTTCAGGAGCTCGACACTGCTTCTCACCCTCCCTCCCTCCCTCCCTCCCTCCAGGGCCCCCTGGAACGTACTCCCCTCCTGGTCGCTGCCGACGGCTGCCACTTGCCCGTCCTCCGCCTCCTCCTCGCCCTCGGTGCCTCCCTTCACGACATGGATAGGAGCAATGCCACCTGCCTCCATCTCGCCGTGCGGGGACATAGGGAGCGGTGCGTCGTGCCTTCTCTCCCTTCTTCCTTCCCTCCCTCCCTCCGTCCCTCCCTCCCAGATCGCTACAATTCCACCGTCGAATTCCAAGACGGAAGCCCAACCTTCCCCCTCTCCCTCCCTCCCTCCCTCCCTCCCTCCCTCCCTCCCAGGTGTCCTGCAGTGGTGGCGGAGCTAGCTAGGCGCGGTGCTGATGTATCGGGAAGAGACTCAAGACTCTCGACCCCCCTCCACCTGGTCGCCATGCGGGGCTATCAGGACGTAGGGAGGACACTGATTGAGGTAGGGAGGGAGGGAGGGAGAGAGGGAGGGAGGAAGGGAGGAGGAAGGGAGGGAGGAAGGTATACTCATTAAAATTCCCTCGTCCATTAAATTTCCCCTTCGTTTTGTTCATTGTTTTACTTCCTCTCTCTCTCACACATCCACCCCCACATACATGTACACTCCTACACACACTTACCCATCTGTATACACCGATCCACTACTTTAAAGCACGGCGCGGACGTGAATGCCAAGGACATGTCTCAGGTGACGCCCCTTCGCCACGCCGCCTACCGAGGTACGTTCCCTCCCTCCCTCCCTCCTCTCCCCTTCCCTCCCTCTCTGCACTCTGTCATTCGCTGCTCTCCGGTGGTACTGACCACCCACTCCCTCCCTTCCTCCCTCACTCCCTACATACATCTGTCCTTTACGCACACGGCTGAAGAGCCCATTTTTAAAAAAATCCTTCCCTCCCTCCCTTCCCTCCTCCCTCCCTCCCTTCCTCCCTCCCTCCTTTGACAGGCGAGGAAGCGATGGTTCGATTATTGCTTCATTTCGGGGCCGACCCCACCGTGGCTGATGCCCAAGGCGGTCTGCCTCTTGAGGTACGCCCTCCCTCCTTTTCTCTTTCTTTCCCTCCCTTGGCGCATGTCCCGCCACCCACAAGCCCGTCTTGTCGTCTCGACCCACCCACCCCTCCCTCCCTCCCTCCCAGGTGGCCTGCTTCCTCCGCCATCGTCCCCGAAGGGCCTCCGTCTCTCGTCTCCTGCGGGAGGGTCATCGGGGGTTTCTCTTGAGGAAAGCCCGGCAGCTGTTGCTCTGGGCAGGGGAGGTGGGGGATAGGAGGAAACGAGAGAAAGCAGAGAGGTGCTGTGCGGGGAGGGAGGGAGGGAGGGAGGGGTGGCCCAGTGTGGTGCTGACACATGGGGGGGAGGAGGAGGAGGAGGAGGAGGAAGAGGAGGAGGAGGA
>Ga0160419_100743_pt1 | contig 17958 bp, 28 predicted proteins | sample CelAP2metagpilot_2_FD_108196 | JGI IMG/M metagenome (GOLD analysis project Ga0160419, IMG submission 108196) | Phycosphere-associated microbial communities from Cellana algal ponds in Kailua-Kona, Hawaii, USA - Cellana AP2-4-25 metagenome pilot ... | reverse complement strand
GGACGGAAGGGAGGGAGGGAGGGAGGGAGGGAGGGGAGTGTGCGGCCTGGTCGTCCAGGCGGAGAGGGAGGAGGCGACGGTAGAGAGGGAGGGAGAGATCGGGAGAGCGTGGTGAAGAGAGAGGGGGTGGGGGGGGAGGGGGGGGGGGGGGGAGGGATGGGACTTTTCGATCTGGTAGTCCAGGCAGAGATGGAGGAGACGACGGTAGGGAGGGAGGGAGGGAGGGAGAGAGGGCTCACCTTGAGGAGGAGCAGGATGAAGGGCACGCGGGCATAAGCCAAGCTATCCATGCTCTCGAGATCGAGACTGTCGGCCAGGGCCTGAGGGGGGGAGGGAGGGAGGGAGAGAGGGAGGGAGGGAACAAGGACGACGTGAGACAAACACTGCATGGATAATCTCTCCCTTCTGCTCCTACCTTCCTACCTCCCTACCTCCCTTCCCATCTACCTACCCACCTCCCACCCTCAATGTACTTCTGGCAGAGTGTCGCCTACGATGGGACTTTAGAAGCCTTTATTCTTCATGATCCTTCCCTCCCTCGCTCCCTCCCTCCCTCCCTGCACTTCTGGCAGTGTCGCATGCGAAGAGACTGTAGAAGCCTTTATTGTCCATGATTATTCCCTCCCTCGCTCCCTCCCTCCCTACCTGCACTTCTGGCAGAGTGTCGCCCACGGAGAGATTGTAGAAGGCTTTATTGTCGGTGCTGACCCGAGAGTCAAGGATGGGATGCTCGGGAAGAACGAGGCTGAGGGGGGGAGGGAGGGAGGGAGGGAGGGCGGGAGGGAGGGTGATTGGGTGCTTTCCTTTCCTTCTGTTGACTGATGGTCTGTTGATTGAGATTACTATCTTTCTTGACCTGTTATTACACGTGCCTTCCTCTCTTCTTCCCTTCCTCCCTCTCTCACCGCAGATAGCCCAAGAGTCCGTAAGAGCGTGCGATCAGCAGCGGCTTGGCTGCAGCAGCAGCAGCAGCAGCCAGCAAGCGAAGAGAGCCCTCGTCCATCTGAGTGGCCACGATGAGGGAATAGGGTGCAAGGGAGGATGGGGAGGAGAGGAGGGGGAGGGGGGGGAGGGCTTTGAAGCTTCCCTGTGGAGGGAGGGAGGGAGGGAGGGAGAAGGTGGTGAATAAAGAAGTACTTGCATTTCCTCCGACATCTTTGCTCCCATCCCTCATTCTGTGATTATGTCCCCCTTCCTCCCTCCTTTTCCCCCTCCCTCCCTCCTTTCCTCCCTCCTTACCTCCACTTCAGGATTCAGCTCCCGCAATAGCTCAGTCGCCACCTGTCCGGGTATGGTGCGTCGAGACCGTGAAGAAGTGCAATGCAAGGGGAAAACGAGGGCAATCGATAGGGCGACATGGAATCCCACGGTCAATACAAAGGGAAATATAAAATAAGAAGGATCAATACTAAGGGTAATATAAAATAAGAAGGATCAATACTAAGGGTAATATAAAATAAGAAGGATCAATACAAAGGGTAATATAAAATGAGAAGGATCAATACTAAGGGTAATATAAAATAAGAAGGATCAATACTAAGGGTAATATAAAATAAGAGGGATCATTACTAAGGGTAATACAAAATAAGAACGATCAATACAAAGGGTAATATAAAATGAGAAGGATCAATACAGAGGGTAATATAAAATACTGAAGGTCCGTGAATATAGTGTCCCTCTTACATTCCCTCCTTCCCTCACTCCCTCCCTCAGTCGTGTTGAAAAGAGATGGAAACACATATCCCTCTCTTCCTCCCTTCCTCCCTCCCTCCCTCGTACCTTGGCCCGCGGCTGCCCCATGCAAGCCTTGCTGACAAAAAAGTTATTTTGACAGTCTCGCTCCGTCACCTTGTGCACGTCAATGATGGTAAAGCGACCGACGCCCGGCAAAACAAGATTCTTGAGGAGCTCGGTTCCAGTCGGGCCTTGGGGGGGAAAAGAGGGAGGGAGGGAGGGAGGGAGGGAGGGTACGAGGGTACGAGGGTTTGTGAAGGTACGCTTAGCAGGGCCGGGACATTGGATAGGGAGACCTGTAAAGATTATAATGATTATTCTCTTCGTTCACACGAGGTTAACGTTTTCATGGATTCTTCCCTACCTCTGTCTTCCTCACCTTCGCACACTTTCCCCTCCTACGTTCCTCACCTGCATTGACCAACAAGACGTGGGATTCCATCAAGGCCTTTTGTCCTGCCACGCCCCACAGCCGCAGTTGCCGATCGTATTTGGTGTCTTTTTTGGACGGAGTCGTCTCCGACTCATCCTCGTGCAGCACTTGGTCGTCGTTGTTTTCGCTGTCTGCGTCCATTGTGTACGCTAGACGGGGGAAGAGGAAGGGGAAGGGGTAGGGTGTGAAGAGGGGAGCGAGGGTGAGTCGAAGTGGTGCAGGATAGAACCGGGGAGGAGCCATCGGCGGCGACGGCATCGTTTCCTGTTTATGCTTGCTGTGCTGCTGGTGGCTAAGCTTGAGTGGGTGAGGTAACTGCTTCTACCAAGGGCCTGTGCATATAGGGGGTGTGGGAGAGCGAGAAGGCACAAGGCAAACTACTATCGCCTTTTCATCGCCCACCAAAAATCAACTCGTCGACGCGCGGCACATGCAAAAGCGACATTCATTGTAACTGCCACAAGGCCTATCTTGATGCCTGTGAATAAGCCGTAAAAGCTCTCTGTCCTCTACGTAACCTCGTGGAACAAGTGGAGAGCGCCTTTTCAATCATCCTTTGTTACTCGTCCGGCCCCCCTACCACCTCCGGAGGCAATGAGCTATGAACAAGGCATTTATTTCCACTGCACAACCTCTCCGCAGTCATCTCTATCAATACCACTACTGATCGTGTCAGGTACAGGGCTGCAGCTTGTCTTGTTTTTGCCACAAAAACAACGATCCCCCCGCATGCACGCCATGCCCGTTTTTCAAATTTGTCGTCGTCGCCGACACATTTAAAGCAAAGCGCTCTGGTCGGCCCACACAACACTCAAGCAAGCGCACATTTAGCTCCTCCCTAAGGTCTTCGGCACCCCGTCGACACAATGTGAAACGTCTGAGAAAGTAGCCAGATCTCGAGGCCAAGACTGGCATTTCCCTGATGGCCTATCGGCCTCATCCTTCGTTTTCTTCATCCCCTCCCTTCCTCCTACAATCCAACACAGACGAGGAACACAGGGGCCCCAAAGCGACTGGGCGCCCTCAATTGTCAATACAAAGGAAAGCTTGGTTTTGTTGCCTTAGGTATGTGCGTATGGTACCACGTGGATCCTCTGGCAGGTTAAGCGTGTCCAATATGATTGGCTAGTGCTGCATTCCTTGGCCCTTCCCTCCGACAAGCCGAGGAGACTGCACTGCTGTGCTTGATCGTTGACGTCGAGTGTCTCAATTAATCACGTGTATAAGGTCCCTATTGTTCACCCAATCCCATATCCTCCCCTACGCGTTGCCCTTCCTCAAGTGCCCACTTTATTTCAAGAGGAGCACGGACATGGGAGACAAGGGGCAGCCCCTCTTTACCGATGTGTGTTCCACGGACTTGCTGGGCTTTGCGTTTGCTGGTCGGAGCTACAAGGATCAGCTGGATGAGGCTATTGCCAAGACCCAGGTAAGAGGGAGGGAGGAGGGAAGGGGGGGGGGAGGGATGCAGTGCATAGAAAGGGATACGTAATATGTTCCTCTTAAGTATTTTTATATATCTCAACGTTTCTTCATTGGTATTCTCATCTCCAGGGCTTCTGTGGCGTGGATGTCACAAGACGGACGCTCTCATACAAGGGTCTCGCGGTGCCTGTCGTCTGGGTCGAGCACAATTTCGCTTTTCTGGGTACGTCCTCCCTCCCTCCCTCCCTCCCTCCCTCTACCGCGCCATCCCTCCCTCCCTCTACCCCACCCTCTCTCCCTCCCTCCCTCCATTGATCCCATGCATGCGGCCTGCCTGACTGAAGCATAACGGAAACCCGTTCTACTTCATTCCATCTCATTTCTCCTCTCTTCCTCCCTACCTCCCTCCTTCAGGCGGCTCCTTGGGCTGTGCGGAAGGCGAGCGCATCACACGGGCGTTCGAGCTGGCGAAAGAAGAGCATTTGCCCATCGTAGTGCAATGCAATAGTGGTGGGGCTCGCATGCAGGAAGGCACGCTGTCCTTGATGCAGATGGCCAAGGTGAGCCGAGGAGAGGGAGGGCGGGAGGGCGGGAGGGAGAAAGTCTTCCTCGCTAAGTCTTCCTCGCTCCTTGCGACAGAGAAAAAAAGCAAAAAGGGTCTTATGAAGATAGGCATTTGTTTTTTCTAATTCAAAACAAATTTTGAAACACAACTGACAATAACGCCTATTACTAGGTGGCTGTTGCTGTCGAGGCCCTGCGTCGCGACGGCATCCCTTTTCTCTCCGTCCTTGTCGACCCTACCTACGGTACGTTTTCACCCCCTCCCTCTCACGCTGTGTCTGCTGACGGACTCATGTTCAACCCTTCCTCCTTGCTTCCCCATCCCTCCCTCAGGTGGTGTCTCTGCCTCGTATGCCATGCAAGCAGATGTTCGTCTCGCAGTGGCTGATGCCCGCATCGGGTTCGCCGGCCCTGCGGTCATCCTGAACACAATGTGCCAAATGGACCAGGTAGGGAGGGAGGGAGGGAGGGAGGGAGGGAGGGAGGGAGGGATTTCGTACAGCCCTGCACTCTATGTACGTTTTCCCTTTCCCAGGAAGCGACTTCCTTCCCATCCTCTCGCCCACCGTCATGCTCCTCCCTCCCTCCCTCCCTCCCTCCGTCCCCACAGGCCAAGTACGACAAGACCTGCCCCAGCATGTTCCAGAGCGCCGAGTACGTCAGCGAGCACGGGCAGATCGATTACGTGGTGGACCCTGCCAAGGAGGTAGGGAGGGAGGGCGGGCGGGGGGAAGGGAGGGGTGATGATAGATCGAGCAAACACCCACTAATTAACTGCTTGGTGGGCCCTCCCAGGAAGTAGACGTCGATTTCCCACTCTTTCTGTCTTCTTGCCAGCTTTCTTACCTCCCTTACCCAAGCAGCCATGGTCCATGCCCATGCCTCCGCTCAACTCTTCCTATCCTTCCCTCCTTCCCTCCCTCCCTCTTTCCCTCTCTTCACACTTCACAGGGCCTCGACCAGCAGGCTGCCGTCGACGTCGCCTGTGCTCGCGTGCTTTCCCTGCTCTGCTTCTCCTCCTCCCTGACCAAGGCCTCCTCCTCCACCGCTTTCTCCTCCTCCTCCTCCTCCTCCATCTCCCACCCCGCGGAGGAATTGAGCGAGACGACGGCTCAGTCGGAGGGCAAGGGCGAAGACGAGGGGGAGGGAGGGAGGGAGGGAGGGTGGCGTACCTCCTTTGATTACACCCAATCCCGTAAAATTGATCGTTTGCAGTGCCAGGATATTATGGAAGGCATCTTCGAGGTGCACCCTCCCTCCCTTCCTCCCTCCCTCCCTCCCTCCCCCCCTCCCTCTTGTCCTCATTCTACTTTTTCGGTACATTCCTCCCTCTCTCCCTCCCTCCCCCCCTTCCTCCTCAGGACTTCACGGAGCTCAAGGGCGATGGCCGTGTGGCGTCCGACGTCTGCATCAAGGGGGGGCTCGCGCGCTTCGGATCGCAGCAGGTCCTCGTCATTGGCTGCACGAAAGGCCACACTCCTCAAGCCATGCAGGTACGTGCCTCCCTCCCTCCCTCCCTCCCTCCCCTCCTCCCTCTCTTTTCTCGTCCTGCCGCGGACAAAGCTCTTTCACCGTTTTATCTGGAAGTCACCACTCCCTCCATCCCTCTCTCTTCTTTCATCCCTCCTCAGGCCTCCAACTACGGCATGCCTGCCCCCGCTGGCTACCGTACGGCCTTGCGTCTCTTCGCCCTGGCCGAGCGGTTCAAGCTCCCCATCATTACCCTGGTAGACACATGCGGCGCATGGCCATCCTTCCAGGTATGTGCTCAGGGAGGGAGGGAGGAAGGGTAGATGGCCAACCATGCAAGAAACTGGAGAGCAATTTTTTTGGGGGAATGGGGCAAGGGGCATTTGAATTTGAATTTGAATTTGATATTTGATTTGAACTGACTTCCATTCGTCCCCCCCTCTAGGCCGAGTCCGACGGGCAGTCGGAGGCCATCGCCACCAACCTGACTGCCATGTCCTCCCTTACGGTGCCCATTGTCACAGTCATTGTGGGCGAAGGCGGTTCCGGCGGTGCCCTGGGCATTGGGATGGGAAACAAGATCGGTACGTTTCTTTCTCCCTCCCTCCCTCCCTCCCTCCCTCCCTCCCTTCCTTCCTTCCTTTCTCCCTCTCTCTCGTCACTCCTTCTTGCCCCCTTCGTCTAAGGCCGCTTCCCTCTCCCTCCCTCCTTCGTTTTCCTTCCACTTTTCTATCTTCCCCTTGCAGGCATGCTATCAGGGGCCTACTTCGGAGTCATTTCCCCTGAAGGCGCTGCGTCCATCCTCGGTCGCTACCAAGACGAGGCGCACAAGGCTCAGCAATTCCCTGAGGACTGCCAGGCCCTCGCCACGGCTCAACAGGTGGGTTGCACACTTCTTGTCCTGCTTTCCTCCCTCCCTCCCTCCCTCCCTCCCTCTCCCTCGACGACGATGCTGCGTCGCATACTCAGATCACCTTCCCTTCCCTCCTTCCCGCCCTTCCCCTCTCCCTAGATCTATGCAAACCAGCTCCAAGAGCTCGGGGTAGTGGACAAAATCCTCTACGAGAAACCGGGCGAATCATTTGAACACTGCCCGCATCTTCGCGCCTCCCTTCGAAACTTCCTTGCCGACTCTCTCAAAGAACTCGGGGCCCTGTCGGCCGACGAACTGATCAATCAGGTACGTAGATACACACACTTTCTTCCCCCTCCCTGTTTCTTCCCCTCTCTCCACAAGGACCAATCTCCGATCACAGTGCTTCCCTTCCCTTCCTGCTACCTTCAGCGTTTCCAAAAGTATCGCGCCATGGGCAAATATGCCCTGTATGACGAAGGGAAGAAACACGCGCTGTTGAAGGAGATTACCGCGGCGGTCGGAGACAGGCGAAAGCCTAAGAAGACAGCGTCCAAGCATAACCCGACTCCAGGGCGCCTCCTCTCCTTCATCGCCCACGAAACTGTGCACGGTGAACGTTCGTTCTTCAAGGGGAAAGCCCTACTTTCTTCGTTGCCCAAGGTTGCGCCTTCCATCCCTTGCCTTCGTCATGCCTTTGAGGGTTTTCACGCGGCCAACGGACCTCCGCGAACAGCCAAGATGGTGCTGGATTCTCAGGTAAGGAGAGGGAATAGGTACAAGGGGACCCGCGTATTACCTCATTCTATCAAAATCTAGCAAAGTTCGCTAACATCTCGCTCTGTTTCTCTCCGCTGCCCCTTCTGCAGGGTCCGGAAGCTGTTGCCTCCTGGGTATTGGAACAGAAGGGCGTACTCGTGACTGATACCACCATGCGCGACGCCCATCAGTCCCTCCTGGCCACGCGGGTCCGCACGGTCGACATTGTCGAAGGCGCGAAGATCGCCAACCAGGTAGGGAGAGCAGGAGGGAGGGACGGAGGGAGGGACGGAGGGAGGGCAAGTCGTAATTGAGCTAAGTGTCGGCTCTTCCGCGTTTTTCTGGCTCTCACTTCTTCTTCTTTTTTATATTTCTTGATTTATTTGTTCTTTTTTTAATAGCTTTTAGCTGGAGTCACGCTTACATGCCTCTCCTTCTCTCCCTCCCCCCACCCTGTCCCAGGTCCTCTCGTCCGCCTTTTCGTTTGAATGCTGGGGCGGTGCGACCTACGACGTGTGTTATCGCTTCCTCCACGAAGATCCGTGGGAGCGCCTAGAGGGGATCCGAAAGGCCCTTCCTCATTCCCTCCTTCAGGTACATGCGGGAGGGAATGAACGAGGGAGGGAGGAAGGAATGGACAGGAACTTAAAAGAAGACGAGTGATTCGTGCTTCGTGCTGTTGTTCATTCCCTGGAAGATCGTTTCGCCGTATCTTACCCTTCTCTCCCTCCCTCCCTCCCCTCCTCCCTCCCTCCCTTTTCTGCTTCAGATGCTGGTTCGAGGGGCGAACGCGGTGGGTTACACATCCTACCCAGATAATGTAGTGGAGGAGTTCATCGCTCTGGCGGCCAAGAAGGGGATCGACTTGTTTCGGTAGGGAGGGAGGAAGGGAGGGAGGGGGGGAGGGAAGGGACTTTGACAGAATCGACCGAGGCAGGTTCTCACGCATCGCCCCCTCCCTCCCTCCCTCCCCCTCTCCCCTCCTCTTTTTTCCATACAGCATCTTTGACTGTTTCAACGACGTGAGCCAGATGAAGGTCTCCATTGACGCCGTCCGTAAGGTAGGCCTCATTCGCTCCCTCCCTCCCTTCCTCCCTTCCTGCCCCGTTTCCTACCATCACACCTCCCTAACGTCAAACATCCTCCCTTTCTCTCCCAAGGCCGGCAAGATCGCCGAGGTCTGCATTTGCTATACGGGTGACGTGCTGACCTCGACCATTTACAACGTCGATTATTACCGTACGCTGACCCAGCAGTGTGTCGCCGCCGGGGCGCATATCATCGCCATCAAGGTAAGTCTTCCCTCCCTCCCTCCCTCCCTCCCTCCCTGTTCTCTACTCCTCCATTCACTAGCCCTCCCCTCCTCCCTCCCTCCGTCTCTTTCCCCTCTTCCTCCCCTCATCCAAATAGGACATGGCCGGTCTCTTGAAACCGCGGGCCGCCGCGCCTCTCATGCAGGCTATCAAGGAGGTAACCAACCTCCCTGTTCATTTCCACACCCATGACACCAGCGGTGCTTCCATTGCCTCGGCGATGGCCATGGCAAATGCAGGTGCGTTGAGCCCTCCCTCTCTCCCTCCCTTTCTTCTAAATGCCCATGCCCGAATCATCCGTCGTGATCTAACGGTACCTCTCCCTCCTTCCCTCCCTTACTGCCTCCCTCTGTCTCTCCCTCCAGGCTGCCACATCATCGATTTCGCAACTGCTGCTCTGGCCAACTGCACCTCCCAGCCTTCTCTGAATGCCTTCCTCGCCGGTACGTCCTCATCCAGCGGAAAAGATGAGAATAAGGAAGGGAAAGAGGGAGGGCGGATTTAGACATGAGGAAATGATCGGAAAAAATGTTTTGTATGTTGGTATTCATGCAGCACCAATCTCCTCCTCGCCCTCCCTCCCTCCCTCCCTCCCTCCCCCCCTCCCTCCCTCCCCCCCTCTAGCCATGGCAGGCGACGACCGAGATCCGGGTATCAATTATCTGGCCATTGAACCCTACGACATGTACTGGGCCAAGGTACGCCCCGAACGTTTTTCAGGTCGTGCTACAGCTCCACCAGATACTCACCCTTCCTCCATCCCTCCCTCCCTCCCTCCCTCCCTCCCTCCCTTTCCCTTTCATCCTTCAGGTCCGCGAGATGTACGCGCCGTTCGAGTGCGGGATGAAAAGTGGGACGGCGCGTGTGTATGACCACGAGATCCCTGGAGGTCAATACAGTAATCTCATGGTTCAATGTCAGGTAAATTAGAGAAATTAACATCCTAATCTGACCCTAATCCTTACAGAGATTCGAGGGGGGCAATGTCTTGTACAGCCATCTTAACTGAGATAGGCCTGACAGCCACGCTATCGCCCCCGAAGACCTTGCCTTCTCTTTTTATCTCCATAAGGGTCCCTCCCTCATTTCTTCCCTTCTATAGAACGGCATGCACTCTTGTCCTCCCCACTCATTTCCCTTCCTCCCTCCCTTCTTCCCCCCTCAGGCCATGGGCATCTGGGACCGGTGGGAGGCTGTCCTGGATATGTATCGAGACGTGAACACTCTCTTCGGCGACGTGGTCAAGGTAGGAGGGAGAGAGGTGGGGAGGGAGGGAGGGCTGGGAAGGGCTAACAACATGTCGTCCTCGGCAGTGGCTGAATGGCTCGTACATCCATATTCTCACCCTCCTTCCCTCCCTCTATCTCTCTTTGTTTCTCATCTCTCTCTGACTCTCTCCTTCACCCCCTTCTCAGGTAACGCCCTCCTCCAAGTGCGTGGGTGACCTGGCCATTTACCTTGTCACTCGGGGCCTCTCCGTTGCGGATGTCACGGATGAAAGCAAAGCCGCGGGGATCGACTTTCCTGCGTCGGTCATTGATTTGTTGGAGGGACGGCTTGGCTTTCCTCATCGGGGATTCCCGGCACAGGTAGGGAGGGAGGGAGGGAGAGAGAGAGGGAGAGAGAGAGGGAGGGAGGGAGGGAGGGAGGGAGGGCGCACTTGTGCGATCCCTTTTCGTGCTCCCGTCATTCAGACGTCTTGGACCGCCAATGCATTCAATTTCGCTGATCGTTAACTCCTCCCTCCCTCCTCCCCTCTTTCCTTCCCTCCATCTCCCCCCCCCTTCCTCCTCTCTTCCAAATTAGGTGCAAAAGTCTATCCTTAGGGGCCGCCCCCCCCTCTCCGTCACCCCTTCGGCCGCTCTCGCTCCCGCTGACTTTGCCGCGGAGAAGAGGAAGTTGGACAGCAAGTGGGGCATAGACGCCACTCCTGAAGATGTGATCTCCTCGTTACTCTACCCCAAGGTATGGTCTTCTTCCCTCCCTCCCTCCCTCCCTCCCTCCCTCCTCCCTTCCTCCCTCCCTCCCTCCTCCCTTCCTCTTGTCTTGTCTCGGTTCAGTTTGCCATCGAAAGGACAAGGCACGGCAGGAAAAGGGGCACCGGTGCTGCTGTTCTGATTATAGTCAATGTCATTGTTCTGGCTATTGTTATTGTTATTGCCATTGTTCTGGTTATTGTTTTGGATCTGGTTATTGTTATTGCTTGAGTAAATGACTTTGCTTTCAGATCCATACCGGACACGTGGGTCATCGTTGCTACCCGTAAGGACAAGGCCCTCTTCTCACTCAAACCCGAGAGCGGGGCGGAAGGGGAATACGAGGGAGATGTTTGTGTGTCCGCCTTTTCTCTTTTCCAGTTCTCTTTGTTGTTCCGAGGGCTCTTTTTTTTTCGCGCATTCCTCTCTCCTGTCCCATCCTCCCTCTTTTCTTCCCTCCTTCCCTCCCTCCCTCATGCAGGTCTTCGCGGACTATCTGAAGTTTTTCTCCACCCACGGACCTGGGCCACGCTTCCTTCCCACCCCCTGCTTTTACTACGGCATGGAGATCGGGAAGGAGTTCACGCAGACATTCTCTCTGCCTTCGTCTCTGGGTGAGTATAGTGCTGTGGTAGGAGGTGATGGTGACTCGCTTTCTCTCTGATTCTTCCTATCCAGTCCATTTCTTTCCTCTCGAACGTTATCTCTATCATTTTACACTGCTCGCTGATCTTCGTCTCCTTAATCTACACGCCTGACAGTCAAACAAGAGCTGGGGCTGGAGAATAACAGCAGCAGCACCAGCAGCGACGACGATTCGCTCTCCGTCTCCGTGACCCTGAACCGAGTGGGTCCCCTCAGGAAGGTAAAGAGTAGGGAAAGGGGGATAAGACAGTAAAGAAAGGCAAAAGCAACTATCTCTTTGCAGTTGCCACATCGCAAACATCCTAAAAATCAACCCAACCTCCCGTTCTAATCCCCTCTCTTTCTCTTCACTCTCAGGGCGAGTACCGCACTCTCTACTTCTCTGTGAACGGCCAAGCAATGGAGGTAGAGGTTCAGGATACCAGCGGAGAGGCTTTGTTCGATGGTCCGATGGCGGATAAGGCGGTCGCGGGACAGGTAAGGATAGAAAAGGGCAAAGAGAGAGAAGGGGTCCCAAATATGTATCTATGAGGTCACATTTACCCTGTATGAAAGGGGTCGTATCCTAGACTTTCCCAGTGCTCAACCTTCCTATCCTTCCTCCTCGCTTCCTTTTCTCTCCGTAAGGTCGGTTCGCCTATGCCAGGGGCGGTGGATAAGATCCTCGTCGGGGCCGGGACGCGCGTGGAGGCCGACACACCGTTGTGTGTGATTGTAGCCATGAAGATGGAAGTAATGGTAAAGGCGCCCAAAGCAGGGTTGGTGGAGGAGATGTATGTGGAGGAGGGCGGAAAGGTCGTGGAGGGGGCGTTATTGATGAGTATTGTTTAGATTACAGACGGGTTCGAAGATGCAGGCACGAACCGAGAGAGGCTGCAATCTACGAGTGAGAGGAGTCGACAAAAGATGAAAGCGGTAAAAGCTTACAGGAAAAGGAAGGGAGGAAAGTACAAAATTATTAAGTATCATGGAGATATAACGAGTGAACGAGAGAAACAAAATATTATAGAGCACGTCATATTTGTCTCGTGACGCGTGCATGTACCTCCAATGCTGTGACCACATCCTTGCTCAAAGTAAAAAAAATATTCAGGCAGATTGAAGTAAGGAAGGTACGAAAATGAGAAAAGAAGGAAGATTTAACAAGAGAAGACAAAATAAACTACCAGTAATGCGCTAGAATGGAAAAAGCACAAATTGATTAGGGACTCCAAAGAAACAAGGTAGACAAGTATGGAGTACGCAAACGACTTTCTCGCTTGTTCTTTCCCCTTTCTTTCTTGATACGGTAGTAGTGACTTAAACTTTCCCGAAACCGACAAATTATGAGATGTGTCCCCGAATCGATGCAGAGAATAGGGCATTGGCCAATCTTCTTTGGCGACTTTCCTGGACTGAGCCTATTTGTGCTTAAAATAAAAACTTCCAAAAGTACATGATCCCTTCTCTCTCCTGAATAGTAATCCTAAAGCTCCATGCGGGAGGAATGCACAGATGATATCGGCATCAGAAAGGAGGCATCGGCTGCGACGGCGTGCGGGTTTTCATTCTGCCAATCAGTCTTGAGTTTGAGCATCTTCCGCGTGTCAATCACTACATGTCCGGTAGCAAACCCGGGGCTTTGTTCCACAATACGGTACATTTCCAGCTTGTAGGGTCGATCAATCATGGGCACGCCAACGGGGTACTTGACCCATGTGGCAACTGCAAATCCCTCGATGTTTACTGTGTGGTAAGGTCCCTCTTCCAAAATGATATTCCAGAGGCTCGGAAATGTCCTCTCAGTTACGCAGTCAAATTCCTCTTGGGGACGGATCCAGCGGGTCCCATTTATGTGGAGAGGATGCATGTGACTGAGGAAGAATCCAGGAGCAAGCTCACACATGTGACCCATTATGCTACCACCATTTGTGTCCACTGGAGCCTCAACAAGAGCGAGCACTTTGGCGTGAATATGAAGGTTGTGCGGATCAACTGATACGAGATCGCCTGTATGAAGTGCATGGACGGGTTTGAGCGAGCTGTCAGCCATGACTACGCGAGCCTCCTTGTTGAAACAGATGGGGGCAGGCGTAGGAGCGGACGATGGGGCTGCACTTGGACTGTTTGTCGGACTACTGCTAGGCGACGCGGACGGGGAGGCTGATGGCGACACCGAGGGACTATTCGAGGGAGAGCCACTCGGGGAGGACGATGGGGCTACACTTGGGCTACCTGTCGGGCTGCTAGACGGGGACGCTGAGGGCGAAGCCGAAGGACTACTCGTAGGAGATGCTGAGGCAGCCACGACCACCTTGAAGGCATCGAAATCAGGATCAAGAATCAAAGTGCATTCTCCGCCGCAGCAAAAGCACTCGTTGGTCGCTGTATTCCAGTTGAAGAAAAAAGGAGTCGATTCATTCCCGTTGATCGAGCAGTATTCGAAGCATTCCGTCGGGTTATCAATCTGCACAGGAGGCAGCTGGCGGTGCTTACCACCAACATCGCTTACCGAATCAAGGTCCTCATATTCTGGTGCTGATAAACGGCGAGATGGAGCAAAAGGTGCCAGCTGTCCTGCCTGCAAACATCGCTGCCCCTCACCAAAAAGTTGGAAGGGAGATGCAGGGTTGACGCTCGGGGCCGGGGTCGGCGCGCACGTCACAGGCTTCGACGAAGCGTGTTTGTCGGTCTTCTTGTCGCCTGGATATCGCACACGCAAGACTATGGGCTCGGTCAAGGGTACAGCACAGTAAGCGGACAGGTCTGTTGCGTTGACAAGGTATGCCAGGGCTGTGACATCCAGCGTCTCAGGGGCACAGTCGTCGGCGATCACCACGGCCTGGAAGACACGCTTAGAGCTCTTTTTGAAGTTAAAGTCCGTCCAGTAGATGGCCGTCGTCCCATCCGGGTTCTGGATGCTCTGTGCCGGGGAGAGCATGCGGGACGGGCGGGCCTTCAGCTTCACCACAGACAAGCCAGCGGGCAGATCCATCTTGAAATTGACGTCCTGTGCGGCTTCCATACTTCGAAGCCTAACGGTGATCTTGGCCTTCTGTCGGCCTACCAGGATCCCGCGCTTGGCATTGGGTTGCACCTTGGCGCCCAGAACAAGATCGGGACAGTCCTGGGCGATGGCGGTAGGCGCCCAGGCGCCGCCCAGGACGGCAAGCAGAGGGAGGACGAGGGGCAGGTACATGGCTTCCGGAGTACAGGCTGAAAAGACGATGTGTACCTATGAGACACAGAGTGTCTTTATATATGTGGTTTGCGAGACAGTAGCGTGAGAGAGGCTTCAGTGAAAACGGAAAGCTTAAAGGTTGAGCATGGGTGAGACTGTGTCGAGAGGAGAACTTCTGGGACGGAGGGTGGGACAAGTATCGCATCTGCCTGGTAACGACCAAAGGGAAAGGTTACCCTCCTGTCCCTGTATGGCTCTGTGTATGCGCGTGTCGGTACTGTTTCGGTAATTCATGTCGAAATGTGTAACGGTGCGATTCAGTTCTCGTCGGCCTCCAAAGTCAATGCGAGCCGTCAGGCGTGGCAAGCCCTCAAGAGCCATTTGAAAGCCTGGTTTGTGAGAGGCCAGAGTGGTAAAGAGATGTTCCTGGTGGCCAAACCTATTGTGCGTGGCCACCACACGTTAGATGATGACCGGTATTATCTAGTCAATCGTTAGTCGTCTTGTCCTCCGACTATGCACGACTACTAGTCGTCGTACTACGAGGACGACTTCGCCTCAATGGCGCCCATGCACGAGTACGACGACTGTCAGTCGTTCTCGAAGGAAATCATACACGATTGCGACTAATCACATTACAATCGACGACTTTTGACGACTATCATAATGATAAGTCGCGGAGGCCATTTTTACAGAATAGTCGTCGAATGTGTGGCAGCCACCACAATGAAACATATTAAGTTTTTTGGAGGGGTTTCGTTGTTTATTTTTGGGACACAATACAATGTGTAGAGACTCTCGCTTTATTTAGATTCAGCCCCCCAGATTTGGGACATATGGGCGCACTGGGGGATTTCGTTGTTTGGTTTTTGGTGTATGCGTTGAGATTCTCGCTCTATTTTCTAAAGAGTCTACCCAGACCCCATATAGGCGAGACTAGAAAAGGAACCTCACATGCAAAATGCTATACCTCCTTGATATGAGGTGTCCTGCCACAACGAGGTGTCCTTGTGGGGAAAGTGCGATCATGATTTGACGAAGAGAGTTGAAAACTTTAGGCGCAACGGTGAACGTTTTTTTTAACACACGTTAGCCAGAAGGGAGCCGTTTTTCCAATCCAAAATTATAGTGCGCAACCTATCTGCGTTCAAGTGCCTGCACAAGTGCTTACAAAAGTGCCTCATGTAGGATTACACATATGGGGAAGCCACCTAATAACAAGAAGCTGCTATTTTCCCCTTATTTTGTCCGAGTTTTTTTGGCTTTAAACAGGTTTTGCAACAGCAAAGTCCTTGAATGGTCCACACAGAGATAGGTGGGGAAAAGAAGGGGAGGTCAGAGGCGAGGCAGATTATACAGCGTCTGCATGCCCTGTCGCGGTTGAATAAACCGGAGCTCACGAGAACGATCTTGCCCACGGACTTCACTCTGTATATGAGGTTGTCTGGTCCTGAGAGCTCTTAGCCAATTTATTTTTCATCTTATTGATTCTTCGCCGGTCGCCTTTTGTTTGCATTTTCTTTCTTTGGCTTCGTTTGTAGAGAAGAAATTCGATTCGGAGCCAAGCAGATGGTATAAGCAGGCACGACGATCATCCTCCCCTCCATGTCTAATCGTCCAAATCAGGCTCGACTATCTCTTGGGGAACGCCTCTATCGGCATGCTGTTTTCTCCCAGCTCTCGATGCCGCCGTAATACCCTTCAACTGCTTCCCTATGGGGGGCCCACGCCTGATGGAGGTAGGGAGTGTGTATTTTTTGTTTGTCCAGTCCCGTCTTGATGTTGACAAGCCAGTCAATGTTATGGGCGAGAAAAAGTTGAAAAAATTGACAGGTACGTACACACGCAGTATATATGCAGAGGAAAATATAGGATTGTTGGTCACTGGTTCCACGTCTAGCCACTCACCCTTTTGCCGGCCAGAACGTGTGCTCCTTCCCGAGGATGTTCCGTGCACGTTCCTCCTGAGACAAGGCAGCGCGATGGTCGACCTGGTGAGTCAGTCGGGTGGAGCAGTGACAGGGAACAGGGAGAAGAAGAAACGTCGGCCGTTAGAGCAGCAGGCAAGAAAGGGCAGTGAACGGCTACCTCTGCCTTCCCTCTGCCTTCAATCCCCCGCTCCCCCGCTCCCTCCCTCGCTTACCTGGGCCAAGGCGGAGACCATCAAGTCCTCGTCGATGAAGGGAATAAGGACCACGCTCTCCCATGAGTTTTGTTTCCCGTTCCGATCCGTCTCGAAGTCGGGCGGATAAAATTGACGGAGGGGGCTGTCTTCCTGGGTCTGGGGAGGGAGGGAAGGAGTCAGGGAAGGAGGGAGGGAGGGAGGGAGAGGGAGAAGGAAGAAAACTGTGTGAAACATAAAATGCAAGCCTAAAGGGGAACGCAGACGCAGCATTACAACCCCCGCCGACTCCTCCCTCCCTCCCTTCCCCCTCCCTTTCTCCCTCCCTCCACACCATCAGATCACGGTAGGGCTCGGGGAGCATGGGCCCGGATTGGGATGGAAGGACGTTAAGGAGCTGCATAAGGGGGGTGTATGGACGCCCTTTGGCGAAGGTGATGTTCATGCTGGGAGGGGAGGGAGGATGGAGGGATGGAGGAGGGGCGGGAAGAAATTGGGAGGGTTAGCGGCAGGATTTCCTTTCCTCCCTCTTCACAAATGCCTTCTGTGCTTTACACCTTCCTCCCTCCTTCGTTGCTTTGCTCCGTACCTTGGGAGGTCTACAAGGTCGGAGGCCAGAGGCGCGTAGTGATAAGGGAAATACCAACCCCAGGACCTGTTCAAGGAGGGAGGAAGGGAGGGGGGGAGGGAGGGCGGTTGAGTAATAATAATAATCAACTCACAAGTACAAGCAAACAAGACCCGGGAGCATATACTCATCAAGTGCCCTCCCTCCCTCCCTCCTTACCGTACACCCTCGTGGTAGTACGTCAGGACCCAATAGAGTCCTTCGAGATAGCTTCGCGCCACCGCCCTCCGTGCCTCCCTCGCTTCCTCGCTCTCTCCTGGCCCTATTCCCAGCTTAGATTGGTAGTAGTAGTCTTTGTACCCGTCGCCCTGAAGGAGGGGGGGAGGGGGGGAGGGAGGGAGGGAGGGGGGAAAGGGAGAGGTGAATCTTAGAGAGAAAGGCACTATCAGTCTGTGACGTGGGCGTCTCGGGAAACACAGAGTCCTCCCCTCCTTCCCTCCCTCCTTCCCTCCCACCCTCCCTCCCTCTCTCCCTCCGTCGCTATTTCATTACCTGCCACAATGGATCCTTGTCCTCCTTGGCTCGATATTGGAAATAAAGAGGCTCGCGCCGGGAGATTTCACGGAGGAAAAGCTCGAGACGGCCGTGGTGGACCTACGGGAGGAAGGGAGGGAGGGAGGGAAGGAAGGCGGGAAGGAGGGTGGGTTCATCGATGTGAGGAGAAGTACGCAGAGAAATGTATGGAGGCCTCTCTTCCTCCATTCCTCCTTTCCTCCATTCCTCCCTCCTTTCCTCCCTCCCTCCTTCCCTCCCTCCCCCCCCCCCCCCCTTCCCCCCCCCCCCCCCCCCTCCCCCCCCCCCCCCTTCCCCCTCTCTCTTCCTACGACTTTCTCTCCCCCTCTCTATTCCTTCCCCCCTCCTTTTTCTTTTTTCCTT
>Ga0160419_100742_pt1 | contig 17997 bp, 16 predicted proteins | sample CelAP2metagpilot_2_FD_108196 | JGI IMG/M metagenome (GOLD analysis project Ga0160419, IMG submission 108196) | Phycosphere-associated microbial communities from Cellana algal ponds in Kailua-Kona, Hawaii, USA - Cellana AP2-4-25 metagenome pilot ... | reverse complement strand
TGGCGACGCTTGCTGCGATGGCGGTCACGGGAGCCTCTGCCGTGCTGATCGACTGGGCGATTTTCAAACGTATCCGCGAAAAAGCCGATGCGCTGTCGATGGTTTTTGCCTCATTCGGCGTGGCGCTGATCATCCGCAATGTGATCACCCTGATCTTTGGATTGAAGGCAGAGCTTTATTCAAACGATATTGCCTTTGCCATGGTGCTGAGCCGCGACCCGCTGTTGCTGATAAAACCTGACCAGATCTTTGTCCTTGCGGCTGCTCTTGTCCTCATGGCGATTTTTCACCTTGTGTTGTCCCGGACGACCTTTGGTTTTGCCCTGCGCGCGGTCGCGGAAAACCCCGCTCTGGCGCAGGTGGCGGGCGTGCCGCTTGCGCGGATGGTTATCGTGGTGTGGTTGATCGGTGGCGCATTCTCTGCCGCCGCCGGTGTCTTCTACGCGCTGACCAATCACCTGTCCCCTCTGATCGGGCACAACTTCCTCTTGCCAGTCTTTGCGGCCACTATCGTGGGCGGCATCGGCAGTGTGTATGGCGCACTTCTGGGCGGCTTCATCGTTGGCACGGCTTCGGGGCTGGCGCTGCAAATCATGCCGTCAGGCTATATTCCCGCCATGCCCTTCTTGATCATTCTCGCCGTGCTGCTGGTGCGCCCACACGGGCTGTTCGGAGAGCCGCAGACATGATCGGCGTGATCTCCTATCTGGCCTTTTTCGGCACCGTTGCGGCGATCCTCGCGATTGCAGTGCTGGGGCTTAATCTGCAATGGGGCAACACGGGGCTGTTCAACGGTGGAGTGGCGGCGTTCTTTGGCGCGGGCGCGTATGGTGCGATGATGCTGGGCGGCCCGGCGGATCCACAGCAGTTGGGTGGTTTTGCACTGCCCTATCCCATCGCCTTTGCCGGTGGCATCGGGCTGGCGGCGCTTGTGGCCTGGGCCGTTGGCCTGCTGACCCTGCGGCTTCGACACGACTACCTTGCCATTGCCACCTTCGGTGTGGCCGTCGCACTTGAGGCGGTGGCCCGCAACGCCGAATGGCTGACCGGCGGGGCCAAGGGGATGCGCGGCTTTCCCCGCCCCTTTGAGGGGCTGTTTGCGGATCAGTTTACCTACAATCTGGCCTTTCTCGGCTTTGTCGTGATCATTCTGATCGCCGTCTATGCAGGCCTCGAACGCCTCGTCCGATCCCCCTATGGCCGCGTGTTGCGCGCCATCCGCGAGGATGAGGTCGCGGCACGCGCGCTCGGCAAGAACGCCACCAGATTGCGGCTGGAAGCCTTTGTTCTGGGGTCGGCGATCATCGGGGTGGCGGGGGTGCTCTATGTCAGTTTCTACGCCTTCATCAGCCCGCAGGACATGGCCCCGATCCTGACATTCCAGATATGGGCGATGCTTATCGTAGGTGGAGCGGGCAACAATCGGGGCGCTGTCCTCGGCGCATTCCTGATCTGGGGCGCGTGGACGTCGAGCGGCTTTCTCTTGTCCAAGTTTGCGCCAACGGCCGTTCAAATCTACACTGGACCGATCCAGTACATCATGATCGGATTGGTCATCGTTGGCATGTTGCTCTGGCGCCCTCAGGGTTTGCTGCCGGAGCGTATCGAAAGAACCAAGACAGGGAACGAAGCGCCCGGTGAGAAAGCTTCGCAAGGATAACCAGGGAGAGTATGATCCATGAAAACCAGATATCTCAGACAGCTTGCCGTTGCGGCGGCTTTGACGGTCGGCGGCGCAGGGGTCGCAGCGGCTGATTGCCCGGTCAAAGTCGGTGTCGCTTTGCCCACTTCTGTCGATTGGGGCAAGCCGATCGCGGAAACCGCACTTTGGGTCGCGGACATGATCAATGAGGCGGGCGGCGTTGACGGCTGCCCGGTGGAAACCATCCTGCGCGACACACAAGTGGACGCCAAGGTGGGCGTAGATGCGGCCAAGGCGATGGTCGATCTGGACAAGGTGCAGCTGATGATGGGCGCTGTGTCTTCGGGTGTGACGCTGCCAATCCTGACGTCCGTGACCGTACCCGCAGGCGTGATGCAGATTTCCTGCTGTTCCTCCTCCACCCGGATCACCGGTCTGGCCGAAGAAGGCAGCACCAAGGGCCTGTGGTTCCGCACCTTTGCCACAAGCAACGTACAGTCGGCGGTCCTGACAAAGCTCGCCAAGGACGCGGGCTATGGCAAGGTCACGGTGTTCTACAAGAACGACGACTGGGGCCAGGACATGGCCAGCTTGCTGGACAATGCGCTCAAAGCGTCCGGCGTCGAAGTGGCTGCATCCATCGCGATCACCGACAACCAGCCATCCTACCGCGCAGAAGTGACCGAAGCGCTGGGGGGCAACCCGGATGCGGTCATCCTCGCGCTCTATCCAAAGGAAGGGATCGCGGTGACCCGCGAATGGATTTCACTGGGGGGGACGACCAAGATGGTGGGCGCCAATTCCCTGCGGTCCGAGGAGTTCCGTGATGCGGTTGGCATGCAGTATCTTGGCGATTTCATCGGAGCTGATACGTCTTCGCCGCGTACGGCCTCGGCCTCGGCCTTTGTGGAGGCCTACAAGGCCAAATTCGGCGGCGAGCCGAGCGGCCCCGGCCTGCCCAACAGCTTTGACGCGGCAGCCATATCGTTGCTTGCCTATCACGCCGCTGGCAAGGACGCGACGGGCGCGGAAATTGCGGCCAAGGTACCGATGGTAACCGACCCCTCGGGCGCGCCGATCGACGCCAACGTTGAGGGTTTCAAGAAAGCCATGGCGCTGCTGAGCGAAGGCAAACCCGTGTCCTTCCAGGGTGGCACTGGTGCGGTAACCTTTGATGCAAATGGCGACGTTTCAGCCCCTGCGGTGTCCTGGGTGTTCACCGAAAGCGGCATTGACGAAAAGCAGTACATACCGCTGGAAGAGGTCAACGCCTTTATCCAGTCGTTGAACGAGCGTTAGAGCACAAGCCACCCCCGGCGCTCTGCGCCGGGGCGCGCGCATCAAGACAGATTGCCGGCTTACAGACATAAGCCTTACGAGCGGCAGCGCCAAACGTTTGCAACAGAACGGTGTGGGCCAGGCTGACTGGCAAAGACAATAGTCAGCCCATATCCCTGCCAGTCGTGCGCAATGATCTTGGCCTTGGACCTGCACGACCCGTTGCAGCTTCTTCCTGTGAAGTGACATGGATCTCTGGGCTTGCGCGCCATCAGTCCAGCCAAATCCTGGAAAAAGGCCCCCGACTGATCGCCGGGGGTTTGGGATCATACGAACGATGCGCCGTTGTCGTTCATTGGCAGTGTCGCGATGCGCAGGTTGCTGGCAGCCGCAATTGCGTTGGCCAATGCCGGGGCGGCCGGTGGGGTGCCGGGCTCGCCAACGCCGGTTGGCGGTTCCGCCGATGGGACGATATGCACCTCGATCTCTTGGATATCGGAGATCCGCAACGGCTCGTAGTCGGGGAAGTTGAATTGATCAACGACACCTTCTGTTAGCGTAATCTTGTCCCGCATGTTGTGGCCGATGCCGTAGCCTATCGCACCCTCCATCTGCGCCTTGATCACGTCGGGGTTGACAGCGACACCACAATCCACGGCGCAGGTGACCTTTTCGATCTTTATGCCGTCTTCCGCGGTGCCTGAGATTTCGACCACTTCGGCAACATAGGAGTTGAAGGATTTGTGCACGGCGATGCCTTGCGACCGTCCTGCCGGGGCGTTGCCCCAGTTTGCCTTCTCTGCGGCCAGTTTCAGCACAGCGGCCTTGCGTTGCTGGTCAGGGCCATCCCCGTTCAGGTACGACAGACGGAAGTCGACCGGGTCGATGCCCACGGCCACGGCGGCCATATCCATCATGACTTCCATGACATAGGCGGTGTGGGTATGCCCCACTGCGCGCCACCAAAGCGTGCTCGTGGCCTTTTCGGTATCCGTAAGACCAAAGGACGCCATCGGGATCTGGTAGGGACTGTCCACTGTGCCCTCGACCGAGGAATGGTCAATGCCGTTCTGCACCGCGAAGGCCTCAAACGGCGTGCCTTTCATGATAGATTGGCCAGCAACCCGATGTTCCCAGCCGACAATATTGCCGGATCCATCCAGACCGACGCGCACTTTGTGCCCAAAGGCCGGTCTGTAATAGCCCGAGCGCAGGTCATCCTCGCGAGACCAGACAAGGTGCACAGGGCGCGAGCGGTCGGTCAGCAAAAACGCCATGGCCGCCTCGACCTGATAGTCCGCCTGCGGCGTGGCACGGCGGCCGAATGACCCTCCGGCAAGCACGGTCCTGATCTGTACTTTCTCAAAAGGGACACCAAATATCTCGGCCAGTGCGCCGTGGGGCAAGGTCGGAATTTGGCAGCCGTCGTGCATCAGGATGCCGCCATCTTCGGTCTGTTCGATCGTGCAGTTAAGCGGCTCCATCGGAGCGTGGGCCAGAAGGGGAAAGTAGAATGTTTCCTCGACAACCGTATCCGCCCCGTCAATGGCCGCCCGAACCGCCGGTACGTCGGCATCATTGACGTTGTAGGTCGGTTCGGCCTCAAGCGCTGCGCGGATTTCCGCTTCGATCTGGTCGGAACTGCGGGTCTCTGCGTTGTTCGTATCCCATTCAACTGAGATGGCATTGCGCGCCTGCATCGCGGCCCAGGTGTTTTCGGCAAAGACCGCAACGCCCGCCTTGTTGGGCAGGACGCCCGCACTGATAAAGCCTTTGATCCCCTCGGCTCCGCTGGCATCCACGCTGACGGCCGTGGCGCGCTGCTGTTCGGGTCGCGCGATCATCGCGATCATCTGATTGGGGCGCTGGATATCCATAGCGAACATCGCGGTTCCATTGCCCTTGGCAGCACTGTCAAGGCGGCGCACATCCGGATTTCCGATCAGGCGAAACTCGGACGGATCCTTGAGCCGTGGCTCGGCAGGTGCCTCCAGCGTGGCAGCCGCTTCGACGAAGTCACCGAGCGGTGCCGATTTACCCGCCCCCGAGATCATCCCGTCCGCAAGCGAAAGGTCGCTGGCATCAGCACCCCATGCCTGTGCTGCCGCTTGCAGCAACATATCGCGTGCGGCGGCGCCGGCCTGACGGTATTGCAGATAGGAGTTGGCCATGGCTGTCGACCCGCCCGTGCCCTGCATCGGTCCAAAGAGCGTGTTGTTATAGATTTGAGGATTCGACGGCGCGAAATCATAGCCGATCTGGTCCATGGACAGGCCCATTTCCTCAGCTATGAGGGTCGACAGACCGGTGGCTGGCCCCTGCCCCATCTCGAAATGTTTGATGATGGCGGTTACGGACCCATCGCTGCCGATCTGCACAAATGGAGTCAACATGGTCGGGTTGCTGGACGCGGCAAGCGCACCGTCGGGCCGAAGGCCCACGACCAATACGGCACCAGTGGCGGCGGCACCCTTGAGAAATCCACGGCGGGATGTGTTAACATTCATGATTAAGCCTCCAGAATTTCTGCGGCGCGCTGAATGCCCGCACGGATGCGTTGATAGGTGGCGCAGCGGCAGGCGTTGCCATACATATAGTCATCGATTTCAGTCGCTGAGGGCGACGGGTTCTCCCGCAACAGCCCCGCCGCCGACATGATTTGACCGGACTGACAGTAACCACATTGCACAACATCCAGCTCAACCCAGGCCTGCTGAAGTGCTGCGCCGATCTTGTCCTCGCTCATCGCTTCAATGGTAGTGATTTCCGCGCCTTCAACGTCGTCGATATAAGTCTGACACGCGCGTACGGGTTCGCCGTTCAAATGCACCGTGCACGCGCCGCAAGATGCCACACCGCAGCCGAACTTTGTGCCTGTCATTTTTAGATCGTCGCGGATGACCCACAACAGCGGTGTGCCTGGATCTGCATCCACTTCCTGGGTCTTGCCGTTGACTCTTAACGAAATTGACATGCCTAAATCTCCCTGATGAAGTTCTATTCCCAAGGATGTAGGTGCTGGCGGGCATTCGTCACTCTCATGAATTGAATTTCTTGCCGCCGATGGTCGATTGCACAGGGCCGATTGTGCAGCTGCTTTCCCTCATTCCTTCCCCAGGGTCATGACCTGACGTGGAGCGGATGGCTTCAAACTCTACGTCATCCGGTATCCTACATTGCGCAGCGTCACGATGCGCTGTCCTTCCTGACCGAGCTTTCGGCGCAGCCGCCCGACATAGACATCGACAACATTGGTCAAAGGGTCCGCATTCAGTCCCCAGACCGTATTCAGAATGCGCTCTCTGGACAAAACCCGCCCATTGCTTGTCAGGAAAAGTTGCAAAAGATCGCGCTCTTTCTTTGAAAGTTCAATCGGCTTTTCCGCCACATTGACCTCAAGGGAGGCACGGTCAAACGCAATCGCACCGCTGGTGATGATCGTGTCGCTCACATCTGTGACATAGCCGGTGGCACGGCGGTGCAACGCCTCAACCCGCGCGACAAGTTCGTCAAAATCAAAAGGTTTGGGCAGGTAGTCATCCGCGCCGATTTTCAGACCTTCGACCTTTTCTTCGGGTTCGTCGAGCGCCGTCAGCATCATGATCGGCATCTTGGATTTGCGCGCGCGCAGTTTGCGGCAGACATCCTGCCCCTGAATGCCGGGCAACATCAAGTCTAGCAGCACGACGTCGTAGCTGTTCTGTGCGGCAAGCTCCAGACCGTCTTCTCCGTTGGCGGCATGATCGACCGACCACCCTTCCGCCGCCAGCCCACGGCGGACAAAATCGGCAACCCGCCCCTCGTCTTCAATCAATAGAATGTTCATCGACAGTTTCCTTCCTCACGTCGCGCGGTCGGCCGCGCGCAAGACCAATTCGGTTCCCAGACAAATCTACGTTCAACCGGACCCGACATCGGTTCGCACTGGCTGTTCACGCGGCTCTTTCGGGATCTTCATGACAACGCGCAGACCACCTGCGTCGGGATCTTCCAATTCAACCGTGCCGCCATGGGCAAGCACAATGGATTTCACCACCGGCAGGCCAAGGCCGCTGCCCTCGATCCCCTGCCCTGACGCGTTTGATCCGCGGAAGAACCGGTCAAAGGCCTTGGATTTCTCTTCCGGGCTCAGCCCCGGCCCATCGTCTTCCACCGCGATGATGTTGGCCGTCGCGCTCTGGCGCAGCGATACGGATATTGATGGGCCGCCATACCGCTTGGCATTGTGCAACAGTGCCAGCACGGATTGGCGCAGCCTGACCTCATCAACGCTCCCGACACTTCTGGCGGCCGAACTGTCCACGCGGACCGTGTCGGGGAACATGGACACCGCGTCGTGCACGATCTTCAGCAAGTCCACCTCCCTGCGATCGAGTCTGAGTTGCCCCGCCTCAAGGCGGGCAACGGTCAGCATGTCATCAACGATCTGGTTTGTGTGTTTGGCGGATTCGCGAATGCGGGCCAGCGCGTCCGACACGTCCACATCCAATTTGCGCTGGGTGCGCAGGGTCACATCAGCCTCGCCCAGGATGATCGCCAGCGGGGTGCGCAGTTCGTGACTGATGTCTGCCATCAGTTGCTTGCGGTTTTCCTCACCCGTTTCAAGTTTGTTGATCAGCTGCTGCAATTCTGCCGTGCGGGCATCGACCGTTTCTTCCAGTTGTTTCTTCTGCTCCGCCCGTGTCGCCTCTCGCACGGCAAGTCCTTCACCCATGTCCTGCAGGACCGTGCCGAGTTCGCGGAACTCAAGACTGCCGCCGAGTGCCACAGGTTTGGAATAGTCCGCCCCCCGCAACCGCTCGATTTCATTGCGCAGGCGGACAATAGGTTGCCGGATTTGTCCGTTGAAGGACAACAGAGCAACGATCAGCGTTCCAACCGCCAGTGCCACCAGCACATAGACCAGCTTTTCATTTCGTGCCCGAAACGCGACAGCATCGGCCAGCACTTCTTCGGTTTCTTCGATTTCCTCTTCAAGAGCGGCGGCAATCTTGCGGTCCAGCTCCACGTCAATGCCACCGTCCAGAAGCGCGGCAAGGCGCTCTGCCTGGACGAAGGATTCCAGCGGATCATTGGTGGTCGTCAGCGCCGCGACGGTGGCATTCAGGGAGCGAATGTCGGCTTCTATCTCAGCGAGCAGCTCAAGCTCCTCAAGCTCCTCCTCCCCAACCATCTCGATCTCGCGCTCGATTGTTTGGCGAATGTCCAGCAGGGTTTGATCAATCTTTGCGCGCAGTTCACGTTCCGCTTCGCCCCCCTTGCTGCCCCCAAGCAACAGCGCCCCACTATGTTGTTTGAACAGACGATAGAGTTTCGTTTCCAGCTTCAGATGCAGCCCATAGGATTCCTGCGCCAGTTGCGTGCGGGCGTCCCACCAGCGGGATTTTTCGAGGTTGTAGAGCGTTAGACCCGCCAGACCGCCGATCAGGCCGATGACAACAACAGCATAGATGCCAAAAAGTGTGGTTGAGCGCATGTCAGGTCACCGTCGGTTTCTGTGTCGTAGAGGAGATAACTGAAGTCTCTGCCAAAAGCAGCGTCGCAGAGGCGTATTCCAGCAAAGTCTTTTGCAGCGCATCTGTGTCTGGCGCGGCGGACCAGCGCAGCGATGCAATGACAATCACATCCGCCTTGCCCAGAACAGCCCGCACCAGATCAAGCCGGAGCGTCTGCGCCGCGCTCAACCCTTTGCCGTTTTCTGACAGACGCTGGTCCAGCCCGCCTGACGCCACCAGATCCTCAAGGCCAAAAGCCTTCAGAACGGTGGTGATGCCTGTGTCGCCGGGACGCTTGCGGTTCATCATCGTGGCCGAGCGGCGCAGGCTGCCCTGCAATCCGACGTGATCGTCACCGATGTAGGCGATATTGGGGCGGGTCGTCTTGCCTTCAAAGCGCACATCAAGCGTGTCAAAGCGATCAAGCCCGGCAATGGCACGTGCAAGTTGCCGACAGGTTGGCCCGCTCAAACGGGCGACGCTTCCGCCCGCCACGTCAAGAGCGATCTGTGTCTGCCCGATTTTTCCGGCGGCCGTCACCGCGACCGGTTCCTTTGCACGCCGCCGCACCCTGTTTAGAGCTGGCTCGCTCAGCAGGTTCTGCGCCTTTTCGCGCGCAACGCGCCAGGCGCAATACTGGTCCCAGGCAGCGCTCAGATGTTGCAACGGCAAGGCAATCAACGCCATGACCGACAGGCTGGCAGCGACCGTGGCGGGCGCAACCCCCAGCGCGCTCGCGCTCCACAGCATTGCAAGGCCAGAAGCGACTGTTCCTGCCTGCAACAGGGATTGCAGACCGACCGTGCGTCCCCGGCGGGTAACGGCATCTTCACGCAGCTTTGCGCCTTGCGTGTCCAGACGGCGCAGTTCGGCGCTGGTGCGCCCCATCACGTCCAGTTCCGGCGCAATGGCGATGCGTTCGATCATGGCAATAGCGATCCCGGCACGGCGTTTGCGCAACCGGCGGTGGCGTCGTTCAAGATGCCACGCGGCAACAGCCATCACAACCAACGCCACTGCCAGCGGCGCCAGCCCCCGCGCCGCCAGATCCGGGCTCAGCGCATAGAGAATGCCGACGGCACCCGGCAGCACCACGCAGGCAGACAGCACTTCGGGAAGCCCACGCCCGTACCACAGCCGTGCGGCAGACAGATCCCCCACAAACCGCAGCGACAGGGCACCGACACGGCGTTCCTCGTGCCGCGTTTTGGGCAGGCGCGCGATCTGGGCATAAAGCGCACGGCGCAAATCAATGGCGTAGCTTTGCCCGAGCCGTTCGGCGCGACACCCGGAGACGAACAGACACAGCGCCGTCAGCGCACCGGCCAGCGCCAGTTCCAGCACTGTTGCCGTTGCAAGCGGGAGACTGGCATGCAGCGCGGCAAAGGCATCACGGGTGGCAAAGGCGGCTACAGCAAGGGCTGCGGCCTGCACGATCCCGCAGGATACGACGAGGACCGCGTCAAAGACGCGGTCCCTTGTGGCCACTGGGGGGAGAGGTGTCATGCGGCCACAGTCTGCGTGGCAAGGCGCATCAGGGGGGCGACGTGCGACGCAATGGTATCAGGAGACCAGAGGTCTTCGCGGGTCAGGATCGGCAGGCCTGTAACCTCTGCCGCCTCAGAGGCCGCAAGCGGGGAACAACTCACCATGCCGCTGATGGCAAAGGCCCCAAGGTTCATTTTGTTCAGGACCGTTTCGCCCCCCAGCGCGCTGAGCGCATCGGGTGCGGCAAAGAGGATCCCGTCCAGCCGGTCGCGGATCTTGGATGATTTGAGGATGGCACGGGTTTCCTGCTGGAACACCCCATCCGCGATCTCGACCACCACAACCTCTGCGCCGCGTGCCGCAGCGGTGGCGACCAGCGTGTCGAACCCCTCTTCGATCCGGTCCATTGGCATCCTGTAGGTGGTGGGCATCCCGACATCCGTGAAATCAAGCGCGGGTGCACCGCCGTCCTCGAAGCTGTTGAAGTCACCAAAGGCACCCGTTCCGGTCGCTTTGACACCGGCAACGGTGTAGCCCGATTTCATCAGACCATGCGCAAGGCTGGATGCCGCTGTGGTTTTGCCCGAGTTCATTGAGGCACCAAAGACACCGATGACGGTCACCTCATTGTTCGGGGCTGTAAAGGGCAGTGCGTATGAAGCAATGTTCATTACCTGACCCTGCGCATCGGTCAAAAGGCCCAGTGGCTTCAGACGGGTTGGCTCATCCATCCGGATATGCGCAACATCAACGCGGCCAGCGACACCGCCACCGGCGACAAGGTCGATCAGATCGTCGTCGATGACGGCGGATGCCAGAAACTGATCCGGCGCATAACGATCGCCCAGACACAGAACGACAAGATCGCCGGGGTAGCTGACTGACACGCGGCGCTCTGCCAGCTGGATTTTCTTGTGCTGCCCGATCTCGGCGATGTCGCAGAGGATCAGGTCACCGGCCTTGGCCGTAGCAAAGTTCGAGGAGAGTCCGCGCACATCGGTGCGGATGACGCGGCGGGTGGTAAAGGCCCATTTTGCGTTTGTGCAGAGTGCGGGGGAAAGTGATTTCATTTGGGTCATTGGTCGTCTCCGTTGTGAAGCATCTGTTGTGCCTCCTATCTGACGCCTGGTGCTGACAGCTTTCCGGCAGTCTGATGAACCATTGCTCTCAAATCGGGTGAACGGGAGATGAACGGGGCGATTGGCATGCGATGGTCGCAGATCAGTCATCGCCACCATCTCCATCACCGTCGCCGCCACCATCGCCGTCGCCGTCGCTGTCACCTTCTCCATCGCCGGCGCTGCCGTTGTCATCACCGCCCCCATCATCGTCGTCGCCGTCGTCCTTATCGTTTCTGTCGGCGTCGCCCCCTTCCCCTGCGCTTCTGCTCCCCTGTCGCAACTCTTGGATTGTCAGCTTGCCGTCGCCGTTGGAGTCGGACTGTGACAGCAACCGTGCGGCACCACGTGCACCGAACGCAGTGACAAGTTCATCACGGCTCAGCACCCGGTCCGAATTGGTGTCCACGTTCCGAAAACTGTCGGATTGCGCAAAGGCGGGTGCCCAAAAGGTGCAGATCACGAGAACCGCACAGGCACCACCAACCCATGCGGCCCGTCGCGTCATGAGGTTTCTCGCTGCGCATCTTGCCGCCAATAGACTGTCCCGCACCTGTTCCAATCTCCAAACGCTTCCTGCACCACGGGTCTGCACCCGTGGTCTCAAGCGCGTGAAGCTCGCACAGGCACATGACGCGCGATCAAATACCAAATGAACGCCAGATGAACGCGGCAGCGGGTCCAAAGGCCACGTCATTCATCGTCGCGCTGGTCAGAGCAACGCTCCCCCAGCAAGCCACCGCTGTCGTACATGGTTCTAAAAACGTAACGCGCCTTTCACTGCGGATGCAGAACCGCTCCATCCAGTGCCACCAGATTGTCCAAGGAATGCCGACCATTCCGGTGGCATGAACAGAATGGCTGGAACGATGCTGGAACATCTGATTGCAAGCGGGGTCATCGAACGCTTTGTCCTCAACATCACCGCGATGACCTTTTTGGTATTCGGTCTGTTTTAACAACGCTTCCGCGACAAGGAACTGGTGACCGCAGCGTCGCTGTTTAACATCTTCGCCTTTGGCGTCCTCACAATTCTCGGCTCGGTCGAATTCTCACTGGCCGCGGGCTTTGGCCTCTTCGCGATCCTGGCCCTCTTTACCCTGCGATCAGAGCAGATCTCCAAGATCGAGATCAGCTATTTCTTCGGCTCTGTCGCAATTGCCTTCATCTGTTCAATCAAAGGCACGACGTTGCCCTTCGTGATCACCGTGAACGCGCTCGTCTTGCTGGCGGCCTGTCTCTTTGACCATCCGCGCATCCTCAAGTCGGTCGACGGCATCAAGGTCACACTCGACAGGATCGAGCCCGACGCGCTCTCTGATCCCAACAAGATGCGCCGTGATCTTTCAGAACGCCTGGGCGTCGAAGTCATGAGCTATCAGATCGCCTTCAACTACATCACCGATATGGCGCAGATCAGCGTCTTTTATCGCAAGACGGGCAATCTCCGTGCTGTGCAACTCCTGCTTGGTCACATGAAGGTCGACAGCCCAGTGCGTTACCTCGGGTTGAATTGGAAAATGCTCCAAGTCGTGGTGAAAGCGATGTGCGATCCCAGACTTACCAATGCTGCACATCAACCGAAGGTCAGCCACGAACCTATTTCAGCATTTCTGAAACCATCTGCAACCTTCCTGAGGAAAGTCTAAATGGCCGTCTGATTCACGCGCCTGATCAACGCCTCGCCCGTTTCCTTGCGCTCACTGTAGCGCTCAACCAGATAATCGGAACGGCCCCGTGTCAGGAGCGTGAATTTGACCAACTCTTCCATGACATCGACCATACGGTCGTAGTTTGGGGAGGGCTTCATCCGGTCATTGTCATCAAACTCCAAGAACGCTTTGGGCGTCGAAGACTGGTTCGGAATTGTGAGCAGTCGCATCCAGCGTCCAAGGGTGCGCAACTGATTTACCGTGTTAAAGCTCTGCGAGCCGCCATTTACCTGCATGACGGCAAGCGTTTTTCCTTGAGTCGGACGAACCGCCCCCAGAACCAAAGGGATCCAGTCGATCTGGGACTTCATAATACCGGTCATCGCTCCGTGACGTTCGGGAGAACACCAAACCATACCTTCGCTCCATGCCACCAGATCTCGCAATTCCTGAACCTTTGGATGGTCGGCATCCGTATCGTCTGGCAAGGGCAATCCGCTGGGATCATACGTCTTCGTCTCGGCCCCGAAGCGGGCCAGCACCCGCGCGGCTTCTTGTGTCATCAACCGGCTGAAAGACCGGTCACGAAGCGAGCCGTAGAGCAACAGGATGCGCGGCGGATGGTCCAGACGGCCACCCGACAACAGACGGTCTTCGTCTATGTCCCGAAAATGGTCGTCGTCGATATTGGGTGTGTCGGTCATTGTGATGCGTCTTTTGTTGTTGAAATTGCATGAACAAGGCGATCCAGCGCCTTTTCCAACCGCGCGCGCGGACACGCGATGTTTAGGCGCCCAAACCCGGCCCCGCTTTCCCCGAAAGCGACACCGCGGGTTATGGCCCAACCGGCCTCTGTGCGCAGGAATTTGGTCAGGTCGTCCGGTTGCAGCCCCAGATTTCGAAAATCCAACCACAGCAAGAAGGTGCCTTCAGGTTCAATCAAAGAAACCTCTGGCATGTCAGCCAGACGCGCGCGCACCAACGACAGGTTGCCCTCGATATATGCAAGGGCTGCATCCAACCACGGCCCGCCCTCCTCATAGGCCGCTTCCATCGCGACGCTGGCGAAAGCGTTGTTCTTGTTCACCGTCAAACGGCTGTTTTCTGTTCTTAGGGCATCGCGTCGGGTCTTGTCGGGAACGACCGTGAAAGCACTGCAACACGCCGCGATGTTAAAGCTCTTTGCCGGAGAAAGGCAGGTGATGCTGTTTAACGCATCAGCTTCGGAGATACTGGCGAATGGCGTATAGGCGTGATCTTGAAACGTGATATCCGCGTGGATTTCGTCCGACACCACGACGACCCCGTTTCTTCTGCAGATCGCCCCCAGTTTGGCCAGCTCGGTCTTAGTCCAGACACGACCCACTGGATTATGCGGATTGCAAAGGAACAGCATCTTTGTGCGCGGATCAGCGGCGCAGGCTTCCAGACCGTCAAAATCCATCTCATAGCGCCCGGACGAAAGCACCAAGGGGTTCTCAACCATGCAGCGCCCGTTTTCCGCAATAATATCCGCGAAATCAAAAAATACGGGCGGTTGGACAATGATGCCATCGCCCGGCTCAGTAAACCGATTGGCGGACATCGACAGACTGTTCAACACATTGGGCGCACGCAGAATATGATTGGGGTTAAGGTCCCAGCCGTGCCGCTTTTTGACCCAGGCAACAAGCGCCGGCAAAAGCAGATCAGGCACAGTCTCATAACCAAAAACACCATGTTCCAACCGCCGCGCCATTGCGTCCAGTACGGGTCCAGGGGCCCTGAAATCCATATCCGCGACACCGGCGGGAAACAGGTCCATTCCGTCAGCCCCAAGCACCATGCTGTGTACCTTAAGGGCCGGAACCTCGCGGCGGTCGATCCCCTCGTCAAAGTCAAAGAGGTCAGTCATTCGGCGTCTCTCTCAGAAGCCATCCAAAAAACCACGTCGCCAAGATGGCAGCGATCATCTGCACACCAACAAAGGCGGCGACATCAACAGGCGCGATCCCTGCAAAAGTATCCGACAAACCGCGTGCGATCGTAACCGCGGGATTTGCAAATGACGTGGAGGACGTGAACCAATACGCGGCTGTAATATAAAGCCCAACAACCATCGGGACCGCAGAAGGCCGTGCTTTGATGCACGCAAGGATCGTGCCGACCAGGCCAAAGGTCGCGACAAACTCTCCCGCCCACTGGCCAATGCCACTGCGTGATGTGGTGGAGGGGTCCAGCAGAGGATGTTCAAACATGACATGGGCTGCAAGCACACCGACGATGCCGCCAAGGATTTGGGCAACCACATATAAGACCGCATCGCGTTTACCGATTTCGCGCCGCAGTGCATAGCTGAGCGTGACGGCCGGGTTGAAGTGCGCCCCCGAAATCGGTCCGAAGACTGTGATCAGGACAACTAGGATTGCGCCCGTTGGAATCGTATTGCCCAAAAGCGCAATGGCGACGTTTCCGTCCGCCAACCGTTCGGCCATGATGCCAGAACCGATGACGGTCGCCAAAAGCGAAAAGGTTCCCAGCCATTCGGCCATCAGGCGTCGTTCTAGTGTCATTCCATGTCTCCCGTGAGCGCCGCGCCCTGCGTGCGGTCGATACTGCCGCCAGTGATAACGGTTGCGACTGCTTTGTTTTTAGTTGGGGCCTGCCCATTCAGAACTGCGGCAGGGCCAACAACCGCACCCGCAAGTGAAGCCTGAGCAGAGTGAAAGTTGGTGAATGATACGGCAGGCTCGCTCATTCCTGATCTGTCCGGGGTTCGGCATCAGAAGCAATCTGATAAACGGCATCACCCCGCACGACCTGCGCAATGGCCCGTCTGCAAAGGGCAATCCCTTGATAAGGTGACGTGATCCTGTCCGGTTCAGCTTCAGGCATGTCCGGATGATGGATCAAGCCGATAAGCTCGCCCAAGGCAACGTCGTCACCAATGGATTTCAGTGGCTCGAACAGACCTGCGGCGTAGGCGTAAACCGACCCTTTGTCGTTCAACTCGCGCGTGCCTCGTGTCTCGTCGGGTGTATAGTCTGGCAGCATCCCAAGACGATGCAGGATGCGGCGCAGCCCCCGTTCGGTGCACTTGAGAATATCAGGCGTGACCTCACCTCCTCCGCCAAGCTCGGCCATGACGTTGATCACACCCTTCCGGTTGGCGGCCCCCATCGCCGTGCGCGCCGTGCTGCTGCGACCACCGCCACTGGTAAAAACCCAGGCATAAGGCAAATCAAACGCATCCTGGAGGTTGATCAGCGCCGCCGCCTCCTCAGCACTATGGCCGGTTCCGCGCAACAGCGTCGGCGGATAGAAAAGAGAGCTGCCACCCGAATGGAGATCAACCGCGTAGTCGGCCAATGGCATCAAGACCTCTTCAACGTAATGCGCGATCATTGCGGTCGGATTGCCACGCGCGTCGCCGGGAAACAGCCGGTTGAGGTTCCCGTCATCAACCGGCGATGTGCGCAATCCGGCCTGTGCCGCAGGGGCATTCACCATCGGCAGCAAGATCAGCCGCCCGCGAATGTCGGCAGCCTCCAGCTCCCGCGCGAGGTTCGATACCGCGATTTGGCCTTCGTACTCATCGCCGTGATTTCCCGCCATCAAAACCAGCGTCGGACCGTCGCCGTTGTTGATGACGGTTATCGGAAGAGGAATCCAGCCATAGGCCGAGCGATGAACGGAGTGCGGAACGCGGAGAAACCCCGACTGCTTGCCGCAGACATCAAAATCAACTTCAGACGAAATCGATGTTCCAGACATCCAGATGTTTCCCCATATCAATTCGGCAAACACCGAAGTATTATTTGGCTAGATCAGAGGGGAAATCTTGTCAAGCTTCGTTAATTCGGGCAATAACGAATTATGGAACAAGCTAATGCCATTGAGGCCTTTGCGGCCCTTGCACAACCAACGCGCCTGGAAACGTTCCGCCTGCTGGTCAGGGTCGGGCCAAAAGGATTGCCAGCCTTGGAAATCTCGCGGCAGTTGGGCACGAAAGCATCAACACTTTCAGGCCATCTCTCAGTTCTCAGACGCGCTGGCGTCTTGACAGCAACACGCCATCAACGCGAAATCCACTACGCGGCAAATCTCTCAAGTGTAAATGCGCTCGTTCAGTTCTTGATAGCGGACTGCTGCGGCGGACAAATCAAGAATTGCTCAGAAATTGTCGCTTTGCTTGATAGCACGGAAACTTCGTAAAGCAGTCATTCATTGTGTGATCTGCCGTGGCAACTGCGTCCCCTGCTCTGCCATCACACCCTCTTGCAGCGGTGATCCGCAGCGGGCCTGGACATCCAGACCGACGCGCTGCCGCGCGCGTTTAGAATGTCTAGTGTCCTGACTAGACAGGTTCACGATATTAGTTGCATGATACAACCATGAATCACACCCTCACGACACACCGCATCGACAAACTGCGCGCCGTTTCACGGCATATCGTGCGCGAGCTTGGGTTTATGGAAAAGGGACTGGCTGGCACGTCATTGTCCCCATCGGCAGTGCATACAATCATTGAGCTTGGATATGGCACGGTGACCAATGCAAGCGAACTCGGCGCAATGTTGCACCTGAAAAAGTCCAGTATCAGCCGCCTTGTTCAAAAGCTGGAAACCGACGGTCTGATTGAGGTGGGACCTGACCCGGTTGATAAGCGATACCGCGTTCTATTGTTAACGCAGGTTGGGAAAAACCTGCTCAGCGAAATCGAAGAGTACGCGCGGCGGCAACTTCGCTCCGCTTTGGGTGCCCTGACAGCACCCGAAATTGCGCAGATTGAAGCGGGTCTTTCGATGTTTGCCCAGTCTCTGAGCGGGGAAGGCGAACGGGTGACAGGTGGGGTGCCGGACATCGACGTGCGGGAAGGTTACTGCACGGGTGTCATCGCGGCGGTGGCGCACCTGCACGCTTCCTTCTACGCACAGAACTATGGGTTTGGCGCTGTTTTCGAACGGAAGGTCGCAACCGAAATGTCGGAGTTCATGGGGCGCATCGACAATCCTCTGAACACGACCTTCTCTGCCTATCTGGGCGCCGAACTGCTGGGGTCAGTCTCTCTCGACGGTGAGGATTTGGGCGAAGGGGCAAGTCATCTGCGGTGGTTCATTGTCAGCCCCCGTGCGCAGGGCATGGGCATCGGAAACCTTCTGATCGAAAAAGCACTGTCTTTCGTGGACAACAAGGGCTTTGATCGCACACGCCTGTGGACATTCAAGGGTCTGGAGGCAGCGAGACATCTTTATGAAAAGCACGGCTTCACATTGGCCCATGAGACACCCGGCACACAGTGGGGAAAAGAAGTGATCGAGCAGGAATTTGTGCGGCTGCGTGGT
>Ga0160419_100741_pt1 | contig 18012 bp, 19 predicted proteins | sample CelAP2metagpilot_2_FD_108196 | JGI IMG/M metagenome (GOLD analysis project Ga0160419, IMG submission 108196) | Phycosphere-associated microbial communities from Cellana algal ponds in Kailua-Kona, Hawaii, USA - Cellana AP2-4-25 metagenome pilot ... | reverse complement strand
TCGTCTTGACCTCGATGAAGTCGTTCCCGAGCCTGCCATCCGATCCTTGGGCGTAGTTTCTATGCAGCTTCACGCCGTGGGTGATTGCAGCAAACAGCTCTCCAATGTCGCCATAGACCTGCAAGTGCAGGCCTGTTTGCAAATGGTAAGCTTCCGCGAGCGACAATAAATCTTCGAAGATCGGGATCAGCGCCCGATCTGCGTTCGGATATTTCGCGCCCCATTCCTTATATTGTAGCTGCCGGTTGATCTCGTCCCAGCTTACCCATTCGCCATCGTCCCAGATGGCATTGTCAGGTCCAAGCATCAGCTGGATCTAAGCCAGGCAGCTATCGAAAAGCACGGTATCATCGACGTTGAAGACTTCATCCATCCAAGTTCTCTTATTGTTACGCAGAGGCGTTTGCCTTCTTCAATACTATACGATTGATACTTTCGCTAGATTCCAGCAAAAGAAGTTCATCATTGTTTCTTTCGGCATGCGCTATGAACCAGACGACTGACCTCGAACTCAACGTGACCACGGAACAAGGTCTTCGCGCGCTCGCCGAGCAGGGCCATTCGGTCGAAGTGCTTTGCAAAACAGACCCTGAACGCAAAGGGCCGAGCTGGTACGGTCTATGGATCATGCGGACGGTCGGAAACGATGGGCAAGAGAAAATCCTTGTCACAGCCAGGACGCGCGTGACGCAGAATGCGATCAGAGTGCGCGAGTTCAAGACTGCAACGGGCGTTATTTCGTTCCTCGTCGGTATTGGGTTCGCACAGGCGAGTATTCCTATGAAGAATGGGGAAACGACTTCACATCGCCTCGTCAGTGACTGAGGCCCGGATCGCGGTCGATGTCTCGATCTTTCTCGACCTCCTGCCCCTTCTCCTGTTCGCGCTCGTCCTCGATCTCCAGCCTTTCGCGCGGCTTGTTTAGCACGTCCTTCAGGCGCTCGTTGACAGACGGCTTGCGCGCCTCGCGCCCTATGTCTTCGCCTATGTCATACTCGCTGTGACCGTCCAGCTTGTGAACTGCCGCCTGCCCGTCGCGGCCAGCGTCCTTCTCCATGATCTCCTTTAGCCGCTCACGCGCGTAATTGCGGCCTTCCGGTTTCGGCGTGTCGTCCTGATCCCGTGACCTACCCACGACACGCGCCAGACGCTCCCGGAAGTCGTCTGGGTTTCGGTCGCGGTTGCGATCTTTCGCGGTCGCAGCCCTGAGCGCTGCCAGACCGGCAGAGACGCGGCCCTGCCCGGCCTCGCGCTCGATGCCATAGGTCTCGCGCGCCAGTTCCAGTCGCGCGCGCATTTCACGGAACGCGGCGCGGGCCTGGCGGGCGGCATGGACAACAGCGCCGCGCTCGGTGACCGGGACGTATTCCCGGCCATGGCGCTCAGCCATCACCTTGGCCCGGCGCTCCATGGAATTGGCCGCTGGCCCCAGTTTCAGCTCCGGGTCGCGGTCCAGCTCCTCAGCCGCCAGCTCGTCACCACGCTCCAGCGCCGCCTCGCGTTGCGCCTCAAGCGACCGGTGATCGACGCGCTCAACCTTCCCCGCCCGCTCAAGCGCGCGATTCTGCAACTCGGCCCAAAGGCCGCGCATCTGCTCGATCTCGACACCGCCGGTCTTCGCGGAATCGAGCACGCGCGTTTTGGCGGTGAAGCCTTCGGGTTCCAGCTTTCGGGTGGAGGTCAGAACATGGGCATGGTGGTTGCGCTGATCGCCCTCGCGGTGCGGCGCGTGGATCGCCACATCGACGGCCACGCCGTAGCGGCTGACCAGCTCCCGGGCGAAGTCGCGGGTGATCTGCGAGCGGGCCTCGGCGCTGATCTCGGACGGCAGGGCCAGCTCCCATTCGCGGGCGGTGACGGAGTTGCGGCGGGTCTCGCTGGCCTCGACCTCGTTCCAGAGGCGGGACCGATCCGTGGCCCAGTCCGGGGCATCCTTCGGGGTCAGGATGAAGGTCTCCTCGATGCCCTGCTTGCGGGTGTAATCGTGGATGCGGCCTTCCCGCTGGCATTCGATGCGCTCACCGACACGGTAGGCCGCCGCCGCCGTGGCGGAGCGCCCGGCGCTGCGTTTGATCGTCTTCACGGAGAGGTGGTAGCTGGCCATGCGCCCTCCCCTCGACCGTGACGTGAACGACGACAAGGTGCGCCGCTGCTGACCCCGACCCATGCCCCAACATGGGTCGCTGGGGCAGCCGTCTTTTCCTCGATGAATCGCGCCCTGCCCCGGCGCGGAACGAGTGGAAAAGACAGCCCGCCCGAAGTGAGCCTCTGGCTCTCTGAGGCGCGGGCTTGCCAGTGATCTGCCCCCAGATCCCCAGCCTCATAGGGGGCGGGATATGGGGGCAGATCACTGGCGGTTTGCCGGGGGCAAACCCGGTATCGCGAAGGGGCGTCAGCACCTGAGCGCGATACCTCCCGCAAGAGAGACGCCAGCGGCAGACCGGCCCCCACCGTGGGGCATCGGGCGAGACGCTGATGCGAGTTTGCGGGACGCGATCCAACCGCCGAGGTTGGCCCTGGAGAGTTTGAGAGGCCGGGAGAGCCTTTCATTCCGACGCGTGTCGCGTCGGACGGTGTTCGCCATCGGCTGAGGCCCTGCCTCAAGGAGATCGCACGCAAATCTCGAAACCGCAGGTGGAGAGTTTGCATAAGTGCGCCCTTGTCCTTTACAGGCCTACGGGTAAGCGCTATCGCTGACTGTGGCAAGCCTAACCTTTACACCTGCCTTCTTTGAAGTGGATTCCCGAATTGGCCGAGACTGAGCTTGAACGCGCCGAGAAACGCTACGCCCAGGCCAAGGCCCGCCTGCAGGCTCTGAAGAACCGGGAAGCCACCAGACAGCGCAAGCTGGATACACGCCGCAAGGTGATCCTGGGCGGGGCGCTCATGGACCTGGCGGAACGGGATTCCAATGCCGCCGCCGTGCTCGACCGGCTGATCCGCAATCTGTCCCGTGAACAGGATCGCAAAGCCTTCGCAGAATGGGACGCTCCTGCCCCTACCCCTACCGATGATGGCGCGTCCTGATGCGGAGCGTGATGCTCGTCTTCGGGGGGCTGTTCCGCTTCTTCGGTCGGTTGATCTTCACGCCCATCCTGTTGGGCTGGATGATCGGCGCTGTGCTGTTCGGGGCGATGCTCGGCTCCCTGGTGGCCACGCCGTTCATCTTCGCCTTCTTCGATCAGACGCCCGGCGAAAGCGCCTGGCAATGGCTGGTCTTCGGTCCCTTCATGTTTGTGGGCGCTGTCTTCGGGTTCCAGTATTGGCGCATGGCGTCCGGGGCCGATGCTTATTTCGGACTGACCGGCGACAGCCACGGCTCGGCGCGGTTTGCGAACCGCAAAGAGCTGAAGAAGCTTCAGCGGGAAGACGGCCTCCTGATCGGGCGCAATCCACACACCGGACGGTTGCTGAACTATGATGGTCCCGCCCATCTGATCACCCTCGCCCCGACGCGGGCCGGGAAAGGTGTCGGCACGGTGATCCCGAACCTGCTGGCGGCGGAACGCTCGGTCCTGGTCATCGACCCCAAGGGCGAGAATGCCCGGATCGCTGGGGAAGCCCGGCGGCGCTTCGGGACCGTCCACGTCCTCGATCCGTTTGAGGTCAGCGGCCATCCCTCCGCAGCCTACAACCCGCTCGACCGGCTGACCCCGGATAGCCTCGATCTGGGCGAGGATGCGGCCTCCCTGACAGAGGCGCTGGTGATGGACCCACCGGGACAGGTCACGGAAGCGCATTGGAACGAGGAAGCCAAAGCCATCCTCGGCGGGCTGATCATGTTCTGCGTCTGCCACGAGGATCGTGACCGCCGGTCGCTCGCCACCGTCCGGGAATATCTCACCCTGCCCCCGGAAAAACTCCGCGCCCTGTTGGAGCTGATGCAGGACAGCGGCGAGGCAGGCGGGCTGATCGCCCGTGCCGCGAACCGCTTCCTCGGCAAGGCGGATCGGGAAGCCGCCTCGGTCCTGTCGAACGCGCAGCGCCACACGCACTTTCTGGACTCGCCCCGGATCGCAAAATGCCTCGCGCGGTCGGACTTCGCCTTCTCCGATCTGCGCCACCGGATCACCTCGGTCTTCCTGGTCCTGCCGCCCAACCGGATGGATGCTTACAGCCGCTGGCTGCGCCTTCTGGTCTCTCAGGCCCTTCAGGACATTGCACGGGACGCTGAGGCGTCTGTGGGCGCTCAGGGGGCCTCTCAGCGCCTCAAGACGCCCACATTGTTCCTCTTGGACGAGTTTGCCGCCCTGGGCCGTCTGGAGGCCGTAGAGCGCGCCATGGGGCTGATGGCAGGCTATGGGCTGCAGCTCTGGCCAATCCTGCAGGACATGAGCCAGCTCAAAGACCTTTACGGCGAACGCGCGGGAACCTTCATTGCCAATGCTGGGGTGCAACAGGTCTTCGGAGTGAACGATTTTGAAACCGCGAAGTGGCTGAGCCAGATGATCGGACAGGAAACCGCCGGGTTCCAGACTGACAGCTTCAAGCCCGGTGATGGCCCCAGCTTCTCGAACAACCTCACGGGCCGCGATCTGCTGACCCCCGATGAAATCATGCAGCTTCCCCCGGATCGTCAGCTCCTGCGCGTCCAGGGGCAGGCCACCGCCATCGCGCAAAAGCTGCGCTACTACGCCGATCCTGAATTTGCCGGGCTGTTCTCGCCCGAAGCCCAATAACCCGAAAGCAATTCGCTATGTCTGATACGCCCGCCTCCCCTGCCTCGCTCTCAGATGACGAGCTGCGCGAAACGCTCGATCTTCTCGCCACGGCAGTCGCCAGTATCTCTGATCGCGTGGATGATCAGACGCGGGTGCTCGACCGCGTGAACAAGACGGCAACGGAAGCCCGCTCTGCTGCCTTCGCAGCTCAAAAGCAGACGGACCCGGAACACTATGGCGAGATTGTCGGCGCAACCATCGACGGCAGGATCGGTGACACCCTGACCCGCGTTGGCCAGATGGCCGGTGATCTGCTCCGGGCGTCCAACCACACTCAGGAAGTTCTCAGGAAAGCCGAAGACGCCAAGTCGGACACCATGCGCCAGCTATGGGAACGGGAACAGAAGTTGGATCGCTTCAAAAGCCGTCTTCCATGGTTCGGCCTTGGTGCCGTCATTCTTGCTCTTGTCCTGACGGTGACGCTTCCTCGTTTCTTAGCCAGCAACGCTTCCATGTGTGCTGTCCTTGGAGCGTCCTGGACGACAACAACCACGGGCGTCAATGCCTGCGTATTCTACCAACGGTGAGCCGTGAAGTGCTGACGGTGATCCGCTCTGGCTGAGAAGCTGGGTGTTATATATGTGTTATAGAAGGTGTTACGAGAATCGGCGTGCGCTCAAGGCACTGATATTATTCGGTAATATGCGCCTATTTTAGGCTTGTGGTGTGTAGAGTATCGAAATTTGGTGGGTAGACTAGCGAAGAACGGTGTGTAGAGTGTCGAAGAACGTGCCTACTTGGTGGGCAGACTGTCGAATAGTGGTGGGTAGAGTATCGAATAATGGCGAGGCCTCGTAAACGCACTGCACTGCTTCCGCAGCGGCACACAGAGCCGGACCTATTCGTGTGTGACATCCTTGATGCGACACCGAAAAGTGACCGCGCCTCAATGGAGCATCCTCTCTTTTCGCTGTCGGTTAAAAAGGACATGGCTGCGTTCGAGTATGAATTGGGCAATGTGAAGGTGAAGATCACACCTGCTGCCGAAGAAGGCCGTGCCAATGTTTTCGACAGAGACATTCTGATCTACGTTCTTAGTCAACTTATGGCTGCAAAAAATGAAGGCCAGAAAATTGGTCGCCGGGTCCAAATTTCAGCCCATGACCTTCTCAAGGCCACGAACCGTCACACCACGGGCCAGGCCTATGCCACGCTTCGCCGCGCCCTCACCCGTCTCCAGTTCACCCAAATAGAAACAAACATCCATGACCATGGTGTTGGGGAATGGCGCTCAATCTCGTTCATTACCGATGCCCGGATCGTCAAAGAAGATTCCACGGGCCGCTTGCTTAGTGTAGAGCTTGAAATGGGTGATTGGCTTGTAAAAGCTATTGAAAACAAGAATGTGCTTACTTTGCACAAGGCTTATTTCCAGCTCAGGAAGCCCCTAGAAAGGCGGCTCTATGAGCTGGCCCGGAAGCATTGCGGCAAGCAGGATGTTTGGCGGATTGGCCTCGACAAGCTGCAACACAAGACTGGTTCGACCTCAACGTCAAAAGAATTCAAGCGCCTCGTTAAGTCGATCTGCAAAGCAGACGAAGACCAATCACACATGCCTGACTACTGCTTTAGGCTTTTGCACGATGTTCTGGAGGTCACGCCGAGACCCGAGTTTCTGGACGTCTATGGCGACAGTCCTGCAATCACTTCAGAGGCTACTGTCCGCTTGTCAGCCGATGCTTATGAACAAGCCCGCGCGGTTGCTCCAACCTGGGACGTCTACTTTCTTGAGCAAGAATGGCGGATGTGGATGAACGATCCGCCACGCCATCCAGATGCCGCCTTCGTCGGCTTCTGCAAAAAGTGGTACGAGCGCAAAGGCCGTGCCCCATAACAGGTAACACGTAATAGATAACAAATATCAGTTATGTGTTGACAGTTACCAGTTATGGGTTAAGGGTTGGCAAAAATAAGGGGCAGACCATGGCGCAGGTGATCAGCGTAGTACAGGAAAAGGGTGGAGCGGGTAAAACAACGCTCCTGACAGCCATTGCCAGCCTGATGGTCCAAGACGGCGCCAGAATCGCGGTGATCGATACTGATCCTCAGCGCCACTTGGAAGCATGGGCCAAGAAAGAACAGACTAATCTTGATTGGCTCTATGAAGAAGATGACGAAAAGCTGATCCCTACCGTCAAAGCTCTGAAGAAGGCTGATCCCGCTTACGATGCGATCTTTGTCGATACTGCGGGGTTTAAGTCGGCTATGGCGATGCATGCTATCGCAGCCGCAAATCTGATCTTGATCCCATCGAAAGCCAATGAAGCCGACGCCAAAGGGGCCAAGCGGACATTTTCGCACGTCCAGAGTGTTGCAGAAACGATGGAGAAAGAGATTCCGGCGCTAGTGGTCATGATGGATGTGGATACGCAGACAAACATCACACAGGCCATCGTTGATGCACTCGACGCACAGAACGTTCCGCGCCTCAATGCCATGTGCGCACATCGAACAGGCTTCAAGGAAATGACTTCCACAGGCCAGGCTCCGCAGGGATCGGCGCGGCGCTCAGCTCAGTCGGTACTTGCAGATTTGCAGGGTAGGGGTCTCTTGGGTTTCTATAGGAGCGGGTCATGGCCAAAGTCAGCGTAAATCTTGACGACGATCTGGACACGGACGACAGCTCGAAGAAGTTGAAGGCGATGACGGCACCTTTACCAAGTGTCAGCAAAGCGAAATCTTCCGCCCTGAAGGACGCGCCGCGCGTCCAGTTTTCATTCACCAACGTTCCGAAGCCAATCAAGGAAGCCTTTTCGGCAGAAGCGCAAAGACGCGGAGTCACTAAGAAAGAACTGCTCTACGAGTGCTTGAGGGCTGGTGGGATCGATATTCCAGATGCGTCTGAGATCGATGGCCGCAGACGATAATAGTTATCAGTTATCAGATACTGGCCAGATCAACGTCATGATAAGATTTAGAGAACATAAAAAGAAAATGCCGCCGGAACGGTTGATCTACGCGGGGCAGAGCAGGGGGATAAGATGCTGATAGCGGAAGTCGTAGAACATGCCGAAACGAATGCGATAAACCTCCCGCAGGGTTTTGAGAAAGGCCAAGTATTCACTCCGACTTTTCTCGCGAGCTGGGTGGCGGAGTTGCTCAAGGAGCAGCTTGGAGAAGACTGGTCCGGCAAGGTTCTTGATCCGGCATGCGGTGATGGTGAGTTGCTAGATGCGGCTGTTGCCAAGCTCCCAAAATCGGAACTGTACGGCGTTGACATCGATGCTTCGGCCACAGGGTCTGCGCGGTCACGGCTTTGCCGGTCAGCTACGATCAAGACTGCTGACATGCTTATGTGTCCACCTGCAAACAAGACCGGGAAACCACTCACGTTCGGTGCGTTAGTTTCTAACCCTCCTTGGGGAGCAGACCTACTTCACTCCCGAGAATCGCTAAAAAAGCTGGGGTACTCCCTTGCCAATGGGCAGTTCGATAGCTGGTCCCTTTTTGTGGAGGCCTCACTAAGCGTCCTCGATCCAGGGGGTGTTGCTGCCTTCATCCTGCCCGACGCCATCTTTGCTCCAGAGCATACTGCGACCAGGGAACTCATAGCCCGGAATTTTTCCATAGAATTGATTGCTCGCCTCGGTGAAGGCATCTTCAGAGGTGTGTATCGAGGAACCACGGTCCTCGTTGTTCGAAATGCGAAACCAGCGCCAAACCACCTCGTTGAAGTTTTCAGGCTGGCCAAGTCTGAAAGGGCTGCCGTGATGACTGGGTGCCTCGACCTCCAAGAGGCGCGCATGCGTGACCGGCATTTTGCCCCTCAAGGTCGGTTCGTTTCGGACACGCGGGCACGTTGGGATATTGACGTTCGCTCTTCAGACCAGAAGGTTTTGGAGAGAATGGAATCTGAAGGGGGAAATTGGTCGGAGTTAATCCTCTCTGGCCGAGGTGTAGAGCTATCGAAAAAGGGGCTTGTGAAAGCATGCCGCAGCTGTGGCCATGCAACCCCTGCACCAACACGTCCGCGCGATGTTACCTGTGCCGGTTGCGGCAGGGCAGCTCATTCAGATGAGATGCTCACAGAACGGATCGTGGTAGGTGAACCCGGCTGTATTCCAGGTTTCATGCCTCTCATCGTTGGCGAAGATATTGGCCGATACGACTTAACCTGCTCCCGGCAGATCAAGCTCGACGTACCGGGAATAAACTACAAGGACCAAGAGCTTTATGGGCAGGAACGACTGCTCGTGAGGAAAACAGGCATTGGCCTGAAAGCCACGGTGACGAAGAAGGTAGCGGCATCGAACCAAGTCGTCTTCCACTATGTCCCGCGCTCAAAGGACCTGGGCTTCTTTCTCTACTATGTACTTGGTGTTCTTTCATCGCGTACGATGTTCGCATATCACCTTCGAAAATCAGGCGAGAATGAATGGCGCTCACACCCCTATGTGACGCCGAAGTCGCTCGCTGCATTGCCGATCCCAACGCCAGAGGTTGGCACCCAAGCTTGGAGACAAGCTGTTGAAATTGCTAACCGAGTTAGAAAGCATCTCCGCTATCAGGGACGGAGCAAGAAGCTTGACCTAGAGATCGAAGGCCTGGTCGCGGGGCTTTATGGCCTAGATCAGTCTGATCTCGGTTGGGTCAAGAAAGTGATCTGTGAAGCGCAGAACCTAGAGCCGATGCGTGCTCTTGGTGAGTTCGATGCCAGTTCGATCTCTATCGAGGTGGTGTCGTAAGTTCCCATGTCATATCGCTATATTGGTAATAAAACACGGCTTCTGCCGGTGCTCATGGATTCCTTTAGAGAGGCCGTGAATGACGGTGCAACTGTGGCTGACATCATGTGTGGCACAGCCTCAGTTTCCGAAGCCCTAAGAGAGAACGAGTACCGCGTTATCGCGTCTGATATGATGACCTTTGCAGCTCATCATGCGCGTGTAAGGCTGCTGCTTTCTGAGCCACCAAAGTTCACCGAGACAGGGCTGAAAGGCTACTCGGATGTGCTTGAGCACCTAAACCGCCTCGATCCAGTTGAAGGCGTCTTCTTCAAAGAATACTCGCCTGATGGATCACCTGCCAATGGTGGCGATCCCAGAAAGTACTTTAGCAGCGAAAATGCAGGTATGATCGATGCGATCACAGCCAAGCTAAACCAATGGCACACGGAAGAGGTCATCTCTCCGCTGGAGAATTCGCTATTGCGACATGACTTGGTACTTGCCGCCAATCGAGTAGCAAATATTGCAGGCACATATGGCCATCATCGATCCAAATGGGGAAAGTCAGCTCAATCGTCTTTGGAGATGCGCCCAACACAGATACTCAACGGGCATCGAACTGACCACATCGTGCACCAGGGAAGCGCCGAGACAGTCGCGCCACTAGTAAAGGCCGATCTTTGTTACATCGACCCGCCCTACATGAAGCGCCAGTATGCTGCGAACTATCATATCATTGAGACCATCGCTCGGGGCGACACGCCAGAAGCCGTTGGTGTTAGCGGCCTGCGCCCTTGGCGTGATCAGTACTCGGACTTCTGCTCAAAGGTAAAAATTCGTGATGCCTTCCGTGCGATCTTCAATGGCGCTGAGTGCGATCAGTTTATGATCAGTTACAGCGAAGATGGGCTACTGTCCGAAGAACAGCTTCTGGAACTGTTCTCCGAAGTCGGCAGTGTAACACTCAAGAAAATCCCATTCTCCCGCTTTAGGAGCAATGCAGGCGGGCAGGGGGGAACCGTTATCGAGTATCTCTTTCACATCAAGCGGTAGCGACCGCACCGCCAGCATCAGAGATCACTTTAGCATGCTCGGGCCGCCAAGTAATCGTGAAGGTCTCTCCGTTGATCGTGAAGTCAAGTTTGTCGTCAACGATCTTGGAAAGATCAATCCCTTCAACAACGGCATAATGCAACATCCGATGAATGTGGGCGCTGATGACAACAAGGTTCGCGGGGTCGTCTGAGCCGCCTTCGCCAAGAGGAACCAAGTGGTGAACTTCGAGGTACGGTTCACCGTTTACCTTTGAAAACACAAAGTCATCTCCGGTGACCTGGCAAGTCTTGTAGAGCCGCTTAAGGTCTCGGACGGCTTTACGGTTTCTCTCGAAGGTTTCTATTACTTTCTGGGTCTTCTTCACCTCTTCCGATGAGCTGTCGTCTTGGAACAAGTCCGCGGCGATTGCTTCTTCAGTGCGACCGGCCTTTGCATTGTAAGGCGCCTTCTTCTCGGCATCGATTTCGGCTTTAGCTTCCGTAGCAGCGTGTGGCAGCACGCCAAATGGGTCTTTTAGACTGGTGACATCAAGCTCTACAGCCGGGTCGAAAGACAGATGCCCAGCTGGCTCGACAAGCATCTCTTCAAATCTTGCATCAACTGCGGCGAGACGTTGGATTTCCTCTGTGCGGAGCCAACCAGCCCAGTAGTCATCTTGTTCGGTTTTGAGGATGAAAATTCTAACGCCAGCGGTAAGCTCAATCACTCTTGGGTCTTCCGCTGAAGACATATCTGCCGGGGCGCGTGGAAAATCACCGTGATCTGGGTGCCATGCAAGCACACGGTTACTCGATCGGCTTAAGAGCTTCTGGGACCGAATGTTGACGCTGGCGTCACGCCTCTGGCCAATCGCAACTTCTTGGCGACCCAAGTTCCCCAGGCTGTTGATCTCAACATTCCAAAGCGGCCCGCTTCTCGTCTCCGTAGGTTCGACATTGGCAAAAAATGAGTGCCAGGTGTCGAGTTCAACGTTTCGGACGGGCACGTCGATGTAGGACTGACCACCTCCTCGATCTTCAGTCCCAGGTGGTTTGTTGATGTTGAAAAAGTCGGCTGGCGTAATCTGCCGGAATACTAGTTCTTTCAATTCTGCCAATGTCTTGCCCATGCTGCAATTTGACGAACTGAGTCGCCTTCATTGCTCGTGACACTACATCAGAAGATCATCTGCCGTCATCTAAGCTCGTCTCACCGTCCGTTCGCTCACCTTAAACAGCCGCGCGATCTCTGGGATTGCGCGATGTTCCTCGTCTCGCATGCGGCGCACTTCGACCTTCTGGGCCATCGAAAGGGCAGGGGGCCTACCGCCGATCCGGCCACGCTTACGAGCCGATGCTAAGCCCTCCCTGGTCCGTTCCGAAATCCGCTCGCGCTCAAACTGGGCGATTGAGGCGAAGACATGAAACACCAAGCGGCCTGCCGGCGTCGTCGTGTCGATGTCTTCGGCCAATGATCGAAAGCCGGCACCGCGTTCCCGGATCGCCTCTACGATCTCCAAGAGGTCCTTCAGAGACCGCGCCAGACGGTCATACTTCGTGACCGTCACAACGTCGCCGTCGCGGAGCTGCTCCAGCATTCTGTCCAGGGCCGGGCGGGAGCGCCTCGATCCGCTGATCTTGTCTGCAAAAACCTTCTCGGCACCGGCTGCTGATAGTGCGTCGGTCTGTGAATCCAGGCTCTGGTGGTCAGTGCTGACGCGGGCATATCCAATGATCATGCCTCACTGTGACAAAAACCTGCCAAAACTGCAAAGGTTTTGCCGGGGGTTTTTGTCTTTGCTAAGTGATTAATCCTGGGCGGGGTAGGGAAGCCTGTCAAAAAGGACCGTTTGTGCCGATACCACCTACAATACAGCTGTGTCCGTCACCGCCACATGATCTGGGAATGTCCGACCGTAATCGTGAAGCTGCGGTGCGGAACACACAACTGTCAGCCAGCTCCCTTCCTGACTCCGCTTCAATCGGGTTAGGCCAGCATAGATCAGAGCAAGGCTTTGCTCGTGCGCGGCTTCCGTTACATAGACAACGAGCAGGCGTGACTCCCAGCCTTTAAAGCTATGCAAGGTAGTGGCCTTGATCCTGGCATCTCCCATGTAGAAACCCATTTTCCGGCGACGGTGGTCGTCACCAAACGTATCTACTGCTCGAACGCGATACTCAGATAAACGGGCCACAACCCCCGCGCCAGACTTCATATCACTTGCCAGCATGGTGATGTCAGCATTGGCTAAGTTGGCCTTTCCGGTTTGCCGCATTAAGGAAAGGATTTCGTCTGAGCATACCTTTTCAGCATCCTCCGGATCGCATTGCACCCACCGGAGATGGCACGGATAGAGATCAAATGACCCTTGCTCAGGCTCAGGAAGGTCAATGGCTTCTTGGGGAAGAAAGCCTTCGGCGAAGCCCCGTGCAAGACTTAGTGCGTCTGGAGGCAGCCTATAGCTGACGCTCAACTGCGCCCATCGACCGCCAGGGAACCCAGCTCCCTTCATCACATCGTCAGTCCATGCTCTAGCCGTGCCGTAAACGTCTTGCGTCGCGTCCGCGACCAAGAGCATCTCTCCGTCCGGATCGCATGCCTTGCGCAGCACGTTCCACCATAAGGGCCGATAATCCTGCCCCTCGTCCACTAAGATGGCATCGTACCTCTTAGCCCCAGGATGCTCGACAGCCTCTTCTGCCAAACGCGGTAAAGTGACGTTCAATACATCTTCTCGTTGGTCGTCTGAACCAACAGACTTCCACAAATCATCGTATCTGTGCTCCCAGCCAACATCGTAGCAGGCATGTTTGCACCACAGATGAAAGTGCGTGAACTGGATATTCTTCAGACGCTCCGGCGCATCAAGATCACGGACGATGAGGTCGCGTAGATAGTGCCAGAGCGTGATGTTGAACGTTGCAACGAGAACGGATTTCCCTTCGTTTGCAAGCCGCGCGGCGCGAGCTGCAAGAACGAGAGATTTTCCCGACCCCGCTGGTCCTTTGATCCTGCGGTAGCCTGTGTCCGTGCGGGTATCGGCCAATGAACGTTGGTTACGATCCAGAACCAAGGGCGTTCTCTGCATCGATGCAAAATCCGGCTCGGCAAGCCAACCACGCAAATCTTCTGCTAAACCCTCTGCCATCAGGCGCGAACCTCTGCGGTTGGCTTCGGGAAGCACCGCTTCCAAATCACCAGCCTCTATTTCGCCAATGCCGCTGATGGGTTGATATCTGGCGTAACGATCACCTTCTGTCGCTCTTAAGAATGGGGCCAGCAACTCTTTGACTTGATCCGCCTGCGCGAATGGGAAAATGACCCCTGCGGTAATCGCTGCCCATCCAGCCCTCTGCTGTAACCGTGGGCAATAAAGGTCGAAAATCTCTTTTTTATAAAGGTTTACCTTGGTGACAGGGTTGGAAGCTTGGATGCAGAATTCCTTGCCATCCTTCTCTGCCCAAAGCCCTGTATGCCCCCACCGATCTTTCCGCGTGAAATACCTCATAGCGTTGAGGTTCCAATCCTTGACCTCAAACACAGCGATCCCACCCTGCGGGTTCAGCAAGACAAAATCGGGACGTAGGCCGTTCAGATGGGGCTGTACATAAATTTCCCAGCTGACTGGAAGGTGCCGGTTAAACAGTTCCAGAACCTTTTGTTCGCCCGTTGTCAGCCCCTGCCTCAACTTTCCATGATCAGCCAAAGGCGGATGGATCACTCTCTTATTCATGAGAACCGCGCTCAGACTCTTCTTTTGGGGCGAAAAGCTTATTTCTAATTTGCTTTTCAAATCCGTTCTCTACCTCGATCACATCCGCCTTCAGCAAGATGTCCAATGCACATCCAGGCTGAAGCATCTGACTTTGTTTCAGCGCTTCTTCTGCTGCATCCAAGATCGCACCAGCATGCGTGGCCGAGGAAACCGCGTATGCGGCCAACCGCGATGAGAGTTCCTCGGCAACCACCGCAGAAGGCGTCTTTCCAGCAAGAACTGAAACAAGGTCGAGCATTGATGCGACCTTCTCGCCTGGGCGCACATTGACCATCGTGTAGTCTTCTGCTCGGATTTCGGCCTGCGTCTCTCCGATTTCCTCGATCACCTTTGACAGGATGCCACGGCTCATTTTTTTATTCCTTTCAGCTTGTTCCTGAGACCGATGAATGCCTCGCTGTTAAACTGGTTTTCAGGAGCGCCTGGATGATCGCTAGGCTGTTGCTCATTTCGATCATTGAACTCCAAAACATTGCGCAAAATGTGGTGGAAGTCTGATCCAAGCGCATCAAGAACCCACGACTGCGCAAGGTCGTCGTAATTTGCCTGTTCGTCAGCGGTCACCGCTAGGAGCGCCCGTGCGTCATCATCCTGAACGCTCATCAGTTCATCGCGCAGAAAGTCATGTAGAAGTCTGTTGATCAGTACCGACCGGGATACGCCTTCCTGTTCGGCCAGTGCATCGAACAAGAGTACGTCATGCTGCTTGATCCGGATATTGAACTTGCGGTCACTCTTGGGCTTTCCAGAAGAACTCTGATCCGAGGCTTCTGGAAGCATCTCTGGCTTAACCCGTAACGTGAACTCTCCGTCCAGTACCGAACCCTGATTGACAGAAAAGGACCTTACGTTCTGATCACTCATGACCGCACCCTCTTCGTGTTCGGATAAACTGTGATCAAGGTGTCACCATCTACAACAACCGATGCACCACCCCGCCGTGCGAGCCGCTCCAGCATCTTCAGTTCATCACGCTTCTGCCGAAGCAAAGGCTCGATAGCCCTCTTTGGCAGTTCGAGACGGTCGCCCCGAGCGTTCCACTCCCCTGCCTCCAGAATAGTCCCGACCATTTCTTCAGAGATGCCGCGCTGGCGCATCCGGTCTTCCATATGCCTTGTATGCATGCTCAAACTCCTTAGCCAAACACTGCCCTAGTTATAGCAGCCAAAATCTGGCTATGTCAATAATATAAATTCTGGCTTTCAGCTTCATTCCACAAGCGCTGCGCAGTCTTTCGCCAAAAGCGATAGTTGCCGGGCATCTCATGCCCGTCCGCGCGAAGCGCCGGGCCTGTCGGCGGGTGGCCTTCAGGTTGCCCGCCGACAGGTCATCCTGAAACCGCCCTTGCCAGGATCACGTCAAAACACAAAGAAGGCCCCCGCCTGCTGACGGGAGCCTTGATCATTGCGGCAGTGCGGGCTGTTACTCGGCGGCCATCCGGTCGACCTGCGCGGTGCGCTCCATGATGTAATCCACGGCCTTCTGCGCCTCGGACGCGGCGCGGAAAATCGCGCGGTTGTCTTCCTTCATCGCCTCCAGCCATCCTTCGACATAGGCCGCGCTCTGGTCGAATTCAGGCTCCACCCCGATCTGTGCGCAAAGCATGCAGTTCCCGATTTCGGCGACCAGCTCCTCGAACGCGTAGGCCTTGCGGTCATTGAACCGGCCCAAACGGTCCAGCCGCTTTGTCGCGCCTGTCCAGTGGATTGTCTCATGGGCCAAGGTGCCAAAATACCCAGCCGCCCGATAAAACGTGCCAATCGGCGGCATGTGGATGCGGTCGGTCTTGATGTTGTAGTAGGCGCGCGGCTCCTCGGTCACGTCGATCTGCGCGCCGGTCGCGGCAAAGAACGCCTCCAGCTCGGGGTCGGCAACAGTGCCAAGATCGCGGGGAGGGTCGGGCAGGATATAGAATTCAGCGGGCAACCCCTCGATCTGGTCAGCGTTGAACACGCGGTAGGCCTTGGCATAGGGGATCTGGCGTTCCTCGCCGTTCTCGTCTTCGCGCTCGACGGTGCCGTATTTCACCACGGTCGCAGATTTCTCGCCCTTGCGAACATGGCCCCCAAGCTGCTTGGCCTGATTGAACGTCATCCAGCGGGCTGAGCTGTAATCCTTGGCCATCGCGGTTGCCCAAAGCATCAGGATATTGATGCCCCGATAAGCCTCGCCGTTGAACCGTTCCGGCAAACTGACCCCTGCCCCTCCACCGGTCCACGGCTTGCGCCAGGGCGGCGTTCCCGCCTCGATCTGCGCGATGATCTGATTGGTGACATGGGAATAAACGTCAAACTTCTCTGCGGTCATTTGTGACCCTCCTTCGAGTGACGCGGGCCGGGTCTCTTCCCCTTTCCGCCGATGGGCGGGCCTTCCTTCTCTGTTGTCTGGAATGCCCATGCATTCCGGACGGCAGAGCAGGTAAGGGCAAAGCCCGTCCTGCGGCCCGGCGGGGCCGTGACAACCGGGTGGAGGGCGTGAATTTGGGAGGGAACCGCGCGCCTGCGCGTGGGAGGAACCGGAATTCTCGACCGGAACCGACGCCAACGGCGGCGCTTGCCGGTTTTCTCGGACCTGCCGGGATGGCAGGCGGATCAACAGGATATGGAAGCTGTCAGGGTTGGGGTGAGCGGACGCTAGCCCGTCGATCCCCTGTCCTGGCTACCACTCAAAGCGAGACCGGCACACTGCCGGGATCACAGTTGAAGACAGCCCACGAGACTAGACCGATGCCAAGTTCTTGATGGAGAAGCGAACGAGCAACTCTTGTGCTCCTGGTTGGTGCCAAACGGCACATTAGGCTTGCGTAAACACTTTTCAGTGTTAAATAGGGATCATCTAACCGGTGGGGTTCGCGCCATCGGATAAGCCGCTCGCAAGGGCGGCTTTTTCATTTCTAGGTTCGGTGAACGCATGACTGCACGGCGAGTTTCAGTATATATTGACGGCTTCAATCTCTACCACGCTCTGGACGATCTGGGCGAGAACCATCTGAAATGGCTTGATCTTTGGGCATTATCCCAAACTCTTGTACGCAAGAACGAGGCTGTCACTACCGTCAAATATTTTTCTGCCTATGCAACCTGGATGCCTGCTAGCTATCGGCGCCACCAAAGATACGTCGCCGCTTTACAAGCCCAAGGTGTCCAGTTCATTGAAGGTCGTTTCAAAGAAAAGCCCATGCAGTGCAAAAGCTGCGGCGTGCGCTACAAGGCACATGAAGAAAAAGAAACCGACGTGAATATCGGCGTTCATCTCATGGCCGATGGCCTTCAGGACCGGTTTGATCGTGCTTTGGTTATATCTGCGGATACGGATTTGAATGAAGCCGTGAACCTTACAAAGGCAGAAGCTACAGGTAAACAGATCGACCTTGTCGCCCCACCAAAGCGCAAAGGGCGCAACTCAGTCGCTTTGTTCGAGGTGACGGTGGGCCGCGTGCGGCGCTCTCTTCTGCCCCATCAACTTGTTCTGGCGGGTAAAACCATCACCCGCCCAACTGAATACGATCCACCAGCAACCTGATCAAACAACCCCCTCAAGCTGATCCCAGTGAACCCTGATCTCGGTTTTACCTCCCCACTTGAGCGCGCTGCGGTCTACCATCCTGCCTGCGATCTCGAATTCTTCGTTGATTTTCACGACGAACAGCTTGCTGAAGTTTCCTGCTGAACTGATCGTCACAAAGTCTCGTGCCTTGAACGGCGTGATCGTCTTGACCTCGATGAAGTCGTTCCCGAGCCTGCCATCCGATCCTTGGGCGTAGTTTCTATGCAGCTTCACGCCGTGGGTGATTGCAGCAAACAGCTCTCCAATG
>Ga0160419_100740_pt1 | contig 18013 bp, 16 predicted proteins | sample CelAP2metagpilot_2_FD_108196 | JGI IMG/M metagenome (GOLD analysis project Ga0160419, IMG submission 108196) | Phycosphere-associated microbial communities from Cellana algal ponds in Kailua-Kona, Hawaii, USA - Cellana AP2-4-25 metagenome pilot ... | reverse complement strand
CGCAAACATAGGCGACCACAGAAATGTCGTGGGTGACCAGAATGACGGAGATGCCCAGCCGTTCTTTCAACTCGCGCAGTTGATCAAGGATCTGTCGCTGCACAATCACGTCGAGCGCGGTCACCGGCTCATCCGCAATGATCAGTTTGGGGTCCAGTGCCAAAGCCAGCGCGATGGCCACCCGTTGACGCATACCGCCAGAGAACTGGTGCGGAAAGTCGCTAAGACGGTTGGTCTCAATCCCCACCCACTCGAACAACTCTTCCGAACGTTTTCGCGCCGCCGCACGACCCATCCCGCCTCGACGGATTAGTACTTCGGCCAGCTGCGCACCCACGGTATAAACCGGATCAAGGGAGTTCATGGCCGATTGCGGAATGAACGCAATTTCCCGCCAGCGCAGCGCATTCATTGCACGCTCCGAAAGCCCCACAAGGTCCTGCCCGCCAAACACCGCCTGCCCGCCTGCGATACGAGCGTTGGACGCCAGAACCCGCGTTAGCGACCGCGCCAGTGTGGTCTTGCCACATCCGCTTTCGCCCACAAGGCCGACGATGCTGCCGGGCTGCACATCAAAAGTGGCCCCTTCAACAGCAATCGTGTCCAGCGCGCCAACGCGGTAGGCAATGTTCAGATTTTTCAGGGATAAAAGCGGTTCAGTCATCGGTCAAGCTTTGGAAAAAGGATCTGCTCATAGCCACGGGTGATGAAGAACCCGGCTGAGACGATCAGGATGATCAGAAAGCCCGGAGGCACGAACCAGTAGTATGACCCTTTGGACAGCGCCTGAGATGCAAAGGCGTCTTGCAACATGTACCCCCAGCTGATCGAATTCGGATCGCCGAAGCCCAGAAAGCTGATGGAGGCTTCGGTCAGAATGGCCCAACCAATCGCGATGGACCCATACAGGAACGAAAGCGGTAGCACGTTGGGCGCGATATGGCGCAGGATGATCTTGAAATCTGAGGACCCCGAAACGCGCGCCGCTTCGACGTAGACCCGGTTGCGCAGGGTGAGCGTTTGGCTGCGGATCACTCGCCCTGTGTCGCGCCACAGGACCAGCGCCATAGCGATGACAACGTTCCAGATCGAGGGTTCCAGAAACGCGGCGAGCACGATCACGAAAGGCAAAAACGGAATACCAAACGCCACATCCGCGAGCCGCATCAACACCATGTCGACCCATCCGCCAAAGTATCCCGCGACAATGCCCACGATCGAGCCGATCAACGCAACCATGAAGGCTGCCGTCAGCCCAATCAGCAGCGCGGAGCGTGCCCCCCAGACGATTTGCGAGAAGATGTCCCGACCCAGCGTCGTTGTGCCCAACAGGTATCCATCCAAGTTGGGCGGCAGGTCTGCTGCGAGCGCAAACTCAGTGGTGAAGAGAATCTCATTCGGGTCGTGGGTGGCGATGACCGGCGCGAAGATCGCCATCAGGACGAACACCAGATAGATGCCCAGACCCACAATCGCCAAAGGATCATGTAGTGGCAGGCGGATGGCTCCCAACCAGCGGCGCAGCATTCCGGCGCTGCCTGCGAGTTTGGCCGAAGGTGTCACCGCATCACTCATGGGTCACCCGTGGATCAAGCGCCGCATAGAGCAGATCAGCGACCAGGTTCATCAAGATCACAACCACTGCGATCATCAGGAAAGCCCCCTGCGCCAAAGGGTAATCCGCGGTGGAGACCGCGCGCACCAGTTCCCGCCCCAGACCGGGCCAGGAGAACACGGTTTCGACCACCACATTACCTTGGATCTGATAGCCCACGGCAATGGCAAAGGACGTCATCACCGGCAAAAGCGCATTGCGCGCGGCGTGACGGATGACAACGGAGAATGTCGACAGACCCTTGATCCGCGCCATGGTCACAAAATCCTCGCGCATCACATCCAGCATGTTTGAACGCATGAGCAGCAGCGGCAGGCCTTGACTGTAGATCGCCAATGTCAGCACCGGCAGAGTCATATGTCGCCAAAAATCAGCCGAGGTGTAGAGCGCCCACAGGCTGTCATACTCCGCTCCAGGCGGCCTTGTTCCGCCTGCGGGGAACCAGCCTAACCCAAAGCTGAAAACAGCGAGGAGCAGCATGCCCAACCAGAACTCCGGCATGGCCCGAGTTGTCAGGACCAAAGGCACACCAATCTGTTCCACCATCGCGCCGCGCTTCCAAGCCAGGTATGCGCCCGCCAGCACCCCAAAGAGATAGGCCACGATGAGAGAGGTAAACGTCAGGATCAGTGTATTCGGCAAAAGTGCGAAAACCCGCTCTGCCACTGGTTGGCGGTAGAAGAAACTCTCCCCCAGATCGCCTTGCAGCAGGTTGCCGATGTAGATGAAATACTGCTGCCATAACGGCCGGTCGAGGCCGAAACGTGCCATCAATTCCGCCTGTTGTTCAGGCGTGAAATTTGGATCGATGTAGGCCGCCAAAGGGCTGCCCGGCATTAAGCGGAACATAAAAAACAGGATGGTGATCACCGCCAACAACACAAACGCCGTTTGCAGCAGACGCGCGCCGATGACGGTGATCCCCTTCATGCCAAATTCCCTTTCAGTGCGCCGTCAATTAGGCTCATTCGCCCAACGTCTCGGACACACCTTCAGGATAGTTGAGTTGCCCATCAACGACTTCATAGCCAGCCTCCGCAAGCATCTCTTTGGCCAGGTCAACCCCGGCTGTCATGCCTTCGACAGTGGATTCATTGTGCCAGAACCCAAGTGCTGGAGAGACGACAGAGTTGGACGGAACAGCAAAGCCACGGAACGCCGCACCCACGATCAGACGGCGATCGACTGAAGCAGACAACGCCTTACGGAACGCCGCGTCGTCAAAGGGTGGACGGCGGTGGTTGAAGGCCACATAGCGAAAACCAATGTCGACTGTGGATACAGCTGTCAGATTGGGATCTTCTTCCGCAGCCGACACGACGACCGTTGGATCACCGGGAAAATCGGACAGGAAGTTGATCTCACCCGAGCGCAGCATGCCAAGCGCAGCTTCAACGTTCGGGACAATCCGCAGGATCCAACGCTCCGCCTCGGGAGCTGCCCAGTGATCGCCATTTGCGGCCAACACAACTTCTTCGTTCAACGTCCAGCTTGAAAAGCGGTAAGGGCCAGAGCCAATCGGCACCTCTTCTTGAAAGGACTCAGCGTTTGTCTCAAGTGTCTTTTGCTCTTCAATCACCGACTCCCAGATGTGCTTGGGAATGATGTTGATCTTGGACAGACTGGCCGTCAGGAACGGCGCAGAGGGCTGGGACAGATTGAACGTGATGTTCATACCATCAATCGCGATATCCGCGATGCCGTTCACAAACGGGCTGTACATCGGCGCCTCACCCGATCCGGCTGCTTCAAAGGAGAACTTCACATCTTCAGGCGTCACCGGTTTGCCGTCATGCCACATCATATCATCGCGCAGCGTGACGGTGATGGTCGTGTCATCGACCCACTCATAGCTTTCTGCCGCCCAAGGCTGCGGCAAGCCATCCGGGCCAATGCGCATCAGACGGTCCCAAACCAACTCCGTGATCCAGCTGTCCGTACCGCCAGAAATATAGAGCGGGTTGATCGCCGTTACGTTGTCCGATGAGTTCAGGACGATATCCTTTACGTCGCCAACCGGCTCCATCTGGATGTAGCTCCAGGTATTGCGGATACCGATGCCGGATTGATCGACTACAGAATCTGCATTCCAAACTGAGGTGTTCACCGCATAGGTCGACTTCGGGTGGGCAAGCATCATGTTGGGCTGATCTTCCGCCAACAACGTCTGTGCCGCGCGAACAATCTCACGCCGCTCATCAGGGTCGAGCGCCACTCGCTGCTTTTCAACAAGCGCGTCGTAGTCAGGGTTGTTGTAGCCGATGAAGTTAAACCCCTTCTCCGCCGTGGTGGAGTGGAAGAGGTTGTACACAATCTCATCCGGGTCAGAGCGCTCAGGGCGACCGACCATTTGCCACGCGGTGGTGTCCCACTCATCACGGCTGAACCAAATGGCTTGGATCATCTGCTCCCATGGCATCACTTCGACATTCACATCCAACCCCAGCTTGCGCCATTCCTGCGCAATCAATTGGGTGAATTGGAACTCTGCAGGCTGTGCAGCCTGCGGTCGGGTGACCAGATTGATTGTTCGGATCGGATCCGCAAAAGCGGGGACCGACATCGCAACAGACAGCATTGCAGCCAGTGCAGTTTTCTTGAGTGGCAGTGTCATTACATTCTCTCCTGATGGCGTCTTTTGGACGACAGTTGGTGTGCGCAAGTTAAGCAACGCGCATGTCAGAGGCGGTTTTGCCCGCCTTCATCTTGGCTGGCGTGGGCCAGGCCTTCTTCGAATGAGCAAGGTTCATGGAAACCAGCATCTCAGCATGTTTCACAGCCGCCCTGCCCGCATTGACAACCGGCACACCAACCTCGGCACCGATCTCATCCCCCATGTCTAGGAAGGACATGGTCATGCAGCCGAACAGCAAAACGTCAGCGCGGTCTTGCTCAACGCAGGTGCGGGCGACCTCGATAAGGCGTGTCTTCGTCACCTCTGGATCAGCCATAAGCTCTAGCACCGGGATATTCGTCGGGCGCACTGACGCCAGTTTGGCATGAACGCCCGCGTGCACCGCAAGCATCTCTTGCCCCGCAATGAGGTTTTCAAAGATCGTCAGAACGCTGAACTTGTGTCCCAGCCCTGCTGCCAGCAGCATTGCACTTTCACACGGACCAACCACAGGCATCGAGACAAGCTCGCGTGCGGCCTCAAGCCCGGGATCGCCAAAACAGCCGATGATCGCCGCGTCGAAGCCTTGCGCCTCACACTCCATAATCAGATCAAGCGTCGGCGGGATCGCCAGCATTTCCTCATAGGCTGATTCGATCGAGACAGGCCCGGTCGGCACATCGATCACCGAAACATCGGCGCCCTCGAACACCCAATCGTTCATCATCCTTTCGCGACGCTGCATTTCAGCAAGCCCCATTGGGCCTTTCGACATTGGTCCGGGAACCACATATGCAATTTTCATTCCAATCTCCCCAAAAGCCTATTGTTTTATTCAATGAAACGATGTTTTAAAACAAGTATGCGGCAATCTGCCTGCAAAGCAAGCCTCACATTGAATGAATTGAGCCGAAACATGACCGAAACACGCGATTACACCATTGCCGCCGTAGATCGTGCGCTTTGCGTACTCGAAGCGCTGGCGGGCCAACCAAGGCAAGGCGTGACCGAGTTAGCAAAGCACCTTGGACTAACCAAAACCATTGTTTTCAGACTGCTATCCACGCTGGAGGCACGTGGGTTTGTCGTTCGGGAGGGTGACAAAGCCGTCTACTCTCTTGGCTACCGGATGGGCGTATTGGGTGAACAGGCCGGTGCGCAAAATGTCCTAATGACGGCCGCGCGGCCTGTGATGGAAAAGCTGCGCAACGATACGACAGAGAACATCAACTTGATCATACGCGAAGGGAACCAGTCGCTTGTTCTTGCAACCCTCGCGGGCAACCATGCAATGCGAATCTTTGCAAATCCAGGGCGTTACGGCCCACTCCACGCTGGTGGTGGCTCAATGCTGCTGCTCGCGTTTGCACCGGACGAACTGAGGGAAAACATCCTCTCGCACCCCCTCGAACGTTTTACCTCGGCAACAGCGACAGAGCCCGAAGATTTGCGTCAGCGCCTCGAAATGATCCGCGCAGATGGGTTCAACATCGCAATCAATGATCTTGACGAAGGCGCATTTTCAATCGCGGCCCCGATTCACAATGCGGCGCAAGACGTGGTGGCATCCCTGTCCGTCGCCGGAGCAATGGCCCGTTATGACGAAAGCCGCCGCCGCCGGTTTCTGCAGCTCGTGCAGTCGGCATCTGCCGAAATAAGTGGCAAACTGGGACTTTCCATCGCCGCCTAACCCAACCTGACCCAAAGCTTGTCGAATCGCCTGCTGGCTGGCACCCTTTTCAATATTGAAACATTGTTTTACTCAATAAAACACAAGAGGTGCCCGCCATGATGAAGACAGAGACTGCAATTCTCGACCAAGTGACGATGAATGAACCCTGGGGTCTGGTGGAGAGCTTCGCCACGTTCAAACGCGAGCATCCGTCAGATGTGAACCGCGGCATGAACGAAGTAGCTGAACGGCTTGGTCGTCACGGCGTGCCTGTGACCATGCATAAACCATCGCTGTACCTCAGCATTCCCGGCAAGGCCCGTGTGGAAGCTTCTGGTGTTTCGTTTCACGCCAAGCCCCCGGCCTACGCAACAGACGCTCATGATGGCGTGACAGCACCGCTGGTCTATCTCGGGGCCAATGCGGCAGACGACATTGACGATATCTTTGACCTCAAGATCGATGGGGCCGCAGCCCTCGCCCATCGCGCGAAGGGGGCCATCGTGATCTCTGAAGGGTTCGCAAGCCCGGTCATGGTGCGGCAGTTCGAAGACCTCGGCGCGGTTGGTGTGATCGCCGTGAACCCCGGTATCGACGTGCATTGGGGCATCTGCACGACGATCTGGGGCGTCCCGGATCTGGATGATCTGCCACGCAAACCCGGCATCCCTGCCCTCGCCGTAAACAAACCCGACGGCGAAGCGTTGATCGCCATGGCAAAGGAAGGCAAAGAAGCCACGATTTTCACTGAGATGGAGGAAGGCTGGTTCGACAGCAATCTCGTCGAAGTGGTGATCCCCGGAGCCTTTGAGCCTGACAAGTACGTCCTGCTGCACGGGCACCTCGACAGCTGGGACGTGGGGGTTGGCGACAACGCGGTGGGTGATGCCTGCATGTTGGAAATCGCCCGTACGCTATGGGCTAACCGCGACAAGCTGCGCCGCTCCGTCAAGATATGCTGGTGGCCGGGGCATTCGACGGGGCGTTATGCCGGATCCACCTGGTATGCGGACGCTTTCGCGTTGGATCTGGACGAAAACTGCGTCGCGCAGGTCAATTGCGACAGCCCCGGATGCAGGTGGGCTACCGAGTTCATCAACCTGTCTCGCATGTCAGAGACGGACGACCTGATCACTGCAGCCATCGAAGAGGTCACAGGCAAAACTGCACAAGGCGAACGGCCACACCGCGCGGGCGACTACTCCTTCAACAATATCGGGCTTTCGAGCTACTTCATGCTCTCATCAACGATGCCGGATAACCTAAGGGAAGAAAAGGGATATTACACTGTCGGCGGCTGCGGCGCGAACATCGCGTGGCATACGGAGAATGACACCCTCGAAATCGCCGATAAAGATATTCTGGAGCGGGACATCAAGGTCTATCTCCTTGCGATCCTGCGCACCGCCAACGCCGATGTCCTGCCGTTTGACTGGCGTGCCACCGCGCGCGAGTTTCAAGAAACGATCACTCAATATCAGCAGGCCGCAGGAAGCCGTTTCGACTTGACACCATCGGCAGACGCCGCACAGCAATTGCTGGGCGTTCTGACAAGTTTCTACAGCGACGTGGAGGCCGGAACCATAGGCGAAGACAAAGCAAACACGGTCATTCAGGATCTTGCGCGCATCTTGGTGCCAATCAACTTCTGCCGCGAAGCACGCTTTCGGCACGATCCTGCGATCACGGTTCCGCCACTGCCAACGATCCATCCGGCAACGGAACTTGACCAACATGAGGACACACTCGGCTTTGCGCAAAACCAACTGATGCGCGGACAGAACCGGCTTGTGGCCGCTCTTCGGCAAGCAGTTCGGCACATCAAACTCGTCACCGACTGATGCGCGCGGTCTATTATGAACGCACCGGACCGGCAGATGAGGTGCTGACCTTTGGTGACGTACCAACGCCAACCGCCGGGCCGGGTGAAGTCTTGGTTCGGGTCATGGCGTCTGGCATCAATCCTGCAGACGTAAAACGCCGGGCCGGTTGGGGCGGCATGGAGATGGCGCATCCGAAGGTCATCCCCCATTGCGACGGTGCCGGAACCATCGAAGCCGTTGGTGCGGGTGTGGATGTCAGTCGAGTTGGGCAACCGGTCTGGCTTTGGAATGCTCAGGGTGGGTATGGCGAGGTTGGCCGTGCGGGTGGGACAGCGGCTGAGTTCATCGCGCTGCCCGAAGCACAAGCGGTACCGTTGCCCGACCACTACACCATGTCAGAAGGTGCATGCCTTGGCGTTCCCGCAATGACAGCGCATCGATGTGTGATGTCGGATGGGCCGATCGCAGGCCATACCATTTTGGTACAAGGGGGCGCCGGTGCCGTTGGATATTTGGCCTTGCAGATTGCTAAGATGGAGGGGGCACGGTTGATTACCACGATCAGCAGTTCTGACAATGCTGATCGAATGCGAGCCATCGGCGTCGAACCAGTTGACCGCTACAGCGAAGATCTCATGGCCCGCCTGTTAGATTTGACCAATGGCGAAGCGTTTGATCGCGTGATTGAAGTCGATTTTGCCGCTAATCAAAAGACCGACACACAGTTGATAAAACCTAATGGAACTATTGCCAGCTATTCCAGCACCTCAGATCCAAAACCGCGCCTCGACTACTATGCTCTTGCGTCCAAAGGAGCGAATCTTCGTTTCATCCAGGGCTTCGCCTTGCCCGAAGAGAGTAGGCACCAAGGCGTTGAGTGGTTGTCCAAAAACAGGTTGGAAATCCCAATCGCAGAAACTTTTTCATTAGACGACTGCGCAACCGCGCACTCACTTGTCGAGAAATCGCGCACTTTTGGACAAGCCGTTCTTGCCATTTAGATCAGATTTACAAAAAGGGTCAGCCAAACGCACTTGTTGCCCGACTTTCTGGCTCGATCAGAACCGCTCTTGGTTCAAATACCAGAGTCGAAAAAAAATGATAGAATCTATCACAACTGATTCTAAAACCACTCAAGCTATTGATCCAAATATGAAAAAAAATCATGTCGCGATAAAGAACCTATTCGCCCGGGAAAAACCCTCATATCAGAAAAAAATCTCTGAGTAGTAGAGGGGCGGGTCTGCAGGTTCGATACCCGTGAAGATTTACCTACCCCCCCTCTCTTTGGTGGATGCACCCAACACTGCTTCACGTTGCATGTATGCAGAGTGAGGCGCTCGCCGCCCAGGGTATGGTAATAAGGATGTAGCAGTTTTTGATACGCATTTGCTGCTATTTTTTGCTTAAACGTCACAAGTTTGGTGACGGCATATCTTGAAGTCTGCGACAGGCCGTTACCAAACGTCCGAGTTTTCGATACTGCTTTGTTCCAATTTCTGACACGGGGTTTTCGGCCAGCAATCTACTTCCCGAGAGAACGAGAGTGCCGCTGAACCTCAAAGTCAGAACCTTCTTTCCACCTCGTAAAGAGCGCTTTGGGTGCTTTACCCGGCAAATCGAGATCAGTGAGCTCATACGTCGGCCCGCGAGCTTCGCCATCGACGCCAAGGGCACCCAGCCTAGTGACAATGATGAACCCCTTTGCTTGAAGCTCGTGAAAGGCCGTCATGGCAGTATTGACCGAAATACCGATACGGGCCGCCGCCTGTCGGCAACTGAGCCTGATCTTCCCGTTGTTGTTGAAGGTTTTGCCCTTCCACTCCAGGCGCAACCAGATGTGGAGCATTTGGGCTTTCGGGCTCAAGGCGCGCCAGGCCGGTGTATCTAGAATGTCCCGTTGGAGGTAAGTACCCTGTCGATGTTTGCTGGTACCGTCTTTCATCCTAGAGCCCATCGGTGCCTCCATTTGAAGTGTTCTGTTTGATCCAGCTTCGAAGTTCTTGAATCGAGTACCTGACGGATCGACCAACCCGGACAAAACTTGGCCCCTCACCGCTCGCAACTGCCTTCTCAAGGAACCGCTTGGAGATGCCAAATCTCTCTTCGACTTCTGATCGGGTTATCAATCTCTCATCTTCTGTCATCTTGTTCACCTGAATTGCTTCAAACTTCTTTGTGTACCCAGGTGTCTCACGTGCCATTTGGGAGATCATTATCTTCCGTTCGCTTCGTTTCGCTCCCACACGCGGTGCGATAGCGAAAAACAGCCTAATCTCTTGATTTGAATGCTGTACTAATCCTCTTTTGCAGGCGATTGACTGTGTTATCGACTGACAGGGAGCGGATGCCTGTGCTTTCTGGCGTCCAATCGTGCACCGATAAAGCCCCATACTTCTGAACAAGCATTTTAGCAGCTTCCAGTGCGCTTCTGGCTTGCCCTGTGCGGATCATCTGCACGCCCTCATCAACAAAAGGCTTGTCGGTCGCGATAAAGCCTCGCTGTGGAGCACTTCCAATGGCTACTTCTCCGCTTACTCTCAAGGGTTCAGCTCCTTGAGTGTTCCTTTTGGCCTCTGAGGCGCTGAGATCTTCTTGATGGAGTAACCCAAGAACGGAATTCATTGCGACGCTGGCCTCTCCTATGAGCGAAGTCTCGACCAAGCCTTTCGTCGTCGAGGAGCGAAAGTACTCGAGGACCATTCTGAGTATCGTCCGAGTGTGTGGCGTCGGTCCCAGCTGCGCAAATGAACAGCGCAATTCAAACGGATCAATGTCTTCGACATTGGATAATATGCCAAACTGCATTTTGACAACTTCCGGAAAAGCTATGTCCAACGTACGAAGTTGGGCAATGTCATCTTGGCTGTGTGACAGTTTCTTGATGCGACGGTCCCATTCGCGGAAGGATTCCGATGCCTCTCCAGACTCCCCGCCTGCATCCAGCCGATGATCTAGGGCACCAGCAAGAAGGAGAACCTCTCGTAGCTCCCTGCGTTCCGAATATTCTATGCGATCTATCCGTCGTGAGTCTGGATCGCCAACTAAGCTACGGCGTTGAACTAAAGCAAACGCGTAGCCGAGCAGCATTGCGTTTGCGAGTACCGTCATTCCTGCATCGTCAAGTTCGAAATCTCTGACTCCAGCCAATGCTGCCTCCAATCCCAGGTTTATGGTTTGTCGCCTCTAAACCAGCGCCAAACTATAGAGCCAACGTCACGATAGCACAGAACGATTGCGGCGCTGGGTCCGCTTGAGCAGCTCGATACAGGCAATGTTCATCGATGGAGTGAGCGCGTCCAGCGACGGCCTAATATATCTTGCGCCGGTGATAGTGATTGGAGTGTGGTTTAGCAGCCGACCAACCACTTCCTCGAGAACTCCGGCCTTGATAGCCACCGTCGCAAAGGTTCGTCTGTGGGCGTGGGGAGACCAGCTCAACTTTCGGGTATTGGTAATCCGTCCATTCCGGCTCTTCGGAGACGGGAACACCCATTGGGAACTTAGGCCCTTCACTGGCGCTAGGATTTCATGGTGGATCTGCAGGATCGGCAGATCAAAGCTCCGGCCGTTTTTGGTCATAGGAAGATGGATGCGATCTTCGTGGACGTGCTTCCATTCCAAAGACAGAGCTTCCGTCTTCCTCAAGCCGGTAAAGAGGAGCAGCTCGTAGAACGCAGCGTGGATAGCGTTTTCCAACGCGTCGACCTCATCGCGCCATTCTGGGAGGTCATCAATGATCGTGCCGGGTGGGCGCTCCTCATACCACTCGATGGCCATCGTCGGGCATTCCGGCAGGTCATGCACGCGCCGGGCATGGTTCCAAACAGTCCGAAAATACTTGAGCGTGTGATTGGCACCTGACGGTATCTGGCGCATCGATCTATGCTTCTCAACAACCATTGACTTGGTGATCTCATCAAGCGGCAGGTTCAGCCATTCCTTCAGGTGCAGTTCAAACTGCTGCCGGAAGCCTTTCTTATGATTTTCGGATCGAAGCTGTGGGCGTTGCAGATAGCTATCCAACGCTGCCTCCAGCTTAGGCGCCCCAATCTGGATTAACTTGCCAGCTCCCCTACCCCACTCAAGTGCAAAACCAAGCGCGGTCTGGCGCGCAGTGTCCGCAGTGATAATTGGGTAGCGTCCGATCAACACTCGCCTTGTTTTACCACCCACATCTTTCTGGAAATACCACGTCTTGGCCTTCTTGCCGACGAACAAGACAAGTCCTCTGATTTCACTGTCCCAGTGTTTTGCCGTTCCATCTTTTGTCTGTGGCAACTTCCGAACGAAGGTTTCTGTCAGCTTTGGCATTTGTCAGTTTTTTGTAGGTAGCGGTATGATACGGCAGGATACCGCATGGTATCCAACGCAACTTATTAATCAATAAAATGAGAATATTAGCAACCCCAGGATACTCCGCGCAACTCACACACATTGCTTGGAAGGCTGAGGTCTTACCATTACACAACGCCCGCTTACTCCGATGGGGTGTATTTCAGCGATCCCACATCGTCAAGCGAGCACTACCAAAAACACCCCGCGCCTTTGCCATTGCCGGACACCGGTTCGGCCGATCCTGTGAAAACGGGCGTTCGCCGCGAACGTGAACCAGTCCCACGGCGATGGCAAAATCCGCCATTTGGATCGCCAAAAATGGTGGTCGATCTCCCCACTTCGGTCGTTGGTATTGCACATAACCGACGCAGGCCAAGCGACACATGCAGAACGCTCAACCGTCACGCACAATCGCTTCTACATCGACTTCCACTTTGTGCGCCCCGATCAACCCAGCGATGCGATAGAGGGTGTTCACGGGCTTGATGTCACGAAAGACGCGGCCATGTGCTTCCGAGATATCAACCACATCGGCTTCGTCCGTGATGTAGACGCGCGTGCGCACCACGTCTTCCGCGCGGCCGCCAAGCGCCTCGATCGCGGCGATGATACGGTCGAGGATATAGACGGTTTGCGCGCCGGCATCATCGGGTGCCACGGCCCGGCTGTGGCCTGAAACGGCCGTGGTCCCGGCAACCAGAATACGGTCACCGATGCGGCGCGCCCGGCAATACCCTGCGATATCCTCCCATTTCGACCCGGTCAGAACCCGTGTCTCTTCCGGGCGCCCCGGTACCGCATGCGCCGTTTGCGGCGGAGGCATTTCGCTGAGGTGGTGTGACAAGTCCCCTGACGCGGTCAGAAAGGGTGGTTTTCGATATTCGTCCCCGCAATCGCCGGGGATAGGCTGTGTGGCTTCAAAGCTCTCTTCAAGAATGGCGCGGTCCTCCTCATCGAGGGTAAAGGAGAACAGACCAAGGTTGTCATCCGCGTGCATGTTCTCGCCAAGGCGCGCGCCGATGATGACACCGGCGACATGCGGTTGGTCCAGCACCCACCGGGTGGCGACATTGGACACCGAAACACCGTGTTTCGTGGCCACCGTCTTTGCGGCTCTCAGGGTCGCCTGCAATGCGTCCCACCCCCCGGCGGCATCAATGAAACGTTTGTATTTCATCTTGGACCAATCGGCGATCTCAGCCGGTTCCGGCTGATCGACCCAGCGGTCTGAAAGAAACCCACCGCAAAGCGTGCCGTAGGCCAGCACATGGGCGCCATGTTTGGCGCAGACCTTCGCCATCTCGCCCGCCGCGCGCCTGTCGATCAGCGAAAAGCTGATCTGGTTTGTGCGCAGCGGCACGCCGTCCGACAGTGCCAGATTGAAATGAGCGGCATCGAAATTGGTCACACCCAATTCGGCGATCAGGCCTTCGTCGCGCAGATGTGCCAAGGCGTGCAGGCTCTCCAGCAAGGTATCGTCCAGATAATCCCAACCATGGAATTGCAGCAGATCGACGCAGCTGGTGCCCAGCCGGTCCAGCCGCGCCTGCACCCCGGCGCGGATCGTAGCTGCGTCCAATGGGCCGGGTGTCGGCACCCATTTCGTGAACGCCCGCGGCTTTGGGTCCGCTCCGCGCGACAACAACCGCCCGGTCAGGATTTCTGCGCTGCCATAGTGATCGGCCATATCGAATGTATCAAACCCCGCATCCACGTAGGATTGCAGCGCATCGGCTCCCGCGTCGGGATCGATCTCGGTACCATCACGCTCCATATCGGCAACTTGCCAAAGACCGGTCAGGACCCGGCAGATCTCCATGCCGGGGGCGATCTCAATACGCTCGGGCCCTGGTGCTTGGGTCGCCATGTCGTTTCCTCCTACTTTCGATCATCATCCAACGTCGCTGCGCCAGATTGACGACAATTTCCGGAAGTGCAAACCTGATCCGAACTTTGGAGGCAGGATTGGCATGGCGGACAAATCCGAAGAGGCTGGTTTCTGGCTGTATGATCTGCGGGTAGAGACGGTGCTGGACGGCCGCACCCCGGTGTGCCGTCATGTGCAAGGAGAGAGCTTTCGCGTCGTCGGCGAGAACCTGATCTTCGGGGCCGAACAGAAGGTTTCGATGTATGCGCTGGCGGGGCTCTTGCCCCTGTTGCCAGCCAAGCAGCGCGAGACCGCACCGGGCGACTGGATGTCGACCGATGCAGAGGTCGCTTGCCCCGATCCCCATTGTGGCGGACGGTTTCGGATTGTGCGCGAAGAGCGGCGCTGGTTCTCTCATGCGGAGACCACCGGCCTGCCAGATGCGCGCGGCACACCCTATTGGAAGGATCCCGAATGACGAAACCGGAAACCATGGACCTGCGTCCCGGACATACGATTTCGCGCGTCATCAAGGGCGGCTGGCAGCTGGCTGGCGATCATGGCGATGTAGACCGCACAACTGCCATCGCCGACATGGAGGCCTTTGTGGACGCCGGGATCACGACGTTCGATTGCGCCGATATCTACACCGGTGTTGAAGAGATGATCGGTGCCTTTATCGCGGACCTGCGGCAACGACGCGGGGCAGAGGTCGCCAATCGCGTGGTTGTACAGACCAAGCTGGTGCCGGATTTGACGCGGCTCGAAGTCTTCTCGCAGGCGGATGTCGAAGCGATTGTTGACCGCTCCTTGCAGCGACTGCAAATCGAACGCCTGCATCTGGTTCAGTTTTACTGGTGGGACATGAGCCGGGGTCACGCGCTGGATGCACTGGGGGCGCTGAAACGCTGTCAGGAGAAGGGCAAAGTCGCCAATCTCGGGGTGAACAACTGGGACGCGGATAGCATTGCCCACTTCACTGAAGCCGGGTTTGATATCGCTGCCGCTCAGGTGCAGTATTCGGTGCTGGATCGCCGCGCCGCACAAACGCTTGCGCCCTGGGCCACAGAAAACGACGTGCATCTGCTCAGTTTTGGAACGCTCGCCGGTGGGTTCTTGACCGAGCGGTGGCTGGGCGCGCCTGATCCGGGTTTTGCGTTTTCCAACCGCTCGCTGATCAAATACCGCCTGATCATTGATGAATTTGGTGACTGGAACCTGTTTCAAACGCTGCTTGAAACGCTGAACACCGTAGGCGCACGGCATGGCGTGCCGCTTAGTGCTGTTGCCGTGCGCTGGGTGCTGGATCAGCCGCAGGTCGCGGCGGCCATCGTTGGCGCGCGCTATGCCCGCCACCTGCCACAAACGCTGAAGATATTCGACTTTGCCCTGACCGACGCGGACCGGGCAGAGATTGGTGCTGTGCTGGCGCAATCAGGCGGGCCGAAGGGGCCGGTCTTTGGCCTTGAGAGCGACCGCAACGGCCGGCACGGGCGGATCATGAAATACAACCTCAACACCAATCCCGACGACCAGATCCACGCGGCCAAAGGGGACTGAACAGGTCAGACGCCCTGCCAGTATCGGTCTGCGCGCGCCAGCTCAGTCAACAGCATCTGCGCCACCGGGTGCGGACCTTCCGATGTCATGGCGAACCTGATGATGCGCTGCCAGGTGATGCCATGCCCCTCCGCTTCGATCTCGATTTCATGCGGCGCATCTGCACCAGCGGCCTGCATGCTCAGCGTCGTTGCGGCCAGACCCGGCCCGGTCAGCGCCGCCGCGACCGCCGTATTCAGCCGATCCGGCCACTTGGCAACCGCCTGCAACAAGGGGCCGGTCCAGGACGTTTCGATTTCTGGTGCCCGCATGGTGATCCGTAAGCGCCAGGCCGTGAGCGGCATATTCGCCATGCCACAGGCAAAGAGCCGCAAATGGTGGCCGGATCGTTTCGAGACGGAAGCGATGCGCGCTTGGAAGTCGGGCTCTGCCATGGCAACCGCGCCCACCGACCAGACCGGCGCATTGGTCAACGCCCTTGGTCCGAGAACGCGCAGCGCATCGGGGCCTGCCGCATCAATGATCAGATCGGATGGATGGGCGAGAAAGACCTCCACGTCCTGCGTCTGCCCTGCAATGTCGCGCACCGGACGGCGGGTCAACACGCGGCCCAACTGCCACGCCTCCAGATCGGCGATACCGCGCACCAGCGCCCTGCCGATCTCCCCGTGTCCAATGACCGAGACTGTCCTCACGCGCCATTCACCTTCCCACCTGCCATTTGCTGGTCTAACGTAACGTGAACGATCGGTCAGAGAAATGGGGATGCGGTGCACGGACAGGATCAAGCCAGAATTTCCATTCGGTCTGTCGCGTGGCGCCGGAGATGAGCGACAACCAACCGATGCTGTCCACCAGCAACCTGAGCTGCGCATTCGGCGCATTGCGGGCGGTCGACGGGGTCTCATTGGATATCCGGCCGGGGACGATGACAGGGCTGATCGGCCCCAATGGTGCGGGCAAGACCACCTTCTTCAACCTGCTTGCCGGGGCTTTGAAGCCCACCGAAGGACGTGTACATTTCAACGGTGTGGATGTGACCGGCATGAGCCCCGACAGGCTGTTTCACCTTGGACTTGCCCGGACATTCCAGATCCCGCGCCCTTTCAGACGGTTGAGCGTGCTGGAGAACCTGCTTCTGGCACCACCAAAACAATCCGGCGAAACCCTGACAGGGGCGATTTTCCAGCGTGGTAGAATGGCGCGGGAAGAACGCGCACTGCGCGACAAGGCAATGGGAATTCTGGATTTCATGACCTTGGCTGACCTTGCCGACCAGCCAGCGGGCAAAATCTCCGGAGGGCAGACAAAATTGCTGGAACTGGCCCGCGCGTTGATGGGAGAGCCGTCGCTCATTCTGCTTGACGAACCTGCCGCTGGCGTGAACCCATCGCTGACCAACGTCCTGATCGACCGGATAAAGGAACTCAACCGGCAAGGCATGACGTTCTTCATCATCGAACATGATATGGATTTCGTGATGCGCCACTGTGCGCCGATCATTGCGCTTGCGGAAGGTCGGGTGGTCTTTGAAGGCACAGCCCAAGATGCGCAGGCGGATGCGGGATTGCTTGATGCGTATCTCGGGACCGGGGTCGCATGAGCGGCGATAGTATTCTGACCGTTGAGGGGGTTGAGGCGGGCTATGTCAAGGACCTGCCGATCCTGCGTGGGATTAACCTGGCGGTTCGGCGCAATGCGTTGACCGCCATCATCGGTCCGAACGGCGCTGGGAAATCCACACTGATCAAGGCCATAGCAGGTCTGGTGCCCGTTTCTGCCGGTACTGTCACATTGGATGGCACACAGATCACGGGCATCCGAGCGGATCGAATGGCCGATCTCGGCATGGCCTATGTGCCGCAGACCGACAACATCTTCAAATCCCTGACGATCCGCCAAAACCTCGCACTTGTCCTGCGCCTCAGCCGCAGGCGCGAGGCGCGGCTGGAAGAACTGTTCGCGCTCTTCCCGCCCCTGAAGGACAAGCAAGCGGATCCGGCGGCGTCTCTGTCGGGAGGTCAACGCCAGATGTTGGCCGTGGCAATGGCACTTGCGCGGGAACCGTCGTTGATCCTGATGGATGAGCCTTCCGCAGGGTTGGCACCCAAGGCGGCGGCTGAGGTGCTGGATCTTGCGCACCGATTGACCCGCGAAGGCGTGTCGATCCTGTTGGTGGAACAGAATGTGAAGCAGGCCCTGAGGGTTTCTGACCATTGCTATATCCTTGCGGAAGGCCGCAACCAGGTCGACGGCCCTGCTGCGGACATTCTGGCAGACCCGATTGTGGGCGAAATATATCTGGGGCGGCGCAGGATGAACGAGGCATGATTCAGAACCTCATGGACGGCATCCTGACCGGATCGATCATCTCGCTTGGGGCGATTGGCCTGACGATGGTGATGCACATGCTGCGCTTTGCCAATTTTGCCTATGCCGAACTGCTGGCCATCGGTGCCTATGCCGCATTGGTTTTTGACCGGCTCTTTGCCGCGCTGGTGCCGCTGACAGATCAGACCTTTGG
>Ga0160419_100739_pt1 | contig 18034 bp, 19 predicted proteins | sample CelAP2metagpilot_2_FD_108196 | JGI IMG/M metagenome (GOLD analysis project Ga0160419, IMG submission 108196) | Phycosphere-associated microbial communities from Cellana algal ponds in Kailua-Kona, Hawaii, USA - Cellana AP2-4-25 metagenome pilot ... | reverse complement strand
TGGCAATGGCAACGGCACCGGGGGGCAAGAGCCGGAAGGTGAAGGCCCCGACGGGCATGATCAGGGGCAAGGGCAGGGTGTGCTTTCTGCCGGCGGTGGACCGGACGCAAATGAAAACCCAACACCTCGACCCGGCCGTGTAGAAGGTGCAGCACCGTCTCAGGTGGACCGTGGCACGCGCTCCCGCACGCGCAGCGAAACGGGTGGCCCCGTTGTCACCGTGCGCGGCAGCGGAAACCCGGAAGTTGTGGTCATCGGCCCCGCGCGGCAGGCACAGGCGGCCGTAGATGCGCTTGCACAAGTTGGCGCGCGGTTCCTGCGGACCCAGCGTCTGGGCAGCATGGGCTTGCAGGTGTTGGTCTTCGAATACCCACGGGGCCGGCAGATTGCCGCGATCAACGCGGCCCTGAATGCCGCAGCGCCTGACATGGATGCGGCCTATCACAACATCTACGAATTTGCACAATTCGCCCCGCGCACCTATGCGCCTGCGCTTGTGGCGCCCGGCGCGACAAACGGGTGCCGTCTGCCGCGATCCGTCCGGATCGGGATGATCGACGGCCCTGTGAACACCAACCACCCGGCACTGGCAGGGGCAAAGGTCCGGACCCATTCCCTGCTTGATGCGCGCGAACGGTCGGTCGGTACAGCCCATGGCACCGGCGTTGCGGCGCTGATGGTCGGCGAAGACCCGCGCGGCTATTTCTCTGGCTTCGCGCAGGGGGCTGAGCTGTTCTCTGTCGCGATCTTCACCAGCCGGCTGGGGGCGGAGCGGACGAGCGTCGAACGCATCGCGGGGGCGCTGGACTATCTGCTGGCCCGTGATGTGCGGCTGATCAACATGTCCTTCACCGGCCCCAACAACAACGTTCTGCGCATCGTACTGGAAGCCGCCTCTTCTGCCGGGGCTGTGATGGTCGCAGCGGTCGGGACGGACAATCTGCCCGGTGGCTCCCTGCCTGCGGCCTCCGAGTTCGTGATTGGTGTCACCGCCATTGATTCCCGCCTGCGCAGGTTCAGCGCGGCTAACCGCGGCCCACAGGTGGAATTCGCCGCCCCTGGTGTGGACCTCTATGTGGCGAAGGGCCGGCGCGGTGGCTATGCGACAGGCACCTCTTTTGCGGCACCCATCGTCACGGCACTCATCGCTGACATGGTTGCACGCGGCACCCGCGGCCTGACACAGGTGCGTGCCCGCCTGCGGGCCAACGCGCAGGATCTGGGCGACCGGGGCCGCGACAACAGCTTTGGCCACGGCCTTGTCCGCGCCTCCAACTGCTGATCGGCGCTTTCACAAAACTTTCGCAAATTTGATACGTTTCTGAAATTGCACCCTGCGACACCCCCGCCAGACATCAGGGGGTGCAGGCATGCTGACGATCACGGAACTGACCAAGACCTACGGCACCAAAGATGCCGTGCAGCGCGCCAGCCTGCAGGTCGACAAGCCAACGATGATCGGCATCATCGGGCGTTCGGGCGCAGGGAAATCCACCCTGCTGCGCATGCTTAACCGGCTGACCGATGCCACATCGGGCGCGGTGCCCTTTGAAGGCCGCCCGATCCCCGCGCTGACCGGCGCGGACCGCCGCAAATGGCAATCCGAATGCGCGATGATCTTCCAGCAATTCAATCTTGTGCCGCGCATGGATGTCGTCTCAAACGTGCTGCATGGCACGCTGAACAAACGCTCCACCCTTGCGACGCTGTTCAACCTCTACCCCGACGCAGACGTGCACCGCGCCATTGATATCCTCGACCGTCTGGGCATTGCCGAACACGCACCCAAACGCGCCGAAGCGCTGTCAGGTGGCCAACAGCAGCGCGTCGCCATCGCGCGCGCACTGATGCAGAACCCCAAGATCATCCTTGCCGATGAACCCATCGCCTCGCTCGACCCGATGAACGCGCAGGTGGTCATGCAGTCCCTCCGCCGCATCCACGAAGAGGACGGCCGCATGGTCATCGCCAACCTGCACACGCTGGATACCGCGCGCCGTTATTGCGACCGCGTGGTCGGCATGCGGGACGGGCGGATCGTCTTTGACGGCACCCCTGAACAACTCACCACCGGTGTGGCGCGCGACATCTACGGCGCGGACGCCTCCTTCTCCGAAGCCGCGACATCAACCCAGATCGACACGCTGGAGCGTGAGACGGCCTGACCGGAAAATTCGACCCTAAACAAGCAAAAGAGAGACGACATGAAAAAGATCCTTGCGGCCGCACTGGCCACAACCGCCCTGACAGGCACCGCATTCGCCGCTGATATCACCGAATTCCGCATCGGTATCCTGGGTGGTGAAAACGCGCAGGACCGGATGAACTCCTATGAATGCCTGCGCGCCTACACCGAAGACGCACTGGGGGTTGAGGCCAAACTCTTCGCCCCGGCCGATTACAACGGTGTCATTCAGGGCCTGCTGGGCGGCACGCTGGACATGGCATGGATGGGCGCGTCTTCCTATGCTGCCGTGCATATCCAGAACCCCGACGCGGTCGAGCCTGTGCTGGTCAAGATCAACCTTGATGGTTCCTACGGCTACCACTCCATCGGGTTCGCGCGCAAAGACAGCGGCATCACCTCGCTGGAGGCCATGCAGGGCAAGGTCTTTGGCTTTGGTGATCCGAACTCCACCTCCGGCTATCTGATCCCGTCGATTGAGATCCCCCAGACCACGGGCGCCAGCATGGACAGCGGCGACTACTTTGGTGAGGTGAAGTTCACCGGCGGGCATGAACAGACCATCGTTGCGGTGAACAACGGTGACGTTGATGGCGGTGTGACATGGGCCGATGGGCAGGGTGCATGGGAAGACGGCTACAACTCCGGCGCGCTGCGTAAGGCGGTGGATGCGGGTCTGGTCGACATGAACGATCTGGTGGAAATCTGGCGCTCCAAACCGATCCCCGAAGGGCCAGTGGTGCTGCGCACCGAACTGCCAACAGAGGTAAAGGCCAAGATGACCGCGCTGGTGGACGGCCTCTATGAAGCCGACCCCGATTGCGCCTACGGCGTCGCGGCAGGGGACAGCCTTGGTTTCGACCCTATCACCCATGACGCCTATGTTTCCATCGTCGAGGCCCGCAAAGCCAAGTCGAACTGAACCATTTCAATAACGTGTCGCAGGTCCCGGTGTGCCGGGGCCTGCAATTTGTATTCGGGGGCACCATGGCAGAACTGACAGCAACCGGCGACAGCCGACAGGGGATCGAGGCTGCCTATATGGCCCAGATGCGCCACAAGCGCATATTGAACCTCATTGGCATTCTGATCTTCGCGGCCTTGCTGATCGGGGGCTTTCAGGCCGCTGACAATCGAAACGCCGGCGGTTTCTGGGACGGGTTGCCCAATGTCCTCGACTTCCCCGGTGATGTTCTGAGCGAAGCCTGGGAGCGCTCCCATCTGCTGCCGGGTTACTTCATCAAGTACCTGCCGCCCCTGTTAGAGACGATAAACATCGCCGCCGCTGCCACGCTGATCGGCGCGCTGATCGCATTTTGCATGGCTCTGCTGGCCACACGCGGCCTTGCCCCTGCCCCATGGCTTATCGCCCCGGTCCGCCGCACGCTCGACATCCTGCGCGCGGTGCCGGAGATCGTGATCGCCCTTGTGCTGATCTTTCTGCTGGGGGGCGGTCCGGTGCCTGCGATGATCGCCATCGCGCTGCACACCATCGGCGCGCTGGGCAAGCTCTTCTCCGAAGTGAACGAAAACGCTTCGTTGCAACCGGTGGAGGGGCTGCAATCCACTGGTGCCAGCTGGATGCAGCGGATGCTGCTGGGCGTTGTGCCACAGGTCGCGCCCAACTACCTATCCTACGCGCTCCTCCGTTTTGAGATCAACATCCGCGCCTCCGCCATCCTCGGTTTTGTGGGGGCAGGCGGCATTGGCTATGACCTGCGCAACACGATGTCCTGGGGGCAGGGCAAGTTCGACGAAGCCGCCGCGATCTTCCTGCTGCTCTTTGCGACCATCGTGATTGTCGACCAGCTGTCTGGCGTCGCGCGCAACCGACTGACCCATGGCAAGGCATTTGCCGACAAGGGGGCCGTGATATGACAACTGCCGTGTTGAAATCCGACACCACCGCGCTGTTCCGACGCAAGCGGTTGGGCACGCTGGCATGGCCAGTGCTGATCGCTGCCTATTTCGTCTACGTCTTCTTCGCCTTCGACGTGCCCGGTCTGGCTGACCGCATCAGCGTCAAGAACATGCAAACGCTGGTGGCCGACAGCTACAGCTACAAAACCCACGTCACCCGCGACAACCGCTCTGCCGAGGTATCCATCGCCATCGAAGGGGAGCGCAAAGGCGCATACGCCCCCGGCACATCGCCCGATTGGGTGGCTTTGGGAGAGGAGACGGTGATTGATCTGGGTGAGGGCCATATCGTGACCTTTGGGCCCGACACGGTCAGCTACAACATCCCCAGTTACGGCCTGATCACCGCGCAACCCGGTAGCAGCGGTGTCAACGCAACGCTGCCTACGGGGCAGACCCCCGACTGGATCAGCGCCTCCAAGAACCGCATGGCCATCACCACGGATGCGGGCCGTCTGACCATCACCCGGAACCGCTCCGAAGTGTTCAGGTACTCTGGCGGTTGGGAGCTGTTCTTCTTCACCCTCGACAGCCCCCACCACGGGATGTCCTTCGGCCAGTTGGTCGGAACGGGGGAATACGCCGCGATCTGGCAGGACTTCTGGCGCAACAAGATGTGGCGGCACTACGATGTGGCATGGGCGCTGTTCGAGACGTTGCTGATGGCGTTCCTCGGCACCTTCGGTGCTGCCCTCATCGCCTTGCCGCTGGGCTTCGTCGCGGCCCGCAACTTCAGCCCGCTCGGCAGTCTGCGTTTCGCCGCGCGTCGCCTGTTCGATTTGCTGCGCGGGGTGGATGGGTTGATCTGGACCATTGTCCTCAGCCGCGCGTTTGGTCCCGGACCGCTGACCGGGGCGCTGGCCATTCTGCTCACGGACACCGGCACTTTCGGCAAGATCTTCTCCGAAGCGTTGGAGAACGTCGATGGCAAGCAGATCGAAGGGATCACCTCCACCGGGGCCAAACCCCTGCAACGCTACCGCTTTGGCGTCATCCCGCAGATCACCCCGATCCTGCTGAGCCAGGTGCTCTACTACCTCGAATCCAACACCCGTTCCGCCACGATCATCGGCGCGATCACCGGGGGTGGTATCGGTCTGCTGCTGACGCAGGCCATCGCCACGCAGAAGGATTGGGAGGAGGTCAGCTACTATATCATCCTCATCATCCTGATGGTGATGGCGATGGATACCCTCTCCGGCTGGCTGCGCCGTCGGTTGATCAAAGGCACGTAATGCCCCGTCTTAGAGCCGAAACACCCTTTCTCCACCCCGATTGCGACGTGACGGAGGACTGCACCTTCGGCGCTTATGTCGAACTGGGTCGGGGCACGCGCATGGCGCACAGCAGTATGGGCGACTACGCCTATTGCGACCGCTACGCTGACATCGCAAACGCTGAGATAGGCAAATTCGCCAACATCGCCAGCTATGTGCGCATCGGCGCCACAGACCACCCGATGGACAAGGCCAGCCAGCACCACTTCCATTACCGGTCCGCAGATTACTTCGATGACGCAGAGCGTGACGCCGCGTGGTTCGCCCACCGCCGCAGCCGCCGCGCGCGGATCGGGCATGACACGTGGCTGGGCCACGGCGCGCAGGTGCGGCCGGAGATCACCATCGGCCATGGCGCCGTTGTTGCGGGAGGTGCCATCGTGACCAAGGACGTGCCGCCTTACATGATCGTTGCTGGCATCCCCGCAACACCCCTGCGGGCGCGGTATGACGACAAGACCGCCGAGCGCATGATGGCGCTTGCGTGGTGGGACTGGCCGCACGCCAGGCTGCGCACAGCCCTTGAGGATTTCCGCACCCTCAAGGCCGAGGCGTTTGTGGAGAAATACGCCGGCTAGTCCTCGCTCAGCGTCAGCGTGACCCGGTCCCCGGCAAACCAAGTATGGCCCAACTCCACCGGGATGCCATCCAGATCCACGTTCACACCGACCGACCGCAGGATCGGTGCGCCCTGCGGGATGCGCAGATGCAGGGCCTGCATGGGCCCCGCGAGTTTCGCAGTGAGCCGCGTTGACGCGCGCGTGTAATCCTCAACCCCGGACAGCGCCAAAGCCGCCGTGACAGACCGCGTTTCGCGCAGATACGCAGGCAGGTTGGGGAAGGGGGCGGCGGGGAACACGCTGCGAAAGACCGCCATCGGCGCGCCATCCGCCAGCGACAGGCCTTCAAGCACGTGTACCTGCATATCAGGCTCTAACTTGAGCAGTTTACGTTCCTTGCCGCCAGCGGCCCGTGTTTCAAGGGACAGGATCTCCTTGGCGGGTGTGCGCCCTGCGGCCAGCACGTTCTGATGAAACCGCACCCGTGATCCGATGGGATAATCCGTGGGCCTGGTGGCCACAAACACGCCCGCACCGCGCCGGGCATGCACCAGCCCGGCCTCCGCCATCTGTCCCAGCGCGCGCCGGACGGTGTGCCTGTTCACCCCAAACCGCGCGGCCAAAGCAGCCTCCGTCGGCAACTGGTCTCCGGGCGCATATTCGCCCCCGGCGATCTGCTTGGTCAGGATGGCTTCAATGGATTTCCAGATTGGCGTGCGGGGCATCTGTTACAAAAATTTCATCTGCAAAAGGATTGCGTTTCGGCGGGCGCTCCGCCATGATTTGTCTAGTTGTATAGAATACTAGACAAGTCTGCAAGGTGTCTAATGTCGCAAACACAAATTGATCCCGCCGCCCGCAAAGCCTGGATGAGCCTGCTGGCCAAGGCACCGGCCAAACGTCTTGCCGATCTGTGGGCGCAGAACGGTCCGTCGCCTGAACATCAGTTCCTGCGCGCACCCGAAGTGGGTGCCGTCATGGTCCGGGGCCGCGCGGGCGCAAAGGGGGCGGCCTTCAATCTCGGAGAGATGACCGTGACCCGCTGCTCCGTCCGCCTGTCCACGGGCGCGGATGGCCACGCCTACGTGCAGGGGCGCGACAAGGACAAAGCCACACAGGCCGCCTTGATCGACGCACTGATGCAGACGGATCAGGCAGAGACGATCCAGACCCGCATCATCGACCCGTTGGAGACTGAAATGAAGGCAGGCAAAGCCACCCGCGCCGCCAAGGCTGCGGCGACCAAGGTGGATTTCTTCACCATGGTCAGAGGAGAGGATTGATGGACACGCAAGCCCTTGAAGGCGGATATGCCAACGCCCCCGTCGATGCTGCACAGGCCTTCCGTGCGATCATGCGCGTGATGGCCCGCCCCGGCACGATCGAGGACATCACCGGCACGGCACCACCCGCGCCCCTGTCGGTTGCCGCCGGTGCCGTGTTGCTGACCCTCTGCGATCCGGAGACGCCAGTGCATCTGGCAGGCGGCCATGACACCGCTTCTATCCGCGACTGGATCACTTTCCACACCGGTGCGCCGCTGGTCGCCCCAGACAAAGCCGCTTTCGCTGTTGGCACATGGGATGATATGCCGCTGCCCGCGTTCCCGCTGGGCACTTCGGAATACCCCGACCGCTCCACCACATTGATCATCGAGCGTGACGCGCTCAGCCAGCAGGGCGCCACGTTGCAAGGGCCGGGGATCAAGGATGCAGCACGCCTGTCGCTGCCGGAAACGGAAGCCTTCCAGGCCAACCGCCGTCATTTCCCTTTGGGTCTCGACTTCATCTTCACCAGTGGCAGCCGCATCGCGGCCCTGCCCCGCAGCACGAGGGTCAGCTGATGTATGTGGCCGTAAAGGGTGGCGAACGCGCCATCGACAATGCCCACGCATGGCTGGCGGAGGAACGGCGCGGGGATACGTCCATCGCTGAACTCTCCATCGCGCAGATCCGCGAGCAGCTCAGCCTCGCCGTGAACCGCGTGATGGCCGAAGGGTCGCTTTATGATCCTGACCTTGCCGCGCTGGCGATCAAACAGGCGCGCGGGGACATGATCGAGGCGATCTTTCTGCTGCGCGCCTACCGCACCACGCTGCCGCGTTTCGGTGGGTCAGAGCCGGTAGAGACAGAGCAGATGGCCTGCGACCGCCGCGTGTCTGCCACGTTCAAGGATGCACCGGGCGGGCAGGTGCTGGGCCCGACGTTCGACTACACCCACCGCCTGCTGGATTTCAAACTGGCCGCCGAAGGGGAGGTCGACCCGGCTCCCGAAGCACCCGCACCCGATGCCGCGACGCCCCACATCATGGATTTCCTCAACCGTGAGGACCTGATCCAACCTGAACCCACAGGGGAGGACATACCCCCCGACCTGACCCGCACGCCACTGGAGCTGCCAGCGGACCGGGCGCTGCGGCTACAGTCCCTAACACGGGGCGATGAGGGCTTTATCCTTGGCATGGCCTATTCCACCCAGCGCGGCTACGCCCGCAATCACGCCTTCGTGGCGGAGCTGCGCATCGGCACCGTGCCGGTTGAAATGGAGATTCCTGAACTTGGATTTGCGATTGAGATCGGAGAGGTCGAATTGACCGAATGCGAGACCGTGAACCAGTTTCAGGGCTCCAAGACCGAGCCGCCGCAGTTCACCCGTGGCTTTGGTCTGGTGTTTGGCCTGTCAGAGCGCAAGGCGATCTCCATGGCGCTGGTGGACCGTGCCTTGCGCTGGAAAGAGCTTGGCGAAGACGACCTCGGCGCGCCGGCGCAGGATGAGGAATTTGTCCTCTACCACGCGGACAACATTCAGGCGACCGGGTTCCTGGAGCACATCAAATTGCCCCATTACGTGGATTTCCAATCCGAACTGGAACTGATCCGCAAGCTGCGCCGCGAGGCGATGGGCCAGGCGCAGGAGGCCGCCGAATGACCCGGTCAATCGCCGCCGCCATCCCCGCCACAACTGTCGCTGCCGCCAATGACGCCACCGCCGTCACCCTTGCTGTGCGCGCGGTTCAGCCAGTGTTTCTGCGGCAACCTGTGCCAGGCAACTTCCCTTACCACGAGCGAGACAACCAGAAACGCGATCATCGCGTAGGCAATCCATTCCATTCCCTTCAGCCTTTCCATCAGATGCGGTCGGCCCCACCGTCGCGCACAAATAGGGCCGCACCATGACCGATTACAACTTTGCCTACCTTGACGAGCAAACCAAACGCATGATCCGCCGCGCGATCCTCAAAGGGCTGGCAGTGCCGGGCTATCAGGTGCCTTTTGCCAGCCGGGAAATGCCGATGCCCTATGGCTGGGGCACCGGAGGCGTGCAGGTATCTGCTGCTGTTCTGACCCCGGATGACACCTTCAAGGTGATCGATCAGGGGGCGGATGACACTACCAATGCAGTCTCTATCAGGCGGTTCTTTGAGAAAACCGCTGGCGTGGCCGTGACCGAGAAAACTGCCGAGGCCTCCGTCATCCAGACCCGCCACCGAATTCCCGAAACGGACCTGACCGAGGATCAGATCCTCGTCTATCAGGTCCCCATTCCCGAACCCCTGCGCTTTCTGGAGCCGTCGGAGGTGGAGACCCGCAAGATGCACGCGCTTGAGGAATACGGGTTGATGCACGTCAAACTCTACGAAGACATCAGCCAGCATGGCGCCATTGCCACCGCCTATGCCTATCCGGTGAAGGTCGAAGGGCGCTATGTCATGGACCCCTCCCCGATCCCCAAGTTCGACAATCCCAAACTCAACATGGCCGGGATCCAGCTGTTTGGCGCAGGCCGTGAACAACGCATCTACGCGGTGCCGCCCTATACGCAGGTGGTCAGCCTCGATTTTGAGGATCACCCGTTTGAAGCCAGCAAGGCCGACCATGCCTGCGATCTGTGTGGTTCAACCACAAGCTATCTGGACGAATTGATCGTCGATGATGAAGGCAAGCGCATGTTCATGTGCTCCGACACCGACTTTTGCGCAGCCCGCAGGGAGGACGCCGCATGACCCCCTTGTTGCAAGTCGAGAATATCGCCAAGTTCTACGGCCCCCGGATCGGGTGCACGGATGTGTCCTTTGACCTTTTTCCCGGCGAAGTCATGGGCATCGTTGGTGAAAGCGGGTCCGGCAAATCGACACTGTTGAACTGCCTTGCAGGGCATTTGCCCCCCGACCGGGGCGCGGTCGAATTCGACACCCGCACCGACGGGCTGCGCGACACTGTCACCATGTCCGAACCGGAACGCCGGATGCTGGGCCGCACCGATTGGGCCTTTGTCCACCAACACGCGCGGGATGGTCTGCGGATGAACGTCAGCGCGGGCGGCAATGTGGGCGAACGGCTGATGGCGGTGGGCGCGCGCCACTACGGCGATATCCGCAGCACCGCCACGGATTGGCTGGGCCGGGTGGAGATTGACGCCGACCGCATCGATGACCGCCCCACCGCCTTTTCCGGCGGGATGCAGCAACGCCTGCAAATCGCCCGCAATCTGGTGACGGGCCCGCGGCTGGTGTTCATGGACGAGCCCACCGGCGGGCTGGATGTCAGCGTGCAGGCGCGTCTGCTGGACCTGCTCCGCGGGCTGGTGCGTGAGATGGGGTTGAGCGCGATTATCGTCACCCATGACCTTGCCGTGGTGCGCCTGCTGGCGGACCGGCTGATGGTGATGAAATCGGGCCATGTGGTGGAAAACGGGCTGACCGATCAGGTGCTGGATGATCCCCAGCACGCCTATACCCAACTCCTCGTGTCCTCTGTTTTGCAGGTGTAAGGAATGACCATGATCGCGATTGAAAACGTCTCCAAGACCTTCACGCTGCACAATCAGGGCGCTGCGGTGATCAAGGTGATGCAGGATGCGCAGCTGCATGTCGAACCCGGCGAATGTGTCGCCCTGACAGGGGCCTCTGGTGCGGGAAAATCGACCCTGATGCGGATGATTTACGGCAATTACCTTGCTGCCTCGGGCCGCATCATTGTGGGCGACACCGATGTCGCGCAGGCTGATCCCCGCCAGATCCTCGACCTGCGCCGCCATACGCTGGGCTACGTCAGCCAGTTTCTGCGGGTGGTCCCCCGTGTGCCCACGCTGAACGTCGTGGCAGACCCTTTGCTCAGCACCGGCACTACGGAGGCACAGGCGCTCCAGACCGCCGGTGACCTGCTGGCCCGACTGAACATCCCTGAACGGCTTTGGATGCTCAGCCCCACGACCTTCTCTGGTGGGGAGCAACAGCGCGTCAACATCGCCCGTGGTTTTGCCTACCCTTACCCCGCGCTGCTGCTGGATGAACCCACTGCCAGCCTCGATGCCACCAACCGCGATACCGTGCTGACCCTGATCGAGGAAGCGAAGGCGCGGGGCGCGGCCATCCTGGGCATCTTCCATGACACGGCCGCCCGCGACCGCATCTGCGACCGGGTGGTCGATGTCACCTGTTTCACCCCCGGCGCGCAAAGCGTCCCGGCATGACGGGCCGTCTGATCGCTGTTGTCGGCCCTTCGGGCGTGGGCAAGGATTCCGTGATGCGGGCGCTGGTGGCCGCGCGCCCTGACATGCGGCTGGCGCGGCGCGTCGTGACCCGGCCCAGTGATGCGGGAGGAGAGGATTTTGACGGCGTCACGCCAGAGACCTTCGCCCAGATGGAGGCCAGCGGCGCCTTCGCGCTCAACTGGTTTGCCCATGGCCTGCACTACGGCATTCCCGCGACGGTCAGGGCGGACCTGAATGCGGGCCATGACGTGCTGGCCAACCTGTCACGCGGGATGCTTGGCAAGGCGCAGGAGGTTTTTCCGGGCATGATCACCCTCAACCTGACTGCCGAGCGTGAGGTTCTGGCCCAGCGTCTGACCGCGCGGGGCCGCGAATCCATCGCGGACATCGCCGCGCGGCTGGAACGTGCGGATCAGCCTCTGCCAGCGGGTATATCGGCTCTAACACAGGACAATTCCGGCCCATTGAGCCAGACGATCACCGACATTCTCAGCCACCTCTACCCGGCAAGGGCGTAGCGATGGATTTCCTCGAACATCCCATCGGCGCGCTGCCCGGCCAGTGTCAGACTGCCAATCTCAAAAGGCACACCCAGATGCGGCGCGAAAAGCGGTGTGATGGCCTGCCGGACCTGTGCGACCTGCGCCTTCGGCAATTTCGAACTCAGCGTGATGTGAAACCGGAACTGGTCCAGCACATAGGGGTAACCCCAGCGCACCAGATGCGCGTCCTGTGCGGGCGTCAGACTGGCCTGCCTGCGGCGCGCCAGTTCTGCCTCCGAGGGCTCCGCCCGAAACCCGTCCAGTTGCTGCACAACCTCCCCGGCCAAAGCTGCCAGCGCGGTTTGATCGCCAACGGGCACCAGCGCCAGAAACCGTCCCAGCGCAGCCAGTTCCAGCCCGTCCAGCGTGACGGGCGCAAGGGTCCGGCACAAGGCATCTGTCTGCGCCATCAAGGCGTCCGCCGTCATGCCCTCAGCCAGGACAAACGGCGGTTTGATCGTCCCATGCAGCCCGTACTTGCGCGGCGTCTGCGTGATCGCGGCCACATCCAGACCACCCACATCCGGATGCGTGACGGCACGCCCCTGTGCCACATCCCAACCCAGCCAAGCCGCCCCCAGCGCGGCCAGGTCGCCCTGCGGCGTGAAAAAGATCGCATATCGGTCGTACATTCTTCCCTCCGCCACCTCTTTGGTGGCCCAAAAGCGTGACAGTGACATGACAAAAGAAACGATCCTCGCCAATGCCAAACTGGTTCTGCCGGATGACGTGGTCACAGGGGCGGTGGTGATCCGCGACGGCGTGATCACACATATCGATGGCGGTGGCGCAGTGCCCCCCGGTGCGGTGGATTGCGAAGGGGACTACCTGTCTCCCGGTTTGATCGAACTGCACACCGACAACCTTGAACGCCACATGAAACCGCGTCCCAATGTGGACTGGCCCCACCGCGCCGCCATTGTCGCCCATGATCGGGAGCTTGCAGGCACCGGGATCACCACGGTCTTCGATGCCATCCGTGTCGGGTCCATCCACTCCCACGCGCTGAAACGGTACAACAAATATGCACGAGGCATGGCGGATGAGATCCTTGAGATGCGCAGTGCCGGTCATCTGAAAATCAGCCACCATATCCACCTTCGGGCGGAGGTCTGTTCCGAAACCCTTGTCGAAGAGATTGATGAGTTTGGTCCCGATGACCGCGTCGGCATTGTCTCTCTGATGGATCACACGCCGGGGCAGCGACAATTCCGCGACCTGAAAAAGTTCGAAGACTACGTCTGCGGCAAGAACAACATGCCGCGCGACGGCTTTGCCGAATACTGCGATTTCCTGCGCGGGCTGCAAACGACATACGGCGTGGCGAATGAGCAGGCCGCCGTCAAGGCCGCCGCGCGCTTCGGTGCGGTGCTGGCCAGCCATGATGACACCACCGCAGATCAGGTCGCCCAAAGCCATGCCTACGGCATCAAGCTGGCTGAATTCCCGACCACTGTTGAGGCGGCAGAGGCCTGCGCCGACAAACACATTGCCACGATCATGGGCGCGCCCAATCTGGTGCGGGGTGGGTCACACTCCGGCAATGTCGCCGCCTCCGAGCTGGCGCAGTTTGATCTGCTGGATGTGCTGTCGTCTGACTATGTGCCCGCGTCACTGCTGATGGGGGCCCTGTTGCTGGCCGATCAATGGGACGACATGGCGCGGGGCATGGCCACGGTCACATCCGCGCCCGCGCAGCACGCCGGTCTGACGGACCGCGGTACTCTGCATGAAGGTCAGCGTGCCGATCTGGTCCGTTTTGGCCGCATGGGCCGCGCCCCGCTGGTGCGGGGTGTCTGGTCGGCGGGCAATCAGGTGGCGTGATGCGGCTCTATTGCAGGGTTTAGTGCCACTTCGCGACTGGCGGCAGGCTCATCAGCACAGCTTCCGGATCATGCCCGGTTTCCAGCCCGAATTTGGTGCCCCGGTCGTAGACAAGGTTGTACTCCGCATAAAGCCCGCGATGGCGCAATTGCGTCTCCTTGTCCTCTTCTGACCATTCGGTCGGGTGGCGCTTGTCCACCAGAGGCACATAAGACGGCAGGAAGGCCGATCCCACATCGCGGGTCAGCGCGAAATCCGCCGCCCAATCGCCGGTGTTGCGGTCATCATAGAAAATCCCGCCCACACCGCGTGCGCGTTTGCGGTGAGGGATATAGAAATACTCATCCGCCCAGGCCTTCAGCTCATCGTAAAGCGTATCGCTATGCGGATCACACGCGCCTTTCATCTCCCCATGAAAATGCGCGGTGTCTTCGTCATATTCGATACAGGGATTCAGATCCGCCCCGCCGCCAAACCACCAGGCATGGGGGGTCCAGAACATGCGCGTGTTCATATGCACCGCCGGCGCATGGGGGTTCTGCATATGCGCCACCAGGGAGATGCCTGAGGCCCAGAACCGCGGATCATCCGCCATCCCCGGTATCCCCTTGCGCGCCGCCATCGCCGCCTGCGCGCGCGGGGCCAGCGTGCCAAACACGGTGGAGATATTGACCCCCACCTTCTCAAACACCCGACCGCCGCGCATCACGCTCATCTCTCCACCGCCCGCATCGGATCCGTCATCGGAGGTGCGGCTGGTCTTGCGCACTTCAAACCGTCCCGCAGGCGCATCAGCGGCATGACGGTCTTCCAACGCATGGAAACCGGCCACGATGTCGTCGCGCAGTTGCCGGAACCAGTTTGAGGCTTGGGATTTTTCAGTGTCGAAGTTGGTGGTCATCGGAATCTCGGGCATTGTTGTTCGCGCCGACCCTACCGTGGTGATGCCGGAGATAAAGCAAAAACGAACAGGTCAGCTGTCCGCCAATTGGACATCACAGCAGGTTCAGGGCATCTCCGGGCGCGATCCGCCCCCCTTGAACCACTTCCGCGTAAATCCCCATGTCCTTGTGACCATAATGCTGCCGCAACGCAGCGGGCAGGTCGATGTCACGTGCCCCGGTTTCAAGGTTCACCTCCGTCGCCGGGCACCGCTGGGTGCGCAGCAGCACCCGCAACCGGGCCTCCCCGATGCGGACCTCCCGCCCTTCCCAGTTCAACTCATCAAAGGGGGCGGTGCCGGAAAACAGGATATTGCCGCGAAACCGCGCCGGGCTGATGTCCATCTTCACCCTCTGCGCAAAATCGGCAACGCTGTCGACATTGATCAACGACACCGCGTTCATCATCGCCTCTGACACCACCGACACATCCGTGAATTTGTGTGGCCCCGCGGAATGCAAGGTGGGCTGCATGTCCGCCTCGTATCCCAGATGCGCGGCAATCGCCGCCGCCGCGCCCTCGCGCCCCTCGGGTGTCTGGGTGTCAAAACCTACCTCCCCGATATGCAGCATCTGCGTGCCGTCATCATACCGTGTCTCCAGCAGCGCCAACCCCGCATCCCGCGCCAGCACAACGAACTTTCCCTTCGGCAACGGCCTGGGGTTTTCGGGGTCAAACCCGCTGCCCCGCCGGGCAAATCCGAACGCGCGGTCCAAAGGAAACCCCTGACCGGGCGACAGCGTGACGTGGTCCAGCCTCTGCGCACTCAACCCCTTCACCGGGTAATGGCAGAGCATTTCAATCTTGGCGGTCATGCGGGCATCCTGACAACAATGCGGGTGGAAAACATGCGGTGACGTTCGCAGCAAATCCACCGGAATGCAAAGACCGGATGTGATTTCAGCGAAGACTGTCAAATTGCACGCGCAGACATTTCATACCAAAAAATAACAATGTAAATCAGCGCATTACATTCAAAATCGTCAAGTATGAGGTACGCACCTCAAAAAATGCCTAGACGTGAGGTGCGTACCTCAAATAGCGTGGCACATGTGAAAACGACGAATCGGCACCCCGAATAAAAAGCCGATTGCACATTGGGAGGAAAATCCATGAAGAATTTGAAACTGGCATCTGTCAGTGCCCTTGGCATTGCCGCGGCATCCTTCGCGCATAGCGCGGCTGCCGAAGATCTGACACTCTGCTGGGCCGCCTGGGACCCTGCAAACGCATTGGTCGAGTTGAGCAAGGAATTTGAAGCACAATCCGGCCACAACATGAGCTTTGAGTTCATCCCCTGGCCCAACTTCGCCGACCGGATGCTGAACGAACTGAACTCCGGCGGGAAGCTGTGTGATCTGCTGATCGGCGACAGCCAGTGGATCGGTGGCGGCGCGGAAAACGGCCACTACGTCAAGCTGAACGACTTCTTCGACAGCGAAGGCATCTCCATGGATGATTTCGCCGAAGCGACGGTTTACGCCTATTCCACATGGCCCAAAGGCACGCCAAACTACTACGCGCTGCCCGCGATGGGGGACGCAAACGGCTGGTTCTACCGCAAAGACTGGTTTGAGCGGGACGACATCAAAGCCGCTTTCAAAGAAGCAACAGGCCGCGATCTGGCAGAGCCGAAATCCCAGAAAGAACTGCTCGAAATCGCGCAATTCTTCCAGGAACGTGAGATCGACGGCAAGACCGTCTACGGCGCCTCCATCTTTACCGAGCGTGGGTCTGAAGGCATCACCATGGGCGTGACATCCGCGCTCTATCCATGGGGTTTCAAATACGAGAACACACCCGGATCCTACGACATGGACGGTGCGGTAAACTCTCCCGAAGCTGTGGAAGCACTTGAATTCTATAAAGAGTTCTACGAAACAGCGACCCCTCCGGGCTACACCAACTCCTACATGGGTGAATCGCTTGATGCGTTCAAATCCGGTCAGGTCGCCATGGCGATGAACTGGTTCGCCTTCTTCCCCGGCCTCTACGCCGATCCCAACACGGGTGGTGACAAGATCGACTTCTTCGTGAACCCACCCCAGAACCAGGCAGGTTCAACGTTGGGCGGGCAGGGCATTTCTGTTGTCGCCTACTCCGACAAGCAGGACGCTGCCCTTGAGTACATCAAATGGTTCGCCAACCCCGACGTGCAGGCCAAATGGTGGGAGCTGGGCGGCTATTCCGCGCATAACTCCGTGCTGAACGATCCGGGCTTCAAGGACAGCGCACCCTTCGCCGGTGACTTCCTCGAAGCGATGGGCTCGGTGCAGGACTTCTGGCAGGAGCCTGCCTACGCTGAACTGCTGCTGGCCATGCAGAAACGCCTGCATGACTACATCGTGGCCGATCAGGGCACAGCCCAGGAAGCACTCGACAAGCTGGTCGAGGATTGGACCGAAGTCTTCGAAGACGAAGGCAAGCTGTAAAAGACCCGTAGGGTGCGCATGCACGGCGCACCCTACCCCCACCAAAACCCTGCCTGACCCGCCACCATCCACCGCGCCCGCGCGACCGGAGACGTCATGTCCAAAACACCAATCACCCGCGCAGCCGCCGCCACCCCCGTCCGGGTCGCGCGCAAGGTCAGAGGTCTCAGCGACCGTGCCATCGCGTGGATCTTCGTGGGCCCCACGATCTTCCTGTTGCTGGCCATCAACATCTTCCCGCTGATCTGGACGATCCGCCTCAGCTTCACCAACTTCAAGGCCAACCGCCTGAACCGCGAACCCGAATGGGTCGGGTTGCGCAATTACGAACGCATCCTGACCGACAGCGACATCTGGCTGAACATGCAGGCCACCGCGCACTTTCTGTTCTGGACGATCTTCTTTCAGGTGCTCATCGGCTTTACGCTGGCCTACCTGATCAACAAGAAATTCAAAGGCAACGACCTGTGGACGACGATCATCGTCCTGCCGATGATGCTCAGCCCGGCGGTGGTCGGCAACTTCTGGAAATTCCTCTATCAGCCACAAATCGGTCTCTTCAACTACATCGTCGCCTTCTTCACCGGCAAAGACCCCTCCAGCTTTGAAATGCTCGGCTCCGTCGATCTCGCCCCGTGGTCCATCGTGATTGTGGACACATGGATGTGGACGCCCTTCGTGATGCTGATCTGCCTTGCCGGCCTCCGAAGTATCCCCGACTACATCTATGAAGCTGCCGAGGTCGACCGCGCCTCAAAACTGCGGCAGTTCTTCACCATCACCATCCCCATGGTGCTGCCCTTCCTGATGCTCGCCGTCCTCTTCCGGGGTATCGAAAACTTCAAGATGTTCGATCTGG
>Ga0160419_100738_pt1 | contig 18040 bp, 18 predicted proteins | sample CelAP2metagpilot_2_FD_108196 | JGI IMG/M metagenome (GOLD analysis project Ga0160419, IMG submission 108196) | Phycosphere-associated microbial communities from Cellana algal ponds in Kailua-Kona, Hawaii, USA - Cellana AP2-4-25 metagenome pilot ... | reverse complement strand
CGGCGTGGGTGTAGGGATCATCCTTGAAGATCGGATAATCTGACCCCAGCATGATCCGGTCTGCCCCCAGCAGTTTCACCGCCCCCTCCAATGCGCGTGGGCCAAGTGATGCGCAATCGTACCAAAGTCGGCGCAAACGATCCGTGGGGAAGGGCGCGTCGGGGTTGCGGTGGCGGGCGATGCTTTCGATCCGCTCAAAGATGAAGGGCAGGGTGCCGCCAAGGTTCACGATCTGGAAGCTGATGTTGGGGTAGGCCTCCAGCATGTCGGAGAGGATCACCGTGAGGGCGACCTGTGAGGCGCTTGATTGCAGGTCAACAGCGGACAGGCGGTATTGCACGTGATCCGCCGGAAGGGGCGGTGGTTCCTGTCCGACCTTCAAGCCGGGATGCAGCATGATGTGGCAGCCGTAGGTGTTGGCGGCGTCCAGCAGAGGCGCGAGGGGGGCGGCCTCCTCAAGGGAGTTGAAGTAGTTCGAGGGCAGGATGATCCCCGGCAAGCCCAGATCGCGCCGGATCCGCCGGACTTCGGCGCAAGCCAGATCCAGATCATCCAGGGGCACACCCGCAAGCCCGACCAGCGCGCCATCCGTTTCTGCCGTGAGCTGGGCAAGATGGTTGTTGTAGGCCGATATCGCAGGGGCGATTTCATCAGCGGGCAAAAGGTCCACGCCCAAAGCACCGGGGAAGGTCAGCAAGCGGTGGGTCAGGCCTGCCGCGCGCATCTCGGCCAGTCCAACCCGGTGGTCGTGGTAATGATCGGTAAAGGGAAACTCCCCGTTCATGGCAACCATCACCGTTACCCCGTCATCACGTGTACGCAGGTATGGGCGCGTCTTGCGTGCGCGCAACGTATCGACCAATCCGCCTCCGTAATAATGGGAGTGCATGTCGATGCGGCTGTTCTTGTCGATCATCGGTGGCTCCGATCCGCGTTCAAACGAAAAAGGCGGCGTCCCCTCGAACGCCGCCTTCTGTCTCAGCCCGTGTCAAAGGACCCCCTCAGAGGCCCCATTTGACCGCTGTCGCTTCAAAGAACCCTTGGGCTTTCTTCAACTCAATCCAGCTGTTGACGTAGTTGATCCAGACCTGATCGGTCTGTGGCAGCAGCATCGCAATCGGTGTGGGGGCGCGGGCTTCGCCCACTTCGATCTGGCGCACCTTGGGGAACTTCTCCAACAGGGTCGCACCTTCGATGTTGGAGGTGATGAACACATCTGCACGGCCTGACAGCACTTCCTGGAAACCACGTGCAGGGGCTTCAACGACGACAATCTCCGCATCCGGGAACCACGCTTTCACGTTCTTTTCAAAGGTCGTGCCCAGTGTTGTGGCAACCTTCACGTCGCCGCTGTTGATCGAGTCCCAACCGTCGAAACGGTCGGCTTTGTCGGCGGTGGTGAAGGGGTAAATCTCAACAAAGATGTAGCTGTCGGAATATCCTGCCGCCTTCAGCCGCGCAGGGCTGATGGAGGCGGAACCGGTCATGTGATAGTTGCCCGCCACAACGCCGTTGACCAGTGTTTTCCAGTCGGTTGGCACCATCTCAAGCTCCACCCCCAGATCGGCGGCCAGCTGGGTCATGACGTCGATGTCATACCCCACATAGGAGTTCGTCGCAGGGTCGCGCACGGACATGGGGTTCCAGTCGCCCGTCGTGCCGACTTTCAGCACACCACCGCTGAGGATTTCATTCAGTGCGGATTGCGCAACGGCGGGCAGCGTGCCCAGCGACATCGCAAAAGCGGCAGCAATGCCCAAGGTTTTCATCAGTTTCATGTATCATCCCCATTGGTGATCATTGTTGTTATGTCTACACAAATATTTTTTTGTATAGTTCTATATTAAAAGCAAGTAGCAATGGACTTAACCAAACTTCGAAGGATGGGTCCATGGCCGAAACCAGTCCAGCGATTGAGATCAGCGCGCTGAACAAGTGGTATGACGACTACCATGCGCTCAAGGACATCGACTTACAAGTTGCCCACGGTGAACGTATCGTGATCTGCGGGCCATCGGGGTCAGGCAAATCCACTTTGATCCGCTGCGTGAATTCGCTTGAGCAGCATAATTCCGGCAAGATCGTCGTGGACGGGATCGAGATGCGCGATGAGGCATCCATCAATGAGATCCGGTCCGAAGTTGGCATGGTGTTCCAGCAGTTCAACCTGTTTCCGCACCTGACGATCCTGCAAAACCTCACCCTTGGCCCGATGAAAGCGCGGGGGATGTCCAAGGCAGACGCCGAGGCGCGGGCGATGAAATACCTCGAACGGGTGCGCATCCCCGATCAGGCCCACAAAAAGCCTGCCGGGTTGTCAGGGGGACAGCAGCAGCGCGTGGCGATTGCACGGTCGCTGTGCATGGAGCCGAAGATCATGCTCTTTGATGAACCGACCTCAGCGCTGGACCCGGAAATGATCTCCGAAGTGCTGGATGTGATTGTGGATCTGGCGGAAAGCGGGATGACGATGATTGTGGTCACTCATGAGATGGGGTTTGCCCGCAAGGCAGCGGACAGGATGATCTTTATGGACCATGGAGAGATCATCGAACGCGGCACGCCGGAGCAGTTCTTTGAAGCACCCAAGACGGAACGGTGCAAACAGTTCCTCAGCCAGATTTTGCAACATTGAGGGGCAGGATGATGAGAGTATTTGCGCTGCTTGCCACCTTCCTATTGCTTGCTGGTTGTTCCGCTGACTCCGGCACTTGGGGGTGGTATGTCATCGACCCGCGCACGACAGGCGGTATGAACAACATCAAATTTTTGCTGAACGGGTTCGGGGCCACGATCCTGCTGTCGATCATCGCTGCTGTGATGTCGATGGTGATCGGCCTGATGGTGGCCCTTCCGGGGATGTCGACGAACCGCTGGATCAGGTTGCCCTCGCGCATCTACATCGAGTTTGTCCGCGCCATTCCGCTGCTGCCGATGCTCTTTTGGGTGTTTTATGGCCTGCCTGTGGTGCTGAAATCCATGGGGATCAATGTCAGCATTGACGCCTTTTGGGGGGCGATCATCACGCTTGCGATCTCCGACAGCGCCTTCACGGCGGAGATTTACCGCTCCGGCATTCAGTCCATCAGCAAGGGCCAGACCGAAGCGGCCAAGACCGTGGGGCTGAACTACCGCCATACGATGCGTTACGTGATCCTGCCGCAGGCGATCAAACGGATCCTGCCGCCTTTGGCGAACCAGTTCATCTATATCGTGAAGATGTCGGCTTTTGCCTCTGTCATCGGCATGCAGGAACTCACACGTCGCGCCAATGAACTGGTGGTGACGGAATACCGCCCGCTGGAAATCTACACGCTGCTGATCTTTGAATATCTGGTTCTGGTCCTGATCATCAGCTTCTTCGTGCGCTGGCTGGAGCGGAAGATGGGATCGGATGAGAGCCGCTGATCAGGCGGTGAAGGCACGGTAATCCGCCGCGATTTCCTGTGCTGCCGTTTCGATCAATTGGCGGCCCTGATCGGGCCGCGCAAGGGCGGAATGCGACCCGACGCGACCATCAGGGAACTCCCGGCGATGCGCATCCGGGGGGCCGTGTTTGTCCCCGGCGTGGGCTGTGATGAAATCAGACGTCAGCTTGCGGGGCGGGGGCAGATCGGGGTCTTCGATGATCCGGTGCGTGTGCTGGGTGATCGCGACCTCCGACGGGGTTGCGTGCATGCCTTCCCAATCGCCGTACCACGCCTGTCGCAGGATGTTTACACCATCAAAGTCCCACCAGCTGCGGATGCGCACCTCGGCCTCCACATCTTCCGCCGCTTCGCGCAACGGTACAAGGTTGGCGCCATGGCCGTTCAGAACGTAGATTTTCCTGAACCCGTGGTGCGCAAGGCTGCCCATCACCTGTTGCGCGACCTGTATGAAGAGCGTTGCATCCAGCGACACCGTGCCGGAGAAGCTCATGTTGAAGGGGGCCGGCGCATAGGCCAGCTCGGGGGCGACAATCGCTTTACAATGGTCCGCCGCGGCCCAGGCCATCTCCCGCGCACAGATCGCATCCGTGCCGATCAGGCCAAGCGGTCCGTGCTGCTCCATCGAACCGGTGGGCAGGATGACACCCGCGCTGCTGCGAAGGTAGGCTTCGACTTCGATCCATGTCATCGTTTCAAGTCTCATATCGCCTGCTAACGCGCGCACTTATCAAAAGGAAAGAAAAATCATGGGCTGGACCACATTCCTCAATGACACCATGGGCCGCATCGGCACATTGCAGAAAGAAGCGCCAGAGCTGTTCAAGGGGTTCAACGCCATGGGACAGGCGGCCAAGAAGTCCGGTGCGCTGGATGAAAAGACCAAAGAGCTGATCGCGCTCGGCATTGCTGTCTCAACCCGCTGTGATAGCTGCATCGGGTTTCACGTCAAATCGCTGGTGCGGCTTAAGACCAGCCGCGAAGAACTGTGCGAGGCACTGGAGATGATCGCCTACATGGGCGGCGGGCCGTCGATCGCCTACGGGGCCAAGGCGCTGGAAGCCTATGATGAGTTCACGGGTACGTCTTGAGCGTCACCTGTCGAAACACTGGCGGATCAGGCTGTCGTAGACGGCCTTTGCACCTGCCGCGTTCAGGTGATCCACATCGCGAAAGAGCCTGTCCGGTTTGACCTGCGCGCGCGCGTCGATGAAACGGGCGCCCGATTGGGCGGCGGTTTGCCGGAAAAATGAGATCGCCGTGGCGTGCCCCGCCGCCGTGTCTGCGCTGCTGGCGGTGAGGTAGTCTTGTGTCACCGGAAAGCTGATCATGCACAGATCCGCACCCCGCTCTGTCAGAAAGGTAATCATGTCGAGATAGCGATCCTGCGCCGCCGCGACGGCATCCGGATGGGCCAATGCATGGTTTTGCAGCCGCATGCGTGCCTCAAATGTCTGCATGCGGTCGGGCAGGTCGGCAAAGTCCCCTTCGGACAACAGCGCACCGTTTGCGGTCTGCTGCACCTTGGAGTGAAGCGTGCCGACGCCTTCGACGAAGGCCTGCCAATAGGCATTCAACTGCGGGCGGTGCCGGTCAGCGGTCATGTGCAAAAGCGGGGCATGTGCGGGGCTGTTGGATCTGGCAGGGGCGTAAACCCGGTAGGCTGCAAAAAGATGCGGATCGGCTTGTATGATGACCCGACCGGGCGCGTGATGTGCGAAGTGAAGGCGCACTTTTGCGAACATGTCTTCGATATTCTCTGACGGATAGGCAAGGTTCACGAAACTGCCTTGTGCTGCAAAACCCCGCGCCACATGGCTGTCGCCAAAGGCGGCATTCGCGTGGTCGGAAGTTCGCAGTAACTCAAGGTGTCCCGCGCGGGTGTCTTGCGGCAATACCTGTGTCCGCACCAGTAGTTCCGTTGCCGCGATGAGCAAGAGCAGCGTCAGCACAAAACCCCGTGCCAGCACGGTCAACCCACCAGGGGCTGCGACCGCAGCCGTATGCTCAGAACTGGAAATAGATGAAGGCATAGCTTCCACTTGCATAGGTTTTGAACACGGCCACAGCCCCCAATGCACCCACTGCACCATAAAGGGCCTGATGGCTGATGGCAGCGGGACGCCAGTCCTTGAAGCGGGTCACGATCTGGACCGCGTTTGGGGTGAACCACGCCAGACATGCACCGCTGAGCGCAAAGACCACGACCCATGCGACATCGGCGAAAATCGCCAGCTCAAATGCGGTGTTGCTGCCCGCGCCCACCATGGCGGAGAGGATTGCAAATGCCTGCGGAAAATCCTCGGCCCGGAAGAAGACCCACGCAATGACAACGCAAGTGAAAGTCAGCGCCAGACTGAACGCTGGCGGCAAGCGGTAGGGGCTGAACCGCCGCCAGATGTGGTTCACCGTCAGATAGAACCCATGCAGCGCGCCCCAGACGATGAACTGCCAGCCCGCGCCGTGCCACAATCCCCCCAGCAGCATGACGATCCAGAGGTTCGCGTAACGGCGCACAGGGCCTTTGCGGTTGCCGCCCAAAGGCAGGTAGATGTAGTCGCGCAGGAAGATCGACAGGGTGATGTTCCAGCGCCGCCAGAAATCGATGATGTCGTAGGATTTGTAAGGGGAGCGGAAGTTCTCCGGCAGGCGCAGCCCAAAGATCAGGCCCAGTCCCAGCGCCATATCCGCATAGCCGGAAAAATCAAAATAGATCTGGAAGGTGTAGCTGAGCATGCCCAGCCACGCCTCTGCCATCGTCGGTTCAATCCCCAGCGATTGTGCGTAAAACAGCGTATCGGCTCCCATGCGCAGGTTGTCTGCCAGCAGCACTTTCTTGCCCAGACCGATACAGAACAGCAGCGCGCCCATGGTCACGTCGCGGGTCAGAAACCGGGCAAAGTTGGATTGTCCCAGCTGCGGGATCAACTCCCGATGATGGACGATGGGGCCAGCGATCAGCTGCGGAAAGAAGGTGACGAAGAAGACGTATTCGACCAGCTTGCCGGGTTCGGCTTTGCGCTGATGGATGTCCACCAGATAGGCGATCTGCTGGAAAGTGAAGAAGGAGATGCCAAGGGGCAGAAGGATCGTGCCCACGCCGATATGGTTGCCAAGGATGGTGCTTACCATCTCTGCCAGAAAGCCCGCGTATTTGAACCATGCCAGCAAGCCAAGGTTCAGCGCCACGCCGATCCCGGTGAGCCACTTGTCAGGGCGCGCATGGATGCGACGCGCCAGCAGGAAGTTCACGCCAATCGTCGCGACCAGCAGGACGATATAGGGCGGATAATGCCAGCCGTAGAACACCAGCGACGCGGCAGAGAGAAAGATCAACGCGGCCTGCCGGCCAAGGCTCCGGTACGCAACAAACGTGCCCAGAACCGTGGCCGGCAGAAAGCCGAAGAGAAAGGGGAGGGACGCGAAAAGCACGGTGCGCCTACATCACTCGGCCGGGAATTGTTTGCGGCGGAACGGCCGGGTCAGGATGCGCCAGATGTTCACAACCGGCGTGACGTAGAGACCAAACAGAGATCGGTATTCCGGCATTTCCTCTTCGTCGATGCCGAACTTCACGCGCTCTTCGAACTTGGGCAGGTAGAGCGTGCCGAACAGGCTGTCCCAGAAGGAAAAGATATGGCCGAAGTTCTTGTCGTAATGCTCAGGTGAGACGCTGTGGTGCACCTGATGCTGTGCGGGAGAGATGAAGATCTTGTTCCAAAAGTTGCCGTAGGAAATCCAGATGTGGCTGTGGCGCAGGTTGTACCCCGCCGCCCGCCACAGCCAGATGCCAAAGAGCGTGCCGAAGAAGTTAATGGGCATCAGGTTGAGGCCAAAGACCACCGTCCAGATGCCCGTGCCCAGACCCAGAAACAGCGCCACGATCACCGCACCAAAGATCGCTTCCAGCGGATGACGGCGCATGGCGGTTGCAGGCGTCATCACCTCGGCGGAGTGGTGGACCTTGTGCAATTCCCACAGCACCGGCACCTTGTGCTTGAGGTAGTGTGCGTAACTGGCGCTGAAGTCCCAGATCAGCATCAGGTAGATCGAATAGATGATCCGCTGGGTGAGGGAGGGGCTTGCCTCGGTCGCTTCATGGCCGAGAGCGGATGCTGTACCGACGACAAATTCTGAAACGATTGCGGGGCTGAAGAAGGCGGAAATCGTGATGAAGAACAGCACAATCTGGTTGATGATGAACACCCAGTAGTCGAGCTTTGCAGAGCCATGCAGAAACACCCGTTTCGGAAACAGCAACGCCACAAGGCGGCGCGGTTCCAGATTGCGCCACCCCGTCTTGCGTGAGAGGCGCGTGGCGACAACGATCCCTGCAATGATCAGTGCGATCAGCATGGAGATGGGACCGAAGAAATGTCCGGGGTTGAGAAAAAGTGCGCCAGTCTGTTCCCAGACCATGATGAAGAATGATTTTAGGTTTTCCATCGCAAACGAAGCCCTGTAGGATTTTTATAGGTCCAGCGCTACGGGCCGAATTGGGCCGCATTGTGGCGTGCGCGTGGACATTCAGCGGAGATCGTGAAGATTTTTGCGGAATTGATGATAATCGCCCGATCGGTCCCTTTGATCTTCATGGAACGTAAGCGGGCAGGGTGCGCAAGGCGGGGAGTCTCGCCCGCAAGGAAACGGAAAGTATTTCCGTTTTGGCCGATTTACGGTATCTGGCTGCTGGACACTTTTTGCAGGAAAGGCCGATGTGACCCGCCTGAGCTTTGGACCATTGCGCACCCGGCCCACCCCGCAACAGGCGCGGGCGGTGGCACGGGTGCATGTGATCCTGCACGCCACGGCTGACCTGCTCGGCACCCGCGCGCCGCAAGACATCAGCACAACGGCGATTGCCGCGCATGCGGGGATTCCGGTCAGTTCGATCTACCGGTACTTTCCGACCGTGGAAGACCTGCTGCGGGAACTCTACCTCCAGACCGCGGGGGAGTTGCGCGCCAAGCTGTTTGCGATCTTTGACGATGCGCGGACGCACCCCCGCTGGCAGGACCGCTTGCGCAAAGCGCTTGAGACGCAGCGCAGCTACCTTGCCGAACATCCCTACTACCGGCCGCTCTTGATGGCGTTCATGGTCAGTCGCGGCCCCCTGGCGGTGGAGGATGAGGAGCACGATGAGTTGGTCACGTTCCTGCACAGGCGCTGGGCGCGGGGGGAGGATGGGTTTCATGGCGGCGATGCCCGCGTGGTGGCCAATACCACCATCCAGATTGCGCTGGCGATGGAAGACCTGATTGCGGCACAGAAGGACCGCGATGCCTCACGGCCCTACTCGGCAGAACTGTCCCGTTTGCTGGAAGGGTATCTTTCCAGCTACCTCAGCAATGAAGGTCAGGCGACCGTATCGGACCGCCCCGCCTGACGGCCCGAAAAGATGCAGCCGCCCAGAAACGTGCCCTCCAGCGCGTTGTAGCCGTGATAGCCGCCACCCCCGAAACCTGCCACTTCTCCGGCAGCGAAGAGGCCCGGAATTGGTTCGCCCGCCGCATTCAGCATCTGGCTGTTCAGATCCGTTTCCAACCCACCCAGCGTCTTGCGGGTGATGATGTTCAACTTCACTCCCACCAGTGGACCGTTTGCCGGGGCGAGGATCTTGTGCAGCTTTGCCGTGCGCTGGAACTTGTCCCCGCGATAGTTGCGCGCGGCGTGGATTGCCATGATCTGTGCGTCTTTGGTGAAGGGGTTGTCGGTCTGCGCATCCCGCGCCTTGATCTCCGCTTCGATCTTGTCCAGCGGCAGCAGGTCATTGCCTTCCATGGCGTTCATCTTGCCCACCAGCTCTTCCAGCGTTTTGGCGACAACGAAGTTTTCCCCATGTTCCTTGAACGCCTCGACCGCCGGGGTGGCTTGCTTGTTCAGGATGCGCTGCTTGAGGACCTCTTTCCAGCTTTTCTGTTCGAAATCCGGGTTCTGTTCGGAACCGGACAGGGCGAATTCCTTTTTGAGGATTTTCTGCGTGGTGATGAACCATGAGTAATCATAGCCGGTGTCGAGGATCATCTTGAGCGTGCCCAGACTGTCAAAGCCGGGCAAGGCGGGGGGCGCAAAGCGGTTGCCGGTGGCGTCGAACCACATCGACGAAGGCCCCGGCAGGATGCGGATACCGTGGTTGGGCCAGATGGGATCCCAGTTCTTGACCCCTTCGGTATAATGCCACATCCGGTCGTTGTTGATCAGGTTGCCGCCCGCCTTCTGGCTGATGCCGACCATGCGGCCATCCACATGGGCGGGGACACCTGCGATCATCTCTTTGGGGGCGGGGCCAAGACGGTCGGTGGGCCAGGACTGCCGTACCAGATCGAAATTGCCGCCGATCCCGCCGGAAGTGACCATGACCGACGGCGCGCGCAGTTCAAAATCACCGATCACATCGCGGTTGGTGGATTGCCCGCGCAAGGCGTTGTCCGGGGCGAGGATCTCACCCACCACGCCCTTGGCCGCGCCGTTCTCCATGATGATGTTGGAGCACCGGTGCCGGAACTTCAGCGTGATCCGCCCGGCCTTCTCATGTGCGCGCACCCGGCGCTCAAACGGTTCCTGCGTGCCGGGGCCGACGCCCCATGTCAGATGGAAACGCGGCACGGAGTTGCCATGACCCGACCCAAAGCCGCCCCCACGTTCTGCCCAGCCGACAATCGGGAACCAGCGCATGCCCATGTTGTAAAGCCAGTTGCGCATCGGGCCTGCGGCAAAGTCGATATAGGCTTCGGCCCATTTGCGCGGCCAGTTGTCTTCGGGCCGGTCAAACTGCGCGGACCCCATCCAGTCCTGCAAAGCCAGCGCGCGGCTGTCCTTGATCCCCATGCGGCGCTGTTCGGGCGTGTTGATCAACAACAACCCGCCCAATGACCAGAAGGCCTGCCCGCCCAGAAAGGCTTCGGGTTCCTGATCGACGATCGTGACCGACTTGCCCCGGTCGGCCAGTTCCGCTGCGGCCACAAGGCCTGACAGCCCCCCGCCGACGATGATGACGTCTGATGTCTGATCCATGAGGAAGGCTCCTTAGTCCATGCGCCGGAAGATGAAGAGGGCGGGAATGATCGTAAGGTACATCGCAAGGCCGTAGACCGCGGATGGCAAGCCGTAGGGGCTGAAGCCATCCGTGCTGCCGACAACGATGCTGGCAATCGCAATGCCGAGGGTGCCGTTCTGCACCCCGGTCTCGATCGAGATCGTCTTGGCCTCGTTGCGGGTGCGGCCCAAGAGGCGGGGCACGGTGTATCCGACGATGGTCAGCACCACCAGCATGGCCAGCACAGCAGGCCCGATGCTGGGCAGGTTTTCGACAAACAATCCCCAGTTGCCCGCCAGTGCCGCCAGAACGATGGCTGCAAAAAGGATCACTGCGATGCGGCTGATGGCAGGCTCCGCACGCGACATGGCTGTAGGGAACAGGCGGCGCAAACCCAGACCCAGCATGATGGGCACGACAGTGAGCGCGAACATGGTCACGGCAGTTGCGGTGATGTCGATCTCAGGCGCATTGGCACCCATGAACGTCGCAACGGCGAAGCTCATGATCAGCGGCACGGTGATCATGCTGGTCAGGCTGATGACAGCGGTCAAGGACACCGAAAGTGCAACGTCCCCCTTTGCAAGCCGTGAGATGATGTTGCTGGTCACACCACCGGGGCAGGCGGCAAGGATCATGAACCCAACAGCAATTTCCGCCTGCAGGCCGAAAGCCAGAATGATCAGATAGACAACAAGGGGGAGCAGGATCACCTGATTCAACGCCCCCACAGCGAAGGCCAGAGGCCGCTGGCCCACCCGCAGAAAGTCCCCCAGCGTCAGGCCAACCCCAAGTGAAAACATGATAAATGCCAGCCCAAGCGGCAGCACGACTGAAATCAGAATATCCATTTGCCCCTCCCAAAGCGCTGTTTTTGGCAGGAACCAAAACAGAATAAAATTCTGTTTACTGTAAGCCGGGTCTCAGAACCAGCGTTTTGTCAGCAGAAGAGGGGGGGACGGCCCGTGCGGGCCAGAAGTCAGGACGCGCGTTTCAGCCCGGTTGACCCCTGCGGGGTGCTGTGCGGCACGAAGATCCGGAAAGTCGTCCCTTCGCCTTCCTGGCTTTCCAGTTCCACGGTGCCGTGATGATGCTCAACAATGGCTTTGACGATACTCAACCCAAGACCCGTCCCGCGTCGTTCCATCTCACCGTTTTTGGCTTGGGTGAAACGGTCAAAGATCGTGGCTTGTGCCGCTTTGGGAATGCCAACGCCAAAGTCCTGAACGGTGATGTGTACACCTTCTGCGGATGTGTCGAGGATGGCATGCACCTCCCCGCCACGGTTTGAAAACTTGGCTGCGTTCGACAGCAGGTTGTTGAGCACCTGCAACATCCGGTCCGGGTCACAATAGATCTGGTGGGTGTCTTCCAGACCTTTGGTCACGACTTTCACGCCGTACTGGGCCAGATAGGATTCGTTGGCCATGAGCGCTTCGGAGAACAGTTTCCCTGCATCATGTTCACGCATCTCAAAGACCATCTTGCCCGCCGCGATCTTGTCGAGCTCAAGCATGTCGTTGACGATGAACACCAGACGTTCGGAATTGCGGTGCGCAATCTCCAGCAGGTTGCGGGCCTTGTCGGTCAATTCCCCCGTTGCACCTGACAAAACCAGCCCGATGCCGCCCTTGATCGAGGTAAGCGGAGAGCGCAGTTCATGACTGACCGTTGCGGTGAATTCGTCCTTGGCTTTGTCCAGTGCAACCCGCTCCGACACGTTGTGGCGAATGCAGGCGAAACGCTCCTTGCCATCGGCGGTCCGCATCAGCTGCACGGTGTTTTCATAGGTCTCACCGTCGAGGTCTTCGTTGAAACGCACCTCGGTGACGTCGCCCTCCAGCAGCGGTCCCACTTCGGCTTCGAACCGCTCACGGTCGAAGTCCTGGTGCGCGGTCATCATTGTCTTGCCTTCAAAGTCCTGGGCGGACCAGTCAAAGCGGCGCATGGCGGCTTCGTTCATATAGACATAACGCAGGTCTTTCGTGCCAAGCAGAAAGATCTCGTCCTGCATCATGTGCAAGGCGCGGTACATGTCCTTTTCTGACTGCACATGTTTGCTGTCGGTGATGTCTGTCCGGATGGAGATGCTCTTGATGTGATTGCCCGCGTCATCCATCACCGGATAGATCGTGGTGCGGACCCAGACGTTGGCACCGTTCTTGTGCTTGAGCCGTTGCTCACCGCTCCAGCTTTGCCCCTCGGCCAGTGTATCGCGGATGTCGGTGAACCGCTCATAATCGACTTCGGCGTAGATCACGCTGATTTCCTTGCCGATCAGATCCGCTTCGGCATAGCCCAGGGCCTCTTCAAAACGGGCGTTGCAATGCAGCATGATGCCATCGGCCGACGCGGTGCTGACAATCGAATGGTCGTGCATTGCGGCCAGCTCACGCTCAAGCAAGGACTTGTCGTACAAGTCGCGCGCCTGAATAGGTTGCAGACCTATCTTGCGCAGACAGGTCGTGGCCAGGTGCTTTAGCGAGATACTCATTTACTTGGTACGTCCTACTGGATCTATTCGGCATCGTCGAAGCTGAGAATGCACGTTCAATCCCGTCGAATTGACGCTGTCATCGGGGCTTTATTGAGATTTTTTCTCTGGGCGCGGCACATTCTCGCCGAAGTTGATCTTGGGTGGGGGGCTGCAATTCCAGCTTTCACAATCTTAGCGCAGAACGCCAAAGAGGCGCCCGGAGGAGCGCCTTCATACGGATCGGAATTTCCGCTTAGGTCAGCTGACCATCGATGCCACGACCAGCATGATCACGGGAGTCAGCATCGCCACGACCAGACAAGCGACATAATCCCGCTTGGCGGCGCGGGCCGCAATCAGTTCCGGGGAAACGGGAGGCAGAAACGCCTCGTCTCCTTCAATGGGGGTGACCTTAAAATCAGCGGTCGACATCATCAATTTAACCTTCAACCTGGCTCCTAAGCTACAGAGCCGCTTAGAAAAGGGGGCCGCACCTGAAAAACTCAGTGCGACCCACCCTCACTCGTTACTTAACAAAACCGCAGCCAACGGGATGGACATCTGGCAGCAATCCTCACGCTTCGTCACAGGCCTTTAACAAGAATACTGGTACTAAAATGACCGGCCTTCAAACATCGGACTTTCTATGAAGTTACTTTTGCTAAAATTCGCGATTTCACTCAATTGATTGAATACGTTCATTTTGGGTTCATGAATTCACCCATGCCGGGTGATTTGATTACCCTTTTTAGTAGAAACAGTCCGGTGGTTTTAGGAAGATGGGCGCCCAATTGTTGACGCAAAGGAAATCAGAGACCTCTGATTTCTGTTTCACCACCCCTTTGCTGGGGGTGCGTGACAGGGGGTGTACATCTTTCACCCCCCGAGATTGGCGCGAAACGACGTCACAAACGCCGAATCCCTCACGCCTGGGTTGATTCGACCAGAGCCTTGTCTGCTTCGGGCGGATCGAGCGTGGACCATGTCTCGTCCTCTACCGGTTTGGGCGGGGTATCACAAGCGCGACGATGGATGTGCACCTTGGCAATGAAGTTGGCAGAGATGGGAGCGGTCACAAACAGGAACGCCATGATCAGCAGCTCATGCAGGGAGCCGGTGCTGAACACATAGGAATAAATGATCGAGGCAAGTAGCAAAGCCCCGATGCCGATGGTGCCGACCTTGGTGGGCGCGTGCAGCCGGACCATGGAATCGTTGAACCGCAAAAGCCCGATGGTGCCGATCAGCGCAAATGCGCCTCCAATCAGCAGGCAGATGGCCACGGCGTAGGTGCCAAAAATCTCCAAGGTCATTCGATGATGTCCCCCCGCAGGATAAAGCGTGCATAGGCCACGGTTGAGATGAAGCCGAGCATGGCAATGATCAACGTCACTTCGAAATAGATGCGAGAGCCCTGGGCGATGCCCAGAAGCACGATCAGACCAATGGCGTTCACGGTCATGGTATCAATCGCCAGAATGCGGTCGCCGGTGCTGGGTCCGATGACCAGACGCACCATCGACAGAACCTGACCCAGTGCCACGGCCACAAAGGCGATGATCAGGGCGGTGTCCATAAAGCTGGTTGCAGCGCTCATGCGAAAATCTCCTTCAGGCGGCGCTCATAGCGGTGTTTGATTTCATCGCGGATCGCATCGGGGTCGGGGGCGTCCAGAGCATGCACAAGCAGGCTGTGCCCCTCGCTCGACAGATCTGCGGAAACGGTGCCGGGTGTCAGGGTGATGGTGCCCGCCAGGATCGTGATCGCCTCGGGCTGGCGCAGGTCCAGCGGCACGACAATCCACGCAGGCCGCAGTTTGGAATTGGGCCGCGTCAGCACGATCCACGCGACCTGCACATTGGCCACCATGATGTCCCACATCACCACAAGCATATAGCTGATCATGCGGGCCGGGTTGAACTGAACCGGCCTGTCTGGCCAGAACTGTGCGGTCAGCTTGGGGATCAGCACACCAAGGATCAGGCCAAAGACGAACATCCCGGATGAGAATTCGTTCTGGAGCAGGATCCACACCGCAGCCAGCAGCAAGGTCAGCAAAGGATGTGGCAACAGCCATCTGTACGCGTGTCCCATCTCAGTGATCCTCCTCTTTATCCTTGGCTTTGGCATCGCTCAGCTTGCCGGGGGTCTCCAGCACCGTGGTGATGTAGGCCGTCGGGTTGAACAGCTGCTCTGCCGTCGCAGTCGCGTAGCGATAGGCGGGGCCCGCGAAGACCGTATGCGCCACCAGCAAGGCGATCAGCCCGCCCACTGCGACATAGGACAGGGCGTCCGGCGCCGGGAAGGTTTCCGCATCGGGTTCCGGATCGACGCTGCGCGCTTTCCAGAAGACGGTGCTGCCTGCGCGGGCAAAACCCACCACGCTGATCAGGCTGGCAGACAGGACAATGGCCCAGATCCAGCGCATGCTGTCCTGGTCAAATGCCGCATCAAGGATCAGCAGTTTGCCGATGAACCCCGACAGGGGCGGCAGGCCTGCCATGGCAATTGCCGCGACAAAGAACAGCCCGGCCGTGCGGCGGCCGCCTGCAAAGAACGGCTGCGCGGTCAGGCGCAGATCGCCCCGGCCATGGGCCACCAGATCGGTGATCAGGAACAGCGACGCCGCCGCAAGTGTGGAATGGATGATATAGTAGAGCGCGGCCGCGATGCTTTCGGGTGTGAACAGCGAAATGGTGACCATCACCATGCCCATCGACCCGATGACCGAAAACGCCACCAGACGGTCCAGCGACCGCGCCGCCAGCACACCGATCATGCCCAACGCCAGCGAGGCCAGTGCGGCGGGCAGCAGCCAGACGTCGTGCAGGCCAGCCGTCACAGCAACGCCCGGCGCGAAGATCATCGTATAGACGCGGATGATCGCATAGGCGCCAACTTTGGTCATAATGGCAAAGAGGGCTGCCACCGGGGCAGGGGCTTCCGCATAGCTGGAGGGCAGCCAGAAGTGCAGGGGCAGCAGGGCGGCTTTGACCGCAAAGACCATCAGCAACAGCACGGCGGCAAGGCGGATGCCGACCGTTTCAGCAGGGTCAACGCTGGACAGGCGCTGCGCCAGATCCGCCATGTTGAGCGTGCCCGTCTCCGCATAGATCGCACCCAGTGCGAACAGGAACAGGGTGGAGCCCATCAGATTGAAGAGCACATATTGCACACCGGCCCGCAGCCGCGCATTGCCGCCTGCGTGGATCATCAGCCCGTAGGAGGCGATCAGCAGAACCTCAAAGAAAACAAAGAGGTTGAAGAGGTCTCCTGTCAGGAACGCCCCCATGATGCCCATCAGCTGGAACTGGAACAGCGCATGGAAATGCCGCCCGCGTGTGTCCCAGCCAGAGCCGATGGAATAGAGCAGAACGAAGAGGCCAAGGATCGCGGTGAGCAGCACCATCATGGTGCTCAGGCGGTCTCCGACCACCACAATGCCGAAGGGCGCGGCCCAGTCGCCCAGTTGATAGAGCAGCACAGTGCCGTCAGAGGTCTGCCATGCAAGGCTTGCTGCCAGCACGATCTGGGCGATGACGCCTGCGATGGAAAACACCCGCTGGATGCCCACATGGTAGCGCGCGGCGAGCACGATGAAGGGCGCAAGGATCGCGGGCAGGACGACAGGCAGGATGATCCAATGGGTCATGGCTTGGCCTCCCCATCGGGGGCATCGGGGTCGATTACCGGATCATTCACATGGTCATCGTCAGCGCCCAGATAGGAGCCAAGCGCGATCATCACCACCACAGCCGTCATGCCGAAGGAAATCACAATGGCCGTCAGCACCAGCGCCTGCGGCAGCGGATCGGTATAAACCTCTGCATCCGTCAGGATCGGTGGGGCCGATACGGTCAAACGACCGGAGGCAAAGAGGAACACGTTGACCGCATAGGTCAGCAGCGACATGCCCAGGATCACCGGGAAGGTGCGCAGGCGCATCACCATATAGGTGCCCGCAGCCGTGAGGATGCCGATGGCGGAGGCGACAAGAAATTCCATATCAGGCGCCTCCTTCCAGTGGCTTGGTGGGTTCTGGCGGATCGTCCCGTGAGGGGTCGATGTCCATGGCGTAATCGCTGTCCTTCACATGGGCGCGCCGTGCGAGGCGGGAGAAACTTTCCAGCGACAGCATCACCGCACCGACCACGGCAAGGAACACACCCACGTCAAAGAGGGCAGCGGTGGCCAGTTCGAACTTCTCAAACGGCGGGATGCGAACATAGGTGAAGTCGGAGGTCAGGAAAGGCTTGCCGAAGAACCATGAGCCGATGCCCGTCAGCCCTGCGATCAGCACGCCTGCGCCGATGATGCCGTGATAGGGATAGCGCTGCCGCGCAGTGGCCCAGGCAAAACCGCTGGCCATATACTGCATCACCACGGCGATGGAGACGACAAGGCCCGCGATGAACCCGCCTCCCGGCTCGTTGTGGCCGCGCAGGAAAATGTAGAAACCGACCATCAGCACCACAGGCATCATCACGCGGGTCAGGACGACCATCATCATCGGGTGCATGTCGCCCGCACGCGGTTGATCGGGCATCCGGTTCAGCAGGCGCGCGCGGACCGGGCCGCTCAGCAGGGTTTCGGTCAGGGCGTAGATCAGCAGGGCGGCGATGCCCAGCACGATGATCTCTCCAAAGGTGTCAAAGCCCCGGAAATCCACGAGGATCACGTTCACCACATTGGTGCCGCCGCCCCCCTTGTAGGAATTGGCAAGGTGGAATTCGGAGATCGGCGTCTGCACCGCCTCGCGCAGGAGGAAATGGTAGGACATCATCATCGCACCCGCGCCCAAGGCCAGCGCAACCGCGCCGTCGCGCACGCGGCGCAGGGTGGTGCTTTCAATGGGGGTCTGGTTGGGCAGGAAGTTCAGGGCCAGCAGCAGCAGGATGATCGTCACCACTTCGACGGTGATCTGGGTCATTGCCAGATCAGGTGCGCTGAAGAACACGAAACCCACGGAGACCATGAGCCCGACGATCCCGATAAAGATCAGCGCAAGCAGGCGGTTGCGGTGCAGGGCGACAAGGCCGCAGGTGGCGGCGACCAGCATTGCCCAGCCTGCGAGTTCCACAGGGCCTGCGGGCTGCACGG
>Ga0160419_100737_pt1 | contig 18042 bp, 16 predicted proteins | sample CelAP2metagpilot_2_FD_108196 | JGI IMG/M metagenome (GOLD analysis project Ga0160419, IMG submission 108196) | Phycosphere-associated microbial communities from Cellana algal ponds in Kailua-Kona, Hawaii, USA - Cellana AP2-4-25 metagenome pilot ... | reverse complement strand
GTAAGTGGTAATTGAGACGGACGTGAAGAAAGGCGGGAGGGAGGAAGGGAGGGAGGGAGGGAGGGAGGGAGGTGGTGCTGACCTGAGAATCTTCCGACCCTCATAGTAGCGGTCATAAGCAGCGTTCGTCCTAAAGCCTGAGGGAGGGGAAGGAGGGAGGGAGGGCGGGAGGGAGGGAGGGAACGAACGTGGGAGAAGGAGAGACATGACGACAGACTGACAAGGGGAGGGAGGGAGGAAGGAAGAAAGGGAGGGAAGGAGGGAGGAAGAAAATATAAGCAAAGTACAGGGAGGGAGGGATGGCATACCGATGGAGAAACCGAGAATGGAGCCGACGAATCCGTGCACGATCTTCAAGTCGGGAAAGTCCTTCACATCCAGGGGTGTGAGGTACGTGGCGTCCTCCGCGCTAAGACCATTCCTGTTGTAGACGATGACTTGGGCAATCAGCGAGCAGAAGATTCCGAAGCCGATGTAAGGCCATAGGAGGTAGGCAAACCAGACGAGGCCCCGGAGGCTGGAAGGAGGGAGGGAGGGAGGGTGAGCAAATACGTGCCACTGGCATCCACCCACGCAAGGCACTCACCCTTGTTGCACGCGCCCTCCCTCCTTCAAAAAGGTGCTCTGATTGGTCTCGTCGAGCTCACGCAGGCGAAAGCCCGCGAAAAATTGGGAGGTGGGAGGACCGATGAGCGCCCGTTGATCCTCATCCAACTCTAGTGAGACGTTTCCGCACACTTCTCGTAAGGATTTAAATGGCCGAAAACCTTTCGGAGGCCAAGTTCCCACGGGGAGGGTCGGAGAGGAGATAGAGAGGGGTTTGCCGGCTGAGCTAGTGGATGGGGGAGTGGAGGATGGCTGTAAACTGTCCCAGCAGCGCACGAGGGTGGACGTGCGTGTCGACTGTCGTGTACTACGGCATGGGGTGGACGTGCGTGTCGTGAATAAGGGCTTCGCTTGCCAAGCACTCGTTCTGATCGTGGTGCTGCTGACGTAGGAAGTGGGCGTAAATGCGCGGCTTGGCACTACAAGGATCAGGGCAAGGAGCAGGAGGAGTAGCAGCCACACTGGTTGCACCAAGGCGGCATTGACACACTTGAACCGACCTGGCTGTAAAGGCATGATGGCCTAAAAATTGAGAAGGTGACAACAATGCACTGCGGCAAAAAATTGTTTCCGGACAGTTAGAGTTTGCTTTTTGTCCCTGTGAATGTGTAAGTCGATGATTGTGGTCAAAAGGCAGCAGTTTGGTCGGGAGTGCATATTATTATTCTTCAGCTTCACCTCCTGTCTCCGAATCACGTCATCATAACGACCCTACGGCGAGCACCACTATCACCTACCTACAACCCCTCCCTACAATAAACAGGCACGGAATAAACCGCACAGGCGCCATGGACGACGATGATTTAGACGCAATGCTCGATGACGCGGCGGACGACGTTTTAGCCTCTGCTCCGCCCTCCTCTGCCTCCACCAGAGCAGCAGCTGCCCCGTCCCCGACCGCTGATATTCTCGACGATGCCGCCGCGGCCATCTTTCAACAACATCAGCCTCCGACACAAACAGGAAAGTCGCACGGCATGCTCCGTGTTCCCCGCCCCGCGACCACTCAGCCCCCGAATCCCAAGGAACCACCCACGCTGGAAGAAGCTGTGGCAGCTGTACTCCCTCCTGCCCAGGCAGAAAAATGGCTTGGCGTGCTCCAGGAGGATGCCGCCGTCCTACAAAGCTACCGCCCCCGTCCTCCTAGCTTTGCCTATCAATCATTTCAGCCTTCCAGTGGTGTCAGCAGTTTGACTGGCGGGAGCAAACCGAAGCGAGGAAGCGATGCGACTCCTGCTGCTGCTGCTGCTGCTGCTGCTGCTGAAGAAGAACAAGGGGGTCCTGGCACGATTTTATCCGAGCTCATCCTCCGTGCATGCTCTAAAGCAGGCGTGAGCAACACGGAGGGACTCCGGACGGAGTTGAAGACGAACGATGAGATGAGGGCGAAGTTGGAGGGGTTGTTCGTAAAGCAGATGAAGAAGGATCTAGTGCCTTATGTGGAGGGGGACGAGAGATTTGAGAGGGAGAGGTTCCCGGGGACGGCGAGGACGATTTTGGGATTGATGGAGGAGGAAGGGGAGGAGGGGATGTGAGGAGAAGGGATGGGAGAAAGAGCAATCGAAAAGAAGACAAAAGTGTGACTGAGAAAAAGATAAGACCAAGCGTTCCTCCCCCTGCATGTGTTGCCTGTTATTTTTTTACTTCTGTTCCTGATGTTTAGGCTCCCAAGAGAAATCGTACAACCCTTCTGTTTCTTGAGTCGATTTCGTCCTTCTGTTTATCAACTTAAATTCTCCCTCCTACTGCTAATGCTCCTTCGTCGTTGTGGTCGTCCCCACACACCCAGTTCTCCCTTCCTCAACACCATCATACAAAACAAAACTGCTTGATTCGCATTTATACTTCCTATAGTTCCTCCCTCCTTCCGTCCCATCCTCCTTCCGGAATGCGGTCAAACTTTTTTCTCTTCATTTCTTGTATTTCATCCTCTTCCCTTCTCCTCCTCCTGCTGCTGCTGCTGCCAGTGCTGCTGCCAGTGCTGCTCCTCTTCATACACTGATCTCATCACTCTCCCATTTCGGTCTTACCCCTGGCCCTGCATCATTTCCCCCACTCTCACCCTCAGGAGCAGCATCAGCTCCAGCAGCTGGTCGGGGAGATGGGGTGGGAGACGGGCAAGGTGTCACTACCGGCCTCTCCGCCTTCAGACACAGCACTCGCCCGGCTCCGAATCCCCTCGTCAAAACTCTCAATTCCTTCTCCTCCTCCTCCTCGTCCTTTTCATCATCCTCTTCCTCCTTCCCTTCCTCCTCCTTTCTTCCTTCTCCTTTAACTCTCGCCGCCCTCCCTCCGCCCCCCCCCCCTCCTCGTTTCTCGACGGGCACGAGGACAACTGCCAATGTCTCCACTAGAGTGGCGTGGAGGATGATCATGGGGTGAGGACCCGGGCCTGAAACCACAGAAGAAGAAGGAGGAGGAGGAGGAGGAGAGGGGGGAGGAAGAGGAGGAGGAGTGCTGCTGCTGCTGTTGGTAGACTGCGAGAGTGGTGGTGGTTGTTGTTGTCGCTGTTGATGTTGCTGCTGCTGTTGTTGATGCTGTTGGAGGTGGTGGTGTCCGCAACCTTCGCTGGGGGCTGAGAAGGTGACTTCCTCGTCACTGTACAAGCCGTAGGAGGTGTGTGAGGTGACAATTATTTTGAGGATAGGGAGGGACGAAGAGGGGAAGGGCGAGGACGAGGAGGAAGAGAAGGAAGATACGAAGGAGGAGGAGCAGGAGGAGGAGGTGGAGGGAGTAGGGCGATGCAGCTGCCGCTGCTGATGCTCCAAATTGCAACTATCCTTCTCCCCCTTTCCCCCGATCCCACCAACCACATCAATCACAATCGCCGGTCCTCCCCTTCCTCCTCCTCCTCCTCCTCCCTTGGCCCCCATTGGAGCCACTACAACCCCGTCACCCCCAAACAAGTCCCTGACGATAAAAAACACATCCCCACCAAACACTGTCCGACTCGCCGAAAAGAGCGCCCTCTGCACTGTCCCCTCCACCCCCCGCACCATATCTCCCGTCCTCGTCCTCACAATTTCGCTCAACCTTTCCTTCACATCTACTCCCTTGAGAACATCCTTCCCTCCCTCCATCCCTACCCCCTCCTCCCTCTCCAAATCCTTCAGCACCTGCGCAAGAGACGGCGCGAGACGATGGCATTCACGAAAGGAGGAGAAGAAGGAGGACGAGGAGGGAGGGAGGGAGGGAGGAATCCGTGGCAAGCGTCGGGGAGGGGAGCACGGGGGCATGGGGAGGCAACCCACTGGGGTGGGAGGGAGGGAGAGCCGGGAGAGGGGGAGGGCGTGTACGTTAAAAACACGCATGAAATCAGCGGGTGATTCGTACTCTTGGTGGTGGAGGTGCAGGCGGAGGGAGGGAGGGAGGGCGAGGAGGAGTTCGTTGAGGGAGGAGCCGTGCCGGCAGGTGAGGACGGCTTTGTCAGTCCGGAGCCATTGGAGAATATCCTCGATGTGGGGGGTGGCGGCCTCTGCAAGGCGCGAATAGGGGGGAGGAGGGAGGGAAGGAGGAAGAGCTGGAGAACCAGGGCAACCGTCCGGTACAACTGCTGTTGTTGCTGTTGAGGTTGTTGTCGTTGTTGTGGTTCTTGTGAAAGTTGCATCTGTCTCGCTTTCTTTCGTCTCACCCTCCCTCTCCTTCTTATTCCGCATCATTTCGTCCCAGATTGCCCCTGCCGCCCTCCACAACGCGGGCGTCGCCATCTGCTGCTGCTGCTGCTCCAGCCGTCCCACCTCCAGCTCTAACCGTGTAGTCACCTCCTCACCCAGGACTTTGGTCATGAGCACGTCGCAGCAAAGCCCCTCCAAGAGGGGCATCAACACCGACCGGACCGTTATTTCCAACGGCGCCAACGGACTTTCCAACCACCGCAAGGCTAACAGAACGTTGTCTCTCCTCAAGGCATCCACCTCGTCCCGCGTCAAATATTTGGGACAGTGGAAAGTTGCCAACCACGTGGCAAGTCGCCGCTTGAGCTCGGCTTGACAGACGGGAGGGAGGGGAAGGCGGCGTGGGATATCTAGGGGGGGGAGGGAGGGAGGGAGGGAGGGAGGGAGAAAGGGAGGGAGATGAGGTGTTTCTTTTATGTATCCGGTTCGGTGGGAAACACAACTCGAGGAAGGGTGCGAGGGAGGGAAGGAGAAAGGGAGGGAGGTGGGGAATTTCTGTTATGTATCCGGTTCGGTGGGAAACACAACTCGAGGAAGGGTGGGAGGGAGGGAAGGAGAAAGGGAGGGAGATGAGGTGTTTCTGTATATAGAGCGGGAGGCAGAAATTGAGGGAGGGAGAGAGGGAGGGAGGGAGGGAAAGTACCTGATTTGGTGAAGCCAGTGACCTTGGCTCCTCCCTTGATCCGGCAGAAAAAAGCCGCACACTGGAAGATGGAGAGGAGGCGGGCTCGATGGAGGAGGCAGGGAGGGGAGTCTAATTCCGAAATGGCGATTGCTTCGAAAAGGTGGGCGTACCAAGCCAGCCCCTCGCTCCCTCCTTCCCTCCTTCCCCTTCCTCTGCTGCTGCTGCTGCTGCGGGTGCTCGTGCTGGTGGTGCTGGTGGTGCTGCTGTTACTGCTGCTGCTGCCACTCCGAGGACGTCGCCGAGCAGCAGTTGCAGTGACACTTGCAGGACAGGGAGGACGAAGAGGGCGAGGGCGAGGGAGGGAGGGAGGAAGGGTGGCGGAGAGGGAGGGATCGGGACGACAAGGGGGGTCGAACACCTCCCTCCCCAGCAATAAAAGGCGATCAAGAAGAGGAGAGTCGATAATAACCCTTCCTCTTTTTATATCATCGAGGAGTGACCGTAGAGCAGCATCGTCCTCTCGCCACTGTCGATCATACTCGTCCTCCTCGTCCTCGTCCTCGTCCACTTCCTCGTCCTCGGCTTCTTTTGGGCCATCATTTGGTTGGCTCCGGACTTCATATTGGAGAGAGGAGGAGGAGGATCGTGGTGGTGATGGTGGAGGGGCTACTGGGGGTCTGTAGGAAGGAAGGAAGGAAGGAAGGAAGAGAGGAAGGAAGGACGTAAGGAAGGACGGAAGGGGTAAGGGTAAGTGAGATTGTGGAGCATGGGATGTGGATAGGGAAGAACAAAGGAAGTCCTTTACACGCCATGGTGCTGATGATCCTGCTGGCGGTGGTGCTGTCCCTCACATACATACAGGCATAGACCCACAAAGCAACCAGCCCATCAGTATACCCTCCGTTTCACTCCCCCACGCAACATATACACGTACATTTGTATGAGCAATTTCCCCGGCTGCTCATGCCGCTCCTTTGTTACTTCTGCTGACGCTCCTCCTTGTACTTCTGCGCTTCCAACTCCCGCTGCTGCTGGTGCTGCCACAGAGTCTGCGACGCGTCCACCTGGCCCCATCTCTCCTCGTCCTCGTCCTCGTCCTCGCCCTTCCTCAAGCGAGTCGGACTCGAGCGTTGTCCCACCTTTTGCAGCCCCTTCGGAGCCCACTCCATCCTCAGACACCGACGACTCTGGAGATACCATGGTTTTGTGTGTAGTGCTGCTGCTCCCGTTGCCACCTGGCGTTATCATTGAGGAACGGACCGATACTGATGCGCGATTGAAAAGGGAAGAGACGGACGACTTCTTCCCATCATTCCCATTGCCTTTGCTGCTGTCGCTGCTGCTGTCGCGGCTGGTGCTTGCGTACTTCCCGTTGCTGCCGCTGCCACTCCGGGCTAGGAAGCCTTTCATACTGCTGCTAGACGTCTGCAGGAAAAGTCTGGGAAAGAGATGAGGCAGAGGAGAGGTTGAGTTGGTCAAAGTGACTTGGGAACAGGCCTAGAGAGACAAGGAGAACATTGCTTGCCATGTTTCCCTGGTGAGCGTGTATGGATGTGGGGCGTGGGTGCACAATCTGGGGTTGTGGCAGGAGGGAGGGAGGGAGGGAGGGAGAGCACAAGGCGAGTAACGACGAGCCCATGTGTCGTGATGATGCTAAGAAGCAAATGAGGCCCGGGACGCCGCCATAGTTGTGTTTCCAATAAAGGACAAAGACTGTAGTACCAGTAGATGTATTAGCAGCTGAAAATCAGAACAAAAGCCAAGGGACGGACGGGGTGGAAGAGTCCTAAAAATCCAACCCGGCAAGCACCACAGCACGGCCCATACCCTCCATTTACCAAGCGCAACAGAAACCCAAAAAAGGAAGAGACGCCCATGGCAATTAAAAAATACTCAAAATCCCTTACCCCACACTCAGGCAGAATGCGTGCCTTATTACTAACATTCTTGTAATTGTCGTGTTTTTCTTTGTGTCTTGTCTGATGGTCTGTGTGTTATTCTTCCCTTCCTCTGCTCCTCTCACAGCTTCCTCTGTTGTTTTCCTCGTTTTGTTTCTTTTGGTTTTGTCTTTGCTCCGTCCTGCCTGGTCTTGTGCGTCTCTTCAACAGGTTCCCTATCACATTCATCTCTCCTCCTTCATCCGTATACTAATATACTTCTTCTCACCCCTGCCTCCTTCCCTCCCGTCCTACCTCCCTCCTTATCAAAAACTTACGCCGCTCGCCTCCCCTGGGCATTCACTGGCTTCTCCCCCTTCTTTTTGGGACCTGTCCTCCTCTTCTTTTGGCCCATAAAGGTATGCCGTGTGTCGATGGCCTTCCTAATGATATCCAAGATGGTCATCTCCTTCCCGTCTTCACCCAGGACGATTTTCCGCCCGCCTTTCTCCATCATCTCTAATTCACCGTCAGCCCATTCCTCCTTGTTGTCCATCATGTCCTCGCCGCCGGGACGCTTACGCGTGACCTTGCGGCCGCGGTAGTCTATGGTCAGATCGATGTCGCCGGCTACAGTGAAGAAAGGAGGGAGGAAGGGAGGCTTTGGTGAGTAACGGAAAGCAAGAGAGCGAGGGAGGAGGGAATGAGGAGGGGAAGAGTAAAAAGAGAAGGCTTCCTGGCACGATATTTTACCTGTCTCTGGCAGAGCCTCCAATCCCCCAATCAGCTTTCCCACGATCTCATCCTCCTCGTCAAAACCCGCCTTGAACGCCGCCAGCTCCTCTGCATTCACCCCCTGGATCACTGCCGACAAATCAATCCCTCCCTTGCTTCCTCCCCCTACCGCCGCACTCGTTGTCCCTAGCACGGCCGCGTAGCTGCTCCACAATCGCCGTACCTCCCCACACACCGCCATGCCCAACAGCGCTTCCTGGTTGAAAGCCAGGGGAAGAGGGACGCACCGCCCGATGCGCACCAACCTCCCCAGGTCGCGGAAAGCACCCAAATAATCCGATCTCTCCATGTTGCCCATCAGGTCCACACAGGCTTGACGGCTGAGGGAGGGAAACAGGAATAGAAGGAGAGAAAGAGGGAAAGATTAAAGACAGACGACGAAGGGAAGGAAGGGAGGGAGGGGGAGCAAGACGTAGGTATGTACCTGGCTGCATTGAACTCCTGCAAGATAATTCGATTGGCTGACGATTCTTCCACGCCGAATTGCTCCACGGCGTCAGTGATGGTCTCCGCGTCGGCATCCTCCGGCCCTTCCTCCAGCAACCAGGCCAACTGAGGGAGGGAGGTTATGAGTGTATGATTTGTGAGTCTTTATGCGTATGTTTCAACTATCTCCACGGTCTCCCTCCCTCCCCTCCCTCCTTCCCTACCTCCTTCATAAACAGAAACTCCTTGTTCCCAGGCGTGAGCTCAGGAACGTCCTCCGACAGGTCAATGCCCATGTTAGCCGCTGTCATCCTCAGCTTATTGATCGTCGGTCCTAGGACATTGGGAGGGGCTTGAATCAAGCTCACCAGCGTCCCCGCAAGCCACTTCTTCTTCTCCCTCAATACCAACCTCCCCGCCCGTTCCTCCCCAATGGCATATTGCGTGTTCAACAGGGACAGCTCCGCATTGTCGTCCGCGCCCATCATCCCCTTTATTTCCAGGCACGACCGCACCAACTTCCGCATCTTACTCGCGTACAGATCGAATTTCAGGGCCTCCATCCTCGGGGGATGGATCCCCAGTGCTGCACCAAATTTGTCTTGCACGACACGGTAACGCTCCTTCTTCTCCCCCTCCGCTGCCCCGGCCACAGTCTGGACAAAGGCCTTGTACATCTCCTCTGCCAGCTTGCTCTCCTCCGCCTCCTCCTCCTTCTCCTTGTTCCCCTTCTCCCCTGCCCTTCCCCCCCCCATGGCGGCCTTGCAGACATAGGACGTGACCGTCCTCTTTCCCTTGGCTGAATCCGTGCTCCTCTTTGCCATGTGCCCTTCGTCGTCCAGGTTCATCGGCGTGGCGCGGTAACCCTCGTTGGCCTCCAAGAAACTCACCAGCTCCACGGCCTCGACCAGGAGGTTGCCGTTGCGGGTGTTGTCCGTCTTGATCATCAAGCCTTCCTTTCCCCTCCCCTTTATGAAGGGATCCTCCCCCTCATCCACTCCCCGTTCCTCCGCCAGCTCGGCCGCCGGGGTGGTAAGTGTGCGGAAGGTCGTTTTGAGGTTCGAGAGCATGGGCGAGACGTGCGTAGTCAGAGCCTCGCCGAGGAGTTCGTCTCGGGCATCCTCCGAGAGGCCCAATCTCCTTGACAGCGCTACCAAGGATGCGCTTGTGCCTCCTGCCCTCCCCGTGGTGGAAGGGGCAGCAGCAGTGGCAGTGGCCGTTTTTTGCTTGACGAACTCGGCCTTGACGACCTTGAGGAACTCGTCCCGGGCCAGGGGCTCATGGATCCGATCCACGTCCGCGTCGGACAAGAGTAAGAAACCCTTGACCCGTTCTAACTCACTCAATTCGGCCTCGGTAAACTCTTTCTTGCCATCGAAAAATTCGTGGACCTTGGCCTCATACACGGCCAAGCCGATGCGCCGAACATCCGCGTCATCCACCCGGAAGTCCCGCATGATGTCTAGCAAGACCTGCTGGTTTTCGTCCGTCATCTCCTTCTTTTCCACCACGAACTCCCGCACCTTTTGTTCGTAGATCGGTCCCACCATAGCCTTCAGCGTGTACTTGACATACGCCGGGTCCATCTCCAAGAACATGCCCAATTCATTGATCGCCCCCCCCTCCTCCATCACCAGCTTCGCGCTCACAACCGCCGAGACATACTGTCGGAAGGTCACCTCCCTCTCCCGTTTGTTCAACTCCCCTGGCAATAAATTTAGAAATTTCAAATTGAAGAGGTCCTCGTCCATCACCTCGTCCAGATTGTTCACTTCCAGGAACTGCCTCATCAGCCGCATCAATAACATGGCCGCCCCAACCGTCTTCCGCAGCTTTGCTCCCTCTCCGGCTTCCATCCCTCTTTCCTTCCCTTCCAGAGCGGCGGCGGCGGCTGCGGCTTCCAACGGCGCGGCTGCTTCGTTTGCCTGTCGAATCAACCCCTTAAGCCGCTCGCGATACACGTCTTTGATGTGAAAGACCAAGGCGGAATCCACCATCTTGAGCTCCTTCTGCCTCTGTCGCACCTTCAATAGGGCATCCGGCCACGTGTCCGCAGGCGTGGCCGTGAGTGCCGTCAACATCTCCACGATAGACTGGCGCAATAACGGAGCCGTTACACTTTCCAGCGCCCTTTCGGATTCAAAACTCGAAATTCCCAACAACTGCCGCACCTTCAGGAGCACGTCAGCATCGCCATCCCGGACACGCCCTTGTCCCGCCTCCACGCACCGCGTCACCTCCTTCGCGAATTCCTCCGAATGCAATCTGTTCGCCTGCGCCTCACTCACCCCCAGACTTTGCCTCCACTTCACCAGCTTGGGACCGTCCATCGCCTCCCCCTCCCCCCCGCCCCCACCACGAATTTGCCTCATCCCATCCTTGACAATGCTCGTATAATACGGCAACACCAGCGCCTGGACTTTATCCACCCCCTCCTTCGGCGTCAGCCCCAGAATCTCCGTAACTCTTCCCAACTCATACTCCCTCGTCTCCTCCTCCTCCAGCTGCGTGTAGAGCCGATCACTCAAAAACAGCAGCTTACCCACCATCCCCTGCTCCCATGCCTCCTCCCTCTCCTCAAAGGGTACCTCTGCCAGCATTCGCGCAATTTCTTCTGCTGCTGCACAGTGGGCATCCCCAATCGTCGAGCTATCGAGGCCCAAGGCGGTGGATAGGTCCACCAGGGAGGCAGGCTCGTTCATCCGCACCTCGGGCCACTGGAGGGTGGCGAGGAGGAATGACGTGTATAGGCTCCGCATGATCTCTAAGTGCTCGGCGTAATTCACGTCATATTTGGCAGTTACGGCCTTGATGGCCGACGGGGTCAGAGAACTTATATCGCTTTCGTAGTCCAACAAAAGGTGGGCCACGGCTACCTCCGCACCAGAGTGACGAATGCTCCGTAATTTTTGATTGAGTTGTTTCAGGGCAAAGCCACCGACAACTCCACCAAACACTCGAAACATTCCTCCAGCCGCCTTAGGCGTAGCGAGAAAGCCACCTACAGCTGCGAGAGGGACAGAGGTGAATTTGAGTACCTTTGCTGGGCCCGATTGCAGCTTGGCGAGAGGGCTGAGGCTCGCTTCCTTTTCAAGGAGCCGCGCGAACGCGTCGCTGCCTTTCGGTTCCTTGAGCATGGAGAGGGTGCGCCCCACGAGACGTTGTTGTTGTGTGCTTGTGGAGGATGGTAGGTAGAATCCTCTTCTGCTCGAGGAAGAGATGGAAAGGGAGGAGGAGGCAGTGGTGGTGATGGCAAACGAGGCGGAGGAGGGGAGGGAGGGGAGGGGTCTTATCCGGCTGGCGGGTACTACGAAGGCTTCACTCCCACCCAGCACGCACGCTGTCAGAAGCAATCCCACAGAAAGCACGTGCCGCTGTCGCCGCATGTTGCTCATGGTCCCTTTCCTGGCAATGGAGCCGCTGGTGCTGGTGCTGGAGCTACGAGGCGTTTGTCCTGCTAGTGCCGCGATGGAAGCTTGCTGCAGTGGCTACACGCACGCCCCCGGGCCAGCCTTGTGCGTGAAGGGGAAATGCTCTCTCCTTGCCCACTGTGCGAATGGTGTGAGAATGACAAAGGACGAGTGTGAGTGTAAGTGGGAATAGGTTGAAGCAATGTGCGGCCCCTGGTGAGGAAAGATAGAGGCAGCAAGGCTCCTCCTCCTCTCGCGGATGCATCATCATGTGGAAGGGCTGGGGAAAACGAGACTTGATGTTTGCACACCCATCAGAACCATCCAACTCAAGCCGCAAAGACATTGATCGGACCAACCATGACGTTATGCCCAAGCATGTACCCATCCTTGACCAACGAGAGGAAGAGCAACATGTCGATCCTCTCCTTTGCGCCAAGGCAAGAAGGTCAACTCGAGAGAAGGCAGCCACACACGAGCAAGCGAGCCTGATGAGTATCCGACTGCGTTTTTGTTGGCAGGTCGAGAGCTTCGGCCATTGGCATCGGATAGGAGTCGTGAACGCATGCATTTGTGTGCGAAAGGTGCGCATTTGGCTGCAAATTTGTTTTACTCTGGGTGCCAGGTTTGGTGCTGCTAACTCTCGACCTTGTCTGGCTTGGAGAAAAGCACGGCAGAGACGCGTACGTCTTCTTTCCTCACGCAAAAGAACAAAGTGAAAAGCATGGCAACAGTTTCATTGCAAGGCTTCCAATACACGCGCCCGCCTGCAAGAGAAATAGACATAAGTAGATATAAGATCTCAATGTTAGGTCATCAGGAAAAATCAAAGGATCCATAACAAAAAAATCACGGATAGTTCGGCTTGCATATGTCGGAGCACTTGGGCAAGCACCAAGGCAAAAAGCAGCACACTTATAAAGGAACTTTACATACATATTAATGCGGCCGTTTCTGTACATGATAAAAGAACAAAGCACTTGACGCTCCCCTCCTCCCCTTAAAGTGCTGAAAGCAAGCAATTGTTCGCAGTCTTGTTATCCCTACGTTCTTTAAGGTGACGGTCACACTCCCTTTTCTTTACTATCGAGTCTCTCTTTTTTCTGGGCAGTTGGTTCATCTTTCCGTACTCTACATGCATTTTTGTCTTTCTTTTCTTGACTGTCGTGCTTGTCGCCTTCTCGGCGTTCTGTTGTTGAGGTTCATCAGCTTGTTGACCTTGCGCTGAGACGCAATGGCGGAATCGACGACTGAGCGGCCGACAGGCAATACAGCCGAGATGTGGTCGTCGCTCTTGCTCTCCTCCTCCTCCACGACATCAATTTGATCTATAAATGACCCATGTGCCGCCCGAGTGATCGTCTCCAAACAGATCCGCACCGCCTCGGTCGTGGTGGTGGTGTTGCGGGTGGTGCTGCTGCTGTTGCCGTTGTTGCTGCCTCTGTTGCTGCTGCTTTTGTTGTGGCTACTGCTACTACCGCAACCGAGCATCGAAGAAGAAAAAGATAAATTGGCTACCGTACCATTGATCGTGGGGATATGGAGGAGCGGGGCTGTGTTGCTACCCGTGGTGATGCTTGTCGACGTTCCCGTCTCAATCGTGGTAGTGAGGATTGGACGAAAGACCTCCTTGATATCCGTTTGCGTGGTGGCACCAGAGGTGGTGGAAGAGAAAATAAGGATAGGACGATAGTTGTGAGTACATTTGTGCAGGCGTGCCTTCTTGGCAATTCGTCTCCCCTTCTTTGTCTCTGTTGGGGTTGGTTTGATTTTCAAGGTCATGCGGCGTTTCGTGGAGGTGATGCTGATGCTGCTGCTGCTCCCGAAAATCAGGGCAACCGTAATCGCATACAGAATTAGGAGAGAGGTGTAAAAATATTCGACTCGTTGAGCGACATGCGCTTTCATGGCACTCAGGCTCTTCCACAACAAGAGAATGCCGTACTGAACGACTCTGAGAAAAACAATCGCACCCACGACACCTATGTTAAGGAATCCCAGGACAACGAAGAGAGGCATCGCCAGGACAATACTAATACGGGCGTAGGGTGTAATTTTACCTGCAGATATCGGCTGTTTTGATGATTTGGTGGTCGCTGGGAGCGGCATGAATACAGGACTCGAGTCCACGGTGGTCGTTGACGTCTTCGGGGCCCTGTAAAAAGAGATATTGCTCTTGAAGCCGCCGTGATACCACCAAAGGGTGTCCAGCCCCCAGCAGAAAAATCCACTGAAGGTCGAAATGCAGACGAGGAGGAAAACCCACCGGAAGATTTCAAGTACGGACTCGAGCCACGTCTGTAAAAGCCAACCTAGGATAGTCAGGCAGGCATGAATACGCTGGAGAAAATTGTCAATGGGCATTTCCATTGCATATTTAAGGGGAACCTTGAGATGCTTTGCGGCTTGAAGAGAGATGGTGGACACTTCAAAACGGGTGCACGCGGTTCGGCGAATAGCACACGCCAACACTAAGATGAGGAGGACAAGTGTGACGAAGTTCTTAGTCATGGACATAGTGTGTTGGGTGGCGTAGTACTAGGTGAAGAGGAGGCTAGAGCACCTGTGGCTTGAGTAATCGTGGGAGAAGGAGAAAAGGCGGTTGGATCCTCGCTCGTGCGCAAGCTTCTTGTCAATCCGTGGCTAAGATAGAGGGGACATGCTAGAGTGAGTGATTCATAGTCATCTAGGAGAGGTAAGATATCTGAAAGTGCAAGTAAAAAGTGCACTTGACTTGCTCATGATGTACAGGGATTATTAAACTGTCCAATATCTTTGTCTTTCAAGCAGGATGCGCAAAGACTTGTGGAAAAAGAGGGAAAGGTGAACAGGGCTCGAGCACACACTCGTGCGTCGAACTCCCCCCTTGAACGCATCGCCTGTAGAAACCACATCTACACCTGTCTGACTCATTTGCACGAGATACACGGCAGGAAGAAGAAACATGAAATGCATCCGATGCATCTTTGGGCAAACTAAAGCTCAGGAGGATCAATATACGTATTCTCTGAGGACAGACCTGAATTAACGGACGAGTTAACGGCTGCGTTTGAATCCTGCTGGGGTTTGAAAAGATGGAGTATGACCAAAAGCAAATTGTGCGTGGTTTTGAGCGCAAAAGGATGAGAGGCACCCGAAAAGCATGCGTAGATTTCAAACGCTTTGAATTATGCCGGTGGCATGGCCATGCCGCACCTGTGCCTACGGTGCAGAGCCTGCTCCATCTTTTCTTCGTTATATGCGTTGAAACAATAACTTCTTGCGTTTCATCTCTCGGTACGTGTCGCCTTGGCCCGACCCGTGGATCACATACATGGTGATCCAATGGAAAATAGGTCGGACCCTTGTTCCTACATTTCAAAAATTATCTTCATGATTTTCCTCTAAGAGGCTTTCCTCTAAGAGGAGATGAGGACTATGCACTAAGACGTATTTTATTTCCTTGACAGCCTTTTGTTCAATCATACATACACTAAGTATGTGGAAATACGGTCAATCTCTCCTCCTTCTACACCCCTTCTTCCCTGCCCTCCTTCTCCTCTTCGTCCTCCTCCTCTTCCTCCTCCTCCTCCCCCTCCTCCCCCTCCTCCCCCTCCTCCTCCCCCTCCTCCTCCTCCTCCTCCTCCTCCTCCTCCTCCTCCTCCGAGTCCATAATCAAATGCATCACATCTATGGGACCTAAACGTGCCATTTCTTCCTTCAACCACTCCATTTCCTCCTGCAGCACCTCTGCTTCCTCAAAATCCTCCTCCCCGGCTGCCTGCGCGACTCTCTCCTCCAACGATAAAATCGCAACGTACAATTCTCGGGCACGGGCGATAGCTCCAGGAGTAGGATCTCCAGGAGAGGCAGCAGTAGGAGCAGCAGAAGCAGCAGCGGCAGTGAGAGACGTGATTTCTTCCTCGTCCTCCTCTTCATCCTCGACAACTGTGGCAGCTGCAACTGCAAATTTCTCTCTTCTCTTCTTCTCCTCCTGCTGCTGCTGCTCGTCTACTGTCTCCTCACACTGTATCCCGGCAGTTGGCGCCAAAGACAACGAATTAAAAGAAAGTTTACTCCTGCTGCTACGACTGCGAGCGCCACGAGGACCTGTGCTAGCAGAAATAAAGCGCCGCTGCGGCATCTCCTCCTTCCCCGCGCTCTCCTCCTCCTCCCTACTCGGACTCACTACCTGTGCCCCCGCCTCCTCCTCCTCCTCCCCCTCCTCTTGTTCTTCTTCTTCTTCTTGTGCATCATCATCATCATATTTTGCCACAGGAGGGAGACTGAGCTTTTTCCTGAGCGTCGCCATCTCCCCATCAACAGCCTCCATTTCTGCCTGAAGGAGGATGACTGCACTGGTCTGTAAAGCTATCTTGATGGTGCATGGGAGGGCGCTTATTTTAGTCCTAGACTTCCCGAGCGCTTTCCGTTGGCACTCTAACGAAGACAGCCGTTGGTGTTGTTGCTGTTGTTGGAACTGATGGAGGGCGGAAAGGGCCGTGGTCAGATTCGCTTCTTCCTGGTGTAGGATGAGCCGGAGGTCCTGGAGATGAAGGTGATGGGTATGGAGGAGGTTTTGGATCCTGCCTTTCCTCTCCTGGAGGCATTTGATCTCCTTCATGCGGGCGGCGGCCTCCTTGTAATTTTTCGCGGCTGCTGCTTCACGTTTTGCCACCTCCAAATCCGGGAGACGCTGGTCAATCTCCTCCATCTCCTCTTTCAAGCTGCTCAATTCTTTCTCCAATCTTTCCGCCTCCCTCCTTCCCTCCTCCCTCCTCTCCTCCTCCACCCTCACCGCCGCCTGATACTGGTCCAAGCCCCCCTCCTCCACCCCTCCCTCCCTCCTTCCCTCCTCCTTTCTTTCCCCCCCACCCTCTTTCTCAGGGAACAACCTTGCAAGCGTTGAAGCAACCGTTAGTTCACACATCATCTGCTGCATCACCTTCCTCCTCCTCTCCTCCTCCAACCGTGCCTTCTCCATCGCCTCTTCTAGCATTCCTCTTCTCTCCCTCAGCCCTCTCTCCTCCTCCCCCACCCCCTCCCTCGCCATCGCCAACGCCCGTTTTTTCTCCTGGATTAAACTCCACTCTTTCCCATATCTTCCTCTCACCTCCTCTACCCCCCTCTCCGTCACTCGAAGTTGTTGTAGCACCCTCTCCCTTTCTCCCTTCTGTCTTCTCAATGCCTCTTCCAACGCCGCAATTTCTTTGTCAATTTTCTCGAGGTCCTGCTCCAGGCACTGCTGCTGCTGCTGCAGCCCTCGCGTCCCTTCCTCAATCAACCCCTCCACCCTCCCCTCCTCCTCCCCCACTCTCCTCTCCTCCTCCTCCATACGTTGCTTCTCCCCGCGCACTCGCTCCTCCTCCTCCGTTAGCCTTCTCCCTTCCTCTTCCATCCCTCCATCTACCTTTCCCCTCCATCCCTCCATCTCCTCCCCCCTCCTCTTCACCCACCCCTCCAACAAGCCCACCATCTCCCCCACCCTTCTCCCCATCCTCCTCGCAATCCTCTCCCCCTCCCTGCCCCCCTCATTCCCCTCTTCCTCCAATTCCTGCCTCCTCCTCCTCCTCCCCTCCCTCCTCCTTCCCAACTCATCAAGAACATCCTGTAACGCCTCTGCCTTCTCAAAATCTTCCTTCTCAGCCAACCGTGCCTGCAGCCCTTCATACCTGAGCTCTTCCTCCCTCCCGCCCTCCTCCTCCTCCTCAAGCAAACGAAGTTCATTCAAAATTCGAGCTTTGCGCCGCCTAATTTCTTGTTGGGTGAAACACAAGGAAGTGACCTCCTGTTGGAAACTCTTGAGACTGGCATGAATGTCCTCTTCCCTTCCCTCCTTCTCTCCCTCCTTCACTCCTTGAAGAAGTGCGTGGACGGTGCTTTCCTCCTTCTCCTCCTCCCCCTCCTCCTCCTCCCGCCCTCCCGGCCTCGTCTCGCTTTGTGGAGATTTGCGGAAAGGAGAGGAGGAAAAAGAGGCGGAGGAGGAGGCGGAGGGAGGGAGGGAGGGCCTAATGAAGGAGAGAGAAGGCGTATGTTGGAGTCTTGTACTTTTTCCTCCTCCAGCTTCTCCTTTTTCTTTTCCTTCTCGTCTTTCTGCTCCTCTTCCTCCTCCTCCTCCTAAGGGCTTGAATAAAGCGCTACTGTTGCTACTACTGCTGCTTCTCTCGTTGCTGTGGCTTCGGAAGGAAGGTGGAGGGTGGGAAGGAGGAGCAGGAGGAGGGCGAGAGCCAGCCGCGTCAGGTGAAGAGGAAGGGGACGAGGTGGCGGTGGAGGGGGAGGAGGAGGCGGGATGTGCGGGAATGACGTCACTGCAGCTGCTGCTGCTGCTGCTGCCGCTGCTGCCGCTGCTGCTGCGAGTCCAGACCTTTACGTTGTCAGTGGGCCGCAACAGGGAGGGAGGGAGGGAGGGAGGGAGGGAGGGAGGAAGGGAAGGTGAAGTGGCGGGAGTTGGTCGTCGGTGCTCTCTTGCTGTTGGAGCAGCAGCAGAAGCAGCAGCAGCGGAAGAGATGGATCGTCCTGTCCGTGAAGAGGGTAGTGTCGGGGGGGGGGGGGGGGGGGGGGGAGGGGCAGGGGGGGGGGGGGCGCCAAATCCGAAGAGGGAGAGAATGCCTCCCGGGGGGGTTGGGACGGGGGCCGCGGGGGAGGCGGCG
>Ga0160419_100736_pt1 | contig 18044 bp, 17 predicted proteins | sample CelAP2metagpilot_2_FD_108196 | JGI IMG/M metagenome (GOLD analysis project Ga0160419, IMG submission 108196) | Phycosphere-associated microbial communities from Cellana algal ponds in Kailua-Kona, Hawaii, USA - Cellana AP2-4-25 metagenome pilot ... | reverse complement strand
TCAAGGATAAGGGTGACGACCACATGACCGTTCAACGCCATCCGGATCCTGTCGCGCACGACGCCATCCAGCGCGCCGTATTTGACGGAACCGTCCAGATAGGTGCGGCCGGTATCGACGTAATCCACAACCTTGGGCGCATCGCCTGTCAGATCCATCATCATGCCGTTCACGGCCACTGCACTGGCGATACCCTTTGCCTCTCCCAGACGGGCATGCTGGCGCAGGTGACGGTGCTCGCCGTGCATCGGGATCAGCATCTGCGGCTTGATGATATCGTGCATCCGCTCCAGGTCAGGCCGGTTTGCATGCCCAGACACGTGATACAGCCCGGAGCTGTCATCAACCACGTCGACCCCTTTTTCAGAGAACTGGTTGATGATGCGGATAACACCCCGTTCGTTGCCCGGAATGGTTTTGGACGAGAACAGGAAGAGGTCGCCCTCTTTCATCTCTACACCACGATACTTGCCACGCGCCAATTGCGCAGAGGCCGCACGCCGCTCGCCCTGGCTACCGGTCACGATCAGCATCAGATTGTCGCGCGGCAGCTCCTGCGCGGCCTCGACGCTGACCACCTTGGGAAAGCCCTGCAGGACACCCGTTTCGGTGGCGGCATCGATCATCCGCTGCATGGCCCGTCCCAACAGGACAACAGACCGCCCGGCGGCGTGGCCTGCTTCTGCGAGCGTCTTCACACGCGCGACGTTTGACGCAAAGGTGGTCGCAACAACCATGCCCTCTGCCTCGCCGACAAGGCGGGTAATTTCCGGGCCGACTTCGACCTCGGACCGGCCAGGGTTCAACGAGAACACATTCGTGGAATCGCAGACCAGCGCCTTGACGCCATCCTTGGCGATCTCTGCCCACATTTCCGGATCAAAAGGCTCGCCCACAATCGGTGTCGGATCAGTTTTGAAGTCGCCAGTGTGCACGACACGCCCGGCAGGTGTGTCGATCACCAGACCACCGCTTTCCGGGATCGAGTGAGAAATCGGCGCAACACCAATGGTGAACGGGCCAAGCTGTGTGACTTCGGGCCAGGCGGACACGGTTTTCACCTGTTCGCTGTCCAGACCCGCCTCATCCATCTTGCGGCGGGCAAGGTTGGCAGTGAAGGCGCGGGCATAGATCGGTGTGTTCAGATCCCGGTAGAGATGCGCAACCGCGCCGATGTGGTCCTCATGGGCGTGGGTGATGAAAATCCCTTCCAGCTGGTCTGCCCGCTCTTTCAGCCAGCGGATGTCCGGCATGATGAGATCAACACCTGGGGTGCTGTCCATATCGGGGAATGTCACCCCGAGGTCGACCAGAACAAGGCGTTCCTTGCCCGGTTTGCCATAGCCATAGACATAGGCATTCATGCCAATTTCCCCTGCCCCACCCAGGGGCAGGTAGATCAAACGTTCAGTGCTCATCCTTGGAGACCGTTTTCCTTGTTATATTTGTGAATGATCTGAAGACCATGCATGGTGAGATCGTCCTCCCATGCGTCAAACAGATCTGCTGTCTGCTGGAACAAAGGCGCCAGCCCGCCTGTCGAGATTACTTTCATCGGCACGCCCCGCTCTGCTTTGATTTGCGCGCAGATCTCGCGTACCAGGCCTACGTAGCCCCAGAACACACCTGACTGCATACATGCAACCGTATTGGTGCCAATCACGGCCTGAGGTTTGGAAATATCCACATGGGGCAGTGCCGCGGCAGCCTGATGTAGCGCTTCAAGGCTAAGGTTCACCCCCGGCGCAATAACGCCGCCGATATAGGCGCCATCTTCGGCCACCACATCAAAGGTTGTCGCCGTGCCGAAATCGACCACAATCAGATTGCCGCCATATTTGTCAAAACCCGACACCGTATTGACCAAACGGTCCGGCCCGACATTGGTTCCCTCATCAACCCGCACCGCCACGGGCAAAAGACAATCGGTTTTGCCGACCACCACGGGCCGGGTGTTGAAGTAGCGATCTGCCAGGACGCGCAGGTTGAACACCACACGCGGCACTGTCGAGGAGATGATCATATCGGTGATATCCGCCTCGATCCCCTGCAGCCGCATAAGCGTATTGAGCCAGACATAATATTGATCTGCCGTGCGCCGCCAGTCTGTTGCTGTGCGCCACGTGCCGACAAAATTTTCGCCGTCCCAGATCGAAAAAACTGTATTCGTGTTACCGCAGTCTACCGCCAGAAGCATGCCCTGCCCTCTCGCCTAGAAAAAGATGTCCGCGGCCGGGATGCTGATGCGTCCCTTCGCGGTGTTCAGAACCAGATTTCCTGAGGCGTCGATCGTTTCAAAAGTCCCCTCGGTTTCGCTGGTCATCGTGCGTGCGGTCACAACCTCGCCCAACCGGGCCGCACGGGACAGCCAGGCGGTTCTGATAGGTTCAAACCCGTAGGTCACAAACTGCGCCTCAAGCCGGGCGTAGGCCGCTGCCAACTCGCCCAGGAACACCTCAGGTGTGACCTGAATGCCGGTCTCGGACAACAGCGACACGGGCCATACAGCGCCCGGTTCCAACCACTCCTGCATGGGTGTTTCGATCAGATTGACACCGATCCCGATAGAGAGGTGGCTGACACCGCCCTCATTGCCGCGTCCGGCGCTTTCCAACAGAATGCCCGCCAGTTTTCCACCGTTGAACAACACATCATTGGGCCACTTCAAAGCGAGGCCCGGCACCTCTCCGCACAGCGCGATGCAGGCGTCGTAGACTGCCAGCGCAGCCACAAAACTCCGCAGAGCCACCTGGTCGGCCGCCCCCTTAGGTCGCAGGACCAGTGTCGCCGCGAAATTGCCTGTCGGCTCTTTCCAGGCCCGTCCACGACGGCCTCGCCCCTTGGTCTGCCGCTTGGCCAGGATCCACTCAGGGCCGCTCAGGGTCGGCGCACGTCGCGCAGCTTCGTCCAAGGTACTGTCCACCTCATCAAGGAGGCAGCGTCCATATCCTTCGGGCCAGTCGCTCATGTCCGTTTCCCCTCGTGCTCGGGTCTTATCAAGGCAAAAAGGCCCGGTCCTAAGACCAGGCCTTGTTTGTTTTTTAGGCGATCAACGATCAGTTGACCAGCGCCACCGACGCAGCGGCAGCTGCCCCTTCGACACCAAACATGTTGATGATACCCAGAAGCATGACAGCGGCGGACGCCATCAGGAAGCCCCAGAGGATCGGCGAGCGGTTGCTGTCCAGCTCTTCGCCCTCTTCACCAAAGTACATGTAGTAAACGATGCGCAGGTAGTAGAACGCGCCGATAACAGAGGCGATCACACCCGCGATGGCCAGCCAGGCGAGGCCTGCATCATAAGCAGCGTTCAAGACGTAAAGTTTGCCAAAGAAGCCCAGCATCGGCGGCACACCGGCCAGCGAGAAGAGCAGGATCAGCATTGCCAGCGCCTTGCCCGGCTCGCGGCGCGCATAAAGGTTCAGCGCGCGGATGTCGGTGATCGGTTTGCCGTCCTTTTCCAACATCAGGATAAAGGCAAAGGTCCCGATGTTCATCGACACGTAGATGGCCAGATAGACCAGCAGGGCCTGAACGCCATAGGCGGTGCCAGCAGCCAGACCCATCAGCGCATAACCCATATGCGCAATCGAGGAATAAGCCATCAGACGCTTGATATCACGCTGACCGATCGCAGCAACGGCGCCAACGAACATGGACAAGAGAGACAACAGCGCGACAACCTGGCTCCAGTCTTCGACCGCGTGGCCGAATGCGTCATGCATCACGCGGGCAAACAGACCCATCGCAGCGACCTTCGGAGCAGATGCGAAAAACGCGGTCACGGGGGTCGGCGCGCCTTCGTAGACGTCCGGGGTCCACATATGGAACGGAACCGCAGAGACCTTGAACGCCATGCCCGAGATCAGGAAGACCAGACCAAACAGCAGGCCAACAGAGACTTCGCCGTGCTGTGCCACCGCGTAAATACCCGCGAAATCGGTCGTCCCGGCAAAGCCATAAACCAGCGAGGCACCATACAGCAGCAGGCCGGAGGACAGCGCACCAAGAACAAAGTACTTCAGGCCAGCTTCGGTCGACTTCACACTGTCCCGGCGCAGCGACGCCACGACATAGAGCGCCAGAGACTGCAGCTCGAGGCCCATGTAAAGCGACATCAGGTTGCCTGCAGAGACCATCACCATCATGCCCACCGCGCTCAGCGCGACGAGGATGGGATATTCAAACCGCAGCATGCCACGGCGGGACATATAGTCCTGCCCCATGACCAGAACCGCAGCTGCAGACAGCAGGATGGCAACTTTTGCGAAACGCGCGAAGCCATCGTCGATGAACATGCCATTGAAGGCAGACCGGCTACCATCGGAGCCGGTGCCAATCCAGATGGCAAGAACCAGCATCAGGCCAGCGATAAGCCAAACCAGCGCCGAGGCCAGTTTGTCTTTGCCGGTGTAGACAGCGCCAAGGAGCGCCGCCATTGCGCTGAGCGCCAGAACAATCTCTGGCAGGATAACGGTGAGATCAGCTGGGATCATCAGCCCATGCCCCCTTAGTGCGAAGCGATCTGGGTCGCCGGGGACAGATCCGCAGCGGCCAGAGATTGGTTGAAGTTAGCGATCAGCGCCTCGGTGGACGGGCTGATGATGTCGGTGACAACCGCAGGATAGACACCCAGCAGGATGGTCATGATGACCAGCGGTGCAAAGATGAAGCGCTCACGCGCAGTCATATCCTTGATGGTTTTCAGGCTCTCCTTGATCAGATCGCCAAAGACCACACGGCGATACAGCCACAGAGCATAGCCCGCCGAGAAGATAACGCCGGTGGTCGCGATCATCGCAACCCAGGTGTTTTTCTGGAAGGTGCCCATCAGGGTCAGGAATTCACCGATAAAGCCGGATGTGCCGGGAAGGCCCACGTTGCCCATGGTAAAGAACATGAAGACAAGCGCATAGGCGGGCATCCGGATGACAAGACCGCCATAGGCGTCAATGTCACGGGTGTGCATGCGGTCATAGATCACCCCAACGCAGAGGAAGAGCGCGGCAGAGATGAAGCCGTGGCTCAGCATCTGGAAGATCGCACCGTCGATGCCCTGCTGGTTGGCAGCAAAGATACCCATGGTGACAAAACCCATGTGTGCGACGGAGGAGTAAGCAATCAGCTTCTTCATATCGTCCTGAACAATCGCAACCAGCGACGTGTAGACAATCGCGATCGCGGACATCCACAGGACGAGATCAGTCATCACCTCGGCCCCAACCGGGAACATCGGCAGAGAGAAGCGAAGGAAGCCGTAGCCACCCATTTTCAGCAGGATCGCCGCCAGAACGACAGACCCAGCAGTCGGAGCCTGAACGTGCGCATCAGGCAACCAGGTGTGAACCGGCCACATCGGCATCTTCACTGCGAAAGACGCAAAGAACGCCAGGAACAGAAGTGTCTGCATGCCACCCACGATGTGGATGCCGAGGACGTCGAAACTTCCGGCAGAGAAGCTGTGCGTCAGCAGCGCTTCGATGTCGGTGGTGCCTGCGTCTGCAAACATGGCGATCATGGCGATCAGCATCAGAACAGAGCCAAAGAACGTGTAGAGGAAGAACTTGAACGACGCGTAGATGCGGTTCGCGCCCCCCCAGATACCGATGATAAGGAACATCGGGATCAGGCCTGCTTCAAAGAAGAGGTAGAACAGGACAAGATCCAGCGCCATGAACACACCGAGCATCAGCGTTTCCAGGAGCAGGAACGCGATCATGTATTCCTTCACACGGGTCTTGACATCCCAGCTGGCCAGAATGGTCAGCGGCATGACGAAGGTTGTCAGCATCACGAAAAGAACCGAGATGCCGTCCACGCCCATTTTGTATTTCAGGCCAAAGATCCACTCGGCCTCTTCCACAAACTGGAAGCCGGTGTTGGCGGGATCGAACTCAAAGTAGATCCCGAGGCTCACCAGGAAGGTGATCGTGGTAGCAAAAAGCGCAACATATTTCGCGTTACGCTGTGCCGCCTCATCCTCGCCGCGCAAGAACAGGGCCAGGATGGCCGCCGCGAGCGCCGGGATAAAGGTGACAATTGAAAGGAGATTGTCCATCAGTGCGCTCCTCCGCCGATCGACATCCAGGTAACCAGGGCTGCAATCCCCAGCACCATCCAGAAGGCATAAGTGAAGATGTAACCCGACTGTGCGCGACCGGCGAGGCGGGTGAAGAAGGGAATGATACCCATGGCCAGGCCATTGAGGGCACCATCGATGGTGCTGCCATCGCCGCGCTTCCAGAAGAAGCGGCCAAGCGCCAGAGCCGGTTTGACGAAGACGTAGTTATACAGCTCGTCAAAGTACCATTTGTTCTTAAGGAACTGGTAGAGCGGCTGATGGGTCTGTGCCAGACGGCCGGGCAGGCTCGGGTTCACGATGTAGAACCAGATCGCCAGGGACAGGCCAAGCACCATCGCGATGAAGGGCGAAACCTTGACCCATTTGCTGACAGCATGGGCATCGTCCAGAAGGGTGTTGTCAGGTGCGATGTAAAGCGCGCCCTGCCCCGGCTCACCAGCAAAGGCATAGTGATGTTCGCCCTTGGCGGCCTCGCCGTGATCATCCTTGGCTGCACCATGGTCGTCGCCATGCGCCTCGCCAGACGCTTCGGCATACGGAATGCCATAGAACTTGCCCACGGTGTCGGTGTGACCAAAGAAGCTGTTGTACCAGACCATACCGGAGAACACAGCACCCAGAGCCAGAACACCCAGCGGGACCAGCATGACCATCGGGCTTTCATGCGCGTGATCGTGCGTATGCTTGTCGCCACGCGGCTTGCCGTAGAAGGTCAGGAAGATCAGGCGCCAGGAGTAGAAGGAGGTCATCGCCGCTGCGATCACCAGCATCCAGAAGCCGTACATGGAACCACCTGCATAGGCGCTTTCGATGATGGCATCTTTCGACAGGAAGCCTGCAAAGCCGATGTGCGTCAGCGGAATACCAACGCCGGTGATGGCAAGGGTACCGATCATCATCGCCCAGAAGGTATAGGGGATTTTCTTGCGCAGACCGCCGTAGTTCATCATGTCCTGCTCGTGGTGCATCGCGTGGATCACGGACCCCGCACCAAGGAACAGCATCGCTTTGAAAAAGGCGTGCGTGAACAGGTGGAACATCGCTGCGGAGTACATGCCGACCCCGGCTGCAACGAACATGTAGCCAAGCTGCGAACAGGTCGAATAGGCGATCACACGTTTGATGTCGGTCTGGACCAGACCAACCGTCGCCGCGAAGAACGCCGTGGTGGCACCCAAGACGGTGATAAAGGCGGTCGCTTCAGGCGCCACTTCCATCAGGGGCGACATGCGGCAAACAAGGAACACACCAGCTGTAACCATCGTCGCTGCGTGGATCAGGGCCGAAACAGGTGTCGGGCCTTCCATCGCGTCCGGCAACCAGGTGTGCAGGATCAACTGAGCCGATTTCCCCATCGCACCGACGAACAGCAGGAAGGCAATCAGGTTTGCCGCGTTCCATTCCGTCCACAGGAAACCCAGCTGGGTTTCAGCCAGCATCGGCGTCGCGGCAAAGATGTCGTCAAAGTTGATGCTGCCGGTCAGGAAGAACAGCGCAAAGATACCAAGCGCAAAGCCGAAATCCCCGACGCGGTTGACGATGAACGCTTTCATCGCGGCCGCACCAGCAGAGGGTTTGCGGTAGTAAAAGCCGATCAGCAGGTAGGAGGCAACGCCTACACCTTCCCAGCCAAAGAACATCTGGACCAGGTTGTCGGCGGTCACCAGCATCAGCATGGCGAAGGTAAAGAACGACAGGTAGGCAAAGAACCGCGGCTTGTAGCTCTCCCCGTCCTTCCACTGCGGATCGTGATCCATGTAGCCAAAGGAGTAGAGGTGAACCAGCGAGGACACGGACGTGATCACGATCAGCATGATCGCGGTCAGACGGTCAACGCGGAACTGCCAGGACGTGTCGAGGCTACCGGACTGGATCCAGCGCAGGATTTCTACGGTGTAATAGCCGTTTTCGTGCGCAGAGGGATCAAACGTCAGGAAGACGATCCAGGACAGCGCCGCCGTCAGGAAGAGAAGTGCAGTGGCGAACACGGTCGCCACTTTTTCGCCAAGGATCTTGTGGCCAAAGCCACAGACCAGCGCCCCCACCAGCGGGGTAAAGAGAAGGATGGTTTCCATGACGCTTTAGCCCTTCATCACGTTGACGTCTTCAACGGCAATGGTGCCGCGGTTACGGAAGAAGCAAACCAGGATCGCAAGACCGATGGCGGCCTCAGCAGCGGCCACTGTCAGAACAAACAAAGTGAAGACCTGCCCCACCAGATCGCCAAGGAACGACGAGAAGGCCACGAGGTTGATGTTCACCGCGAGGAGCATCAGTTCGATGCTCATCAGCAGGATGATGATGTTCTTGCGGTTCAGAAAGAGCCCGAAGATGCCGATGACGAACAGCGTCGCCGCGACGGTTAGATAATGCTCAATTGTGATCATTGTCTCAAAGCCCCTGCCCCGGTTTCACGTCCTTGAGTTCCATTGCCTTGGCCGGGTCACGCATCATCTGGGCGACAACGTCCTGACGCTTCACGTCCTGGCGATGGCGCAGGGTCAGCACGATCGCACCGATCATGGCGACCAGCAGGATCAGGCCCGACAGCTGGAACAGAAGGAAGTATTGATCATAAAGGATGAGGCCAAGCGCCTCGGTGTTGTGTTTGTCAGCCGGGATCGGCTGCGCCAGCTGGCTACCTGCCGCCGGTGCGCTTTCCCATGCGCCAAACGCCATGACAAACTGCATAAGGATCACCAAACCGATCAGCAGAGCCAGCGGCATATAGCGCGCCATCTCGGCCTTCAGTTCGGCAAAATCCACGTCCAGCATCATCACGACGAAGAGGAAGAGAACCGCAACGGCGCCGACGTAGACGATCACCAGCAGCATGGCGACAAATTCGGCGCCCAGCAGGACGAACAGCCCCGCAGAAGAAATAAATGCCAGGATCAGCCACAGCACCGAGTGAACCGGCTGACGGCTGATCACCGTAAACAGCCCGCCCGTAATGGCGCTGATGGCAAAGAGGTAAAAGGCAAAAACGGTCATGTTTCATCGTCCCCTTTGGCGTCCATGACTTCCTGCGCCAGCTCCAGCGCCCGGGTCATGGCCGGAATGCCGGCAAAGACCGACATCTGTCCGATCGTTTCCACGATCTCTTGTTTCTTCGCGCCCGCCTCAAGAGCGTGGCGCACGGTCTGGCGCACAGCGGTATCTGCCTGTGCCCCCTGCATTGTCAGCCCGGCCAACGTCAGCAGCAGCCGGGTCTTTGCGTCCAGCCCGTCCTTGTTGACGGTATTGCCGAACATCAGCTCCATGACGTCCTTGGGCATGGTCGGCCACAGGGCCTCAAATTCCTTGAATGCGCCAGAGGGCGAGAAGCTCTCCAGCGCCGGGTTCAAGGCCTTTGCCATGTCCTGTGCTTGGGCCATCATGGCCTCAAACGGGTTCTTGGCATCACTCATCGGTACGGCGCATCCAGTTCCAGGTTGCGGGCGATTTCGGCTTCCCAACGTTCCCCGTTCGAAAGCAGCTTTTCCTTGTCGTAGAACAGCTCTTCGCGGGTCTCGGTGGCGAATTCAAAATTCGGGCCTTCGACGATGGCATCCACCGGGCACGCCTCTTGGCAGAAACCGCAATAGATGCATTTGGTCATGTCGATGTCGTACCGGGTGGTGCGACGCGAGCCATCTTCGCGGGGTTCCGCATCAATGGTGATCGCCTGTGCAGGACAGACCGCCTCGCAGAGTTTGCAGGCGATGCAGCGCTCTTCCCCGTTGGGGTAACGGCGCAGCGCATGCTCACCACGGAAGCGCGGCGACAGCGGGCCCTTCTCGTGCGGATAGTTCACGGTGGCCTTGGGTGCGAAGAAATACTTCAGACCCAGTTTCATGCCAGCCCAGAAATCCTGCAGCAGGAAGTATTTGGCGGCGCGGGTATAATCGAGGTTCGCCATGTATCAGCCTCCCACGGTCCAGCGAGCAAAGATGCCCCAGAACCATTCAAATTTTGCAGCAAAGGCCACGAACACCACCCAGGCCAGCGAGAACGGCAGGAAGACTTTCCAACCCAGACGCATCAGCTGGTCATAGCGGTAGCGGGGCGTGATCGCCTTTACCATCGCGAAGAGGAAGAAGAAGAACGCCATCTTGCCGACCATCCACAGAACGCCATCGGGCAGGAACGGGAACGGGGACAGCCAGCCGCCAAAGAACAGAAGAGACATCAGCGCGCACATCAGGAAGATCGCGATGTATTCCCCCGCCATGAACAGCAAGAACGGCGTTGCAGAATATTCAACCTGGTAACCGGCAACCAGTTCGGATTCCGCTTCAGGAAGGTCGAACGGCGGGCGGTTGGTCTCGGCCAGTGCCGAGATGAAGAACAGGAACACCATCGGGAAGTGCGGCAGCCAGTACCAGTTCAGCAGACCAAAGTCGCCGTCCTGGGCGCGCACGATGTCGCCAAAGTTCATCGAACCTGTCGACAGGATCACACCGATGATGATCAGACCGATGGAGACCTCGTAGGAAATCATCTGCGCCGCAGAGCGCAGGCTTCCGAGGAACGGGTATTTCGAGTTGGACGCCCAGCCCCCCATGATGACGCCGTAAACCTCAAGCGAGGAGACCCCGAAAACATAGAGAATTGCGACGTTGATGTCCGACAGAACCCAACCATCGTTGAAAGGGATAACTGCCCAGGCGATCATCGCCAGGACAAAGCTGGTCAGAGGCGCCAGAATGAACACCGCCCGGTCTGCACCGGCGGGGATCACCACCTCTTTCACAACATATTTGAGAGCGTCCGCCACCGACTGCAGCAGGCCGTAAACGCCCACGACGTTGGGGCCCCGACGCATCTGGACAGCGGCCCAGATTTTGCGGTCCCCGTAGACGAGGAACAGGAGCGAAATCATGACAAAGGCAACAACTGCAAGCACTTGCGCCAAAATCAGAACAGCGATGCCGCCTGGGGTGTTAAAGAATTCAGCCATAGGTCCTCACACCGTGGGTATTCCGTTAGCCTCGCAATCCGCGACCACGACTTCGGCGTCGATGGTGCGCAGTCCGCGCGGGAGGGAAGGCGAGATGGTGTAGACAGCATCTGCGGTCTGAACGCCACCCTCTTGTTTCATTTTTGTGCGCACATGACGTGCAAATCCGTATCCGCGGATCAGCGCATATTGCGCTGCTGCGCATTCAGCGTAGTTGTCCAGATCGGCACTGTTTCGTGCGCCGGTCATGGAAACGTGGAACTGCACCAGATCCCCCTCGAGAAGCCGCGTCGACACCCCCTGATAATCAGGGGAAAACGCCGCATCCGCGCTCTGTGGGGCCTGCACGCAGGCCACCAGCAGAAGGGGGGATATGATGGCTGTCCGGATCACTCCGCCGCGATCTTCTCGGCGCTGCGCGCCTTGGCGTTCGCGGACAGTTCGGCCATCAGCTGCGAGGACCGCGCAATCGGGTTGGTCAGATAGAAATCCTTCACTGCCGTGAGGAAGTCCGCCTTACCCATTGCATCCTGCGCAAGCGCTTCGCCGTCGTTTTCGATCACCTCGTCGATGCGCGCCAGATGCGGCACCTCGGCAATCAGGGCGCTGCGCAGCTGTGCCAGCGAGTCATAGCCAAGCTTTGCATCCAGCTCTGCAGACAGTGCCCGCAGGATCGCCCAGTTCTCTTTCGCTTCACCGGGGGCAAAGCTGGCACGCATGGCCAGCTGCGGACGACCTTCGGTATTCACGAAGAGACCGTTTTCCTCGGTGTAGGCCGCACCCGGTAGGATCACATCAGCACGATGTGCGCCGCGATCACCGTGGCTGCCTTGGTAAACCACAAAGGCACCTGCATCGATTTCGACCTCATCAGCACCGAGGTTGTAGATCACCTCAGCACCGTCAATCGCCGCCGCAAGGCCACCTTCGGTGACGGCATTGATGTCCATTGCGCCCACGCGGGATGCCGCAGTGTGCAGGACCAGCATCTTGCCCAGCGATTGCGCCTTGGCGAGAACCGCAAGACCGTCAGCCTCGCGCAGGGCGCCCTGCCCCACGATCACCAACGCACCTTCCGAAGCCGAAAGACCATCAAGCGCAGCGCGATCGGTTCCGACGTGATCATAGTCGTAGGTCAGATCAACAGCCTTACCGACCAGCTTGACGTTTGCGCCCTTCAGCCATGCCTTGCGAATGCGGGCATTCAGAACCGGTGCTTCGTCACGGGGGTTGGTGCCGATCAGGATGATCTCTTGCGCGGTGTCGATATCTTCGATCGCTGCGGACCCGACATAGCCTGCACGGTTGCCGATGGGCAGGCGTGCATTGTCGGTGCGGGCCTCAACCTTGCCACCCAGGCTTTCGATCAGCTGTTTCAGCGCAAATGCAGCCTCGACAGAAACAAGATCACCGATCAGACCAGCAACCTTCTTGCCCTTCATTGCCGAGGCAACAGCCTCAAGCGCTTCGGGCCATGTTGCGGGCTTCAGTTTGCCATCGACACGCACGTAAGGACGATCCAGGCGCTGGCGGCGCAGGCCGTCCCAGACAAAGCGGGTCTTGTCGCTGATCCATTCCTCGTTCACGCCGTCATGGTTGCGCGGCAGGATCCGCATAACTTCGCGGCCCTTGGTGTCAACGCGGATGTTGGAGCCAAGCGCGTCCATCACGTCGATGGTTTCGGTCTTGGTCAGCTCCCACGGACGGGCGGTAAACGCATAAGGTTTGGAGGTCAGCGCGCCAACCGGGCAGAGGTCGATAATGTTGCCCTGAAGGTTGCTGTCCAGGGTTTCATTCAGATAGCTGGTGATCTCTGAATCTTCACCACGCCCGGTCTGGCCCATCTGAGTGATGCCCGCGACTTCGGTGGTGAAACGAACGCAGCGCGTGCAGGAAATGCAACGGGTCATTGCAGTGCCGACGAGCGGACCGAGATCGAGATCGTCAACCGCACGCTTTGCTTCGCGGAAGCGCGAGAAATCGACGCCATAGGCCATCGCCTGATCCTGCAGGTCGCATTCGCCACCCTGGTCACAAATCGGGCAGTCAAGCGGGTGGTTGATGAGCAGGAACTCCATCACCCCTTCGCGCGCCTTTTTGACCATCGGAGAGTTGGTCTTGACCTGCGGGGCCTGACCTTCTGGTCCGGGGCGAAGATCGCGCACCTGCATCGCGCAGGAGGCCGCAGGTTTCGGCGGACCGCCAACAACCTCAACCAGGCACATACGGCAGTTGCCCGCAATGGACAGGCGCTCGTGATAGCAGAAACGCGGGATTTCAACCCCTGCCTCTTCACACGCCTGGATCAGGGTCATCGCCCCATCCACCTCAATCTCGGTTCCGTCAATGTTGATCTTGCGGAGGTCAGACATGGTCTATTTCGCCCTCAGTAACACGCCGATCGCGCTGTTTTTCTTGATTTCCGCACGACCAAACGTACAGAATGTTTCCGTTTTCTCGTATGAGACCCCGTTTTGCGCCAGGAAGCGTTCTCCCTTGGCCCGCATCCGGGACTTTTCGGCGTCCGAGCTGATGTAGGCCCGGATTTCCGTATCGGTGTAGCCCAGCTCGTTGGCGCGCGCACGAAGGCGGCGCAATTCACCGAGGCCTTTGAAGAACCGCGCAGACAGAGAGTCGCAGTGATCCGCAACTTCCTTTGCCAGGGCGACCGCGAACAGCGGATCTTCGATTTCGGGCACGTCCCGCAGGGACGGCTTGGCAGTGGCAAGACCTGGCACCAGCACGAGGCTGGCAGCAATAGCGGCAATCAGTGTGTGCTTCATGGAACGCTCCTTGGAATTGGAGTGCCCACAACGACGCGACAGACCGGCGTTATGCAATAACACCGGTGCCAGCGCGCGGTTCGCTGCCACAGGATATGCCGCAGCCCCGATCACGGGGTGCAGGTTCCGCCATAGACGGCATCCCCGCCAGCCAGCGGCACGGCATCATCCGCATTCAGCGGATCCGCCTGCCAGGCAATCTTGGAGGTGCCATAGTTTTCAATGCAGTAGCGGACGCCCTCGTGATGGGCGGCAAGCCGGGCGCCTTCCAGCGAGCGGGTCGCATCGGACACCGCAACGGTGAACACCGCACGATCCGCTTTCTTGTCGACCGCTTTGGCCTTTGCCTTGAACGGCACGCCGCCATAAAGCGGGCGATTGTTCACCAGATCGGCACAGCCCGCCAGAGCCCCGGCACAAAGGCCGATCAAGGCAAAGGTTTTTGTCACGCCCAGCATCCTCAGCACCCCCGGCCTTATTCCGCCGCCATGGCGCCCATGCGCCCGGACTTCTGTGCTTTGATGCGGTCCTCGATTTCCTCGCGGAAGTTGCGGATCAGGCCCTGGATCGGCCATGCAGCCGCATCGCCAAGCGCGCAGATGGTGTGGCCTTCGACCTGTTTGGTCACATCCCAAAGCATGTCGATCTCTTCCAGCTCTGCCTCGCCCTTCACCAGACGGTCCATCACGCGCATCATCCAGCCGGTGCCTTCGCGACACGGCGTGCACTGGCCGCAGCTTTCGTGTTTGTAGAACTTGGACAGACGCCAGATCGCCTTGATGATATCGGTCTGCTTGTCCATCACGATAACCGCCGCGGTGCCAAGGCCGGACCCCAGTTCGCCGCGCAGGTAGTCGAAGTCCATGATCGCATCGCGCATGTTCTCACCGCGCACACAGGGCACGGAAGACCCACCGGGGATCACGGCCAGCAGGTTGTCCCAACCGCCACGGATGCCGCCGCAGTGTTTTTCGATCAGCTCTTCAAACGAGATGCTCATCGCCTCTTCGACAACACAGGGGTTGTTGACGTGGCCAGAGATCGCAAACAGCTTGGTGCCTGCGTTGTTCGGGCGGCCAAAGCCAGCAAACCAATCCGCACCTCGGCGCAGAATGGTCGGAACGACCGCGATCGATTCCACGTTGTTGACTGTGGTCGGGCAGCCATAAAGACCCGCACCCGCCGGGAACGGCGGCTTCATGCGGGGCATGCCCTTTTTGCCTTCCAGGCTTTCGATCAGCGCGGTTTCTTCACCACAGATATACGCGCCTGCACCGTGATGCAGGAAAACGTCGAAATCCCAACCGGACCCCGCTGCGTTGCGACCCAGAAGACCGTTGTCATAGGCTTCATCAATCGCGGCCTGCAGGGCTTCACGCTCGCGGATGTATTCGCCGCGCAGATAGATGTAGCAGGTGTGCGCATTCATCGCGAAAGAGGCGATCAGCGCGCCCTCGATCAGCGTATGCGGATCGTGACGCATGATTTCGCGGTCTTTACAGGTGCCCGGCTCGGATTCGTCAGCGTTGATGACGAGATAAGAGGGACGACCGTCGCTCTCCTTGGGCATGAAGGACCACTTCAGACCCGTAGGGAAGCCCGCGCCGCCGCGGCCGCGCAGACCAGAGTCTTTCATGGTCTGGATGATCCAGTCCCGCCCTTTTTCGATGAGGCCTGCGGTGCCATCCCAATGGCCGCGCTGTTTGGCGCCTGCCAGCGTGCGCTCATGCATCCCATAAAGGTTGGTAAAGATCCGGTCCTGGTCCTTCAGCATGTCTGCCTACCTTTGGCTGTCCTGGCGCATCCGCCAGAGTTGAAAAATGTTGACCCCTGCATAGATAAAGCCAGCAAGCGCGGCAAAATCGAACAGCAGAGCGTAGCGTCCGGCGAGCCCCAGAGCGGGGCCGATGAACAGCGTCACGGCAAGCCAGCCAAGCATTGTTGCAGCAATCACCAATGCGATGTGCCGTCCTTTTGCTGCCAGTGCCTTTTCGCGTTCTGCGCTCATTTGGTCCTGATGTCTGGCCCCTGCCCGCAAGCAGGCAGAGGCGCTGTTGTTTCTTTAGTCGTCGTCGCCGTAGCGATCGTCTGCTTTTGCCTTCTTGGCGAATTCGGTCTCTTCACCGGAAGCGAGCTGTTTTGCCTGCTCGATCCAACCGTCACGCTCAATGCGGCCCTTGAACTTCAAACGGCTGTCGACCCAGGCGATCTCCGCCTCGCTCCACGCAGCAATCTGATCAAAGTGGAAAAAGCCCAGTTCGTTCAGCGTCTCTTCCAGCTTCGGGCCAACGCCCTTCAGCATCTTGAGATCATCTGCCTGACCGCCACGCGCCGCGGAAAGGGTCTCTGGCTCTTTCTCGGCAACAGCAGCTGCACCACCCTCGGGGGATGCCGGCTCTTGAACAGCGGATTTCTTGGGCTTTTCAGCGGCGGCCTTCTTGGCAGCAGCTGCCTGCTTGGCAGCCGGGACAGCCTGTTTCGGGGCTGGCGGCGGAGTGTCAGCGGTGTCGCGACCGGCAACCTTGCCATCCTTGCCAATCCACGGCGTCAGGATCGGAACCTCGGTCCCGTCGATCCGCTTGACGGTATCACCAATGTCCGCAGCCAGCTGGACCGAAGCGTTGTACTGGGTCTTGCAGCTCTCGTATTCGGTGAGCGAGGTCAGACCGGACTTCGGCTCTGCCGCATAACGACCATTTTGCGGGCCGGGCAGCGGAACCTGGCCAGCCGCCAGATCGTCAAGCAGCTTGGCAAAGCCCTCAGCTGTCAGGTCTTCGTAGTAGTCCTTGCCGATCTGAGCCATCGGAGCGTTGGTGCAGGCACCAAGGCATTCGACCTCTTCCCAGGTGAACTTGCCGTCAGCCGACAGGGTGAACGGCTTGTTCGCGATCTTTTCCTTGCAGACAGCGATCAGGTCCTCGGCACCGCAGATCATGCAGGACGTGGTGCCGCAGATCTGAACATGTGCAACAGAGCCAGTCGGTTGCAGCTGGAACATGAAGTAGAAGGACGCAACCTCAAGCGCACGAATATAGGCCATGCCCAGCATGTCCGCGACATATTCGATTGCGGGCTTGGTCAGCCAGCCTTCCTGCTCCTGTGCGCGCCACAGCAGCGGAATGATCGCGCTGGCCTGGCGGCCCTCTGGGAACTTGGTGATCTGCGCTTCAGCCCAGGTCTGGTTCTCAGGCGTGAAGGCAAAGCTTTCGGGTTGTTCGGAATGCAGACGACGGAGCATTAGCGGTCAATCTCTCCAAATACGACGTCCATGGTGCCGATAATGGCAGCCACGTCGGCCAGTTGGTGTCCTTTGGCCACGTAGTCCATGGCTTGAAGGTGCAGGTAGCCCGGCGCGCGCAGCTTGGCGCGGTAGGGTTTGTTGGTGCCGTCGGCCACAAGATAGACGCCGAATTCGCCCTTGGGCGCTTCAACGGCGGCGTAAACTTCGCCAGCAGGCACGTGGAACCCTTCGGTGTAGAGCTTGAAGTGGTGGATCAGGCTCTCCATCGAGGTTTTCATGTCGCCGCGCTTCGGCGGGGTCAGCTTGCCACGGGCCAGAACATCGCCGGGTGTTTCGCGCAACTTGCCGATACACTGACGGATGATCGACAGCGACTGGCGCATCTCTTCCATGCGGACAAGATAGCGGTCGTAGCAGTCGCCGTTCTTACCAACGGGGATCTGGAAATCAAATTCGTCATAGCACTCGTAAGGCTGCGAGCGACGCAAGTCCCATGCAAGGCCAGAGCCACGAACCATCACACCAGAGAAGCCGTAGTTCAGGATGTCCTCTTCAGTCACAACACCAATATCGGCGTTACGCTGTTTGAAAATCCTGTTTTCGGTCAGCAGGCCATCGATGTCATCCATCACAGCCGGGAATGTATAGGTCCAGGCTTCGATGTCGTCGATCAGCGCGTCGGGCAGATCCTGGTGAACACCGCCGGGGCGGAAATAGGCCGCGTGCAGACGGGCACCGCAGGCGCGTTCGTAGAAGATCATCAGCTTCTCGCGCTCTTCAAAGCCCCACAGCGGCGGGGTCAGCGCGCCAACGTCCATCGCCTGCGTCGTCACGTTAAGCAGGTGATTGAGGATGCGGCCGATCTCCGAATAGAGAACGCGGATCAGCGACGCGCGACGCGGAACTTCCACGCCGGTCAGCTTTTCGATCGCCAGACACCAGGCATGTTCCTGGTTCATCGGCGCCACGTAATCGAGGCGGTCGAAATACGGCAGG
>Ga0160419_100735_pt1 | contig 18055 bp, 29 predicted proteins | sample CelAP2metagpilot_2_FD_108196 | JGI IMG/M metagenome (GOLD analysis project Ga0160419, IMG submission 108196) | Phycosphere-associated microbial communities from Cellana algal ponds in Kailua-Kona, Hawaii, USA - Cellana AP2-4-25 metagenome pilot ... | reverse complement strand
GGGAGGGAGGGAAAGGCACCCACCTGAGGGTCAAGGCCAGAGTGCGATGAAATCGATCCACCGGGGACGTCCAGTAAGAGAAGAAATCATCCACTGACATGGTCGATTCCTGCTGTGTAGCTCCCTCCATCACCAGCACCCTCCCTCCCTCCCTCCTTCCCTGCCTCCCTCCCTCCCTCCTTCCCTGCCTGCCCTTGGTGTCGGTGCGCGGGAGGGACGAAAGGAGGGCTTGGAGGGTGGAGAGGGCGAATGGGAGGAGGCGAGGGAGGGCGGGAGGAAGGAAGGCATGCAGGTCCGTGGGAGTGGTCAGAAGATGGGGGTCGAGGAGGGAGGGAAGGAGGGAGGGAGGGAGGGAGGGGACACGGGCGCTGCAGTCGGGGTGGAAGGGAAATAGTTGCAGAAGGGAGCGGAAGAGGTGGCCCGCCTTGTTCCTGACCTGTCAGGAGGGAGGGAGGGAGGGAGGGAGGGAGGGAGAGACGTACCATCTGCCGTAATAAATTGCTGGGCGGACACAGGGCAAAGACGTGGGTGCCAGAGACCGAGGCCACGATGGGGGCAAAGACCGAGGGAGGAGGCACGACCCGCTTCCTCCCTCGCTTGCTGGTGCTCGCAAAGAACGCAGAGCCCTCTTCCTTCCCTCCCTCTTTCTCCCCTTCCTCCTCCTCCACCTCCTCCACATCTAGTTGCCCTCTTCTCTTTAGCATGCTCCTCCGCTTCTTCCTCTTTTCCTCCGCTTCCCCTTCTGCCTCCTCCTCCCCCTCCTTCCTCCTTTCGGGCCCCAGCATGCCCTCTGTCATCCCTCTTTTTCTCCTCTCTCTCTTCCCCCGCTCCTCCTCCTCCTCCTCCTCCTCCTCCACCTCCACCACCTCCACAGCGGCCGCCTTCTCTTTCTTCCGGTTCTTCTTCGCTATCGCCTCTGCTCCTAGTCCACTTCCTTCTCCTCTCCCCTCACGTCCTTCCTCCCCCTGCTGCTGCTTCTGCTTCTGTTGCTGCTTCTGCTGCTGCCTCTGCTGCTGCCTCTGCCATTTCCCACTCCCCGGTGGCCGGCCCCGCCTCTTCTTCATAAGGAGAATCTCAACCTCCCTAGGAACGGGAATATTACTTCCGTAATCTTCCATATCTGCCCCGCCCACACCCTGCTGGTCATGCTGTCGTCTCTTCGTCTCCCTCTCATCCCCCCTCTCCTCCTTCTCTTCACCTCCGTTTTGTCCTCCAACCTCTGCGGCGGCCGTCAAAGCTGCTAGGGGGGAAATAGTGGAGTGAATGGCTCTGTCGTCCTCGTCCTCGTCCTCGTCCTCATCCTCGTCCTCGTCCTCATCCTCGTCAGCGACAGCAATCGCTTCGTTCCCTCCCCTCTGTGTCGCTTTCCCTTCTCCTCTTTCTGCTGTGGCTCCACTCTGTTCTTGATGCTGTTGCTGCTTTTGCTGCTGCTGCTGTACATACTCTTCCTCCATCCGCTCCAAGTCTTCGATTGACTGTGAGGAGGTTATCAGGGTGGGGAGGGAAGGAGGGAGGGAGGGAAGGAAGAAGGTTGGGGAGGTAAGCTGCTGCCCGGCTTTTTTCTCTTGTCGCATTTCCAATCACTCAAGGGCGCAGGCCCTCCCTAAGTACAGGTAATATGAAGGAATAGAGAGAGAGGGGCACCAAGTAGGTAGGGAAAGACATAGGTACAGAATGCCTTGCTCAGCTCCGTGCCTGGTTCGAAGATGATGGTTAGAGAAACACCTGGTGGCGTTCATTTCCACCATCATTAAATGGACACCCACGTACCAACTCCACCATCGCAGGGGTATCCAACTGCGCTTCTTATTCTTGCTGTCAATATGTGGGAGAGCGTTCAGGGTCAGTGTGTGTGGATGGTGTGCCCAAGTGTATCCATCTTTCTCATCCCAGCCGTTTGCGTGCCCAGTTGGAGCAGCGGCCTTTTGTGCCCCTCATGTCTTTGGTTTTTAATGTTTTGTAGAGCTTTCAACGCACCATCGCCACACTTGAAATATCTCGATGAGGAATACGGAGGCTATGCATGAGCCCAAAGGGTTTTGGATTTTGAAAAGGCGGCCTTGTCACCGCCGGAATTAGCTATGTCCTTCGCATGGCGTAGCTCCAGCCCTTACGGCTTATGGCGCTGCCGCCTGTGAGGAAACGACAAAATCACCAGACAAACATCATATTCCATTTATCCTAAGGATTTAAAGCGCTAAAGGTTGAGTGAATACCGCAAGACATCTTTCGGATGGTGTTGGGCATGCTACCAAAGCCTCGCGTTGCCGCAGGAGGTAGGAAATAATGGGGGATAGAAGGGATTCTCCTGTATAAGAGAAGGTGTGTATACGAGTCGATGCGAACAAGAGCAAGAGGTAGAATACGCTTTTAAGGAGGACATAGGATCACGAAAGGAGAATATTCTGTAAAAGCACGCTTCTTGACGTTCCTTCCAACCTTTCCCTGTACAGACATTCCTTTTGACAATGCATTTTAGCAGCCTTCTTCTCTCCATTCTTTCCTCCTTCCCAGGCTTGCTCAAAAATTTCGCACCTCCGCAATGCGATCCAAGCGGTGGAAGATCAACGGGAAGGTCTGCGACACCAAAGCCGGGGTCTCCGCGAAGCTCACGTAAGCCGCATTAACCGTGGCGAGCAGGGGTTCCAAGGCCGTCATTACCAAGATGTACGCCAGGGCACCGGGCAAGACCACGGCAACTCCCACCCCCGCACCAGCACCAAAGAGGAGGAGGGACATTAGTGCGGTCAAGCACCCGGCTGTGGTGCCCAGTGCGTGGAGGGTGTGTGACAAAGCATCGGTACGGAGGATCGAGTCGAGGCCGGCAGCGACGAGGAGGGTCCACACGTCGCGGGCGGCGGTGGAAAAAGATTTCTTGTAGGCTGCCACGTGGACGAGGGCGAGAGGGTGGTGCGTGCGGATGAAGGAGGAGGGGCAAGAGGAGGGGGAGGACGAGGGGGAGGACGAGGGGAGCTTCCCGCCTGCAGTTCTTCCTCCCCCTCCCCCACGCTGTCTCGAGGCCGCGTGGGAGGGCAAGGTCGAGGCCAAAGAAGCAGACGGCACGAAAGAATGCGAGGTCGGGCGGTGGCTGACCGCCGTGGGCATGGTGTGCATGTCCGAGTCTTGGTGGGAAACCGTGTAGCCTTGCCAAGCCCAGAGCGCGTGGGCCAGGGGGCAACAAAAAGCGGCCTGGCACAGACTGCCCAAGGACACGCTGAGGGCACAGGCCAGGTGATGCAGGAGGACTTCCCCCGACAAGTTGGAGGAGGAGAAGGGCGGGGGGGAGGGAGGGCTGTCGCTGCTGTCCTCGTCAGGCCCGTCGTCCCCGTAAATGTCAACCGTCATCCCTGTGGGGCTACCACGTCGCTGCCTGATTTTCCTTCCTTGCTGAACCTCCTGCTGCTGCTGCTGCTCCGACAGCATGAAGCCCTTATGCAACTCACCTTCTACGTCATTCTCTCCCTGCTCCTCCTCCTCCTCATGATCATCATCATCATCATCATAAAACGGGTTCTTGGTCCGGTCATATTCAAATCCTCCCGCTTCTTCGGTGATGCTACTTCTCGTCCTCCTTCGGTCCCTCCCTCCCTCCCTCTCTTCTTCCCCCCCTCCCTCGAGCGCACTGTAGAACCAACGGGTCACCGAGCCCGAGAGGAGGACGTGGAGTGTCTTGCGGAGCAGGTGGGAGGTCCAATAAAGGTTAAGGAGGAGGAGGACGAAGGGGAGGAAGGCCGGGGTGCCTCTGCTCCTGGTGGCGGCAGCAGCAGCAGCAGTAACAGGAATAGCAGCAGTGGTAGAAGAGGGATCTGTGACGGAGGTGCAGAAGGCCGAGGCAAAGACCATGGCCCATAGTATGAGGAAGGAGGTTTGGAGGAAGAGAATCCCCCGGCTAGCATAACAGAGGGGGAGGGAGGGAGCGAGGATGTCACTGGTCATTTCCCCCAGGACAACCACGAACTCTCCTTGTTCTTGTACACGTCGACGCCAATAGCGTTGCTCGTGCCAAAGGCTGATGGAGAGAGGGAAGAGAAGGAGAAGGAGGAAGGGTAGGGGAAAGGGATTGGAGTAGAGGAGGACGAAGAGGAGGACGGTTTGAGAGGCGAGGGAGAAGTGGGAGGCATGGAGGAGCAGTCGCCGGCGGGAGATAATACCACCGATACTTTTATTGTAAAAAACTGCACGGAGAATGAAAAAATAGGCCAGAGCAGCTCCTGCGAGGATGGAGAGGAGGAGACGGGCGGCCGTGTGGTAGAAGTGATACGTTGGTGGTTGCTCGCCTTGTGTTTGTGGTGATGGGGAAAAAGAGGAAGACGGAGGAGACAATTCTTTGTCGGTGGACAGGACGAGGAACAAAGTGAGGACGTGCAAGGCAAAGACGGCGGTGAAACCTCGGTCCTTATACGCGAGGGGTCGACGGAGGCTCATAATGCCCACACCGGGGACGAAGGAGGAGGGGGAAGAGGAGGGGGAAGAGGAGGAGGAGGCGGCAGGGGAAGAGTTTGAACACGAGTTGGGAGTATTTGCATGTTGGGAGTTCGAACAATATGGAGAGAGAGTCTCGGTGATGGTTTCCTCATCGCCGTCGTGGGAGAAGGGCAGTTCCTTGTGGTGGCCCGAGGGAGAGGGAGGAGGGAGAGGGAGAGGGGCATAGTCGTCGTGGTGATGGCCCGCGCCCGAAGGCGGAGGAGGCACCGCGGAGGACGATAGCCACATGCTAGTGTGTGTGTATCTGTGTGTGTCGGATGGAAGGGACAGCGAGTGGATAGGCTTCAATGGGGCTTGGGTGGTGATTTTGTGAAACCGTCTGTCTAGTGGCGTCACCAAACGGCAGGGCCATGTTCGAACTAGGCCTTGCCTTTACCAGCACGAGCAGGCACGGGAACAAGGAGGTGAAGCGAAACACAAGCAGGACAACATGCGCCCAACAAAAGATGTGATAGGCTGTCTGCTTCTTGAGACTTTAAAGAGTCGCGCTCGGGCGAAGTAAATGCAGCCAGGGCTCCCTCTGTTTGTTTTGGAACGAAGAGGGAGGAGGTGTTGATGCTGTAGGACGATCAAAGATCTTTGTGTGCCCAGGGCCATAGCAAGCCTTCCACACATCACAACGCAACATAAAAGCAGGCTACGTCCTTACTTACGAGTCTCGACTCTTCCGCTTCGTTTGCAGTATTTCTTTCATGATTTCAGTTTCGACGCGCTGCGTTCCTCCTTTTCAATTTATCCCTGTCTCCATCTTTTTTTATGTTAAAATGAAAGTTTTTCGTGTGCATGCGTGTATCTCACTCGCTACATGCACACTCCAACTTCATTCCTTGCACTCTGCTTTATTTTATCTGGTAAAAAAAAAAGAAACTTCAAGTCTCTCCCTCCTCCCTCTATCTAACCACTTCTCTCGCACCCTATCTCAAGCCACCGCTTTCTTCTCTCATGCTCATCGTCTTTTTCCGTCCCTCGGACCTTCCTCCACCCTTTAATTCCAGGGGGAGCGATCTAATCAAAACTCTGTTGTGTTTTTTTAATAATAAATTTTGAAAGTATATAGATTTAAAATCAATATCAAAATTAGACATTCTCCTTCCTCTCTCCATTCCTATAGTTGCTTTTTCACCACTCGGCCTTTGGCGTCGCTACGGACGTCCCAGAAAATCCCAAGCTTCTCGCCTGGAGGAGGGAGGGAGGGAAGGAAGAAAGGAAGAAGGGATAGAGGGAGGGAGATAATGACAGGTGAGTGGGTGACTTAGCGGCACTGGAGACGAATGAGAAAGGAAAAGGAGAAACGAAGCAAAATGGGGGGAGGTTTCAAGGTTGTCGGGAAGGCAGGAGGACAACAGCTAAAAATCCTCCCTCCCTTCATCCCTCGATCGCCACAATCAATCATCTAACCTGGCCATAGAAAGGTCCAGTAGAACACGTCGATGCCCATGTAACTGTCGCGTTTTGCTTTTCTGTGGTGGAGGGGAGCATCAGAAAGAGGGAAAGGGGAGGAGAGGGACGTCAGGAGTGCGGAAGGAAGAGGAGAGGAGGAATGGACAGAGAAGAAGGAAAGGGACATGAAGAAGGGGAGGGAGGGAGACGAGCGGGAAGGTGGGATAAGAGGTAGGAAGAAGGAAGTAGGGGGAACAAACAATACGACGCCGAAGAAGGGACGGTGTGTCAAGACGTGGAAGGATATGAAAAGCAAAGAGGAGAAGACAGGAAAAGAGAAGAAGCAAACAAGTGCGTAAGAGAGAGAGGGGGGGGGACAAGAGAGAGAGAAGCAGTATACGGATGTCTGTGACTAGCCCATGCATCTACATGCACATACACATATACTCATATACACCTGTACTCATGCACACACGCACGTACCGAGGGTAAAGGTGGTGATCCACGTGATCCAGCTCGGCCAGGAGGTCGATGGTGCGCGCCAGGTACCAGACGTCGATAGGAACGGCATTGCACTGAGGGAAGGAGGGAGGGACGGAGGGAGGGACGGAGGGAGGGACGGAGGGAGGGACGGAGGAGGGACGGAGGGAATGAGTTATGGTTACTAAGAATATGATGCGATGCCCCCAACATTCAATTCTCTCCGCTTCTCTACACCTCCCTCCCTCCCTCCCTCCCTCCCTCCCTCCCTTCCCACCTTGTAGCGACCGTTGGCAGCAGGCGGCTCGGAAGGCTTGCCATCGTCGTGGCCCTTGAAATTAAGCATGAGGGTAATCAAAACCCACATCCCCTATACGTAGGACGCAGTGTGAGACACGGACGTCAAACGAGCGATATTAAAGTGAGGTTGAAACGAGTCAACAAGATACTTTTTCATTCAATCAACGAGACTGGTTTGCGTGCAGGGGGCCATAACGCCTCCCTCCCTCCCTCCCTCCCTCCCTCCCTCGACGTACCGTGAAGTTGATGTGCAGTAGGACTACAGGAAAGAGGGGAAGGAGGGTAGAGGGATAGAGGGAAGGAGAGGAAGGAGGGCGGGGGAGGGCCATTGTGAGGACGAACAGTCTGCAAGCCATAAAGGAAGGGAGGAAGGAGGGAGGGAAGGAGGGAGGGAGGCATAAAAAACACACCGTTGTTGAGGTCCCAGATGTAGTAACGAATAAGGATCTCAAGGGCGGGCACGAGCCAAGTGCAACTTTCTACAAGCGCCATTTCCCAGGTCTGGAGGCAGGGAGGGGGGGAGGGAGGGAGAGAGAGGGGGAGTGTGATGTGACAATGAGTTGATTGTTGATACCATCTTTCTTTCTGTGTTTTCTTGCTCATCCTCCCCTCCCTCCCTCCCTTGGCCCCTCTCTTGCCTTGTAGTGGGGGTGAACGAACGCCCAATCCACGCGCTTTTCAAAAGGATGGATGGTCCAGCCTGAGGGAGGGAGGGAGGGAGGGAGGGAGGGAGGGAGGGAGGCAGGCAGGGATGGAGGGAGGGAAGAAGAATTTCGTGAGCGAGAAGCACTCAAGATAACGTCAAAAACGATTCAAGAAAGACGAAGGAGAAGAGTCAGGAAGGTGTCGAGGGATGAAGAAAGGAGAGAGGGAGGGTGGGAGGACGTACCTAGGTAGGCATAGAAGAAGTTTTTGATGCGGTGGTAGGAGTGGGGGTCACAGAAGGGATATGGGCCTTCATTCTCACAATACTGGAGGAGAAATGGAGGGAGGGAGAGAGGAAGGGAGGGAGGGAGAGAAGGAGGGAGAGAGGGAGGGCGTTTTTATAGTGGTGACTGCACAAGGGAGGGAGGGAGCGAGGGAGGGAGGGAGGGAGGGAGGGAGGGAGGGGCGTACCTTGTGATGCCTGCAGTGTTTCGAGGACCACCAGAGGGGGCCGCGTTGAGCGGCGGTGCAACTGAACAAGCCGAGGAGAAAGGTGGTGAATCGAGAGCAGGCCCAGGCCTGGAGGAAGGGAGACAGGGAGGGAGGGAAGGAGGGAGGGAGAGGGGGAGGGAGGGAGGGTGGGGGATGGTGAGGGAGGGAGATAAGAAGGGAGGTGGTCATCCCCGCTGTGGCCTTGCCCTGCACGGGGCGAGGATGGGGGGCGATAGGGAGGTTATAAGGGAGGGGGTGAAAGAGGCAGAATACGCAAGGGCAGGCGGAAAAGAAAAGAAGAAGAGCAAGGAGGGAGGGAGGGAGGGAGGGTAGTACCTGATGCGAGAAGAGGCGGTGCAGCAGGCCCCAGCTCATGATTGCTCTCCAGTAGGCGTGACAGAATGCAAACGTTACTTCTTGCCAAGTGAAGGGGTGGCCTTGGACAGCAAGGGTCACAGTGTAGCAGACACCTGGAGGGAGGGAGGGAGGGCGGGGGGGAGGGCAAGGGGGAGGGAGGGAGGGAAGGGCGGGTGAGTACATGAGAGCGACTTACCCTGTTGAACAATCTCTTCATTTCTTTTTCAACTTCCTTCCTCCAATCCTCCCTCCCGCCATCTTTTCCTCCCAGGTAGCGAGGATGCAGGCAATGTGACAGCCGAATCAAGAGGGTAGGGAACGACAGGCAGGTATGAATATGCATCCGACCCCTCCCTCCCTCCTCCCTCCCGCCTTACAGGCCACAAACAGCAAGTACATGGGAAAGTTGATCGCCCAATTAATGGTGTCGACGTAGGGGAAGAGGGTTAGCATGTAGGCGGGCGTGCCAGTGGCTCGGATCTCCTCGTCGAAGGCGTTGGTTTCCTAGGATTCCATAAATTGCGTGAGTAATGGTTAATACGACGTAAACGCTTGAGGGTATGAATGAAGGTATTTGAATGTAGACAAAATCAACTGCTCCCCTTCTTCACATTTGTTTCCCTTCACCCTCCTTAGTTACCTTCTCTTGCGTCATGAATGACACCGTCTTCTCCTCCATCTCCAACTCCCCATCCCATCCTTCTACCCCTCCCACTCCTCCTCCTCCTCTTCCTCGCGGGCTCAAACCCTCCCCCGCGCCTGTTACACGCATCGCTACTCTTTCCCCTTCTCCCTGTCGCCGCTGCTTGTCTTCCCCTGTCGTCGCGGCAGAGCGAGAGCGCAGGACACGGGTGCTGCCGGCCCCTGCTGCTGCTGTCTCGTTCCCCTTTGCTTGCTGGACGTAGCACATGTTTCTGTGGCCTGTGTAGGCGTCCCTCTCCCTTCTCACGTCAACCTAGATGGAGGGTCCGCCGTGCTGGTGTACGCGCTATTGCGTGTGCGTTCTCGTTGTCTGTTGGGTGCAGAGCATTGGTTGGGAGGGGAGGGGGAAATGAGAGAGGATGGAATGATCGGGTTCGGTCAGACATGCATGGGCACTCATACAACAGCCGCTTGCATGCTACTACTTGCTGCTGCTTGCTCTTGCTTGCTTTTGCTCGCCTCGAGCACGACCAAAATTAATATGTGTGGAGATTTCATGTTAAAATTCACAACCCTCACGCACACTTCCACCGGACGCGTCGACATGCGTCGGGGAGAGCGTCGCCTTTTTCCTGCAGATTTTGTTCCTGCTCGCTGTTCGTCGAATCAATGGCCTCGAAGCAACACCCACCGCTAACGGCCTCATACAAAAGTGCAGACACGTTAAGCCTGTCAGAATATCGGTTCTACAGGATTGGATACTACAGAGGTTTTTGTCCCTCGTACAGCGGCTGGGACCGACTCTCGGAATTAAGTCTCGCCGACGGTTCTTGCGGGGGAGACCTCTGTGGTCGTCATTCGGTCAGAGAGCACTGCCTTCCAGCGCGAGGGTGCAGATCAAAATCACAGTCACGTCTTCAGGCTTGGCATCACTACTTGTTTTACCCTTTGTCCGGCTTCTTAGAGAAGAGGTGTGGACAACGGCAGTCTGCAGGCAGCATGTCAGGCCGGAGGATTCTCAACCAAGAATGTTTGCGCGAAGCCGGCAAGATCTGTTTTCTCTACATTCACGTATATCCCCGGGAATTAACGTGGGACTTAAATTTTCGGGGATTTGGTTGGTGTGCTGTATGTGATGCTCTTAATTATGGTGCTTTGCCTTTATTTTGCGAGGGTGGGTGGGGGTAAAGTTTTTACGACTTGGGAGTGGAATCGGCGTGTAGATTCTGTTGGCCATATCACTACCCTCAAGCCTGCTGAAAGGATTCATATGGGGTCTATGTGGGTTCTTTCTTGTCGTCTTTGTTTTTTTCGCTATGTTTCACAGTCGACGGAGATGGAGTTAAGGTAGCAATAACGCGCGAAGCTTGTAAAGCCCCATGAACAAAGAAATAGAGTCTTTTTTTTCTAACCCCCCTTTTTCATTCTTTCTTCTTTCATCTATATATTTTGTATGTAATAAATAATAAATATTTTTCGGTAAATATCTGCCATAATCGTCCCCCACCTCCTTCTTGCTTCAATTCAGTCATTTCTCTCCTTCCCGCCATCCACAACCCCACTTTTCACTTTCGCAGCTAATCGATAGTCGCTACTTATCTACATATGCAAGTGAAGTTCTTCTTCTTCTTCGTCGTCGTCGTCGTCCTCCCTTCATCCCCCTTTCTCTCTTTCATTTCCTCTACACATGGTTGGCAATTAATTCAGTGATTACATCCGGGTCGGCCAGCGTGCTCATATCGCCCAGTTCCTGCACAAGTGAGGGAGGAGAGAGGGACTGAGGGTGAGTCAAAGGCTTTTTTAAGGATTCTTCTTTTTCTTCAAGGACTCCGCACGAAAGTGGTGTTTATGTTTTCCATTTTTTCAATCTCAATCATGTGCGTTGTTACCAGCATGGTGTCTTCCCTTCCTCTACCCTCCACCTTTCTCCCCTCTCCCTTACCTCCACGGTGACGGCCTTACCGCCGGCTGCCACCTTTCGGAGAATGCGCCGCATGACCTAGGGAATATAGGCGGAAGGAGAAAGAGGAAAAGGGTTGGATGGACGCGCATCAATGCCTCGTTTTTTAATGTCAGAGTCACTATTCCTCCCTCCGGCCACTCTTACCTTCCCAGAGCGCGTCTTGGGCAGAGTGGGAGCCCACTGGATAAAGTCAGGGGCTGCGAAGGCACCAAGGTTGTTGCGGACCTGAGGAGTAGGGGAAATGGAAAAGGGAGAGGGGAGAAGCAATATCTCACTCAGTTCGCGCGACAAGGAGTATGACTGAAGAGGAAAGCGGAGAAAGAAGGAGGGGAAACAGGGGGTGGGAAAGGAAGAAAAGGGCATGTACCAATGTTCTCAGCTGAGTCGCCAACTCTGCACTGGGTTCTTCTCCTGCTTTGAGAGTTACGTAGCAGTAAAGGCAATTGCCCTTGATGTCATGAGGAATCCCGACGACTGCAGCCTCGGCCACACGGGGATGCTGGGCCTAAGGGGTGGAAGGAAGAAGGTAGGGAATAAGAAGAATGGACGGATAGGAAGGAGGGATGGGTGGAAAGAGGGACGTACCAGCGATGACTCGACCTCGGCAGTCCCAAGGTTGTGTCCCGAGACAATGACTACATCGTCAGCGCGGCCAGTGATCCAGTAGTAGCCGTCTGCGTCCCGCCTGAGGGAGAAAGAAATAGATAGTAGCAGGGAGCGTTAGAATAGGCGTCAGTAGGAAGATGTTAACAACCCCGCACACTGTTGATCGCACCCCGTCCTCTGGCATTCCTGCCGTACCGTGCGTTATCTCCAGTCAAGTAGTAGCCATCGAAGGAGAAATATGTTTGCTCCATACGTTCGTGATCGCCATAGATTGAGCGAATTGTGCTTGGCCAAGGAGATTTGATGGCGAGGAGGCCTTCGGTAGCGCCGGTAAGTTCCTAGCGGGAAGGGACGGAATAAGGCAAGAGTAGTCGATGGATGCACACATTCAATGTTCGCCTCTCTTCGCAACTGGACATCGTAACCGCGTATGCTTTTTGCGCACATTAGTTCCCATCCGCATGCATCATATGCGCTCTATGGATCATATGCGTACCTTTCCGTCTTGCGACAAGAGTACCGGCTGGATGCCGAAGAAAGGCAAAGAGGCACTACCTGGCTTCTGACCCCAGCCTTTGATGGGCAAGGGAGCGATAGCGATGGCTCCTGTATTGCAGAATGTGTGTGCATTGATTTTGGACTGTGCATAGTCGGGAATGACTCCCTTGCGCGTATGTATGCGACGAGTAGCAAGGATGAATCTGACACGCCATGTGTGGTAAGAGCGCAATAATCAGATCGATCAACCAAGCACAAGCACGCAAATACATGCAAGAACGCACGCCAATTTCAAATATTACCTGTCTCAGTTTGCCACCATGTGTCCACAATCGGGCACCGACTACCCCCCACAACCTGTAGATAAATGCGGAGAGGATTAAATCAAGTTACTCGCTATGGACTGAACCCTCCCGCCCGTCTGTCCTTCCTTCCTCACTTTCCACCCACCTCGTGGTACCACTTCCAAGCCTCCGGATTGATAGGCTCGCCGACTGACCCCAAAACCTTGAGGCTCGTTCGCGCGTATTTGGTGACGTGATGATCCCCTTCTCGCATGAGAGACCGGATAGCGGTCGGGGCTGTATAGAGGTGAGTGACGCCGTACTTGTCCACGATATTCCATAGGCGTCCGACTGAAATGTAGAGATGGAAGGACGGCAAAAGACAGGAGGCCGCAATGGTTGTTAAAAAATGACAGTGAATTCAACGACACTTTCGGCCGGGAAGAATCTTCCCAACCAACCCTCTTCCTCTGCATCCTCACCGTCAGGGTAGCTTGGCACTCCCTCGAACACAACTTGGGATGCGCCATTGAGCAAGGGGCCATAGGTGACGTAGGAGTGACCCGTGATCCAGCCACCTGCCGAAAGGGAGTGAGGAGGGGTATTAAGTAACCAGCCAATTAGTATTGACCACAACGATTTTGGCCATATGTGGTAATCATGACGTTTCCGATCAAGCGTGCGCACAAATCTCTCCACCCATACTTGCTCGTGTGTGCTATTTTGTATTTCTTCCACTTCCTCCAACCTGTACTCGGTTAGATTAGGTGCAGGCAAGGTCCGTGATATGTGAAAGTACACCGACGCTCTCACACGCTATCCGTACTTACAGTCGGCAGTGCAGAGGAACAAGTCGTTTTTCTCCGGCCGCACGTTGAATACATGCCGGAAAGTGGTCGCGGCTTGAATCATATAGCCACCCGTAGTGTGAAGGACGCCTGGTCGAAGAAGAGGAAAAGAAGGAGGGGGTTTGGATGTAAGTGGGAATGCGTTTCACCAGGTGCATGCATGTTGTGTAGGTGTTGGGCCAAGTCGAAAGGGAAAAGGACGCTTCTCATCCTCCTCTTGCAGTCTACCTTTGGGTTTGCCCGTGGAGCCACTGGTGTAAAGGATGAAGAGGGGGTGCTCAGACGGCACCCACTCTACAGGACAGCTTGCAGGGGCCACGGCCACAGCTTCATGCCACCAGACTTGAGGAGGAACGGGCGGAGGGAGGAATATAGGGAATTCAAAGGGTTCGTATGTAACGATGACAGTAAACGAGAGAGCGAGAGGATGCACATACCGTCGCGGCCCGGCGTAAGCTGTGCGCCAGCGACTTCGCCGCCAAGGCGCTCCAAGACTAAGGAGTGCTCGATGGTGTGGCCCCGCTCCTGTTTGTGCGGGGAAGAGAGAGGACAGGAGTTGAGTGGATGCCTTCGAGTCATATGTCAAAATGATAGACATTTCAAGAGACTTCATTCGCTCTATCTCTCACATCCTTTGGTACCTTGCAGATCTTGATGGCGTCGTCGACCGTTCGAAAGAGAGGGATAAGCTTGGTGCCTCGGAAAACGCCGTCGCAGGCAATGACGACCTGGAGGCAGGGAGGGATAAGTGGAGACAATAAAGGGTGTCTGAGTACTGGTCGAAAAGAGAAGGGGAAGGGGGGCACAGAGGAAAAGGAGGAAGGGAAGGGGGGAAGGAGGGAAGAAGGGCGGGGATGTACCTTGCACTCTGCATCGCAGAGGCGATCAGCGAGGGCCTCTTTGGAGAAGCCTGCGAAAACGACCGTGTGGACCGCACCAATGCTAAGGAGAGAAAGTAGGGGGGGAAGGAAGGAGCGCCGCAAAAGTCAGTAACATGGACGACGCGTCGGAAGGAGGGAGGGAGGGAGGGAAGGACGCACCGGGCACAGGCCAGCATGGCTAGCGGGAGCTCGGCAACCATCGGAATAAAAAGGCCGACTTTGTCCCCTTTCCTTACACCCATTGACTCAAGAGGTAGGGAGGGAGGGAGGGAGGCGAGGAAAGTGAGGCTTGCATGATAGGATGAGGTTACGATGGGGTGAGAAAGAGGAAGAAGCGAAGGAGGTCGAATACCTTCAAGACGTTGGAAATGCGGGAGACCTCTTCAAGTGCCTCTAAATAGGTGTACGTGCTTTTTTGACCGCCCGCCCCTGTCTCCTTGCGGGGTTCGAGGTCGTTTCGCTCCGTGTGAAAAGCCACGCTGGGTGAGGAGGGGAGGAAGGGAGGGAGGGAGTCATGCCACGAAGAAGATGTGAGTGAAGCAGTCTCGCCCTAGGCAGCGTGATCAAGGGCACAAGAGGCTAGAGGAGGTCAGACAGAGCACGCACCGGTCACCGAGGCCTGCAGCCACGTGTCGGTCGAGGGCGTTGTAAGCGATGTTGGTTTCGCCGCCGTGGAAAAAACGGACATGGACAGGACCGGCAGACCTGTTGAAATTGTGCGAGACTGCGGGAAGGATAAGGAGGAGACAACGGACGGAGTAGTTGAGAAAATAGTGGTTTGTAATGGGTAGGCAGGTGTAATGAGACGGGAAAGCAGGTCGGAGGCTGGAAGGTTTAACCCACACGAGACATGTTCAACATTCAACCATCCCTTCCTCTCTCCCTCTCTCCTTACCCGTCTCCTCCCAGGGTTTCTCCCAGTGAAACTCCTGGCCGATATCAGCCCAAAAAGCAGCGGGGTCATCGATAGACTGTGACGAGGGATTTGCGAATAGGAAGAAGAATGATATGAGCGACTTGACATGAACGAAGGAAAAAGGGAATAAGAGAGGAGCATACCTTCTGGTAGTGGACGAGGTAATCTTCCACGTTGTCGTAATGATGCGGCACTGTATGTACCGATTAATATAAGAGGATGTGCGTTAGTGCGTGCCGATGCCTCAGACTCCTCTACTCCCCCTCTCTCCCCCCCCGCCCGCCTGCCCTCTGTCCCTTTCATCCCTCCCTCCCTCACCTTTTTCAAAGTACTCTTCCGAAGGGTGGAAGACCACCTCTTCTACCCCATTTCTATCCAAAGGAAGGCCTGTTTCATCCTTCGTTTCATCTCCTACGACCGCGAAAGAAGGACGGGAGGACGACAGGCGGGGAAAAGAACTAGCTTCTCCTCGCCGGACGGCTGCGCCATGTTGAGGAGATACGAAGGAGGGCGGGAAGGCGGTGGAGGGGCACAGGAATGCCTGAATGGGAGAAATTGGATATGAGTGCGTGTTTTGGAAGGTGGAGATATCCTATGATTGCGTTATATTGGACCGATCTGTCGCCACAGATTCAGACTGAGATTAGAGCTACCTCTTCCGACAGCCAGCTTTCATGCGTCCATGTCACACGAAAAGCAAAATGGCGGCACTGGCATTGCATCTCCTGAAAGTCATGCGGTATCGTGACTTGATTTCACAGACTCAGAACTTTGTAAACATTGTCTTGTTCCTTTTAAGTCAAATACCTCAAGACTCGACGACCTCCCCACCCCCCTCCGTCCTTCCCTCCCTCCCCCTCCCAACCACCCTTCTTGTCGTACCTGCGCCACACCAATGGCCGCCATGTGCAGGACAAGGATGCCATTCATGACATACCACGTTTTACATTGTCGTTTTGTCATTGTGTAAGCTGTCGTTGTTGTTTATAAGGGTGAGGGGAAAAGGAAGAAGTGGCAGAACGGATGCTGATGATTCCCCCTAACGCGGAGCAAGTTCAAGAGGAATGAAGGAGGAGGTCGCAAGGACACAGTGCCCGGGCGGACTTTAAAAAGCTGCCATGCTTCCTGCATGGAATTATGACCTCCATCCTTCACCTAAGAGAATAGGTTCGCCCAGCGCAGAGAGGTTAATTACATAGAGGCGTGGTCCTTGCAACACGGCCACCAGAAAACAGGCATGTCCGAACACCTCATCAGGCCCATTTTTAGGGTATATTTCACGCCTTTCTGTTATGGTTTTCGCACATGGTTTAATACTATACGGTTCCTTCGCTGTGCATAGATAGGTGCATCGTCGGTGTGCGCATTTGTAACGAACAAGAAATGTTGCATGACGAGCAGAGCCGGGGAGTACGTGCTACATACATGGGCACTTTAGCATGGAAAGAGAAAGAGAATGAAGTGTCAGAAGGTACAACAAAAGAAAAGCAAGAAGGTAAATATTCTCCAACAGGCAAATCCGTTCTTTTATCTTTCTTTTCTTCCTTGTCTTTCTTCATTCAATTCGTGTCAGAGGGCCTACTTTGGGGCTGAGGAGGGAAGAAAGAGTATCACACGTCGCCTCCTTCCATTTCTACCCCTCGTACCCTAGTCTCTTTTCCCCTCTCGCATTACACGTGTAGGTGATTGTCTTTTGCGTGGGGTGTAAATCCTCTGTGTGTGTGCGCGCGCGCCCCTGTTCCTCCCTCTCTCCCCTATCGATCTCACTTATTTGTCAAGTGTCGGATTGAAGACACATGTGGGCATACATATACACTTCCTCTTGCTGTCCACAAGCGCACACATTCACGTCTACACACCCTCTTTTCATTTATCCTCCTCTCGTTGTCAGGCAGTTTCCCCTGACTTTTCCCAACCCCTTCAATTTTCTCCCTTTCTTCCGTTCGTCTTATGATTTACCATTAACCTCTGCTGCTGCTGGCCTGCTCAAATTCTACCGCTACTACTACTCCACACATGCTTATCCAACAAAAAGGTCTTTCTTCTCTCCCCTCCTCTCATCTCCCCTCTCCCTCCGTCACCCTCCCTGCTTCTCACTCTTGCAATCTCTACTCTTACACATGATGTTTGTCGTGCTTCCCACTTGTTATTTCCTCCCTTCCTCCTTCCCTCCCTCCTTCCCTCCCTCCCTCCCTCGTTTTACTTCTTTTTTTCTCGATTTTAGGCAAGGAGCTTCCTGAGGAACGCGGCCGCCGCACTGCTGCCGGTTCCTCCTCCCCTTCCTCCCTCCCTCCCTCCCTCCCGCCCACCCTTCTTCAGAGCAAGGCGGAATCGAACCTATATTGACACACACATAAACACACTTCTCTCCCTCCCCCTCCATTCTTCCTTCCATTCCTCTTCTCCTTCCCATTCTTTTCTCCTTCTCTTCCTCCCTCCCTTCCACCCTCCCTTCCTTGCTCGCTTCCTCGTCATAATTATTTCAGTATTATTGCTCGTGCTTCTTCCCAAACACCCTCCCTTCCCTCCCTTCCCTTCCTTCCCTTCCTTCCCTTCCTTCCCTCCTTCCCTCCTTCCCTCCTTCCTTTGCCTCCTCTGGTTCAATCGCCCACGCGAATGTGAAAAGAGGAAGGGAGGGAGGGAGGGAGGAATAGGGGGGGGAGGGAGGGAGGGTGGGTGCGCCTCTTAGTTTAGGGCTTGCAGTTGGGGTTGCTAAAGGCGCCCCAGTCCATGCAAATCTGAGAGGGAGGGAGGCAGGGAGAGAGGGAGGGAGAGAGGGAGGGAGGGAAGGGGGGGGGACGAGGGGGGATGGTTGAATGGCTGAGATCAGGAGCACTGGACGCACAGAGGGAGGGAGGGAGGGAGGAAGGAAGGGGGGGAGGGAGGGCCTACCTGGTCTTTGGTGACGTATTGCACCCGGGTAGGGTGGGGCTGGACCATATCGAGGAGGTTCATCTTGACGTAATCCACTGTGTACCAATCGGGCTGCGGGAGGGAGGGAGGGAGGGAGGGAGGGAGGGGTAGGTGGGTGTGGGTGCTATGACGGGCCTCCGCGGTGTCGAGCTGCGCTCATCAAGGAGGGAGGGAGGGAGGGAGGGAGGGGGGGACACACACCTTGAGGAGGCCGCCCGTGTCGTCGGAACCCGGATTGAGCGCCCACCAGACGTTATTGGCCATGCACTTCTGCCTGAGCCACTCACCGAGCTTGTACTGCACCACCTGGTCTTTGCCTGGAGGAGGGAGGGAGGGAGGGGGGGAGGGAGGGGTGGGCGGGGGTG
>Ga0160419_100732_pt1 | contig 18095 bp, 31 predicted proteins | sample CelAP2metagpilot_2_FD_108196 | JGI IMG/M metagenome (GOLD analysis project Ga0160419, IMG submission 108196) | Phycosphere-associated microbial communities from Cellana algal ponds in Kailua-Kona, Hawaii, USA - Cellana AP2-4-25 metagenome pilot ... | reverse complement strand
CGGCGGGAGAGAGTGGGAACAAACGCCAAAGAGCTTTTATTTTGTGGCTTTTTTTGCTGGAGGGAAACCGTGTGGGGGAGGGGGCCCCCCCCCCCCCCCCCCTTCTCCCCCTCCCTCCTCCCCTACGACCATGTCGGCCCACGCACTAACGCACCCACCTCTCTCACCCTCCCTCCCTCCCTCCTTCCCTCTCTCCCTCCCTCCCTCCCTCCCACCTTCAGGCTCCCTCCTGATTACCTGAATGTTCTGGCCGCCGCACCAGGCGCCGCTGGTGCCGCTGTTTCCTCGTCCTCCTCCATCCCTCCCCCTCCGCACCACCACCAGCATTCCCTTTCCTGGAGCGGAGCGCCCTCCTCTTCTTCCTCCATTCCGCCCTCCCTCCCACCCGCTGCTCGTATGCCTGCCTTTGCGCGCGAGCCTGGCGTTGGGGGGGGGAATGGAACGGTGTTGGGAGGGAGGGAAGGAGGGCGGGGAGGAGGGTTATACGGCGGGTTGACGCCCGAGATTCTCGCGCATGGACGGTTACAGCAGGAGGCGGCGGAGAGGGGCTATAAGTTAGTGCCCAAAGACATGCCTTTATCGAGGGAGGAGATGATCAGGAAGGGAGGGGGAGGGATGGAGGGAGGAAGGGGGGGAGGAGGCATGATGGGAGGGGTTGGGGGGAGGGGAGGGGTGGAGGGAGGGATGAGGGGGCATCACCGGGGCATGAGCGACGGCCTCATGGGAAGGGGGGGGATAGGGATGGGCATGGGTATGAGTGGATACATGCACGATGGTAAGCAGGGAGGGTAGAAAAAAGGGAGGGGAGGGAGGGAGGGGAGGGAAGCAGGGGAGGGAGGGAAGGAGGGAGGGGATGTTTGTGGACGAATGAGTTTGAGGACGATGACTGATCCCCTTCTTCTCTCCCTCCTTCCCTCCTTCCCTCCCTTCTTTCTTCCCTCTTTCTCTCCCTCTTTCTCTCTCTCTCTCCTTCTTTCTCAGGTCTAGGCGCTCCTCCCTCTACACTCGACGAGTTCCGCAACAACACCAAAAACCGTCCATGGGACATCCGAGATATCTCGGGGGATATCGTCGAATTCTGCCAGGATCAACATGGCTCCCGATTCATCCAACAAAAGCTGGAGATGGCGACGGAGGAAGAGAAGGAGCTGATATTCAAGGAAATTCTCCCGCGGGCGCACACGCTAATGACGGACGTTTTCGGGAACTACGTGATTCAGAAGGTGCAATCCAGCCCTCCCTCACTCACTCCTTCCCTCCCTTCCTCTTTCCTGCCATGAATCGTAAATAGCACCTGCCCTTCAACCTCCACTTACGCTCCCTCCCTCCCTCCCTCCCTCCCTCCCTCCCTCCCTCCTCCGCAGGTCTTGGAACACGGCAACCCGGAGCATCGAGACGTCATCGCCTCCATCCTCACAGGCCACGCCGTCCAGCTCGCCCTTCAAATGTAAGTCCCTCCCTCCCTTCATCCCTCCCTCCTTCGTTTCCCCCCTCCTCATATATATATATATATACATATGTAGGTGTGTGTGTGTGCACATGCTATTCCATGTAAATCTCTCGCTCCCTGCTCATCCCACTTCTCCCTCCTCTCCTCCTCCCTCCCGTCGCAGGTACGGCTGTCGTGTGATCCAAAAGGCCTTGGAAGTCATCGGGGTTCAGCGTCTCATTGCCCTGGTATCAGAGTTCGAAGGTCACGTGCTCAAATGCGTGCACGACCAAAACGGGAACCATGTAATTCAGAAATGCATCGAGGTGCTCTCGGTCCGGTCGAAGGAACATGCGGAATACGCGCAATTTCTCCTCCCGCAACTCGAATTCATCATTCATGCTTTTGTTGGACAGGTATGGATTCAAGCTCCCTCTCTCTCTCCCTTTCTAGCTCTCTCTTCGATTTTGTTCTCGAAAGCACTTCATTTACTTTTGTGATTTATTGATTTATCTATTTCCCTTTTTTTTTATCGTTATTTGTCCATTTATTTATTCATTTTATTTATTCATTTATTTGCTTTTCCAGGGCAACAACGTGGAGAAATTCAGCACCCACCCGTATGGCTGCCGTGTCATCCAACGGATCCTGGAGCACTGCACGGGCATTCAAAAGAGCGCGATACTCGACGAGATCCGCAAATGTTCATCCACGCTCATACAGGACCAATACGGAAATTATGTCATTCAACACGTCATGAAGGTGCGTCTTTTACCACTCTCTCCCTTCCTCCCTCCCTTTCTCCTATCGTTCTGCACGACGAGATCTGCCCATGGGTTTTCGCGCCATTTTTGTAGAGCACATGTATTTTGACTTCCCTCTCCTTGCCTCCCTCCTTTCCTCCCTCCCTCCCTCCCTTTCAGCATGGCCGCCCCAACGACAGGCAGATGGTCATCAATGAGGTCAAGAGCCGGATGCTTGTGTATTCGCAGCACAAGTTTGCGTCGAATGTGGTGGAGAAATGTCTGCAGGTAGGGAGCTAGGGAGGGAGGGGACGAGGGAAGGAAGGAAGGAATGACAGGAGAATGGGCTATCGAGCGGGGGGGTAGTGCGGGGGAGGTATGGAGAGAGGGAGGGAGGAAAGCAGGATGGGAAAGAAGGAGAGCGAGGACACATGCTCATCTTATTATCCCCACGCCATCGAAAATATTCATGCAGGCACTCCTCTCCCCTCTATTTCTCTATACCTCTATATATATAGATATCCACACGTAACTCACCCTTTCCCCCGCCCTCCCCTTCCTCCCTCTCTTTCAGTACGGCTCCAAAGCTGAACGCAACGATATCATCGACGAGGTGGTGCGGAGCGTGCTGGAGAAGTCCTCCCTCCTCCAAGTGATGGTTCGTGACCCCTATGGCAATTACGTCGTTCAGAAAATCTTGGACATCGCAGATGACCGGCAACAGGAAGCGCTTTGCTCATACCTGCGGTCATGCGCGCCCCAGCTGCGAAGGTACACGTACGGGAAGCATATTTTGGTGCGGTTGGAAAAAATCAGTGGGGAAAAACTGGTGTAGGACTGAGGGTAAAAGGGAGAAAGGAAAGGAAGGGGAAGGAAGGAGATGAGGGAGGAGGGAGGGAAGGAGCGAATAATTAGAATTCAGAAAGAGATGAGATATTTAGCATAGAGGAAGAGAGGGACAATGAAACAGAGAGAGGGATGGAGATAGATAGAGAGTCAAATACGTTCTTTCATGCCATCGTTACCATGCATGTTGAAGTTTATGGGCTTGAGAGTCAGAGACAGGCTTAACGTGTGTGTGTGTGTGAGTGTGTGTGCTTTTTTTAATTTGTGTGTTCTGTATGATGTATGTGTTGTGGTGAGCACAACGTGCCTGCTGTGTCAGTTTTTGGGGGGGAGGGGGAAGGGGGGGAAAGGAGAGGAAAGAGGAGTACCCCTTGCGTGAGATAATTTGTGTGCGCATGAGAGTGTAAGAGAAAGCAAGAAACACCGAGAGAGAGAGAGAGAGAGAGAGAGAGAGAGATTCAAATTTTGGCGAGAGTCAACTATAAATATATAGGAGAGAGAGGGAGCAGGGAGAGAGGGAGTGAGGCAGGGAGAGAGGGCTAGAGCACTTTCGTTTTCTTCTTTTTTTTTCTATTTCCCCGCCTTCACCTCGTTTATTTATTTTCTTAGATGTTGAAGAGAAGCAGCAGCAGCCGCAGCACCAGCAGCAGCAGCGGCAGCAACAACAACAACAACCAGACATATGCATGTATCTAGTGTATATGAAACTTCCTTCTTCCAGGAACAGAAAGATGGAGGAAGAGGAAGGGCGGGAGCACGCAAAGGACGAAGAGTATGGGGCAAGACAGGATGAATAAGGTATAAATGAAAATAATCACCAACTCCAAATTTATGGCTGGTAATGGTGACTGGTGGAGTGGGTCGCAGAGAGCGACAACGACAATTAGAAGACGAATGAGAAGGACGAGAAGGAAGATTGAGAAGAACAAGAAAAATGACAACAGCAACAACAGCTGCAGTTCCAGTAAGAGGGCGGTTGCGCGCACAAGGCACGAGGATTCTGATGTTCTGATTCTGATTCTTTCAAAATTCACGGGAGGAGGAAGAGAAAGCGGAGGGAGTGTAGGTGGAGAAAGAAGTTAGGGGATAGGAAGAGAAAGCAAAGGAAGAAGAGGAGAAAGGACGGAGAAAAGGAAGAGGAGAGAGCACGTGAGTACAGCACCAACGGAGGGGGGGCACACAAGACCGTGTACGTAAAAATAAGTTGTAGAGCTGACACAAAACCTTAATTAATACACATGCACACAATGCCCAAGGGAGAGACGAGAAATGAAAGACGGAGAGAGGGAGGGATGGGCAAGGAAAGCTAAGGAGAGGCAAGTGGAAGAAGGGATGAGGGGGGGAAGGAAGAAGTGGGAGAGGAATCGGTTTGAAGGACCCAGATACCACTCGCTGGCTTTTTGGTAGACGGCTTGACAGAGGGACATCATCGAAGGGGATCTTGTCAATGCTATAAGCAGAGAGGAGGGTTTCGCTCTTCTTCTCCAGCCTCTCTCATTTACATCTTTCTCCTGAGTAGAGCTGCCCCAGGTCTCAAACCCTTCTTCAATAAGAAGCAAATTGAAGCGGCAACAACGAACAATCCCAGACACAAAATGAGTGAGAGTGTTGATCAAATTAGCTTCTCCATTATCTTTTCCCTCTGTTTTCTGTGGTCATTAACGCGCCCTTGAAGCAAGGCTAGATTTTCAGTTTTAATTATTACACTTCCTTGTTCATCTTCTAGATCTAATATTCTTTTCTTTCTTTTTCTGCTTGTTGCTCTTCTACTTTGTCTTCTTCCTCTTCTTTTTCTTCTTTTTCTTCCTTTTTTTCTTCCAAATCTTCAAGCATACTCTCTCACATGCAGTGCTTGAGTATCCTACCGAGATGGACTCGGTTCGCTTTTTTTCCTTTTATTTCAATTCTCTATTTGTATCAATGCACTTATCCTCTCATCTTCAGGATATTCCCCTTTCGATCTCCACTTGTTTCCTCGAGCAGCCTGAGGGCCATCGGCTTCGTCTGTCCTTTTCTTCCTTTTCCTTTCTTTTTCCTCCTCTCTTATGCCTGAATTTGTTTTGCCTCATACAATCTGTGATTATGTACTCAGCGGCTCCTTCCTCTCGTCTAGCTCCGTTGTTTATTCTCCGTATCTCCTTTCTCATTTTCACTGCAGTTTCCCTGGCGCTGCTCCCTCCTTATCTCACTCGCTCTCTCCTCCTATATCCATTCCACCACATCTTCATCCGATTCCCCTCCTTCCATCCCCTCCCTCCTTCCCTTGCTCCCTCCTCTCTACGCTAACCCTCCGTGTAGTTCTACCCGGTTTGCATCCCCTGGCCTTGGGGCCGGTTTCTCCGGTGGGGCTACATATGCCAAAGAGGGTCCTTCTGCATCTACGTGTCTCTCTCCCACTCCCTCCCTCCTTCCTGTTCCTGCACCTCTCGCTGCATTTAATCCTCCCTGCATCAATCCTCCTTGTCCTCCTCTTCTTGCCATGGATTCTATGGAATCTAGTAGTCTCTGTCTGGCTGGCGGGCGGACACACAAACTTATGGAAGCTACACCAATCAGGCACAAAAACAATACCATCATTATTGCACCTCCTGTGCTTCCATTTAACAAATTGACAAAACTCGCCCAAACGCTATTTGTCTGCACGACGGAAGGAGGGAGGGAGGGGGAAAGGGAGGGAGAAAGAAAGAGAAGGAGGGAGGGGTGAGTCGAACATAAAAGTTTGCGACAATCGCTTTAACAGCCGTACTTTACATTACAGAACGCATCGATTTAGATTTCTCATCTAAAATTTATTCACAAAAGGTGAGAGAAATGAGAAGGGGGTGGCTACCAGCTTTTAAGATTAATAGTCACGTGTATTTACAGATCCTACCCTTTGTCCCCTTCTTCTTTCCTTCCCTCCAGTCCTCTCCCTCCTTACCGGCCCGAATGCTCCTGCTGTCTCATTGTACGCAAAGCCAGAGAATTGTCCCGAGATAACAAGCGCATAATCTTGAGGAGTCACCAAATTAAAAGCCCGGACAGAAATTGTGTAGTTTCCCCCGGCCTCAGGGGACGAAATAATGATTTGCTCAAGAGGGTTGAATCTATGTGTGGAAGTTACAGAGAAGGGGGGATGGGAGGGTTAGAGGAGAAATAGAAAGTGAGAGGTTATATGAGCATCTTTTGAAAAGGGTGACTCGATCGAAAGCAAGTGTGGGGGGAAACCATGCAACCCACTTTCCTCTGGTCTTCTGAAACGTCCTCGGCAATCCCCCCGACAAACACACAATAAATCAGGACACACAATCTCTTGTCCCCTTTCAATTCCTCCCCAAAAACTCCCTACCTATCGGGCCCCGCTCCTCCAGTAGCCATTGGATACACAACCTTTCCTCTTGGTTCTGTAATAGTCAAATCCAAATCGTTGGTCAATACGCTTTGTCGCGTCTTCTGGCATGACGTCGCCGAACCCGGACGATCGGTCCAGACAAGGGTAACTTTCAAAGCTCGAGGGCCATTTCTCGTGCTGTTGCTCACACGCAACTTATATTCATGGGTATCGCCTTGTTTGGAAAATCGACGGAAACGCGGATCACGGGGATCTTGTGTGCCATAGGCGAGGAGAGTGTAGAGACCCTTAGTATCGACGACCTGCAACGAAAGGCAGAGAGGGGTAGAGAGAAGTGAATGTGGGTAACACTCTCGAGAAGAAGGAGAAAGCAAGGAGTAAAAGAAAGACCTACCTGATCAAGTTGCATGCGCCCGTAGCCTTGGTGGTTGTCGGGGTAGGCCATCGCGCGCAAGGCACCATTTGCGTCTTCGTATGCAGCCATGCGCTGAGAGGAGTGGACCTAGTTTAAACATGAGAGGGTCAGATGGAGGAAATCATATTGTAGCCCTCTAACTGTCATCTGGTGGAAGAACATGCAGGGAGACATCAAGCGGGGGGAAAGGTCACACACACTTACCAGCATTGCCTTCAACAAGGCGCCACTAGGCACAAAGGCTCTGTTCTGATACAACCCCTTCATGAACCACTGTCGAATCAATGCTGCATTTCCTGCCACTACAGGAGTCGCCATACTGGTTCCTCGGCTTTGAATCGTGTCGCAGCTTGTCAAGGCCTTCGCCGAGGTGATATAGTACCCTGGCGCCACCAGATCAGGTTTCAGCCTCCCATCAGCCGTCGGCCCAAAACTTGAAAAGTATGCGACATAGTTAACATTATTTTCGAGTCCGAACGATGTTTGTTGAACGTTGTAGCTCGCACCAACAGTGACACAGCTCTTTGCAGTACTAGGGGTGACGACTGAGTAGTCCCCTTGGATCCCGCTGTTTCCTGCCGCGAAAATAACCAAGGCATCGGGATAATTATGCATGAATTCATCAACCATTACAGCATAAGAGCTGTAACAGTTGCTGTCGGGTGAGCCCCAGGACATACTCATGACGCGCGCACCCGCCTTGTAGAGGCGTTCGAACAGGTCAGTATTCAAATTCCCAGGAGGGTAGAGCTGAATGTTGCCGGCGCCGTCGTATTTGGCAATGTCAAAGAAGGCGACCTGTTTTTGTTTTGTTTATTTGGGTGCATGGGTAAGTAAGCGCCCAAAACATTTGTGATAAAAATATCTCAGATCAAACCCCCAAAAGTCAGTAGGTCGCATAATTCGCTGATATACGACAGCTCTCGGTACTTTCCGGTTGAGCCCAATGTCTAATTACAACGTGATTCCTCCCCTCCCCCTTCCATCCATCCCTCCTCCTACCTACCTTGCTGTTAGGTGCGATCCCATTATACAATGCCGAGCCCGTCGACGCTATACTTCTCCCTACCAATGTGCTTGCAACGTGAGTTCCATGGCCAATGCTATGCGCTGTGCCTTGTTTCTCTGTGTTTTCCTGCCGATCAGCGAACGTTATATACGTTGCAAGCTTACGGTGGGTAGAGCTCACAGAGTTGTAAGGGGTCCGTGAATTCCGATCCTCTACGTAACAGACACTGGGATCGATGCCAGTGTCAGCCATCTGAAAGAAGAGAGTCACAAAGGGAGGGAGGAAGGGAGGAAGGAAGGGACGAGGAGTTAGTTATCGGTAGGTAAGGGCGGCCGTCACTCGTGAAGCGGACGCCAGGGTCGATGCCGGTGCCTGCCATGTGAATGGACGGAATAATTGAAGGAGAGAGTGCTCGAGGCAGGGAATGAGAAGGGAGAATTACATTTATACAAATCAAGTTTATGGATATAATTGTAAATAGGTTATCACAAATGATCAACTTACCCCAATAATTTGCCCGTTCCCATCTAAATCGAACGTCGAGGAAATCGGGGTCTCCTGCCAGTTCCCTGATTGCGTCACTCCCCTTGCCCACCGTGTCAGAAACAGCAGCTTGGGTGTCAATTCCACGAAATCCACCACGGGCCTCGCGATTAAGAAGTCTGAAACTGCAGCTGCCACAGAGGGAGGCACATGGTTCAAGACCAGATATTTCGTTCGCATGAGAGGAAACTGCCCGGACGACACCGCAGATTCACTCTCGGCCAAATCTTTCTCTCCAGTCTCAGCTAAGGTCGCAAATGTGTCCTCGGTAGCGGTAGACGCAACATTTAACGACGCATCCGCCAGTCCTTCTTCCCCTTCCACCTCAAGCAACGGCACCTCATCGGTGATTGTGAACGTAACATTTGCAATATCCAACCCTGCTTGCTTCATCTCCTCCCTCCATTGCTCCACCTTTATCTCCATGTCCTCCGTGTCCACCAGAGTAACGTGCAGCGAGATCGTCTTTATCCCTCTCTCTTGCACTCCCTCCCTCTCTTCCTGCCCTCCCTGCCCTCCAAGCATCGCATCGTTGATCACGTCTTTCACGTCAGGGATGTACGAAAAATCGCTTCCAGTCCCGGGCCAGGCAAAGGTAGGCAGATCATTCAAGCTTGAGATATTCCCGACTCCTCCTCCTCCATCAACCACCGCCGAAGTGGCCTTGGACACTGCATTGCCTGCTGCTGCCTCTCCTGCAGCTGCAGCAGTTTCAATGGCAGCGATTGTACTGGTTAATCCCTCTTGGAAGTGAAGGGGTCGCTTCATGGACGATTCTACAGGAACGGCAACGGCGATTCGAGGGTCTAGCAGTAGCTCCTCAGCCGCGCATCTAGGGAGAAGAGGGAGGGAGGAAAGAGGGGAGGGCCATGAGCACGTCAGCAGATTAGCTTAACGTCATGGGGAAGAAAAGTAGTATTCTCTTTGAGGAAGAAAAAGAGCATAACAGAGAAAGGTGAACGATCTATCCCTCTCTTCTTTTCTAGAATCTTCTCTACCTCCCTCCCTCCATTTTATCCAACCTACCTACCTATCAAGAGGCACAACGAAACATCCTGTCGTCCCTGCCCCCATCGCCCGAAAGCTGGTGATATTGTGGTCCAACAGCGGCTGAGAGATAAGCCCTCCTAGCGCTTCGAGCCCCTGGGTCTGGTTGATGACGAGCATAAACGGCCGTCGCACTGCACAAGACGCGTCTTCGGATGCGAGCTCCTGTAGGGGTGGGGGAAGAGGAGGGAGAAGATAAGAGAGGGAGGGAGGGAGGGTAAACCCAAGTATAAATATTTCTAGAATCGGGCCGACAATCGATGAAATGAAGTGAAAGCTGGCACAAGACAATTCTTTGGGGGTCAGATCTTACTGCACACCCAAAGGAAGGAGGATGAAAGGGCACAGTGTGCAAGGACTTTGAAAAAAGGGGGCACTGGACCCTCTTCATCTCTCTCCTCCCCTCCCTTCTCCCTTTCTTATTCACCTGTAAACGACGGCGAGCCCCCGGCAGCAACGTGGTCATGTCGATATCGGCTACTGCATCCGTTCCTAGCCTGGCACCTAAACACTGCTTGAATGCCTCCTCCACATTCAAAACTTCAGCCGCCGCTGCTTCTAACAACGTTGGGAGGGTATTGTTCCCGGCTGCAGCACTGGTGGTGGTGGTGGTTGTTTTGAATGCATCAGGAAGGGGGCCATTGGTGCCTTCTTTCCTGCTGTCAGTGTCTGGAGCAATGACTGTAACGAGTTTTTGAAAGAGGACCACGGGAGGGGGGGGGTTTGGAGAGGCGGGCCGAATGACACCTTCAGAAGATGCAGCATTGACAGGGGCTGCTGGGAGAGAGGGAAAAGGAGGAGTATCGATAGTGTCCTTCTTTGGAATCGTGGTTGCGGTGGGGAAAGGGGAAGGAGGGGTGGTGCTGCTGGTGCTGCTGGTGCCGCCAGTGCTGCTTGTACTGTCAGCGCTGCTGTCCTTCTTTACAGGGGTCGCAGAAGAAGAGATTGTGCTAATACTGGTGGGTGATGTCGTTGTCGTTAGGTTGGAGGAGACGGTGGCAGCTGTCCCTTCTTTTTCCATTTTGGCGGCTGCCTCATCGGGTTTTTCTGCTTCTGCATCTGCTGCTCCTGCTGTGTCTTTCATGATCACTTCTTTCACTTCTTCGACTTCCTCGCTGATCTCCTCTGCTGTGGTTTCCGTTGTTTCGACCGACTTATTCTCAACTGGTGAAGAGATATCAGGAGTAAAAGTGGGTGGTACCTTTGTTTTTGTCGTCGCGGTGGTTTCTGGAGTGGTGGTGGTGGTGGTGGTGGTGCCCGTGGTTGTCTCATCCGTCGTCATGCGCCGTCGACGATCAAAGAGCTTGCTGCGGCTAGCTTCGGTGGTAGGAAGGGTAGGGAGGAGGAGGAAGAGAAGGGAGAGGAGGAGGAGACAGGGCAGGGTCCGGAACAGGCGCCAAGGCATAGTAGAGGACAAACGCCCCGATCCTTGCTTTGACATCTGGGCTAACCCGGCAGCACGCAAACAGCGGATCCTGTCCTGACTGTCTTGTTTTACTGCAGTGTGATCGTGGTATCGATCGTGGACTTTATTAGTTGGTGCAGTCGCAGTGACCCATGCGCAGCTTTGAGGAGATTTTTCGCACGCTTGGATGCGGCACTTGGATCGTCCTAGTGGGGGCGGAGGGTAGTGGAAGGGGTGTGTTAGTGTGGGACAGAAAACAAAGGAAAGACCGGGACATGGGAGACAGCCACATGTACATATAAGAGGCATACGAAAAGGGGGTGAACTGACGGTCTGGGGGTGGGCGTATGCATGTGACAGTGTCCGACTACTTTCTTCCGTTGGGAGTCATCTTGTAAACGGGCGCAAACCGCCGAGGGCCATATTCAAACTTGCACACACACAGTGTGAACAACGAACGCACGCACGTGCAGACACACGGCAAGGCGAAGACCCGAGTGTCTTGCGCACTCAGCAACGTTCTCGATGAGTTTTGATGGCACGCAGCTAGATTTAGTGTTCTTGTTTCGTTCATTTTAGTTTCCCCCTCCGCCTTCCGGGTAGTCCCTCCCCGCATGTAGCTTTAATTTGCGTTGATTCTTTCGTGAGATCGATGCCGGCCGCGCCGCAACTGCGACATACAGCCTTCTTATGAATCATTATTTCCCTGATCTTTTCAACGTTTCTCCTTCTTTGATGTCTTCTTTCCCCTTATCGGTCTTTTCGTTCCCTCTACTTCTCTTTCTTCCCTCTGAAGCTCCCAACCACTTATTAGGATGACGAGGGAGAATAATAAGGCAACAGCAATTGCACCACATCCCATGCCCCCGCCGATCGAGCAACTGCCATCGGTGTCTCTCCTTTATCCCTCCTTCCTACACCTTCCCCAGTCCCGGCGATAGCTTTTGGGTCAGCCCCGGCCTTGAGAAGCGCTTTTGCGCCCACAGCCAAATTATTGCTGGCCATACGATGGAGCGGACGATAGCCATAAGTATCCACGGCCTCACTGATATGTGTATATGTGGGTTGTATACGTATGCACGTGTGGGGATGGGTGTACATGTGAGTACTTTGGCTATGCCTCCATTTTCCCTCACTCCCTCCTCTCTTCGCACGTACATATTCCCACCCCTGCGTATCAAGATCTCTGTCATTTCTTGATTTCGATTACTCATCCCAGCCATATGTAGGGGTGTGGCTCCCCCGGTCGAAACCTCATTTACGGCCTCTGGACACGCGTCCAGAAGCTCCTCCAATGCTTTCTGCCCCAACCCTAAAGCTTGCACTATAGGTGTATATCCGCCCCCCGCATACACAGGCCCGGGGCGAGGATTGTGATTTTGGTATTGTTCTCCGTAGATTACTCGTCCACACTCATCGCGCTTCACGTGGCCGCCATAGATGCCTGGGCCCACCCTATCTGCGTAAGGATCGAACCCTTCTCGATCTGTCTGGCCAGGAGCGCCGTACTTTGACCGCATTTCGGGTGTGTACGGATCATAGTTGATATGGATGCCATCGGCGCGGACATATGGGGATTTGGTGGTGCTGGGAATCGAGGTGCTCGTGGTAGGGGAGGAGGAGGAAAAGGACGACGAGGACGAGGAGGAGGAAGTAGACATGAAAAGGACAGAGAGGGTGGAGCGGACGACGGTGTTGGAAAAAGAGAAGGAGCGGGTGGCGGATGAAAGAAGGAGTAAGGTGGCCAGCGTGCGCGGATGAGAGGCAAAGCGCATGTACCGTTGCTGTACACCCCAAGCCTGTGAGTGAGTCAGGGGGGAAGGGGATGAGGTGAAGGGATTGCGATCGAGTTACCAAAAAAGAACTCGATGAAAACAGACATTGCAATGATAACCGCATGCAATAATTGTTACCACTCGTACCCAGACAAGAACAACAGACTCACGTGCAGAGGGTTTTAATAAATGCGCAAATGCGCAAATGCGCAATGCGGTTATAATTCAATTAATGCGTCATACACTCATGATGGGTGTTGATATCGCCGTTGCTTTTCGTACTCTTTCTCGCCTTGCACCCCTCCCTGCCTCCCTCCCTCCTTTCCCCTTTCAACTTCCTCCCTGCTTCCTTTCAACCTCGCGTCGTATGCCACTTCTTTTTTGGCTCACGGGAAGCGGGGCTCCGTCGACTTTGAGCTTTGAGGGTAAAGTAATGAAGGTACCTCCCGCTGCGGCGCCAGCGACATGAATTGGTATATTGCATGCCTTCCCCCCTAGTTGCTCCATTCATGTCATAACGTCATAATTCATCCTACCCACACACCCACAGAAGCCTTGCACATCCACATCATACACAAGTCTTCATTAAAGATATCACGGCTTCTTTTTTGTCGTAGCACGCACTGCCTGTTCACTCTCCCGCAACACCATCATGATCGAGAGCCTGCTTCGAGCCCGCCCTCAAAACCGGACCAGCACCACAGCCTTTATCAATCGTTTTATCGCCCTACCACAACAAAGCTGCCCTGGCGCCCTAAGTATAGCGACTACTACCACACTGACATTCAAGCGCGGCTCGCGGCTTCTAGCAATATGTTCTTTTATCGCGGCTGCTAATCAAGACCTCAAAGCCCTCTCTTATTCCCCATCTTTCTGCCAACCTGCCTCTTCCTCCTCCAATTCCAGCACAGCCCCCAGTCATCGTCCCGTCTCCTCCTACCCTCCCAACCCTAACAATGGTGACGACGACGAGGAAGTAGAAGGCATCTTATCTCGTGCTCTTGGCCCGTTGGGAGGGGAGATAACATTAAGTGGTGCCTTGGGGTTTGGTGCCGGGTACTCTCTGAAGAAAATAAGCAAGGCGGCCACATTTTTCATTGGAATTGCGTTTGTGGCATCGCAAATATTTGGTCATTTGGGGTATGTGGAGGTAAATTGGCGGAAGGTTGAGAGGGAGGTAATGCGGTTATTCGATTTGGATGGGGATCAGAGATTGACGACAAGGGACGTGGCGATGTATTGGAAAAAGTTGAAGGGGATGTTGATGCATAAGCTACCAAACACGACGGCGTTCGCGGCATTTTTTACCTTAGGGCTGCAGAAGGGTTAGGGTCTGGAATATGAAGGGAGGGGCGGGAGGGAGGGAGGGAGGGAGGGAAGACATGGTGTGCTGGTGGTCACAAGGACAAGACGGAGTGAAAAGGAGGGAAGGCGGAAGTTAAGGTGGAAAGGGGGAAGAAATTATACGAGGAATCAACGAGTGAGGCAATCTGCATGTGTGTATGACTTGTACATAGACGCAATATGAACGGGAAGAAAAAAAGAAGAAAGAAGAATCGTCACACAATGATGATACACACACGCGCATAATTCCTGCGCTAGTCTCACAATTTCTTCTGGTTTACAATTATTTGCATGCTACTGTTGTTGCCTCAGATTTGGTGCGTCAGATACGATAGCCCGAAGCGCTTCCCTAGTGTATTACCCTGTACGTACTTTTACATCGTAGTGGTTGCTCTTCCTTCTACTTTCCACTCAGTTTCCCGCTTTTTTGAAATGAAGATTTCCTATGCCATCTCTTGGAGCAGTTGCTTCGCTCTCTTTCCCTGTTCTTTTCCGCTGTACATAATTTTTCTGACTTCTTCCCTTGTTCCGACCCAACCCTCCAAACCTCTTGCCCGAGCATCTTTCGACACCTTCCTCCCTCTACTTCATCCATTTAGCCGAGGCATGGGCGTGATTCCTTTTTAGAGTACCAAAGTAAGGAGCAGAGGACGAGGCGTCCCATGCACACACTACCCACATCGTATCTCCAGAGAAAAACCGTCGCAAATCCTGCGATAAAGTCAACGCCGTATTAGGCGCCTTACTGGGCACCCCTCCCGATGCCGACAACGCATACGCCAACTCCTGTATCAATATTAAACGACAGTCCATTCCGTATCTCCCATTCTCCTTCATGGCCTCCCTTTCTTCCCTGCCGTACTCCAACACCCATAAGCGGATCTGCCCGTCTGTGTGCCCCGTCAAAAGAGTGAGGGGCGAGCAATCATCACCTAATGCAGAACAAGCCGAGATAAGAGTAGCTGGGGAATTCAACACGTTCGTCGCCATGATCTCATAAGAGCTTTCATCTGTTGTTGGTGGAGATGAGAATAAGGAACGGGACCTGATGTTGTAGTCGGGGTTGTTGGCTCCTACTGGACTCTTGCGCAAGGGCAAAGTGCTCAGATTCAAACATGTTAACGGAGAGCCATTCGCGTCATAGACATATATGCTAACCCCCACGGTCAAACAATGGTCCCCGTCAGCTCATCTATATAGAGAGTCATCGAATCACTCACCGAATCCAAAGCCGGCTTCTTCGTCGGAGCCAGTTTCAATTGGCGCACCAACTGTCGTCGGTTAAGGTCCCACGGTAGTGCCACACGATTCAAACTACAAACGCTCACGACCATACTATGCCTAGCACTCACTGCTACATTCGTAATCCCACTTGCATGCAGCGCCGAAATTAGCGTCCATAGTCGCGTGATTTGCTGCTGCCTACGTGGGCTCGCCCTTCCTGCGACACCCCCTCCGCCTCCCAATCCTCCTCAACCACCCGTGCCACCACCACCCACGCCATCAATATGGGGCTCTACCTCACGAGCCAACAATCCTTTGTGTAGCCCCCAGACATGCATAACAGGCTGAATACATCATATGCGACAAGAACCGGGGCGTTGCTTGTCTTTGTCACTGCCTCCATCAAAAAGAGAAGCCAATATGCGGGAAGGATATGGAGCCTTAAAAAGCTGCGAAGGGGTCTGGCCAAACTCATGGATCTGCTCCACATAGGCCTTGCGGAGATTAGGGTCCTCCACACTTTCCAAGTCGATCGCGCCCTCATACGTCAGGTAGTAATAGATATTGCAGTTCTCCTCCGCTGGCTTTCCGCGTTGCTTGAACCCCCATATAAGATCAATCCAATGATGTAGATTGTGCGATACGTATTCACTCTCTAGAGCCTAGCGATGGAGCCGCACAAACTCGCGCCTTAGGTGGGAGACCCACATCGTTGTTGCGTTGCCCTTCCAAGTCTTCTCCGTAATCGTATCCATTTTTGTTCTCTAGCATTTTAGGCAGACAGAATTATTCGGGGATAAGCTCACGCACGTCTTGGGTATTGGTAAAGCTCCCCTGATACGCCGCAGCCCCCGAGAGGGTCAACCAAGATTTTTTCAGCGCTAAGAACAGACGGTCGGGATGGTCAAAGCGCTCAGACTGAAGTCGAATGTGCTGCTCTGCAAACGGTTGCAAGCGCACTAAATAGTTCAAGACAATCGCAGCCGATGAGTTGTGCGTCCCATAATGGAAAGCTTTCTATGAGTCACCCTGCTGCTCCTCTTCCTTCAGTAGCGAAAATCGCTCAAACTCCATTTCTCGTGCAGAGTTCAAGGCCCCCGTGGGCTTGGTAAGGTCACGGAAAGTCGCAGGATTGGAGAAGTCCAGCTCCTCCGAGTCCCAATCGACAAGCACCCAAGGAAACACCGGATTTTGCGTCATATCGTCATACGATCGCCCTGAGAGCGTGTTTAAGTGCATGAGATACTGAAAGTTGGACACCTCTCCCCGGACCCACTGTTCGGTCAAGATGGACAGATTGGTAATATTGAGGAAGCTTTGAATTTAATCCAAAGGCGAGACCTTGGCGTTATGTATGACGGTCATTGACTCATTGCACCGCTGCTTGAGGACTTGCAACAGCTCGTTTCGGATCTTGGGCTCCTCGAGAGTGACCAAATATTTCTCGCCATTGGCCAAAAAGATCTTAAGTGCCACATGCCGGAGGTGATAGCGGGGCCGATATGCCAACGTCACTTCTTTGAAGGGGAAATAGTGGCAATGATGAGTAGAGCTAAAGCTCTCCCCATGGGCGCACTTGGTGCAAATCCGCCCTGAAATAGCCACCGGATTATTCCGCGAAGCCGGTTTAGAGAGCCACGCATCGGTAGTTTGACGGGCCATCACCGAGCTTGCCGTCTGCAGCGTCGTAACTTCTTCCAAATGGATCTCCACCACTTCGTAAACAGACGACGAGGTGTCCGCCCCAGAGTCATTCCACGTGCCCGGTTTGCCTCCTATCATCTTGTAATTGTCAATTATATACAAATGACCCTCCGCAACCATGAGAATACCTGGATGAGCGTAGACGCCCTGGACACATGCACAGTTGTAGCGGCGCTTAATCTCGTCCCCCGGGACCAAGAAAGGCTTCAGCTTATCATCAGCCCCAACTAGGTCTTCTATTTTCTCTTCTCCCTCCCTATCACCATCATTAGCCCTTTCATCTTCACTGGTAGCGACAAAGCTAAGGGTAGGCGGTGTGCTTTCCTCCCCAATTTGCTTTTCTCAATCCCCTCTCGAACACATATGATGCACCGTCAGATGTCGATTCGGGCGGGAAACAAAATGTCGCAGGGGGTTCTTGCTCGCTACTGCTGTTGCCTTCGCTGCTATTGCGGTTGGTATTGCTACATGCCCTTCTTCGTCTTTCTCTATTCCGAACATAACCATGCCTTGATAGCTGGCATCACTATCATGCACCGCCAATGCAGCAGAAGATGTGGAAGGGGTGGAGGGGGAGAAAGATTTAGGGCGGGAGCCCGTTTCCTCGCTAGAGATACAATCGACCATGCGAATAGGAATAGTAATTGAAGGAAATGACGCTACACTCGCCAGACCGTGTTCATCCACGTAAGCACTAACTACTTCCTCCTCAATCGCCTCCACACCCTCCTCCTACTCTTCATCCTCCTCCTTTTCCTTCTCGTTCTCCTCATTCTCCTCGTTCTCCTCCTCCTCTGTAATCTCGCCATCACCATCATCGTCATCATCATCATTATCATCACCACCACCACCATTATCACCATTGTGATCTGTGCCGTTGAGACCCTCTGAAAAGAAGTCAAATTCACTCGCCTCCTTGAGAGAAAAGAGGAGAGAAGGCGTTATTCTTCCCTCCCTTCCTCCTCCACCACCATCGCTACCACCAGCAAATGGACTGAAAGGGCGCAACGAATCGCTGCTGCCACCGGCACCACAGTCAAACTTACTAGCACTTTTGGTGATGGGACTTCCTTTCTCTAAATGCGGAAGAGAAGAATCAGGATCAAAGATCTTAATGAGAAGAAGGAGAGGTGCTGATCCAGACCCGCTGCTGCTGCTGGTACTGTTGATTGGCCAATAGGAGGCAATGGGAGGAGAGTTACTGCGTTGCTGCTGCTGCTGCTGCTGCTGCTGCTGCTGCTGCTGGATCAGTGTCGCCCTTCCCATCGACGAGGAGGAGG
>Ga0160419_100730_pt1 | contig 18234 bp, 18 predicted proteins | sample CelAP2metagpilot_2_FD_108196 | JGI IMG/M metagenome (GOLD analysis project Ga0160419, IMG submission 108196) | Phycosphere-associated microbial communities from Cellana algal ponds in Kailua-Kona, Hawaii, USA - Cellana AP2-4-25 metagenome pilot ... | reverse complement strand
GGCATCCGCGCGGTGCCGGTGGGGGAAGCGATGATGGCCTGTGTGTTGCTGGATCACCTGCTGTTGCATCGCGGACAAGTGGGTGAGAACCAGGGCGTGATCGGCTAGACACCCGAAGAATTCGCTAACCAGCCGCGCCGTTCAGGACATCCTCAACCGCTTGTACCGCATGGTCGAGCACACCCAGCGGCAATTGCGACCGCGCGATCATCCGCAAGCCAAAATACTGCGTCAACAGCGTATCGGCGAGGCGCTGCCGCCGCGCGTCAGACAACCCCGCAAGGTCCGGTGCATCGGCCAGTGCCTGCGCAAACCCTGCCTGCATCCTCCGCAAACTGCCCTGCACCGCTTCGGCAATCTCCGGGTCATTTGCCGCCGAACCCGCCGCCGCAGTGCAGAGCAAACATCCACGATGATCCCCCTCGGCAACCTTGGCGACCAGCCCGCGAAACATTTGCAGGACACGCGCCTTGCCATCAGGAATCTCCCCTCCGGTCAGCAGTGAAACCGCCGCATCGACAGCTTCAAGCTCATAGCGGTTCAGCACCAGCAGAAAGAGGTTCTTCTTGTCCTTGAAAGCCTTGTAGAGACTGCCCCTGGTCAAACCCATCCCCTCCAGCAGATCCGGCAAAGACGCTTCTTCATACCCATGCTGCCAGAAGACCTGCATGGCCTTCTCAATCACGTCATCCGCTTCAAACTCTCTGGGTCGTGCCATCTGTTTGCTCCTTTCTCTGCCGAAGATATAGTATGGAACCAACTGTTACACAACTCACGGACTCGTGTTTTGAACTGACTGGTTCCTAATGCTAGCTGTTGCGCATCGAAACGAACAACCCAACAGACACATCTCAGGAACACAGCATGAAAAACATCGTCAAAGCCGCCATCACCGCTTTCCTCATTGTCGGCCCCGTCACTGCCGCCTTCGCCGACACAACAGGCACCTTCACAGGTGCCAGCGATCACATCACCACCGGAGGGGTGACCATCACCAAAAACGCCGACGGCACCGCCACCGTGACCTTCGATGCCAGCTTCTCTCTGGATGGGGCGCCAGACCCGCGTGTGGGTTTCGGCAAGGATGGTGAGTTCATCAACGCCAGCGATCTGGGCGTACTGAAGAACCTCAACGGTGCGCAAAGCTACATCGTGCCGGCATCGCTCAACATCGACGACTATAATGAGCTGTACATCTGGTGTCTGAAGTTCGCCGTGCCTCTCGGTGTCGCGCAACTGAACTGACCCCATTGATCTTTGATAGCCATGGGCGCAAAAGGCGCCCATGGCCCCCAACATGACCCAACACCGCCCCGGCACCGCAATTGCGCTCAAGCTGGCGGCGGTGTTTCTGTTCATGGTGATGGCAGCGCTGATCAAAGCAGCCTCAGACGCCGTGCCAGCAGGACAGGCAGTCTTCTTCCGGTCCCTGTTCGCGATGCCGATCATCATGCTCTGGCTCTGGCAACAAGGGCATCTGCACGATGGGCTGAAAGTGAACAACCTCTTCGGTCATGTCTGGCGCGGCCTCTTCGGCACGATGGCGATGGGTCTCACCTTCGCGGGCCTCGCCTTGCTGCCCCTGCCGGAAGTCACCGCGATCGGCTACGCCACACCGATGTTCACCGTCCTCTTCGCCGCCCTTTTTCTGGGCGAGCGGGTGCGCCTTTTCCGCCTGTCCGCAGTCGCCCTCGGCCTGATCGGTGTGATGATCGTCGTTGCCCCGCGCCTGTCCGTCGGCGCGGGCGGATACAATCAGACCGCAACACTTGGCGCGCTTGCGGTCCTCGCTGCGTCGATCCTGCGCGCCATGGTGCAAATCCACGTCCGCCGCCTTGTCCAGACCGACAGCACCTCAGCCATCGTCTTTTACTTCTCTCTAACCGCCGTCTGCCTGTCCCTCCTGACCCTGCCCCTTGGCCTGATCTTCCCCATGAAAGGCCTCAGCTGGACCGCACCCGGCATTGTCCCGCTTGCCCTGATCATCTGCGCGGGCCTGATTGGTGGCGTGGCTCAGATCATGGTGACGTCGTCCTACCGCTTCGGCACCGCATCCATGCTGGCGCCCTTCGACTATTCCTCGATGATTTTCGCCAGCGTCATCGGCTGGCTGGTCTTTTCAGAGGTGCCAACACCTGCCATCCTGCTGGGCGCGGCGCTTGTGATTGCGGGCGGCGTGCTGATCATCTGGCGGGAGCGGCAGCTTGGCCTCGACCGCACCAAATCCAAGGGCAAAGGCCCGCCCTCCGTCACCCCCGGCTAAAGGACCCCGACATGACCGACGCCACAGAACACAAAGAAAAGATGAAAAAACGCCAGTCAGAGCAGCGCGCCAAGGTGTCCGAACTGCGCGATCCCGACAAGGGGCTGGTGCTGATCCACACAGGGGCCGGCAAAGGCAAGTCGTCCTCCGCCTTCGGCATGGTCGTGCGCGCCTTGGGATGGAAACAAAAGGTCGGCGTGGTGCAGTTCATCAAGGGCAAATGGAAAACCGGCGAACGGCTGTTCTTTGACCGTCTGGGCGAAGTCACATGGCACACCATGGGCGAGGGATTTACCTGGGACACGCAAGACAAGGACCGCGACATCGCCGCCGCCCAGGCCGCCTTTGCCAAGGGACGTGAGATGATGGAAAGCGGCGACTATGATCTGATCGTGCTGGATGAGATCAACATCGCGATGCGCTATGATTATCTGTCGGTCGAAGATGTCATCGCCGGGCTGGACGCCCGCAACGCCCGCACGGGCGTGGTGCTGACGGGTCGCGACGCAAAACCGGGCCTGTGCGACTACGCCGATCTGGTCAGCGAAATCGTGGAGGTCAAACATCCCTTCAAGGCAGGCATCAAAGCGCAGCGTGGTGTGGACTACTGATGGCAGAGAAAGTCGCCCTGATCACCGGTGCCGCCCGTGGCATCGGCCTTGCCACCGCCAAGACACTGCTGGCCGAAGGCTGGCTGGTGGCACTGCTGGACCGCGACGGCGATGAATTGAACAAAGCCACGGCTGACCTCGGTCAGGCTGCAAGCGGCTTTGTCTATGACGTGTCAGACCCTGACGCCGTGACCGCAGCCCTCCCCGACATCCTGAACCGCTTCGGCCGCCTCGACGCGCTGATCAACAACGCCGGCGTCGCGGACTTCGGCCCTATTGAGGAAACCGATTTCACCCGCTGGCGCCGCGTGATGGCGACCAACCTTGATGGCGTGTTCCTGATGTCCCAGGCCGCCATTCCCGCGCTGCGCGAAACCAAAGGCGCTCTCGTCAACATCGCCTCCATCTCCGGCCTGCGCGCGTCAACCCTTCGGGTCGCTTACGGCACCTCCAAAGCTGCCGTGATCCAGCTGACGAAACAACAAGCCGCCGAACTTGGGGAGTACGGCATCCGCGCCAATTGCGTCTGTCCCGGCCCCGTGCGCACGAAGCTGGCGATGGCCGTGCATACGCAGGACATCATCGACGCCTACCACGACGCGATCCCGCTAAACCGCTACGGGTCAGAACAGGAGATTGCCGAGGTGATCGCGTTCCTGTGCAGTGACAAAGCCAGCTACGTCACCGGGCAGGTGATCGCATCCGATGGTGGGTTTGACAGTACGGGTGTGGGGTTGCCTGCGTTGCGGACCTAAACCCGCACCAACTTCTCATAGCTCTCCGACACATCCCGCGTGATCGCACCGACCTCGAAGTTGTAGTCCCCGATCTCACCCACCGGCGTGACCTCTGCCGCCGTGCCCGTCAGCCAGCACTGCTCGAACCCTTCCAGCTCTTCCGGCATGATCACCCGCTCATGCACAGTGATGCCCTTTTCCTTGAGCATACCAATCACCGTCTGCCGGGTGATCCCGTTCAGGAACGCATCCGCCGCAGGTGTATGCACCTCGCCATCCTTCACGAAGAAGATATTCGCCCCCGTCGCCTCCGCCACATAGCCGCGATAGTCGAACATCATCGCATCAGAACAGCCTTTCGCCTCCGCTGCATGCTTTGACATGGTCGCAATCATATACAAACCAGCCGCCTTCGCCTGTGACGGTGCGGTCTCGGGCGACGGGCGTTTCCACTTCGCGATGTCGAGCTTGGCACCCTTCATCTTGGCATCGCCATAGTAATTGCCCCATTCCCAGACGGCCACGGCCATATGTACCGGGTTGCGGGCCGATGCCACGCCCATGTCTTCGCCCGCACCACGCCACGCGACGGCACGCACATAAGCATCTGTCAGGCCATTGGCCTTCAACGCAGCCTCTTTCGCCGCTTCGATTTCATCGACGGAATAGGGAATGTCGAAATCAATCAGCGTGCCCGATTGGATCAACCGCTCCGAATGCTCCCGGCTCTTGAAGATCTTGCCGGCGTAACACCGCTCCCCTTCAAACACCGAAGACGCATAATGCATCGCATGGGTCAGGATATGCACATTGGCATCCCGCCAGTCGATCAATTTTCCATCCATCCAGATGGAACCGTCCCGATCATGATACCCAGCTGACATCCGTCTCTCCCTCAAATCCAAGGTCATTTTTTCGAAAGTTGCGTAAAATAGGCCCGATACGGACATATCCTGTCGCCAAAGCTGCGATTCACTAGCCTTTCGCTCTTGGAGTGTCAACAAGGCTGACGTATTGTTACCGTCACCAAACACAATGGGGACCACCATGGCAGACGGGCGCAGCACTTCCTCCGTATCAGGCGAAAGCCTGCTGTTTCTGACCGATGAACAGTTGCGGCAGGGGATCGAAGCGATGTTCTTTGCCTATCGCGGGTTCACGGCCGATCCGGACCGCATTCTTGATGACATGGCCTATGGCCGCGCCCACCACCGCGCGATCCATTTCATCAACCGCGCACCCGGCACCACGGTGAACAACCTGCTGGCCATCCTTGGTGTCACCAAACAATCGCTCAACCGCGTGTTGCGCACTTTGATCGCCGATGGGCTGGTCGAAAGCCGCGTGGGCCGAAACGACAAACGCGAGCGCCACCTGCACCTGACCGATGCCGGCAAAGCGCTTGAACAAACCCTGTCAGACGCCCAGCGGACGCGCATGCGCGCGGCCTACCGCACCGCGGGCCCCGAAGCCGTCTCAGGCTTCCGCACGGTCCTCGAAGCGATGATGGACCAGGAGATGCGCACCAGCTACATTCGCCTGAAGGAGACAGGCGCATGAGTGATATGGAAGCCCACCTGCTGATTGTCGATGATGATGAGCGTATCCGGACCCTGTTGCAGAAGTTCCTGATGCGCAACGGCTTTCTGGTGACCGCCGCCCGCGATGCAGCCCATGCGCGGCGCATTCTGTCCGGGCTGGATTTCGACCTCATCGTGCTGGATGTGATGATGCCCGGCGAAGATGGCCTCGCCCTGACCCGCGCACTGCGTGAAACCATGCAAACGCCAATCCTGCTGCTGACAGCCAATTCCGAAACCGAAGACCGGATCGAAGGGCTGGAAGCGGGGGCCGATGATTATCTGGCCAAGCCGTTTGAGCCAAAGGAACTGCTGTTGCGCATCAACGCGATCCTGCGGCGGGTGCCCGACACCAGCGCACAGGATGCCGCACCCAAAGTGCTGACACTGGGCACCATCCGCTATGACATGGATCGGGGGGAGATGTGGCAGGAGGACACGCTGGTCCGGCTGACCGCAACCGAAATCCAACTGATGAAAATCTTTTCTGCCCAACCCGGCGAAGCCCTCAGCCGCGCCAAACTGGTCGAAGAACTGGGCCGCGACCGGGGGCAGGCGCAGGAACGCGCCGTCGATGTGCAAATCACCCGATTGCGCCGCAAGATCGAGGACAACCCGAAACAACCCCGCTATCTGCAAACGGTACGGGGTGCGGGGTACATGTTGGCCCCGGACTGAGCCGCACCGTACCTGTCCGACCTATGCCACAAGCGCACAAAAGCGCCTCTGGTGAAGGCAGCGCTTACCAATTAGTGTGGCGCCGATTGAGAGCGAAAAGGCACCTGAAATGACCGATACATCCGTGGATGAAATGAGCTTTGAAACCGCCATGGCAGAGCTTGAAAAGGTGCTGGGCCAGCTGGAGCGGGGCGACGTTGCGCTGGAAGAGAGCATTGCGCTCTATGAACGCGGTGCTGCCTTGAAGAAGCGCTGCGAAGCAAAGCTGAAAGAAGCCGAAGAAAAGGTCGCGGCCATCACGCTGGATGGCGATGGCAACCCTACGGGCCTCAAACCGGTAGAGGGCGCGTAATATGGACCTGATCCGCCACACGGGCTTGCTGGACCCGTTGCCGCTGGCCGCCGCGATGGAGCGTGCGCAGGCAGGTATTACTGCCCGCTTCACCGAAGTCACCCCTGATCCGGACCGGCTGGGCAAGGCCATGGGTCACGCGCTGATCGGTGGCAAGATGCTGCGCGGGTTCCTTGTGCTCGAATCCTGCCGCCTGCATGGGATTGATGCCGCATTGTCCGTTGATCCGGCACTCGCCATTGAATGTATGCACGCCTATTCGCTGGTGCATGACGATCTGCCCTGCATGGACGACGACGACATGCGCCGGGGCCGGCCCACCGTGCACAAGCAATGGGACGAAGCCACCGCCGTGCTGGCCGGCGACGCCCTGCAATCGCTGGCGTTTGAACTGATCTCCCACAGCAAGTTCGGGATGAAAGGCCAGATGCTGGTCAAGATGCTCGCCCGTCTCGGCGGCCGCTATGGCATGGTGCGCGGACAGATGCAGGACATCGCGGCAGAGACGATGACACCCCCGCTGACCCTGGGACAGATTTCAGAACTTCAGCGCAACAAGACCGGCAAGTTGATCCTCTGGGCCTGCACTGCGGGCCCCATGCTTGCAGGTGACAGCCCCAAGGATCACCCGATGCAAACCTACGCGCAGGCCATTGGGCTGGCATTCCAGATCGCCGATGACATCCTTGACGTCGAAGGGGATGCAGCCACCGTGGGCAAAGCGACAGGCAAGGACGCCAATGCCGGTAAAGCCACCTTTGTCTCCCTGATGGGGCTGGATGAGGCCAAACGCCGTGCTGATGAACTGGTGCAATCTGCCTGCGATGCGCTCAGTGTCTACGGAGACGAAGCTGCCACCTTGCAGGAAGCCGCGCGTTTTATCGTGGACCGCAAAAGCTGACCCCCAAAGGCTGACCTCAGACGAGACCTGACATGACCAACCGACCAAACACCCCGTTGCTGGATCAAGTGACGCGCCCTGCCGATATGAAAGGGCTGAGCGACACCGAACTGACCCAACTCGCCCATGAAGTCCGGGCAGAGACGATTTCCGCCGTCTCTGAGACCGGGGGTCACCTTGGCGCGGGTCTGGGTGTCGTCGAATTGACCGTCGCCCTGCACGCGGTTTTTGACACCCCGCGTGACAAGCTGATCTGGGACGTGGGCCATCAATGTTACCCGCATAAAATCCTGACCGAACGGCGCGACCGCATCCGGACCCTGCGCCAGAAGGACGGGCTCAGTGGTTTCACCAAGCGCAGCGAATCTCCCTATGATCCTTTCGGCGCGGCGCATAGTTCCACCTCCATCTCTGCCGCCCTTGGCTTTGCCACGGCCCGCGATCTGGGCGGCGTGATCCCCGAAGGATCAGGCGACGCGATTGCTGTGATCGGGGATGGTGCGATGTCTGCCGGCATGGCCTATGAAGCGATGAACAACGCCGGTCACCTGGGCAATCGCCTGATCGTGATCCTGAATGACAACGAGATGTCCATTGCCCCTCCTGTTGGCGCGATGTCCAGCTACCTCAGCCGCCTTTATGCCGAAGAGCCGTTTCAGGAATTCAAAGCCGCCGCGAAAGGGGCAGTCAGCCTGCTGCCCGAACCCTTCCGCGAAGGGGCCAAGCGCGCCAAGGATATGCTCAAAGGCATGGCCGTTGGCGGCACCCTGTTCGAACAACTCGGCTTTTCCTACCTTGGCCCTATCGACGGCCACAACATGGACCAGTTGCTGCCCGTCCTGCGCACGGTCAAGGCCCGCGCAACCGGTCCGATCCTGATTCACGTGCTGACCAAAAAGGGCAAGGGATATGCCCCCGCCGAAGCCGCCCGCGACAAGGGCCATGGCGTATCGAAGTTCAACGTGGTGACGGGAGAGCAATCCAAAGCCCCTTCAAACGCGCCCAGCTACACTTCCGTTTTTGCCGATGCCCTGCTGGATCACGCCGCCAAGGACGACAAGATCTGCGCCATCACCGCCGCCATGCCTGACGGCACCGGGCTCAAGCTCTTTGCGGAACGCTACCCCTCCCGGTGCTTTGACGTCGGTATCGCCGAACAGCATGGTGTCACCTTCAGCGCAGGCCTCGCGGCAGGTGGCATGAAACCCTTCTGCGCCATCTATTCGACCTTCCTGCAACGGGGCTATGATCAGGTCGTGCACGACGTTGCGATCCAGCGTTTGCCCGTGCGTTTTGCCATCGACCGCGCGGGGTTGGTGGGCGCGGACGGGGCGACCCACGCCGGTGCCTTTGATACGGCCTTCCTTGCCAACCTGCCGGGATTTGTCGTGATGGCCGCTGCGGATGAAGCCGAACTCAAACACATGGTCGCCACCGCCGTGGCCCATGATGACGGCCCCATAGCCTTCCGCTTTCCCCGTGGCTCCGGCACAGGGGTTGATCTGCCGGAAACCGGCACACCGCTGGAGATTGGCAAAGGGCGTATCATCTCCAAAGGCAGTCGCGTGGCACTCCTGTCATTCGGCACCCGCCTTGAAGAAGTGGAAAAAGCCGCCGAAGCGCTCACGGCCAAGGGGATCATCCCCACCATCGCGGACGCACGCTTTGCCAAGCCGCTGGACCGTGACCTGATCCTCTCCCTCGCGGCCGATCACGAGGCGCTGATCACCGTTGAGGAAGGCGCCGTCGGCGGTTTTGGCAGCCATGTTGCACACCTGCTGGCCGAGGAAGGTGTGTTTGACCACGGTCTGAAATTCCGCTCCATGGTGCTGCCGGACATCTTCATTGATCAGGCGTCGCCAGCGGATATGTATGCTGTCGCAGGGATGAACGCAGCACAGATCGAAGCGAAAGTGCTGGGCGTGCTGGGCGTTGCCAGCCTGAATGCGGAACGCGCCTGATCACTTCTTTCCCTGCTGCGCCAGCAACCGGTCCAGACGGTCCTCAATGGATTGAAGCCGCGCGTTCACATTGTCACGGTAGCTGGTCGTCTCCGCATTGCTTTCCTCCGCATGCGCGTCCTGCATGGAGTTCACGATCAGACCCACCAGCAGGTTCACCACCGCAAAGGTCGTGACCATGATGAACGGCACAAAGAACATCCACGCCAGCGGATAAACCTCCATCACCGGCCGCACGATGCCCATCGACCAGCTTTCCAGCGTCATGATCTGAAACAGGGAATACGCGCTCTGCCCCAGTGTGCCGAACCATTCGGGAAAACTGGCTGCAAACAACTTCGTCGAAATCACCGCCGCGATGTAAAAGATCAGCGCCATCAGCAGGAACACCGACGCCATACCCGGCAGCGCCGTCACAAACCCCTCCACCACGCGCCGTAACCGCGGCGCGGTTGAAATCAGACGCAGCACCCGCAGGATCCGCAGCGCCCGCAAGGCAGAGAACCCTTCCGCCGCCGGGGCGAGCGAAATGGCGACAATCGCAAAATCAAACAGGTTCCAGCCATCGCGGAAGAACCGGGTGCGGTAGACGATCAGCTTTGCCGCCAGTTCCACCACAAAGATCGCCAGACAAATCCGGTCCAGCGTCAGGATCAAATCTCCGGCAAACGCCATGATTGGCTTTGATGTCTCCATCCCCAGCAGGATCGCATTGAAAATGATCACCCCCATGATGAAATTGCCAAACCGTGGCGTTTCCAAAAGGGATTGAATGCGTGCTGTCATGGGTCTGCCTCTGCCTGTTCGGGCCTATATGGCGGCAGGGTGACGCATGGACAAGATGCGCCGCGCGCTCAATGCCTCACGGGTCTTGGGCCAGCATCGCCGCCAAACCGCTGCGGTAGTCAGGATAGGCAGGTTTCCAGCCCAAATCGCGCTTTATCCGGTCGTTGCGCACCTTCTTGCTCTCCGCATAAAAACTACGCGCCATTGGAGACATCTCGGCCGTTTCGAAATCTTCCGCAGGCGGCAGTGGCAGACCCAGGAGTTCGGCGGCGTGGCCAATCACATCCTGTGGCGGGGCGGGATCATCATCACACAAGTTGTAAACAGCGCCCGGATCAGGCCGTGCAATGGACAGCTCCAACGCCTGTGCAATATCCTCTACATGGATGCGGGAGAACACTTGGCCCTCCTTGATGATCCGCCGCGCGGTGCCCGCACGTACCTTGGCAAAGGGTCCCCGACCGGGTCCGTAAATCCCCGCCAGCCTGAAGATATGCAGCGGCAGATCCGGGATCGCCTGCCATGCCGCTTCCGCTTCAACCCGCGCCTGTCCGCGCTTGGTGGCGGGTGTCAGCGCGGTTCCCTCATCCACCCAAGCGCCCTTGTGGTCGCCGTAAACACCCGTGGTCGACAGATAGCCCACCCAACGCAGCCTTGGCGCGGCGGATATGATCTGGTCTTCCAACTCCCTCAGCACCGGATCGCCATCGGCACCGGGCGCGGCGGACAGTAACACATGATCCACCTCCCCCAGCAGCGGGGACACATCCGTGCCGGGCCAGACAACCGGTTCAACCCCTGTGGCGGCAATGCCCGCACATTTGTCAGCGCTGCGCGTGGTGCCGATGATGCGCCATCCCTGCGGCACAAGCCGCGCCGCCATGGCCCGCGCACTGAACCCATGTCCGAATGAAAGAAGTGTTTTGTTCATGGACGTTAGCCTGCCCGCCAGAGGGCAGCACAGCAAGGGGGGAGATCAGTTTTTCAGCCGCTCAAACGCGATATATCCAAAACCCGGACTGACCCACTGACGCGACTTGCGCATCCGGCCGCTTGATGTCTCTACCCAATATTCATTGGTAAAGGTCGTCCCGCCGTAGGCACAGGTTTCCTGCATGCGGTACGTCGAGACGCGCTGATCCACGATCTGAATCGTGTCGCGCCCCATCTGGGTCATGTCACAGGCAAACTCCACGCGCTGCGCGGAGCCATTGCCCCCCGCGAGAGTGATCAGCCGCGCGCCGCCGCCCCCTTGACCGTCAAACCCTGCTAGTGTCGCCCCCGCCTGCGCAGAGCGCATGTCAGGCCCCAACCCCTTGGTGCCGACCAAAACGCCATCGCGCAGAATAAACTGGATGTTGTCAGAGGACTGCCAGACTTCCACCACCCCCGGTCCATCGTCCCGGCGCTGCGCGATCAGGCGCAGAAAGTCCTGCAATCCGGTCCTGTCCGGGATCGCCTGCATGACCTGACCGGGCGTTTGATCCAATAGTGCGCGGGTCACGACAACCGGCTGCGGCGCAGGCTGCCCCCAGCTGTCATACACCGCCTTGGCCGAACTGAAGAGCGTCGTCAGCGTGGAATCCTGCTTTTGCCCGCTGCCGCCTGAACAGGCAGCAAGCGCGAATGCAGCGCCGATCAGTGCAAAAACCGTCCTCCGGCGCATCATTCCCAAACCCTATCCCAGTTGTCCGTCACTGCGTTTCTGTGCCCTTGGCGCACCTGCTCATAAAGCCGCCCCGGCACGTCAAGCCGCGCACCACCATCGCGTTGAATGGGCCGGATCGTCGTCGACAATGTACGCTTGCCCGGCGTGCCAAGGAACCAATCCAGCGGCACGGTCAGGTTGATACCCTTGTCAAACGACCCTTCCCCGAAATCGGCAGATGACACATCCGTCAGTGTGAAGAACCCACCGACCCGCCAGCCGTTCTTGAACTCCCGCGTCAGCGTCACCGTGGCACCCAGATCACCCGCCAGATAGCGGCCCACATCGACCTGCCCCAGATATCCCCTGCCAAATTCGTAATAGGCCGAGGCATGGCCGGTCGCCACGCTATAATCCTGAAATCCTAGACCGGAGAAGTCACGCTGCTGGACGTAGTTTCCTTCCACACCCAGCGCCAGACGGCTGCCCACGGGTTTCCACAGCACCTCACCCGATACCCCGCCAAACATCCGTTCAAGATACCCGGCGGTGACACGCGCGTAGATGTCGTTCCCCGGTTTCCACTGGCGGCTGACATACAGAGTGTCGAGAACCGTATCACTGCCACGCGCGTAGAGGATACTATCTGTCCGCACCCGCGGCAGCACGGAGTTGCTGGTCCGCGTCGAATCCGAAAACGTATCCACCAGACGGTGCTTCAGACGCCCGCCCAGTTCCCAGCCGGGCGCGGGGCTGTAATTCAGTTCGAATTTGATGCCCCCTTCAAAGCGTACCGGCTCATCAGGATCAAAATAGTTCGGCTCAAGATAGGGCCCGATGGTCCAGGCATAGTCAGGGTAAAGCGTATCGCTATAGACCGCATTCCCCAGCATTGGCGCAGCTTCGCCAATGCCTGTGACGGCCAGCAGCGCATCGGCGGCCTGACTGTCAAATTCCAGCGCTTCCAGATCAGACCGCCGGATGGTCACCGCAGATTGGGCAAGCCCGTTGTGCATCGTCACCAAACGGAACGTCTCCACCGACGCGGGCATGACCTGCGCCATGGCCCGCGCGGCGCGCCCCACCGCAACCGATGTCGCCCGGTAGCGCGTGTTCCGGAACCGCAGTTCCGCTCTGTTGGCACTGACCTGCAACGCTTCCAGCTTGAGCCCACTTGCCGCCAGAACCGGCGTCAGTTGATCCCGCAGGGTCAGCGGTGCCTGCGCACTCTCCGACCAATCAGTGCTCCACGCCTCCGGGGAGACCGCGCGATCAGGGCGCGGTTCAATCGGCCCGGTGGGCCGCACGCTCAACGGGGTCAGCGGCGCGTTGGGGTTCAGCTGGACCTGAACGTTCACACCAAACTCGGACCCATAAAGGTAATAGGCCCCCAGCCGTATCCGGTTGGAGAGCTGATACTCCGTGCCGAAATTCAGCCGGGATTTCCGAACAAGAACGCCATTGCCTGTTTCAGCGTCATAGGCGTCAGAGCTGTATTCCGCCTTCACGCCCCAGCGGTCGTTGATCTGCCATTCCACCCCGCCAAATGGCGCGGCGGGTCCACGAAACCATTGATCCACTGATGGGCTGCCACCGGTCCCGGCGGGATCGAATGCCGGGCGCGTGCCGCCAAACGGCGTGCCAATCGCACCCGATGATGCCAGCCGACCCCAACCAAGGCCAGCGGTCGCCTTGACCCGGCCGGGCAGCCGCCCACCACCCTCGAAGGTCTTGGTCGCCACCACATATTCACCCGCGTAAATGCCCGTCCCGGCGAAATCCTGAAGGCCAACAGTCACCGCAGGGAGGGTCCGCCGCTCTTTCAGAACCTGATAGCGCAGATCAAAGCTGCGGTCGCGGTAGGTGTCAAAGCCGTTGGCGTTCCAGTCCTGAATACCCACGTAGCGGAAACTGGCAGACAACCGCGGTGTCGCCTGAAAGGTCAGTGTTGTCCGGGTGGTGCCGCCGAAGTTCGACACGCCAATGGCAAAGGTGCCATCCGGCAGGGACTCCGCCGTTGGCATATCCACAAGGCCCGGAGACCCGTAGAAATTCAATGTCGGACGGTCCGGCACATCAAAGATGTCCGCATCCTGCGCACTGGCTTGCGCCGCACAGACAACGGCAAAAACCGTGCCAATGACACGGGTCTTTCGGACCTCACCGGTCACGATACGGGTTGGTTTGCTCACCTGCTGCACGGCTCTGCCCTTTGCCATTCGGCATTCTTGCATCAGGTGTGCACCCGAAGCACGCGAAAAATCAACACCTGCACACCTTCAGGATCAAGAACAGACCCGCGCCGCGACATTCATACCGCAGTGGTCCTTCCAGGTCAGGCACAATACCCGCTCAGGACAGCTTTCGCTCCAGATCCTCACCGACCGACATCTGTCCGAATCCTTCAACCCAGCTCATGATCACGGCGCGTGCCATTTCTTCGCTGCTGGCAACCATCGCTTCCCGCAGCCGCCGCAGCGCGCGGGCCACTTCCATCTCCGAAAGCCCCTCTTCGCGGGTGGCAAAAATCTTGGGATTGCTGGTGCTGACCAATTCTCCGGACAGGGACAGCTCTTCGCTCATCTTCTCACCGGGGCGCAGACCGGTGAAGGCAATCTCGATATCGCCATTGGGATTGTCATCATCGCGCAGGGTATATCCCGCACTTTCGATCACTTGCTTGGCCAGTTGATAGATCGGGACCGGCTTGCCCATATCAAGAACAAACACCTCACCACCTTCGGCCATGGCGCCCGCTTGCAGAACCAGCCGCACCGCTTCCTGCACTGTCATGAAGTACCGCTCAACCGCTGGATCGGTCACCGTCAATGGCCCGCCCCGGCGCAGCTGATCCTGAAAGAGCGGCACCACCGACCCCGATGACCCCAACACATTGCCGAACCGCACCATGGAGAAGATCGTCCCCCCCTGCGCGCCGCGCTTGAGTGCCAGATCCTGAATGACCAGTTCCGCAAGCCGCTTGGAGGCCCCCATCACATTCGTCGGCCGCACCGCCTTGTCGGATGAAATCAGAATGAACCGCTCAACCCCGGCCTGCAGCGCCTGTTCGGCAAGCGTCTGGGTGCCAAAGACGTTGTTGACCAGCCCTGCCAGCGGATTGGCTTCGACCAGCGGGACGTGTTTATAGGCGGCGGCGTGCAGGATGATATCAACCTGATGCTCCATCAGAACCTTCCGCACCTGACGCGAATCCGTGATGGAGCCCAGCACCGGCACAATCTCAATCGACGATCCGTCCGTGACCTGCCGCAGTTCCATGTCCGCGTTGTACAACGCAAGCTCGCTCAGCTCGAACAGGACCAGTTTCGTCGGACGGCAATCCAGAACCTGACGGCTCAATTCCGACCCGATCGACCCGCCAGCGCCAGACACCAGAACGACCTTTTCGGCGTAACAGGCCAACTCCTCGCTCAGCCCCTGATCTACTTCGTCGCGGTTCAGGAAACTATGGGCATTCAGCGGCTTGAACTTGTCCAACAGCTCCTCTTCACCAATCAACTGGGCAAAGGACGGCAGCGCCTGAACTTCCAGCCCCATCTCCTCCAGCCGCCGGGCAATCTGCGCCTGTTTCGGCAGGTTCAGCGATGGAATGGCCAGCAACACCCGGTCAATCTGCTTTTCCTCGACAACTTCGGAAATCCGCAACGGGTTGTAGACAGGCAGCCCCGACACGCTCAGCCCCTGGATCGCCGCGTTGTCATCGACAAAGGCCACCGGCTCGATACTCTCATGCCGCCGCAGGGCCGAGACGATCTGCGTGCCTGTCGTCCCCGCCCCATAGATCAGCACGCGACAGCGCGACGACGACCGACGGTAGATGGCCAAAACCACCTGCAACATCACCGTGCGGGTGATGACAACCATCGAAAAGAACGCCGCGCCAAAGACAACATGCACCGATGCCGGCAGGTCGATCCCGACAATCAGCGCCACCATCATCGACGTGGTCACAAGACACAACGCAAACAGCCCCGTCACACCGATGGCCGCCCCTTCATAGGAATTCAGCTGCGTCGTGCAGACGCCCAGCCACATGGACACACCCGCCCCGACGATCAGAACGTAAGGCAGGACCGTCATGTAATCGATCAAATGCGGAAGAACGCCCCCCTCAAGCCCCTGTGCCGACAGGGCGAAGACCACCGCAAGCACAATGAGGACAGAGTCCAGCAAAAGCATGATGGCGCGTTTTTGACGCTTCGAAAGCGATTTGAGGATGTTTAACATGATCGACTGGAAACCTTTAAAAACGTGCCACCTGAAACTGACGTGGGACGCTTGTGCGGCGATAAACGATCCTACCGCTTCGACCATCCCCCGAGAGTCGTATCAAAACTCTTAAAAATTACGCCATCTGCTACGACTACTTCAAACCTCTTTCGTCATATGCCTCTGATTCCTCAACCTGTGGGTGAAGAATCGGACGAATTGGGCGGTTTTTGGCCTGCGCGTCGGCGAAAAAGGTTCCCAATTGTCTGAAACACCAAATCAAAATCGTAACACGTGGACTGATTCCGTTGATAGATCAGATCAAGCCGCGCCTTTCTGGGCACACAGATTCGGGTGTAGATCCGATCCGTTTCCTCCGGTGTGCGGCACCGCGCCAGCAATCGGTCTTCGTGTTTGTGGAACCGGATTGTCGCCAGTCCCGTCACACCGGGCCGCGATTTCAGCACATCCGCGTACAGATCCGGAAACCGCTCCACATACTCACGCAAGGGTGGGCGCGGGCCGACAAAGCTCAAATCGCCCCGCAGAATGTTCCAAAGCTGCGGAAACTCATCCAGCCGCTTGGCGCGCAACCATGCGCCTGTCTCCGTGATCCGGTCGGTCTTGTCCCCACCCGAAACCCCGCGATCAGCCGCAGCCGCCTTCATCGTGCGCAGTTTCCACAGCTTGAAGGGCACATCAGGCGCTTTCATCCGCTCGGCCACATAGAACAACGGCCGACCTTCCTTGATCAGCAACCAGATCAGCAACCAGATCAACACCGGACCCAGAATGACCACCAACAGGCTTGCGAAAAACAAATCAAAGATCCGTTTGCGCCATGTCATCGCTCTTTGCCCTCAAACAGCCGCCACTCAGCGACCAACCCCGCCGGTGTCGCCTTCCGCAAAGAGGCATAGCGCGACAGCAATCGGGTAGAAAGCGAAACCTCCGCGATCACGCCCTCCGGCGCGGGCCGCGCCCTCCAGGGCAATTGCGCGGCATCCAACAGGGCGCCCATCTCGATCATACCGGGCTGTGCGATGTTCAGAACAGCCGGGACATCCGCCCGTGTCGCCAGATCCTGAAGCACGCGGGTGAGGCTCTGCAAGCCAATGTAGCTGCGCGCAGGGGTACGGCCGCTTGGCAATTGATCAACCGCCATTGCCGCGTGCCATCCCCCAAGGATCGCATCAACACCCGCCACGTTCCCAATCCGCAGGACAGTCACAGGCTGGCCGAGCGTCTTGCCCAGCGCCAGACCCGCCTGCTCCATCTCACATTTCGCATGGCCATAGGCCGTGAGCGGGGCCAGGACCGCATCCTCCGCCAGATCCCCGCTGTGACGTCCATAAACCGCAGCCGATGACGCCAAAAAAACCCGGCCCGCCCCCGCCTGATGCGCCGCTTCAATCGCAGCCAGTGCAAGATCGACGTTGTCAGACATGGCCGCCCCCGCCCGAACGGCGGCATCAGTCACCCCTGCCATGCAAAGGACCGCCCCCTGACCGACAAGCACATCACGCAGCCCAGCCGCATCCGCGCACATTTCAACCCGGTGCACACCCGGACCGGCCCTGCGCGCAACGCGCACCAGCGCGTCACCGGACCAGAACGCGCCAATCGCCTGCCCCAGACGACCATTGGCGCCAAGCAACACTGTACTGCGATTTTCCGCCACCTTGTCCGAAACGATTGACGTCATACCCGTTGCCAGTATCTTGCGCAGCAGAAAATGCCAACCTGCGCGGGCGCGAATACCCGTCAATGGATTGTAATAAATAAGTAAATTTTCGCCCCATCCACAGGCGGCGCGCAACACAGATCGGCAGTCTCAATGGCTTTGTCTCTCAAACATCTACTCTGGATCACGCTCAGCCTCGCCCTGGCGGCCTGTGGCAACCTGCCCCGTGGTGCCGCGGTCGAGAAAGAGATCCTGGCCTCCGCCGATGATCCCGAGCCCGATATTGCCGTCTACCCGGTCACCCGCGCTTTCCTGCCCAGCGTCGCCAAATGGCCCCGCAACGGGTCACGCTCCTACAGCTGGATCGGTCACAGCCACGGCTCAACCGCCCAAGTGATCCGTCCCGGCGACAGCCTCAGCCTGATGATCTGGGATTCGGGTGAGAATTCCCTGCTCACCAGCCCCGAACAGCGTGTCGCTGACCTGCCCAACATGCGTGTCACCTCCGCTGGAACGATCTTTGTGCCCTATGTGGGCAAGGTGCAGGTCTCTGGCCGCACACCTGACAGCGCCCGCCAACTGGTGCAGCGCCGGCTGGAAGAGATCGTCCCCTCCGCCCAGGTGCAACTGTCTATGGCCGAAGGGCGGGGCAACTCCATTGATCTGGTCGGCGGCGTGAATGCCCCCGGCAACATCGTGATGCCGGATCAGGATTTCTCCGTCCTCGCCGCGATTTCGGCGGGCGGCGGTGTCGATCCCTCGATGGACAATCCACAGGTCAAACTGGTGCGGGGGCATAGCAT
>Ga0160419_100728_pt1 | contig 18276 bp, 26 predicted proteins | sample CelAP2metagpilot_2_FD_108196 | JGI IMG/M metagenome (GOLD analysis project Ga0160419, IMG submission 108196) | Phycosphere-associated microbial communities from Cellana algal ponds in Kailua-Kona, Hawaii, USA - Cellana AP2-4-25 metagenome pilot ... | reverse complement strand
GACCGGGAACAAAGATTACAGTCTCAGAAACGACAAGAGGGAGGGAGGGAGGGAGGGAGGAATGAGAGGGGTGGGATGGGGTTAGTCGTGTTCTCTTTGAATTTCGACGGCAAGGGAGCAACAAAGCAGGCCGAAGAGTGTCGGGACGAGGGAGGGAGGGAGGCAGAAAAGGAGGAAAGGAGGGAGGGAGGGAGGGAGGGAGGGAGGTGCCACCTACCACTCTTTCTGATCGCCCATGGTCTCGAAGATTTCAACGCAGCTTCTCATCAAGGCACGCTCGATGACCTGGCCCTGAGGGAGGGAGGGAGGGAGGGAGGGAGGGAGGGAGGGAGGAAGAGAAAGGTGGGTCGTTTAGATGATGATGTTCGTGTTTGGTGACTCCCCCCTTCCCTCCCTCCCTTCCTCCCTTCCTCCCAACCTACCTCACGCTCCAGGTTAATCATCGCGAGCATGGCCCGCACCACGTCCCCTTTGACTACATCGTACACCTGAGAAAGAGCAGGGAAGGAGGGAGGGAGGGAGGGAGGGAGGAAGGGGGTCAGTGACAGAAAGTTAGTGGAGCCAAGAGGAAGCAGCAGCTTCTGAGACACACACGGGGCTCCTTTCTTTCCTCGCCAATCCCTTCCCTCCAGCTCCCCCCTCCCTCCCTTCCTACCTACCTGCTCCTTGAAGAACTTGATGCCAGACACATGGAGGGAGGGCAGGGAGTTGTGCTTCACGTAGTACCGGTCCTGTCGCAGGACGCAAGGGAGGCAGGGATGGAGGGAGGGGGCGGGGGGGGAAGCATATGAGTGTGTGTCCTTATTCTGGAGGAAGGGAGGAAGGGAGTGAGGGAGGGAGGGAGGTACGGACCAGGTACATAAAGAACTTCCGCATCCACTCGTTCATGATTTTGTGATTCTCCCATCGACGCTTGACCTCGACGAGGAGGAACTCGCTGTGGTGGTCCCTAAGGGACGGGAGGACGGTCTGCGTCAGGTAGTTGGATATGGTCTAAGGAAAGAGGGAGGGAGGGGAGGGAGGGGGGTGGGTGGATTATTGTGTTGTGGTGCAGTATGCGGGATGTAGGGACAAGATGGATTTAGGCAGAGCGTCGATGACGAGCCAAAGCTAGTCTTCCTGAATCATCTTGCACTCCTTCATTGCCTTCGTCTTTCCTCTCTCCTTCTTTCCCGCCCTCCCTCCTTCCCTCTCTCCCTCCTTCCCTCCCTCCCTCCCTCCCTCCCTCCCTCCTCGGCGCATACCTCGTTGTGCTTCGCATAGAGCTGCTCAGACCAGTTGAACGGGTTGCGCTGCGTGCACATGTTGTAGCAGATGCTATCATGGGCGTGGTGGAGAGAGGGCACGAGGAGGAAGGGGAGGAGGAAGGGAAGTAGGGAGGGTCAGAAAAAAAATAAAAAGTCGGACAGACCTCGCCACGCTCCGCTCCTCAGGTTTCGTTTCCCCTCCTCCCACTTCCGTGCCCCCCCCGTCCTCCGTCCTCTCCCTCTCGCTCCCTCCTGACGTACGTGTATATGTGCACGTACTCCCTCGGCCCGAAGAGATCGCGTTTCTGCCGGTCCTGCAACCCCTCGTTCAAAATTTTTTCAAGGGGCAGAATGGCCTTGGGCAGAATCTCCTTTTCCCACCCTTCTTCGATCGTCACCGGGTTGGGGGGAGGCGCACCCGCCATGATTATGCAGGAATAGGATTTGGAGGACAGGCGGTTGTCGCGGGAATGGGGTCGAGGCCTGTGTGCATGGCATGAGGGGGGGGAGAAGGGGGGAGGAGGTGGCGGGAACATGAGCATGTGGGTGGGTGGTGGGATAATGAAGTCCGGGCGGCATAGCCCAGACGCCCGGCATTTGCGCCCGTGCAAGCAGGATGTGCATGTGCAGATCAGCAGACAGCAGTGTGGGTAGAGTGCGGCGTCTGTTGAGAGTCTTCGCCTTCTTTGTTCCGGCGTCGTGCTTCCTTTCTGCTACAGCATTTTGCTTTCAGACTCGACGCCCACCCCACCATCGCCCGTGGCCGCTAAACCCCACGCTGGTTAAGGCATCAATAGGCAAATGTGTGTAGGCAGTGGGCGCGGAGATTGTTGGGCCATGGGTGTCTGGGGATGGATGGAGGTGTGAGTTTTTCAGAGGGCTTCGTTTTGATTGATCATCTACCAGTAACGAGTCAGGCAGTTGCTGGGGCGAAGGAGAGGCGAAATCCTCAGTCACTGTACATGCCTCCCGGTACACATCTCGTGGTTCCCGGCACTCAGAAGACAGCGAATGCTGTGCTGTACCTGGTACAGGCTCCATCCCCCCAGACGTCACTGAAATGAAGCTTTTATCGTACCACACGGGCGAGCAAGATGATAAGGGGGCCTTCTCCAAAATAATAATAACGCAAAGCGCGAAGAACTATGTATGTTTCGTTCGCACCCCCTGTTGGAACATGCTTGTGGTGGTGGTTGTGTTTCGCAATTCGGCAGATTTGTTGCATTCAGCTGGCCTTGCGCGGCGTGCAAATTGCAATGCATTCTTTCTCGTGCGTAACTCATGATTTTATCATAATCCACTGTTTTTGATCTTCGCCCTTTCCCCCCACCCAACGTGATTATCACAGTAAAACATCCTCCTCAAGGCTCTTCGCATCCCGCCCTACGCCACCTTGCCGGTACCATGGCCCAATGGGTGCTACCACCCACGAGCCTGCTCCTCCTGCTGTGCCTGGCCACCACCCTCACCGCCAGCAATGTCGGCATTACCAACTCCGTGGCTACGTCCGCGCGTACAGGTTCAAACATTTACAAAGTCGACGAGAAAATAATTGGTGCGTTGAGTCGATCAGCAAATAGAGGTGGGAGGGAGGTAGCTGTGCCTATAGATATATGGAAGGGAAAGCCTGCCTGGCGGAGGATGTGATGCGGTACTCTCAATGTGGAATGGGCTGCTGTCTCCTTGAGGTATGAGGGAGTTTGTGACGCAATCACTTGAGGCCCGTCTGCATCTCCCATTTGCACAGCTCTTTCGTGTATATTTCTGGTCGTTGCTATGCGTTGACCGGCATCATTGCCTTTTCCACGCACTCTCTGCTCTGCACCACTTTCTCCGTTTCTACCTCCCTTCTTCCAGCCCTCAATCTCTCCCTCTCTTCTCCTTCAAATCCAGTATCACTCATCTTATCTTATTTTCTCCTCACCCACACACTCACCCATCCCTCAAATCGCTTCCTTGCCTCCCTCCCGAAAAGGGACGGTCTCCGACACCCTCCCCTCCCCTTCCCGCCTCCTCCGCCTCTCACCAAACCAGGGGGGCGTCCGTCACAAAGTCATACACGACTTTCTCTCCTCCACTTTTCTGGTCATTGCTATTGTGGCGATGTTCCTGGTAGTGTTGTGCGTGATAAATTGTAGTTGCAATCGATTATGCCCTTGTCTGTGCGGGGACGAAGCAGCAATCGTTCGAGCCGAGCTGATGGCGATGGAAAGGAGGTCAGTCGGAAAGGACGAGGAAGGAGAGGTCGAGGACGTTCAGGGCGGAACAGGGGGCAAGGATAGCGTGGCAGATGAAGTAGGGATCGCGATGGTTGCGGGAGAGGAGAAGAAAGAAGGGGAGGAGGGAGACACGAAGGAGGGAGGGGGAAGGATGAAGATAGACGATGAGGAATCGGAGGCGTCCGTTTCACTTTCAACGCCCTTGAAGTCCTTGTCCTCGTCGCTGCTAGCGCTGCTTGCGATGAAAGCATGGAGCTCACCGACAGCAGGGATTTCTGAAGGAAAGCAGGAAGAGAGGTCGAATAAGGTGGAGCAGGAGATGGCGCAGCTGCAGGAGGAAGAGAAGGAGGCAGGCAGGGAGGGAGGGATGAAAAAATTGGGGGAAACGTTTGAGCTGCAAATGCAGCGGTTAAAGGAAAGGGAGGGAGGGTTGGAAGGAGGGTTGATAGAAGAATCGAAGGAGTGCTTGGCGGTGGAGTAAAAAAGATGGAGAGAGAAAGAGGCGATGAAGGGAGGGAGATAGGGAGAATTACAGCGCCCTTGATTGGTTGGACGGGAGAGGAGATTCGAGGCGCGGGGCGGAATGGAGTGAAGTCTTATTGCGGAAATTTTGAAGAAAGATAAGAGAAGACCTTAGATGACATAATATAGGGGGGGGGGGATACCAAGAGTGAAATAGTCACCGGTAGGAAATTTTCCTCCAAAAAGATTTGTCTGTGAGGCAGCAATCGAAGAGAGAGGGGGAAGCGGAAACACGGAGACAGAGAGACCTAAATGCGCTCCTCGGAAAGGAGGCAATAAAGCACCAAAACTGTAGGAAAATGATCCCCATCGCATTGTAGAAAGGTTTCCTTATGCTTGCTCTTCCGATTTACACTTTCTTTTTCCACTTGCTTGCCTTTCTTCGCCCTTTTCAGCGCATCCCTTGGTCTGCCATGTGCAACTGCATCGCCCCTGGCCGCCATTTTCCCTGCAAACATGTAGTGATGTGGTTCCTTACTGACTTTTCTCGTCCTGATTTAGCGTGCCATTGCCTCAGTAATTTGTCTTACACCATGGCCGACGCAGGGCGGCCTCCACCTCCGTCCTTACTTCCTCGTTCTCTCCCTCTTCCCCTTCCCCCTCCGACCGAGCTTGTCTCATGGGGCTTGCCACCCTTTCGTCTTTCCTCTCCTCCGTCTTCCCCCACCCCCTCAACCCAGAATCGATTTTTAATCTTCATTTCCTCCATGGCCTCTCGCAGACGATGCTTCCTTATCATTGTCTCCTGCGCAGTCGCTTTTCGTTGCTCTAATAAGTACGCCCTCTCTCGCTTGATTTCCTCGTACCGCGCCGTGTCCGCCTCCTGCCTTGCCAACAAACACGATTTTTCATACTCTTCCTTCCGCTGTATCCTTTTGACGTTCTCCTCCTTATCTTTCTGCCTCAGCTCCTTCTCCACTCGCATTAACAGCGTGGCTTGTGCTCGCTCTGCTGCCACCTTAGCGTAGAAATGTGCGCGATTCTCTGCCCGAGTCAACGTTTTCTGTATACGGTCTTGCAGTCCTTGTACAGCACATTGATAGCGCTCGTCCGCCTTGGCTTGCTTGGCCTTGCGCCCCTCGGCCGCTTTGGCCGCTGCCTCCAACAGCTCCACGTGATTCTGCTCCGCGCGGGCAGCAGCCTCGGCTGCTCTTGCTTGGTAAGCTTTGCGTTTGGCCTCTTGGATCGCATGATTTCTGAGCAACGCACCTTGAATTCGTTTTTCAGCTTTGTTCCGTGCAGTCTGGATCTCATTAGCTTTTGCTTCCTTCTTCGCCATCACCTGGGCCTTGACTCTGGCCTCGCGCGCCTCAATCTCGCGGCGTTGGGCCTCTCCTCGCCGTTCCTGGTCTTTTAGAATCTCTTCTGTACGCTGCCGCAAGAGCTCGAGCTTGGCACGGCGCTCTTCTTCGCGAAGGACAGCTTTATGGCGTCGTATTCGCTCTGCCGCCCGGGCCTCAGCCGTCAACTTGTCCTTGAGTGCCCCGTCCTTTCGAGCTATTTCCCTCCGACGCTTCTGCTCCTCTTCCATTTGTCGCTGCACCTCCCGGTCCCGTTCCTGCTTCTTTTGGAATTCAATTTTGCGATGCCATGCCACTTCTTTCTCGTGTGCCTTCTTCCTGGCCATTTCCTCCTCTGATGCCGCCAACAGCTTCTGCTGCAACAAAATAGTCCGTTTCTCCCCCTCCACCATCCTTGAAAACTCCTTTTCCTGGCGCTTTTTCACAGCTTCGATCCTTCGTACCTCCATTTCCATCATGGCAGACTTCAAATATGCGGCGCGTGCTTCCATATCGTGTGGCTCCTTGTCATCCTCCCCGCCGCCTTTGCCGTGGGGACGGATGTTTCGTGGAGAGGCTCGGGTTCGAGACAGAGCTGTTGGATCGAGGCTGCCAGCACCATGCGCTTGAGCAGTGTTGGTACCGCCTTCATCATCATCATCATCAAGCAGCAAGAAATTGTACCCCTCCTCCCCCCGCGCCTTCATAATCATTTGTCGGCGTTGCTCTTTTATAAGGTTCACCTTTTCGAAAAGTCGTGTCTTGTAATGAGCGTAAATCTTGTCCTGCGCTTCCGGTGGCAGCATTTTCATCGTAGGTGAGGAGGATCGTGGGGACGTAGACGAGGACGACAAATGTTTTGGCGAGGAAGTTACGCGGGTTAGAAATAGGTGACATTCGTCGTACTCACATCGACTGACGGGTCGGAGGTCCTCTGGTGTGAGCCCCACATGCAAGCACGCCGCAAGAGAGCGCGGGCTGCTGAGGACAACGGAAAATTTACACTCTCCTGTGGCCATGCGCTCCATCTCCCGTCTTAGCGCCGCTTCATAGCCTACAATTGAGACGCCTAGGCTTGTGCCGGTTGCCGGGGATGAATACGAGGAAGGTTGGGTCGACGACATTATCATGGCGTCTATTGGGCGTATATTTGAATGGAGCATAAGAAATGAGGAGACCATAAGGTGCCAAGACTTGGATAGGGAGAACTGCAAATTTTGGGAGGTGTTAGCTTTTGGAAAGGCGTATTTTTGGGGTTATTGTAACGGGAAAAAACGGAGGTTGCTCGTCGTCAAATTTTTGAAAAAGGGGGAGGGGGGCGGGGGAGGCTTCTTTTTCTTCGGGATTCCCGGTATGCCTGCACGCTCCACTTACTAGTACATCTTATTCATCTCCTCTATTTCCTTCTACTGATGCCTTTCTAATTCCCTCTGCTCGGGTTAATATCTAAAAACTAAGGCTAACAGTCTAATGGAGCCCATCTCCAAGAGTGGGACTAACCTCCTGCCTTTTGTTTTCTTTGTCCCTCCCTGCGCGGGGGATTAGGATTAGGCGATAAAATCTTTAAACCAATCCACAGCTGAGATATTTTAACGGTAAATCAATGTCGATTTAGAGTCGAGGGGTCTGTCCTCTTCTCCTCGCCATTCCTTCTTCCTCTCGTATTTCCTTCACTCCTCTTGACTTCGGCAAACGCATACTATCTATTTATCATTCTAGGATCTCCCAACCTATTCTTATCTACACGACGAATTTAACACATTATGCAACAGCCCGAAGCCACCCGCTGCCGCTGCCACTGAATCTTTTCTTCGGCAGGCACCAGCACCAGGGGTTTGGTGCCCCACGTTGCTGACCCGCTGTCCATGCTATCCCTACTATAAATACAGCCGCCACCGCTGCTGGTCACTTGATGATTGGTGGTGGCCATCATCATCAATGTCATGGCCCTCTTCTTCATAGGAGAGGGCGGCAAGTACGGCTCCCCCATCTCTTCGGAAATCTTGCCAGATGATGTCCCCGATATACCCTGAAACAGCTGCTGTCGCTCGATCCGATAGGACCTCTCTTCCTCGATATCTGGTGATACTTGGCTTACCCCGGTGCGTTGCCTCATCAATGATGACGCGCGTCTCACAGCCAAGGGAGGCCACGGCTGGCCCGAGACGGAACCGGACGCGGAGATGGACGAGGACGATAAGGACTGCTGCATATGCCCTCCAACATAGCTTGACGTCACATTCGCCCTTTCGCTGCCTCCCGATACCCATGGCTCCTGCTCCTTTGTCGGAAATATGACCAGGTCCTGGAGCTTGTTGTGAAGTATCCGGCTTACGTACTTCTCATCTAGCTGCAGATTCTCCGCCAGCTTGTGGATCTGACCGACGCTGATGTAAGCCATTTGAGTGCATCCGTGAGAAGTGGGGATAGGGGGAGCAGGTAAGTGAGGCGTTAAGGTACTTCCACTCACGCTTTCACCAGTCCCACTGATACTACCGCCCAAAACATAGCCACTGGTCGACACCGAGGCTGAGAGTGAAGCTGTGCTCTGCCTGCGATCAGAAAGACGCCGGCGTTCGTAGTGCAGTGCCAGAGCGTCCGCTATTTGGTGAAGCTCCGCTTGTTTGACTTTGAGAGACTTGATTGTCGCAGCCGCAATCACCCCACCGGCAGTAATCCGGGGCCGACTTGACGCACCTGTCCCAAATCCCTGCAGCGACACTCCACCTGCACCACCATATTGTTGTAAAAAAGGATGAAACAGGAGTTTTTCCGCTGAAGGCCGGTCCGCGGGGTCCTTGAGAAGACACAATCGCACAAAGTCACGTAACTCGGATCCGAAGCGTTCGTCCCCAGGCGGCAGCTCTGGGCTGGGCTCATCACAAACGGCATTCACCATCTCAAAATAGCTTAGCGAAGATACTTGACGCTCGTACGGGAATACACCCAGAGCACATGCCAGCAAACTCAAGCCGAAGCTCCATATATCGGCCTTGGCATTGTACTTGTGTCCCTGGATCCGCTCCGGACTCATGTACCCTACCGTGCCCACAAACGTCTTAGATAGGTCCGAAGTCCCTGTCAGGTTCCGTGACACGCCAAAGTCGGCGATTTTGACAACACCTTTTGTGTTCATGAGCAGGTTACCCGGTTTGATATCCCGGTGGATCTTTTGTCGCTCGTGCAGGTAATTAAGGCCCAGCAAGATGCATTTTGCCATGTTCGCCAGCACAACCTCGTCATCGCACCCACCTGCTTTAACCAGGTCCTCGAGGGAGCCGCCGTCCATGTACTCAACTAGCAGGTTGACGGTACCGCGAGCTGGATCCGCAAAAACATCGTAGAATGAGACGATGAAGGGACAGGCTTGCGACACGGTATCGGTCACTGCCTCGTTAATGGTCAGCCGCAACTGTGAGCCTACGCCGCGGGCACCACTACTGGGCAGGGTGAACTTACTGGGGCTCCTGCTGCAGCTGTCACTGGATTTGTCCATAGAAGGGGAGTGAGGAGCTTGTGGGGATGGCAGAGGACAAATCGGAGCTAGGGCAGGGGTCGCGCGCGGGGTACTCAGCGCAACTGTGGTGCTACTCTCAGGACTCAATTCGTCAATGCTTGCTGCTGAGCAATGCAAATGGGAGGATGGTGCTTCAAAGCGATGTACATCGGCTTGTGGCACCACTGTCGGCTGCTGAGCAATAACGGAAGGACGAGGCACAACCGGGCTCTCTCCCTTCACCTCCTCTACCTTTTCGGCTTCGTCATCGCCTGCAATTGAGCACATGGGTTGACGAGGAGGAGGAGTGACTGGCTGAAGTTCCGACAAGGGAACAGGTCGGCCGCGCGTGAATGTGGGCAACGCCGGAGCCGAGACTGCCCGCTTGTCCCGCGCGAAGGAGGAGGAAGGGCCGGAGGGTGCATCGGTAGAGAGGGAAGGGGGTAGGGGGGGGTGGCAATCGATGAATATACTGGCGGGAGACAAAGATGTGACGCACGTAGTGGTGGCGATCACTGGCAATGCAACAGCAGTGTCCTCCTTCTTTTTCTCCTTCTCCATGGAAGAGGAAATTGACGCCCGCACGCCGCTCCCAAACGCTCCGCCGTTACTGCTCCCGCTTCCGTCGTCAAGAGAATCAGCTCTCCAAGACGAGTCGCGGAAGGACGAAAAAGACCCGCGCTCCATACAAGTGTCAGCAATACTGATGCAGTCCCCGCCTCCGCCGCCAGACCAACCTCGACGGTGGCCCTTTCTCCTCCTCTCCTCCTCTTCCGGCTTGACAGCCACCCGCTCTCTCTTGCTCACGATCTCTTCCATCGTCTTCGTCCCTCCTTCCTCATCATTCTCTTCCATTCCTCTGTCTCCCTCCCCCTCCTCTTCCTCAAAGTTAATATCCGCCAGATTCGAATAAAGCATGCTCAGCTCCTGCACCATCTGCTGGCGCCTCTCGGGATTGTAGAGGTGGACGCTCTTTAAAGCCACCGGCCTCATCGTCGGTAAGTAAATTGCCTTCATCACTGTCCCTCCATTTCCTCTTCCAAGCTTCCCCACCACCACCAAATTATTCGAGCACCCATCCCCCACTACCCCTCCCAAGCCTCCCATTCCTCCTTTTCCTCCACCTCCCTTCCCTCCTCCTCCTCCTCTACTCATGGCATTGGCGTGGATGCTCAGTCGCTGGGACACGTGTTGTCGTGATGGACTCATGCTGCTGCTGCTGCTGCTGTTGCTGCTGCACGCGGAGCTGCTACTGCTCTTATCCCTTCCGCCCGCACTCCCTCCCTCCATGTGGCTGCCGGAGGGAGCTGTGAGGGAGGAGAGTGAGGAGAGGAGAAGGCCCGAAATGTCGTTTTCGGAAGGGGAGGGGCTGAGCCCACCAATGCCTATGTCGAACCCTCCGAGACGTATGCTTCCGTCCTCAGCGAAGTGGTGCTGTTGTTGCTTGTGAGGGTGGTAGTGCTGGTGAAGGAGGGAGTTGGTCGAGGCAGAAGGCCGAAGGTGCGCGGAGGCAGGAACGGAGGGCCTACGTCCTTCAACTCCCCTTCCATCTTCATCATCTTCATGGTGATAGGGAGAGGTGGGCGGGCTAGGGCCAGGGCCGGCGTCGATTTTGATGGATATGGGGCGGCGAGAGGCCTGGGGTAGGGCGAGGCGTGGCCGCGAAGAGAGGGATTGATTAGGGGTCGGAGGGGCTGTTGTTGTAGTTGTTGTTGTTTTTGTTGCTGCAGCTTCTGCTGCTAACGTCCTAGCTGTCGATACTGGCGCAGATGCTGGCGCTACATTTCGAAGAGGGGAGGGCATGGGCGATGACGGACACGCCGATGCTGACGGTGTTATGGATGAGAATGATGGTGATGATGGACAAGCCGCACCATTTCCGCTGAGGTTGGAACGACTCGCGTGGTTGCTGGCACGATGAAGAGGAGATGGAACGCCAGTAAAGGCAAACAGACGCTGAGGGTAAAGTTGCTGCTGTAGTTGCTCCAAAGGACTCAACAACGATGAAGGAGGGCTGCTACTGCCTTCTCCGCCGCTTTCCGGAAGCTGCCGCTGCTGCAGCTGTCCCTGCTGCTGTTGCTCATGGTGCGGTTTTGGTTGGCTGGGGGAAAGGTGAAGGCTGTCCGCAATATGCAAGGTGCCGGGAGATGATAAGGGGCTGGAGATGCGCCAGGACTGGGGCCGTGAAAGTAGGGACCATTGATGCTGCATGGAGAGGGCGATGATCGAGGTCATGCCCGCCTTAGATGGCATTGCCGTGGTACGGGTGGTCGTCATTGGGATGGTTGGTGAAGCAGGGTGGAGAGAATTAGGAGACAATGTCTCAGAGTGCGAAGGCGAGAGAAATGTGGCAGCGGAGGGAGAGAGGACGCACACTTCGTCGTCCTCTCCAATGGTCGCAACGGAAGCGACAGTGACGGGCTGCTTGTCAATGCCAGTACTGATGCCGAGCTGCATCTTCGAGCCGATAAGTGGTCTGGAAAAGAGGGAGCGCAGGCTTGACATTTTAAGAGGAGGCGTCGAAACAGGGGAAGTTGCTCCTTCCGACTGAATTGTCGAGGATGACGACGAGGTGGACGACAGATGGGAAGGAGCTGTGGAGTGCGTCACCCCCAAGCCCAACGTGGACTGTACTCGCTGCATCGTTTTTATGTTACGTAGGGTCCTATATTCGTGCCAAGAGCATTTACCCCAAGGCCCGGGGTATATATACTGGACCTCGAGTTAAATCCTATGGAGAAGGGGTTTTCTGTGGGGCGTGGCCTGCTGTTTGCGTCTCGACGATGCAGAATGGGCAAGCTGTGGTGGAAGGGTGGGTGCGTGTGCATGTACATGTGTGCTAGTGTGTAAATGTAAATTTTGGAGCAGTAGTAAACCTGCAAGCAAGGGAAGATTGTGATTGCTGGGAGTGAACGAATGAGGGCAGGGAGCGCAAAGAATCGAGATGGCGTAGCTATGGGAAACAGCCGCTGTAAGCTGCAAGTACAGCCATGAGTTGGCCATCACATGCTCAGATATTTATGCAACACTGAAATCTATTCTCCCAATGACTCATTCCTGACATCTCGACCTCATCCTTTGGCCGTCTTCGAGGGGCTCGAAGGTGGCGTGCCTGTTCGACCAACGGAAAGTCAAAAAAATTCAAACATGCTCCACCTATCTCTCGGTCGTCGCCCTGCTTGCGCTGGCATAGCTCTTGTCAGGACGTCATTATCGTGTACAATGGCATCCGTCTCTTCCCAGTGTAAAGCGTGTTGCCATGCTCGTGTGATTTTACACCCCATATGCACGATGCCATGCGTTGAAGGACGCGTCCAAGAACAAGCATACGATTCAAGAGGAATCCCGTGCGCTGCGTTGTGAGACACACTTCATTAAATCCTTCTTTTCTCTCCCCTCCATGCGTATGTCTCCCTAATCCCTTTAACTTCTTATTCATCTTCGCACCCAAATAGACCGTCTAATTTACTACATTTCCAGAACAAGCCACTGTAATGGTAAGCTTCAGTTTGGGTACCAAGAAATCTACTGGCAGGCCAGTGCCTTCGCCCTCGTCGTCACTCTCGCCCCCCCCGCCTCCATCCTCCACCTCGAGCCCACCCGCTGAAGACAATGGCTCGCTCCTCATGTCCTTCGATGATGTGTCCGTCGTGGCTCCGGGCAGTGCTCGTCCGACATCTTCCCCACCCCGTATGCCCGTGTCCCAGCGCCCTTCCCCCTATGATTTCCTTGGAGCCAACGACAGTGCAGTCGATGAGGAGGCCATGACTCATCCGCGTATGCCACACTCATTCCAGCAGCAGCAAGAACATCAGCAAAACGAGGAGCACATGGACCATCTCTCCCATGCATTTGCTGAAATCGGAAACGGCGGTAGCAGGGAGGGCTCCTCCCTATTCAGCACCAACAGCGGCGCCAGTCCCCGTCTGCTAACAACTCAGCGGGTCGCCTATGCCTTTAACAGTCCATCAACATACACCACCCGCTTCGCCCCCTCCAGCACCAAGTCCTCTGCCTCTTCTTCCACCAGTCCCTCCATCTCCTCCAGCAGTCGTTCCTTTTTCCATATCTCTGGGGGACCAATGGAGCTGGCCGTGTCGCAACCCACCATTCAGAACGTGGCCTTGCTGCACCGTATGGCCCTGATTCATAAACGGAAATTATGCGAAGAGGTGGAAATAACGGCGGAGGCTGCTTGTGCAGCCCTGTCGGCCTCGATGCGCGAGCGGGAGGAGAAGGAGAGTGGAGAGGGAGGAGAAGGAGGGGGGGGTGGACGGGTGGGAGGCATGGTGAATTTCGGAATGACAGCCCCTAAGGCCGCGTGGAGAGAGACAGAAGGAGGAGGAGAGAGTCATTTGGGAAAAATTTCGGGTGGACAATTCTTGCCGCAGCAGCAGCAGCAGCAGCAGCAGCAGCAGCAGCAGCAGCAGATTTTACTTCAAAAGGGGAGTAGTAGTAGTAGTAGTAGCAGTAGCAGCAGCAGCAGCAGTGAGAGTAACCAGGAGAACGTAACCCCATCGCATTCCCTTAGGCCGGGGGGTCTGGTTGGCAGTGGAAAGGGAGGGACGAAACGAGGGGTGTACGAAAAGAAGCTGAGTTGGGCTTTAATAGATGGACCTCCTACTCCCTCCAACCACACCCAAGACCCTCTGCCAGGGGGAGGAGGAATAGGAGTGAGAGTGGGGAGGAGGGAAGGAGGGATGTTGTCACCGGAGGAGCCGGGTAGTGGGTGGGAGATATCGAAGGAGCCCTCTTTGGATTTGGCAGTTTTTCGGGGAGAGGGCGAGAATGGTGGGGGAGAAGAGGGAAGGAAGAAGCAGCTGAGGAGGGGTGAGGACGGCGAGGTCGGGGGAGAAGGAGGGCACATTTTCTCAAAGGTGGAGGCTGGGAATGGGATGATAGTCTTGTCATCCTTGGATGAAGAAGGGGAAGACGAAGACAAGGATGAGGACGAGAACGGGGGGGAAGGCAAGCGACAATCAGCCCCCGTCAAGCAACCCTCCCTGACCACGTCAAACCCTCCTCCCTCCTCCTCTGCCGCCTTCTCTTCCCTCAGCTCTCCTTCCGTCTCAGTCGCTCCTCTTTCCTCCTCCTCCTTTTCCACACCATCATCATCACCATCGTCCTCTTCCCCTACATCAGTCCAAGACCAAGGCGTAGCTTCTCGAGCCTCTGTCGCGCGCCGGAAACGCCTAAGTCTGGACTTACGGTTCGACGACATTAAGAACGTGCAGAGCCAAGCCAATGTGCAGGCAATTGCTGCCCAACGCTACTATGCGGCGGAGAAGGCGGAGAAAGAGAGGAACATAAAGGCCGCGGCGGCTGAGGGAGAGGGGGTCACGGGCGCAGGGATGGAGGGAGGGATTGGGGGGGGGGTGGGGGAAAAAGAAGAGGCAAAAAAGGCGGGGCTGAATTCGGAGGTGTCCAGACAAGGAGAAGGATTAGAAGGAGAGTGGGATGGAGAGAGGGACGGAGGGGTGAGAGGTAACCCGGACCGGTGGAACATCAGGAGCGGTCGAATTGACGTGGAGGGGCTGTTCAAGATCAGTAGCAGCGGTATTGTTTTTGCCAATGATGAGAGGCACCACCACTCACCCCTGGTAAATCGGCAGGGGGGAAATCAATTCATCGAACTCATGGAGCTGGGCGCGGGGAATGGAGGGGCGGTCTACAAGGTAGGGAGGGAAACGGAGAGGGATGTTATTGGCGAGACACATTTGCATCGAAGATACGATTACAGGGAGGCAGGCGGTCTCATTATTTCGACCCTCATCCCCAATGTCTCTCTTCTTTTAGGCGCTACATGTGCCCACCATGAAAGTCGTGGCCCTCAAGAAGGTCCCTCTCCACCACCCCGAGCGGATGCAGCAGATCCTCTCCGAACTGCGCGCCCTCCAAGCCAACATGGTCAGCATCACCGCCTTCATCGAACACGGGGAGGGGGGAGAATTTAGAGAGAGGGGAAAAGAGTGCGGGAAAAAGATGGGCCGCTCTCCCAGGCATACCCCTCAGCACCACCACAAGGCGTCGCCGTCCATGGAAGCAGGGGAACCAGTCCAGCCCAACACCGCTTTGCGGCGACCTAAGGCTAACAGCACCAGCTCACCCACCCATGGAGCTGCGACTGCTGCCACCGCTGCTTCAACCGATCCTCCCTCTACTTTCCACTCTTCCACGCCTCAAGCCGAGGGTGGAAGCAAGCGCCTGTCCCTTCCCCGCTTGGGCAACGTAAATGTCAAGTGGCCGACACAATTTTTGTCGGAGATAGACAATTCCTTCATACAGCACTTCAGTAGTGGCACAGGCATCACCCCGCCCACCACTCAGCAGCAGCAGCAACACCAGCAACGGCGTTCATCTTTCTCGTCCTCATTCTCTCCTTTCCCAGCTCCTCCTCTTCTAGGAAGGTTTGGTGTGTCGTCTGATGCCTCTCCCGCCGGAATTTCGGCAGGGGATGAGGAGGGACGGATGGAGGGAGAAAGCGGAAGGGAACAGCCCCAGGATCAGTTCTGTCCTTATTTGTTGTCTTTTTATGATGCATATGCGGACTTTAAGTCATCGCGGCTATGCTTGGTGTATGAGTACATGTACGTTTGAGGGTATCAGGTTGGAGGGGCGAAAGGAGAAAATGAGGAAGGATACGTGGTCGTCGTTCGTATACCTTTTTTCCTTCACTGTTTTCTAACTCCACCACAATTCGTGCCCCTCTCTGTCTATCGCTTTTTAATTAACCAGGGATGGTGGTTCGCTTGAAGACCTGGTCCGTGCTGGCGGCTTTCGCGACGAGGACTTCCTGGCCGACGTGTCATATAACGTCTTGCGGGGCTTGCACTACCTGCACGAGCGACACATGATCCATCGGGATATCAAGCCGGGGAACCTCCTCATCTCATCTGACGGCTTTGTCAAGATCGGCGACTTCGGCCTGGCTGTCTCTCTGGATGCGGCCCAAGATCAAGTGCAGGGAACGCAACGGTACATTGCGCCGGAGCGTCTCGAAGACGAGAAAGACCAACTGAGCCCCAAGGCCGACATTTGGAGTTTCGGTCTATCGCTGTGGGCGCTTGCCGAGGGAAAGTTTCCGTACGAGGACGCCGTGGGCGATGAGTTTGACTTGAGAATGGCGATTGTGAATCAGAACCTGGAACTTTCCTCTCAGGACTTTTCGCCCAATTTTCGAGAGTTCGTTTCCTTGTGCCTGAAGAAGAAGCCAGGGGAGCGCTGGAGCGCTGAGGAGCTGCTTGACCACCCGTTCATCACGACCAAGGCTAGTGTGCACTTGAAGGAGGCGGAGCTCCTGCAAATTTGCGAGGCGATGAAAACGTACCTGACCACGAACCGCGAGAACGCCGTATTTTCGCATCAGATGATTCGGCGGCTGGCAGAAGAGTTGCGGTTAGACCAGGCGTTTGTGGAGCACACAGTCAGGGAGCAGTTGGCGGGCGTGCCGTATGCGATGGAAACCCCGCGGATGCCCCAGAAGCTGTGGACGAAAATGAATCAGTGGTTTAAGTAGGAGAAAGTGTACAAAGAAAGTGGACGGAGCGAGAGGTATTTGTAGAGAACAAAGAGGAAGATAGGAGAACGTATGATAAAGGAAAAACATAAGATGGCATGGAAGTTAGTAGAGACTGCTGTCTTTTTCTTCGTATTTTCCTACATTTCGGAAAGCGTGCATAGATTTGTGGTTTTCTCTTGTGTATGTGTTCGGCTGCTGAATATTGATTAAGAATTCTGCTGTGTTTCAAACAAACAGGTTTCGCTTTTAGACATGGACAACAAAATCCTCGACCATTGCAGGTTTCCGGCCTAGGACTACTGCATATGCATCGCTATACATTCATGTGTCAAGGCATTACCCTTTCTGTTTTTTTTGTTCCCTCCCCCCTCCTAGCCTTTAGTCGTCATGGAGCTTCTTGTAAAGCCTAGGGTAGCTGGCACGCATGGCATCCGCGTCATGGATGGGGTGGAGAATCTCAAGGAGGAAGGGGGGGAGGAAGGGAAGGAGGAAGGGTTGGAAGAATATAAAGACGGGGGTTAAGCTGGTATCTTGCGAAATAAAGGGATTGAGGAGGGGAATGAGGGAGGGAAGGGAGGGGGTCCATACCTTGCTGTTGGAGAGGCGTGTGAGGATGCAGTGAGCGGCAGCCCTGCCCTTGTTGGAGGTGCGAAATTCGACAGCGGCCCGCTTCATAAACTTGCCCCCGTTGCCAAACTTAGGGTGAATCTGAGGGAGGGAGGGAGGTAGAAAAGGAGGAAGGAAGGGTTGGTGGGCAAAAAGCAGGGAGGAATTAATCAGGGGAGGGAGGAAGGGAAGGCGGGAGGGAGGAACAAGGAATCCATACCGAGAGGACCAGGCAGCCCCCGTCGGAGGCGTCTTGAATCTCGAGAAGGGCGTTGACCATGTACTGCAAGATCTCCGCCTGTGGATTGTATCGCACCGGGAGGGGGTTGGGTAGATTAGAAGAAAAGGCGCGAACCCTCTCTCTGTCAAAGTTAGGCCTCTGGCACTCAGCCGTCTCTCTCGCCCACGTTCCCTGCCCACCTTATTGCACTGCCTCTGATTAAGGCCTGTCAGCTCTACCAAAGGCGGGTTAGCGAGCTTGAGCCGCGTCGGGAAGGACGACGACCGATAGAGGGCCTCCAGATCAGTAGGAGCGGCGGTGGAAGGGGTGATGGCAGACGTGGCTAATGTGGGGGCAGGATGGGACGCGAGAGAGGGGGGGAGGGTCAGATAAGGTGCTGTGACTGAATAAGTGAGAGACTGAGGAGAGTGCAGGGTTTCAAACATCATTCACAGCAACATAACTCCATACTCCCTCTCCCTCCCTCCCCTCTCAGCCTCCCTCGCACAGTTACCGTTCTCCTGGCGCCGGAGGGGGGCGACGCCCTTTTTAACCTCCAAGTAACGGCAGATGCAGGTGTGATAGATGTCTAGAAGAATAGAACGAGGAGGAATGGACAGGGGGAGCGAGGGAGGGAGGGATGGAAAGAAGAAAGGAGTCAGTCAGATTGTTTGCAGTCAGATAGCAGTCAGATTGTTTGCAGTCAGATAGCAGTCAGATTGTTTGCAGTCAGATAGCAGCGGGTGCACGTGTGGCAGATTTTTTTAACACGGAGAGAGAAAGGAAGTGAGGGAGGGAGGGATGGAAAGAAGAGAGAAAGGTCTCAATGAATAACAAGGGCAAGACAAGGCCACGCGCTATTTTCATTCCTTCCCGCCCCCCCTCCCTCCCTCCCTCCCCGGCACTTGCTCACCTTGGAAGGACCGGGCATGGGCAGCCATGGCCTCCCACGAGTTGAAGCCCTGCGTGTTGCCCTTACAAAGCTGGGCGAAGGAGGGAGGGAGGGAGGGAGGGAGGGAGGGAGAAAGGAAGGAAGGGAGGGAGGGAGGGCGGGAGGGAGGGAGGAAGGGAGGGAGAGAGGGAGCAAAAGCGGGACCGGGGAACGCAGGAACCTCATAATGCACGACGGGCAAGACAAACGTACGCATGTCGCCACGACGCAGGCAG
>Ga0160419_100724_pt1 | contig 18359 bp, 30 predicted proteins | sample CelAP2metagpilot_2_FD_108196 | JGI IMG/M metagenome (GOLD analysis project Ga0160419, IMG submission 108196) | Phycosphere-associated microbial communities from Cellana algal ponds in Kailua-Kona, Hawaii, USA - Cellana AP2-4-25 metagenome pilot ... | reverse complement strand
CCCGCCCACGGTAACGTCCCAGCGCTCCGGGGAAGCCGGAGCCAAGCACGGAGACGGCGGAGTCGGGGGCGGGGGAGGGGGGGGGGGAGGGGGGGAGAAGGGAGGGAGAGGAGGGGGGGGGGAGAGGGGGGAGGGAGGGAGGGAGGGAGAGAGGAACAAGCGTGAAAAGGGTGAAGGAAGGAGGGAGGGAGGGAGGGAGGGAATAAGGGGAGGGCTACTTACATCACGAAATCTGCGACTGTCAATCGCCCGCCAACCAGCCAGAGGCCTCCTGTGACGGAATCGATATGGATATATACATATATAGATACATATATGCATATGTGAGAGCACATGAACATGTAGTATCGATTAATGTGTCGGCCTTCCCTCCTTCCCTCCCTCCCGCCCGCCCTCCCTCCCTTCCTCCCTCCTCACCGGTCGGCGCGCTCTTCTTGTGGACCCTCTTCTCGTTGAGGAGCCAGTTCTCAAAGCCCCGGAGGCGGGTCGGGAGGACGGAGGTGAGAAAACGCTCCTTCTCCCGGAGGAAAGAGGGGCTGTGGACCAAGGCGTGGATGGCGAGGTTGAAGTCCTAAGGGAGGAAAGAGGAAAAGAGGGAGGGAGGGAAGGGGGAAGGGAGGAAAGGACGGACTGGTGGGTGGATGGGGAGGGGTTGGAGAAAGCGAGGGAACAGAATGGATGACATACCTGCAGTTCGTCCAGCAGCAGGTCCACGGCCTCCATCTCCTTCACGTTCCGTCCTGTCGGCATTACGAAGTGGGGGCACACATGAGTCTGCGTCTTCCCCTCCCTCCCTCCCTCCCTCCTTTCCCCCCTTCCCACCGATGAGGCCGTGTTGCCGCCCCAGGCACCGCATGATGGTCCGCGCGTGTTTCACTCCTCTCCTCTTCTTGCCCCACCCCCCTCCCTCCTTCCCGCCCTCCTTCGGCTTGAGCCACCCCCGCTCCTCCATGACGAGGTATGTGGTCAGACCCTGCTCACTGAAGGGTACCTCGGCCTGTGGGGGGCGATTGTTAGAGGGGAGGGGGACGAGGATGGATGGGTGGATGGAAGGGAGGGAGGAAGGGAGGGAGGGAGGGATGATGAAAGAGTTCGGAAAAGGAAGACGAGTATGGGTGCTTTGGAGCACAGAGGCACGGTAGAGCACGGGAGAGGGAGGGAGGGGAGAGGGAGGGAGGGGAGAGGGAGGGAGGGAGGAAGAGTTACCTTGTCCCGGGCGGCTTCCCCCTTGGCGTCCACCCAAGCCAGCTGGTTATAGTCAGGTGCGGGGCCCAGCTCGAAGTAACGATCCTTTGGGGGGAGGAGACAGAAAAGGACGGAGAGGAAGGAAGGGGGTTGTCAGTGGTGACGGGAGGGATGAGTCACAATGAAGGGAGGGGGGGAGGGAGGAAAGTACGTGCCTGCCAAGGGAGCTCGAGGTAGGCCAGCAGGTAGCGCACCGCTTGTCCATATTCCCGCGCCCGCCAGGAACCTGTGCGTGAGGGTGCGAGTGGATGAATTGAGCGTGATGGCTACGCACATTTTCATTTTTAACGGGTTGGAGAAGCGAACAGCAGACTGGGAAAGTGGCGCCGCTGCGCGCAACAGACAGTCCTGCTCGATGCGCTCCTCCTCCTCCTCACCTATTTAGGAAAGACTGTGGTCATCTTCCCAAAATGCCCTCCCACATTCGACATTTCTCCCCCCCTTCCCTCCCTATCCAACTGTGTGCTCCCGAGACATCCCATATACCTAGAGTAAAGCGCGTGTGCCGCTTGTGACGATGCTGGATGTAGGCCCGACGCATTAGGGAGGAGAGGGGAACGGCAAGGGCACCGGCGGTGGCAGCGATTGCAGCGACAGCGAGTAGTAGCGTGTGCTTATTGTCGTCCTTTGGCATGATTCACCTGTGGATGTGTGCGTGGGTCGTGGGTTAGAACAGGGTTTGGGAAGGAGGAAAGGGGCAGAGACGTCCAACAGCGATAAGAGCGAAAGGTCGAGCCCAAGCGCTGCTGCAACTTAGGGGCGACTGCAGCTAGCAGCATCCATCGCCCAACGTACGTTGGTCTTGTTGTTGTGGTCGATATAAAGAGCGGCATGTCGGACGCGTCCGTGTATGCACGGTCAGCAAGGTTGCAACCTCCTCCCTTCCTCAGGAGGGCTCTATCTCCTCTCCCCCTCCCCACTTTCTCATCCCCTCTCACCATCCTCCGTCCCACTCAACATGTACACACAGCCAACCCCCTAACCACCAATATGGTAATTAGACGGCCTTGTTTCTTCCTACCCCTCCTGCTGGCCGGGGCGGCCATCATCAGCCCCTCCTTAGCATTCTTACCCCCATCCACCCCTCCTCCCCCCGCCTCCTCCTCCTCCTCCTTCTCCTCCACTGCCACCATCATTTCCGCCGAAATCCGTCGTCTCCTCCCCCTATTTCTCCCCTCGGCTGCCTTGTGTCTAGGTGCCACCCCGCCACAGCCGTCTTACGCTTTTGGGGAAGACATCGCGGCCAAGGTAAGGCAAATGTGAGGCGGAGGCGGGGAGGGACGAACGACGCCCAGGAGGGGACATTGAGACATTGACATCCCTGGAGCTCGCCGTCGAGTACCACCTACGTGTGCCTATTCTCTCTCTGTGTACCTACCCATCACCAGTGTTTCACGTCTTTTTCTTCTCTACTGCCTCTGCACAGGTGCAGAAGTCCCTAAAGGAGGACACGACCAAGAAGTACACGGACGACGGCATGGACCTCGTCGAGACCCTGAAAAAACGGTGCGTAGCTTGGAAACGAGAGGATGGAGGAGCTTAAGAAGAGGGGGAAATCGAAGAATAAATGCATGCCTTGGACGATTGGTTCAGATTCTCGTGCTCTTGCCCCGAACACGCGAGATTGTCCGTCCTGTCGAGAAGAGGGCCTCCACACAATTCCTGAACCATTTTCCCCCCGCCCTCCCTCACCCCCTCTCTCCCTGTCCCTCCCGTCTTATTCCCTTGCAGCACCATCCAGAACAAGGCCAAGAACGACCGTATTTTGATGGAGAAAACTTTCCTCAACTCGGAGGCAGGCATCTACGGGCCCTTCGACAAGTAGGGAGGGAGGGAGGGAGAGAGGGAGGGAGGGCAGGGAACGAAGTACCAAGACGTGAGAGATCCCCACGCACAACTCCACCTCCCGCCCTCCCTCCCTCCCTCGCTCTGGTAGGTTCATCCCGGTGATGCGGAAGGACGGGCAGTACGTGCTCCTAACCGAGGAGGAGTACAAGACCCTCAAGAACGAGGGCAAGATCGTCGGCAGGGATTTCGTCGTCGATTATGAGGTACGTCCCTCTCTTCCCTCCCTCCCTCCCTCCCTCCCTCCCTCTCATCTTCTTCATTTCTTCCTCCCCTTAATACCTACCTACCTACCTACCTACCTACCTCCCTCCCTCCCAGGTGGCAAGCGCCCCGGCAGCCGTTGAGGCGCCAATTGTGGAAGAGGAAGATAAGAAGGCCACATCCACAGGTAGGCAGGCAGGCAGGGAGGGAGGGAGGGAGGGAGGGACAGGAGGGGGGGAAGGGAGGGGAGGAAGACAATGCCAGATCCACAGGTAGGGAGGGAGGGAGGGAGGGAGGGAGGCAGGGAGGGAGGGAGGAAGAACCATTGGTCAAAGAGAAGGGCAGGGAGGGAGAGAGGGAGGAAGAGGGGAGGAAGGGAGGGAGGACGAAGAACTCATTTCTCTCTTGATGTTTGTCGTCCCGTCCAGGATCATCGTCTCAGAAGCCGTTGGAGGAGGATGACGCCGACTTGTTCGAGGACGGCGAAGACGTCGTGTAGAGGGAGGGAGGGAGGGAGGGAGGGAGGGGGGCAAGGAGGGGGAGGAGGGCGCGCGTGAATTCTAATGCATGCAATAACCCACCGAGCACAAGGCAAAAGCTACCAAAAAGGAAAAGAAGAGTAAAAGAAATGGGGGCCTGTCGCATCACACCGCCCCTTGGACAAGAGCTGCATCCCACTACTACGTGACACACGCAGTCTACTCCTTTTCTTTTTACTTTATATAGCGATTGATGTCTTCTTGCCCTATCTCGCCTCAAACCCCTCCCTCCCTCCCTCCCTCCCTCCCTCCACTCCTTCCTTTTCATCCGCCCGCCTCCCTACCCCTGCCAAAAATCATTTATCCCCTCCCTCCCTACCCCTCCATGGACCGCAGCACCATGCGTCTATTGATGGCGTATAGTCGCTCTTTGATCGCAAGCATTAACGCCGCACTCAGGATGCCGCGGGTCAGCTCCGGGGCCATGCCTGGGAGGGGAGGGAGGGAGGGAGGGGAGGGAGGGGAGGAGGAAGCGAAAGGGGAAGGAAAGAGGGAGGAAAAACGGCGGGGATGAGGATGGAGGACGCAAGGGCAGAGGAATAGGGGAGGGGGCCAAGGCGATGACGAGGGAGGGCAAAGAGCACAGTCCATCAATATGACTCACCTCGGTAGAGACCGTGCACGCCTTCCTCCTTCACCGTCGCCTTGAGGGTGACCCACGCACTGTCCGCCACCGCCTCCCTCCCTCCCTCGCTCCCTCCCTCGTCACAGCCCTTGCTTTGTGCCATAAGCACTTTGCGGACACGGATGAAGGGGAAGACGAGGAGGGTGGCAATGGCCCGAGAGAGCGCACCGAGGAGGAAAGCTTGCCAAGCCGTTAGGGCCTTGACTGGGACTGGAGGGGAGGGAGGGAGGGAGGGAGGGAGGGAGGGGGAGAAGAATGTTGAGAAATGAGAACGTGTTCTAGGTATGAATCTCCCTCCCTCCCTCCCTCCCTCCCTCCCTCCCTCCAGCGCACCCCCTTGTCGCCGCGAGAGGAAGGAGATGATGCCCCGTCGGAGCTGCTCGAAGACCGTGTACTGGATGGCTGGCTTCAGGCACAAGACGCCCTGTAAGTAGGGATTAAGAGGAATGAGGAGGGAGGGAGGGAGGGAGGGAGACAGAGGAAGCACGGCGCGAAGGGAGGACTTCTTCGGACACACAAGTGGATGCAGGAGTAGATTGTACACAAATCCTGCCCCTCCCTCCCTCCCTCCCTCCCTCCCTCCCTCCTCACATATGTGGTGATGCCTTTGTACAAGCCTTTAACCCCGTTCTCCTCCAGCAGCTCCTTCGTGGCCTGCGCCCAAGAGGAGACGCGGCCTTGGCTGGTGATGATGCGCGTGATGATCACCTCCAGGGGGACTGAGGGAGGAAGGGGTGGGAGGGGTGGGAGGGAGGCCTAGAGATAACTGGCGATGGTGCATTGGCGATTCAAATAGATGTGGGAAGGGATGGTAGGAGGAGGGGCTTGCACAGGACGGCAAGTAGCACGTACCGGTAACGGGCAGGTGGATGACCTCGCTCAGGTATCCGACGATCAGGTTCTCACGCACTCCGAACCTTTGGGGTGCGTCAAGTATGGATGAATAAAATGCCTAATATCATCATACGTCAACTGCACTTCAATTTTTCCTTGGCCCTCCTTTCTTCTCTTCCCTTCCTCCCCCCCTCCCTCCGTACCTGCCGCCATTCAGCAGCTTGGTGATGCCCTTCATAGTGCTGTAGGCAAAAAAATAAATCGATTTTTCCAACGCACTTTGCAGCGACGCGTACTGGACCCCACCGAAGAATCCCGTCACGCCCGCCCGCTTGTAAATGTCCTGGGCCACCTCGCGGCTTGTCAAGGGCTTGGCTGCAACCTCCCCTCCCTTCCTCTCTTTCTCCGCCGCGCTGCCAGAAGCAAGAGTGATGGCAGTGACGGTGGCAGCGGCGGCAGCAGCAATGGGGCTGGCTTCACCTTCTTCAGCCCGTGCTTGCTCTTCATTCCAGGTCGAGCTACTCGCAGCTGACGGCTTTGTCTCTGCCTTTTTCTTGCCCTTGCTGGCTTGGATGACGGTCTTAATTACCTTTGGGTATAGGGTGAGGGAGGGATGGAAAGAGAATGGGGGCGGTGGCGGGGATTTGGGTGGCAGGGGTGAAGGGGTGCCCCTGGTAGTTTGTCGATCGTCTGGCAACACTGATACAGGCACTCATTCATGCATTTCAAGGGCCTACTACCTAGACACCTTATGGAGATGTCAATGCGCATCAGCTCTGATTCATCCCCCGTTCCCTCCCGCCCTCCCGCCCTCCCGCCCTCCCGCCCTCCCGCCCTCCACCTTCTTACCTCAAGCGGATAAAGCACAGCGGTGGAAATGGCGCCACCTTCTGCCGCGGACAAGGCTTCGGCCAGCACCTCCGGGGAGTTCATGTCCCACTTGTCTGTTTGGTTGTGTGTAAATGATGCGGATGAGATGATGGTTGCAGTTTGCCTCTCGCCAAAAAAAGAGCCCATATGAGGTCAACAGCGGCAGCGGTGTTGCTACGCCTCTTGCTAGTAAGATGTTTGCCGGTGCGATTGGTGATTAGAGAGGAGGAAGAGCGGTAGGTGGCTGGAGACCGGAGTGCTTGGTTGTGGTGGGTGCACTTGCTTGGGATTCAAATACGAGAAGATCAGTCGGGATTCCCGCCGCCGTTGTTCGTATGGGGAGGTAACTGGCAGGCAGACCTGGTGGTCACAAAAATACATAAGCATTACGCAAAATGTCTTACTTGCTTTTGAAACATCTTACCTCTCTTGTAGCTGTTTTATGGTCATGGCTTTGTTTGGCCCATCGAGAACCACGAGGCTATCGTATCGAGCATCCCCCCTCCTCTTCCTGCCCCCGCCTTGGCCCCGCTTGGGCTTCCACCTCCACCCCAGATATCCGATCCCCCACCACTGCCCTTCCCATCTTTCCTCTTCGTCTTCTTCAGCTCCTCCGCCTCTAGCCGCAACGAGCCCAGCGCTGTCACATTACTGAACACCCCTTCCTTCTCCCCTTCTCTCACTACCGCCCTTGCCGTGGTCTTGTCTATCCACCCCCCCCCTCCCCCCACTCGCTCCTCCACTGCCTCACACAAATGGTCCAGCTTTAATCTCATTCGCTGTAAGGACATGGAGGGCACCTGTAGATTATACAAATCAATCTCCGCATTCACCCAGGCCAAGTCCTCCCTCAAACACCTCATCCCCAGGACCCTCTCCCTCCACTGTGACCTCCCTCCCGCCCTCCCTCCCTTCCCTTTTCCCTCCTCCTCCTCTTCCCAAATCTCCAACACCACCTTGGCCCACTCTCCCTCCAATCTCTTCAACACCCTTTTCTCTGCCTCCTTTATCCGGAGGGACCTCTCAATCCACACGGGCTTCACGCCTGACTTGGCTAGCACGTCCATGTAGGTGGCGCTGGTTTTGTCCGTCGCATAATGATGAACTGAGGGAAGAGAGGGAGGGAGGGAGAGAGGAAGGGGGAAATGGGGGTGACAATGCAGAAATCAAAATTTGAAGGGTAAAAGAAAGGAATGGCATCCCACTGCACCACCACTCGAGGAGAGCAAACAACAGAACCTAGAAACAACAGAACCCTTGTCCAACTTGTCCATTCCTGTCTTTCTCCCTCCCTCCGGCCCTCCCTCTCCTCCCATCTTTCAACCAGACGTACCGTCGAATTTCTCCAACGGCTTTCCCTTGCCTTTTAAATCGTCGAAATCCCCCTGTGCCATGCTCAACTGAATTTTCTCTTCCACACTCAACCCCTCCTCAGGCACCCCTCCCGTCCCTCCCTCCCCCCCTCCCTCCCCCATCCCCCCCGCCTTCCGCCGATAAACCACCCCCTGGGCTTCACCCAGCCTGGCTTTACTTGCCAAGGCCTCTCTCTCCAGGTAGCTAGCCGTAGTGTATCCACCTTCCCCCACGCCATCCAGGTTCGGCATACTCAACCACCGCCTATTGGCCGGGTCGTTTTTATTGATGATCAAGCGTGACTGATCCCGCACCAAGGAGTTGTTCGTTAGCTGCGCCTCATATTCCTGCAGCTGTTTAGGCAAGTGGCTTACGAAGGTTGTATGCTCCATAGCCCGCTCCCAAGAGGGATTGCGGTTGCGGGTCAGATCTCGAAAGACTTGCACTTTGGCTCGTCCTTCCTCCCCACCTCTTGTACTGACATTAAACCGACGCGACGGGCGGCGGCTGGCGACATCGGCGGCGACGACGCTAAAGGAGGAATTAGAGGAGGTGGGGCCACCTCCGGTGTCCTTCTCGTCGTCGTCGGTGGTGGTGGTGGTGGTAGTTGTTGGGGAGGAGGTCGAAGAGGAAGAGACTCCGAGGGTTTGTGACCAAACATAGCCTTGCCGCGCCCGCCGAATGCAGCGACACGGGAGGTGATGCATATGGTCAGTGTGTGTATATCTGTTCGTATGCTTCGAAGTATTCGTAAGGGTGGGCAATGTAATGTGTGAGTGGGTAGCTGTAGGAGAGAAGGAAGATGTTGTCATAGCGTTTCTTGCCGGGCGGGGGCGTACCTTTTTTCCTCTTTCCTCACCCACACAAATAAAGAAAGAGTCAGCCATTTTTATACGCGCACAACAGGTACAATGGCAGCTATTCATCAGTATACCATGTGCTGTCTGGCCTCTCCTACTTCTCTTTAAGATCATGTAATACAGATGTAATCTGTATTGAAGCCACGCGTTTTTGTTACGTGCCGGGGGACGCTGGGAGTGACCCTGATGGGGCTGGTTTTCTAACAAACCGAGACAGCGACTCTGCTTGCCCAGGAATAAGTCTGCTACCTAATCGTTTTGTCGAGTAGGTGTCTGCTTAAGCGGATCGCGTTGAGTGGATGACGATAGCGGCGTGCCCTGTTCACACTCTTCGGTCTCAATCTAAGCTCTCTGTTCCCGAGGTGTGAAGAGATGTTCCAAAAATTTACGGAACAGTGCGATATTAAGCTTGCAAATCTGGGGACGTGGGCGTATGTCTTTGAATCGAGGCGAAGTGAGTAAGGTGGAAATAACAGTGTGGAGGCAATGGACCTCTATGCAAAGTGCTGAGACCGGCAGAAATTGTGATGATAATTGTGAACTTTAGCAGTACCGTGTGAGCAAACCGCGGATAAAGATATGTAGTATTTTACATATGGTGTGGGAATGAAGCAAGAGCAAGTAAAATGTAGACGCGATTGGATTGATATTGAGAAGCTCGAAGACTGTCGACGACTTGTCGAAAAGCAATGATAGGAGTGAGAAAAAAACAGAAGCCGGCCGACGCGCTCATCTGTGGTTAGATTCTTATCGCTGCTTCTGATTTGCCTATTCTCAACATCTTTTTGGAAGAGATCTCGACATTGCATGCCTTATCATTGGGTAACAAAAGCCTCCTGTACCAGAAGCCTTGACGGCCTGGCGGCCTCTTTTACACCTCTTGTACCTTTCGTCACCTAGATAATGATGTATTTTAATCGCCCTTTCTCTTTCTTGTCTATGCTTGTCCATGTGTATTCGCCGCTCATATCACTTGCTGATTTGTATGTCTTTATGCTGACGAAGCCCTGCAGGCAGGAGTAAATACCGCTATGTGATATCTCATTAGTTCTCTCCCTATAATCTTGTATCTGTTTTCTTTTCTTTTGAATATGATAGGCTTTTCCACCCGTTTTCATTTCTCTGACTGAAAATCGAAAATAATGCTAGCACTTTTCTTCCCTACCCAGAAAACCACGACTAAATCTGTAAACCTTCCTCTAGACCGAGGCCACTTCGTCCATCATGCTCACGACATCGGTCAAGGTCAAAATGCTCTTGGTCGCAAGGTGAAGCAAAGCACTCGAGCATCCTGGACGACAGGCACGACGGACCTGGTGTAGGGCTGCGTGCAGCACTTCCAACTCCTCCAAATAGTCCCGATCCTCTTCAACGACCGTGGCGGGGCGATCGTCGGCCGTAGTGCCGTCAAACTGCAAAGGTCCCGAGTTCTCATACATGTCGTGCATACCCCACTCTCGCCGTTTCTCGACTAAATACTTGTATGCAGCACCATGTAGGTCCACCTTCTTCACAGGCACGTGCGGGCGCAGCTGCCCATTGTAGGCAAGGTGATGGTGCTTGTGATCATCCAATGCCAACATGGCCGTCAACGGGACACCCGCTACCTTCCATTCTTCCTCCTCCTTGCCCTTAAGCCCGGTTATGGTTGCTAGGTAGCCGCTCAATCCGTTGTGCACTAGCACAGCCGCAGTCCCTCCCAACGAGTATCCCAAGTTGCAGTCAAAGTTGGACGGGAGAGAGCCCCGGGCCTGGTACCCCAAAAATGAGCAGACGGGCGAGAAGCTACCATTGTACTGCCCCAAGGTCTTGCGACGGCTCAGCTCGGCCTCGACAAAGTGGCAAAGCAAGCGTTCCGTCTCGATGGCCGAAAGCTGCACGCTTTTGTTAGAGTGGCGCTTCTTGGTCATCTGCACCTGGATGTACAGCGGCATGGATAGCAAGAGGGCGGCGGACCACGAGGTGAGGTGCTTGGCAACTGCCTCCACAGTCAAATCCTTATCCTCGCTCTCTGTAGAAAGGCTGTCAATCTCGTGCAGCAAGACAGCAATCTCAGGAATGGACAGTACCAGCCCCTCAGGGATCAGCACTGTTCCATAATTGCGCCCGCGGGCAGCGCGTGCCGTCACCAAATCTGCCACTTGGCGGACAACCTCCTGCAAAGACATGCGGGAAGCGTCCACATCCTCGGCAAGCAAGATCATATTCGGAGCGGACCGGAGGGCTACCTCCAAAGCAATATTAGAGACGTCCGAGCCCATGAGCCGCAAGAACATCCAGTATTTCTTGGCGCTGGCTCCATCGATCGCCGTATTGCCCACCAGTTCGGAGTAGACTTGGCAAGCGGTGTGGAAGCCCACCGTAGACTCGACAAACTGATTGGTCAGCGTCCCATCAATACCTGCCGGGACTACGGTACAAACCGTGGGTACGGACTCCGCCTTCAAGTACTCAGTCAAATAAGCCACGCCCGTTGCCGTGCGGCAGCCACCTACAAAGACCAACCCATCCAACTTCAGCGCCACACAGGCATCCTTGAAGCCTTCCATCTTGGGAAGGGTGTCAGGAAATTTCTCGTGGCTACGACCCAGCATATCGAGTCCACCTTGATTGCGGTAGGTGGAGAGGAGTTCAGACGTCACCAGTACGGTCTGCTGCTTGTACAGGCCATCGATTCCACCCACGAAGCCCAAAAGGGTAGAGTTGGAACCTGCCAGATAATCATAGAGACCAGCGACGACGTTATGCCCTCCGGGGGTCTGACGACCACAAAAGACGACCCCGACGGTGACGGACTTCTCGGCGGTGGCTTGATGGGTGGTGAGCGCCTGCTTGGAGGAGAGGGAGCCTTGCCGCTTGAGGAGGTGGCTCACCCCGTCCATCTCCCCGATGCAGAGCTCGGACTTGAGGTCGGCGAAAACGAAGGGGTCGGAGATCTGCGAGTGGATAGTTTGGGAGGGAGATTGCGAAGGGGAGAGGGTTGACTAAATGTAAAATCAGTATATAAGTATGGCAGAAATACACGCTCTACATAGGTTCTTCACACACGAAGTTTTCTACCATACCTTTCCTGAAATGTCATTCTCCTCCTCCGCAATGGATCGATTGTTAGTGCGCGAGAAGGAAGATTTGGACTTTGTGTGGCCGCCCCGGAGCTGCTGCAGCTTCTTCTTGCTCGATGACATAGAGGTGGGCTCGCCCAAGGTCCCGTGCAAATGTACCATGGGCAGGCCATACGTACGCGGGAATTCCCGACTCATCAACCCCCGATCCTTGCTAAAAACACACTGCGTCGCCTCCCCCTCCACCACCCGCACATCCACCGTCGTCCCCTCCCTCAAAGCGTGGGGTACGCGGTTCTGGTACCCTAGTCGGTGGACTTGCACGCTACTCAGACACGCGCGCGGGGTCGGAGAGAACATGTAGTCGCCCATCCGCGTCATGGGACGAGGGACGTCAGGGGGGTCTTGGACTTCGCTTTCGGGGAGGCACTCGTACTGGAGCGTTAAATTCACCTCGTGGGAACAGGGTCCATCAAATTGAATGGGACCCGGCGCACGGTAGCAGTCGTCAACCGCCCACTTGTCACGGCGCTTCATGAGCACCTGTAATGGTTTACCTTCGAGTTCCACCAGGGCCTTGCGGATGACGGGCTTGAGTTTGCTGTGGACGGGAAAAAGGGAGAGAAAGGCCGGGACGGATGTTTGAGCGCATGATATTTCGAAGCAACAAGAAAGGGACACAGCTTGAAGATACGGGGAAGGGAGGAAGGACGTCCCGCATATATCTACACGTACCCGTGGCGTTTCTCCATATTCATCATCATGGTCAGAGGCACACCACCGCAGTTCCAATCCTCTACCGGACCGCAAATGCCCGTGATGGAGACCATCAAGGAGGTCAGGCCCTTGCCAATAAGGTTCCCAGCTGTCAGTCCCAAGGAGTAGCAGTAATTGGAGTCAAACTCGCTGGGCAGTCCAGCACGCCCTTCGTATCTGCAGAGGGAAGTAAGTGAGAAGTGATGAGGTGTTGTGATTTGCATCCTCCACCTAGCCTAATCTCCAGTATTCCCTTCCTCCAAACGTACCCAAAGGAATGGAACTGAGGCTGAAAGACGCCCGCATATTTGCCGTGGTGGCGGATTTTCTCGAGCTCCTGCTCAATCGTGCCAGCCAGCAGTTTCTCAGTCTCGATTTTGGCCACCTACAGCGAAGGAGGGGAGGAGGAAAGGAAGGAAGGGGATTAAGTAAATTTGTCAGCACCTTATACCACTGAAGCATCCATGTTTCTAAAAAAGGGATGGACGTCTGCATCCTCAAACTCTGACACTGCCAGCGAAATGCAAAGTCTCCCGTTTCGTTCATGTCTTGGACTTAGGTACTGAACTTTCTTTTTGGATGAGCAGTCGCAGAAGTAATGGTGTTCATCGTCTCAATTATGTTCATGCCTCCATGACCTTTGCAGACAATCGATCGTGTGCGTACAAGTCTAAAGACGGGAACGGACCCGCAAGAGATTCCGACGAGCCTTATCACGCTAAGACAGAAAATGTTTAATAGCCGGTTGGTCTAAACCTTCCCATTCCCTTTCCTTTCCACCCTTTTCTCACACCCGTACCTGGACGTTACCGTGGGGGTCCCGATCGAGCAGGAGTTGCTCCTTGATGTTGGCAGGGAGGTAGGAGAAGACGGCCCGATTATTGAACGACAGCTCTTGCATCACCGCCTGGACAGAAAGGGAGGGAGGGAGGGAGAGAGGGAAAAAATAGAAGGGGGTGAGTTTTGGGGGTGTATATACATCATCCTATTCCTCTTCCCGCGGTAGGCGAGCACTGACTGCATACACCTGGAGCCTTCCAATCATGCTCTTTACCCTCCTCCCCTCTGCCCCCACACCAGTCCTACCTCCTCGTTGTTGGCCACCCCTGCGGCCATGAGGTCGTTAAGCTCGTGCATCAGAGCCTGGAATTCGGGAATGAACTCAATGATGCCCTGCAAGTGATGAAGGGAAGGAGGGAGGGACATCGGATGAATATTCGTGTGTATACGAGTGCCATTGTCTCATCTGCTCACCTCAATCGTTCCCTCCCTCCCCCCGTTATCGACGCTCTGCACGTTAAGCTCGAAGTACTCACCTCGGGCAGAAGAATAACCCCGTAGTGCTTGCCTTGCTTGGCCCGCTCCACGATCGTGTTGACGAGCGAGTGCGTCACTTGGGACAGGGACAAGTGCTTGGCCTGTGTAACATTCCGGTGTGGGTCCATATATACATGAATGTCCGCGGTGGGAGTGAATGGCGTATTAGTCAGCCACCTTCATGGTCTGTCACTTGCTCTATTATCGTTTCCCTCGCTCCCTCGCTTCCTGACCTCCCTTCCTCTTACTCCCTGCTTGGTCTTTTCACTCTCCATTTCCTCCGTCCCCCGAATAATATATTGTTATAATAATTTATTATATATGTTAATTTATTTATATTATTAGATATATTTCCCCCGTTCCCCCTCCCTCACCTCCACCTCCTCCGAGATGAGTGTCACGTTTGGCCGGGTCTGCAAGGCGCACTCCAAAGCAATGTGGGACGCAGAGCGACCTGTGGGAAAGAGGGAGGAGGGAGGGAGGGAGGGAGGGAGGGAGGAAGGGAGCGAAGAGGTCAGTGATCACGAGGTGGTGTAAGGAAAAGGAGGGAAGGGAGAGAGGAGGGGTGGAAGGGGGGTGCCTACCCATGAGGCGGACGAAATGGTAATACTTCTGGGAGGAGAGGCAGTCAAGCATGACGTTGCCGATCAGCTCGGAGTAGGTCTTGCAGGCCTGGACGAGGGGGAAGGAAGGGAGGAAGAGAGGGAGGGAGGGAGGGAGGGAGGGAGGGAGGGGTTCAATCCGTGTGAATGCCTTCGTCATGGTATTTTATTTCGTCTCATTATTTTTTATTGCTCTGCTCCTCAAGGAAAGTGCACGTCGCCGACGAGTTTAAAAAAGGGACACGAGGGAAAGAGGAAGAGTGGAAGGGTTGAAGGGAGGGAGGGAGGGAGGGAGGGAAGAAAAGGGGGTTGGAGCGTACCGTATCGAAACCGAAGGAGACGGGAATGTACTCATTCTTCAGGTCCCCGTCAATTGTCTTAGGCGCGCCAATCACACGGGTAGGACAGTTGTGGGTCGCGAAATATTCCGCTGAGGAGGGAGGGAGGGAAGGAGGGAGGGAGGGAGGGGTGTCAGGCTTGCGCACGTCACGAGCCATCTGTACAGGGCTGGGAGGGAGGGCAGAGAGGGGAGGAACAAAGGGAAGGAGGGAAGGAGGGAAAGATGGAAGGAGGGAAGGAGGGGTGATGGAGGGAAGGCACGCACCTAGGACGGCCGCGTTGGTGTTGCTGTCGTCGCCGCCGATGACCACCAGCCCGTCCAGGGCCAGAGACTCGCACACCTTTTTGGCGCCCTGGGAGGGAGAAAGAGAGGGGCAGGGGAGGGGGAGGGAATCAGGGGGAAGGGAAAAGGGGAAACGGAAGAGTGAGGTATGCCCATCCACCGAGAGGGGCCCTCAATCCAATCAGAGTGATCCCCTCCCCACACATCTCCCTAGTGTCAGTAACATTCATCAAATAGTGACACCCTTCGCGCCATGCATGACATTGTTTCCAACCACTCCTCCCTCCCTCCTTCCCTCCTCATCACCTACCGCGAACTCCTCGGCCGATTCAATCTTGTTCCGGCCCGAGCCCAGGGCGTCGAAGCCACCGGTGTTCTGAGGGAGGGAGGCACAAATGATATGTATGAGTGCGTTTGGATGCGTAGTAGTGAAGGAGGAAAGGAAGGAAGGAGAGAGGGTGAAAAGGAGGGAGGGAGGGAGGGAGGGAGGGAGGAAAGGGGTCACTGGTACGTACCCGGTAGGCGTCCATGAAGGAGTCATCGATGACGTAGTACTTGCCCGTATACACACCCTTGGGACCATTGGCAAAGCCCAGGAGGACTGAGGCGGGGTTTTGGGACTTGATGTAGTCATACACGCCTTGAATGAAGAAAGGGAGGGGGGAGGGAGGGAGGGGGAGGGGAGTCGAACCATGGAAAGTTTGTGAAGCGCCGGTCTTCTTCAAGACATGTCATGTCTTTGAGGTCAATAACATCATTCTCCCTCCCGCTCGTACCAGCAATGACGTTATGGCCACCGGAGGCTTGCCCACCCGAGAGCACCACGCCCACACGCAGCGCCTTACCAGAGCCAAGAGGCAGATCACTACCGGAGAGAATGTGGTCAGAAGTTGGCGCAAAGTCGCACTTCCTTCTCCTCCCTGTCTTCCCTCCCTCCCTCCCTGGCTTGCCTACCTGTCTTCTGGCCCGGCCTCGAGCTCGATGCGGGGCTTGCCGTAGGTGGTGGGGAAGAGGCCTTCGATCTGCTCGTGGTCCGCCACTGCGCCCAGAGCTTCCTTGGTCACCGCCTGTGGTGATAAAGCCATGAGTAGGAGGAGGAAGAGGAATTCAAAAGAAGGGATCGGTGCGTCATCTCACAGTGTTTTACTACCACTCCTGCGCTCTTCCAGCCAATCTCTCTAGGGGCTGACACCGCGTGCCGGCAACGCGCCCATATGCCTTACACCCTTTCCCCCTCTTTTCCCCTTCCTTTCTCCTTCCAATCCATACCTGGACATTCTTGGCCTTCAGCACCGCCGGTATCTTGGGGGGCGTTGCGAGGCGGTGCTTCTGAAGGGCAGAAAAGGTAGAGCGGACCTCGGGACGAGGCAAGGGCTTGGGGGCACCCGATTGGTTGTTGAGAGCCGAGAGGAGGGACGTGGAGGAGGAGAAGGAGGACTGATTTGTGCAGATAGATGAATAGATATATTTAGGGGATGGGTGAATGGCAAGAGAGGAATGACGACGGGGAAAGAGTGACCAGCCATCAGCCGGAGGGGGGGTAAGTGGATGGGGGGAAACGTACCTCAGCCGGGGCAGACATTGCAGGCATGCTTTCTCAGGTTCTTGCCTCAAAAGCAGAGAGGGAGAGACACTGTGTTGTGTGCATGGGTGAATGTGTGCACGGGTGCGAGGAAATTGAGGTTGGTATGACAGGCACCCAATCACGCTACAAACGCGTTAAGCGGCGTTGCTTGCGAGGTCGCTCGCATAGGCACCCACGGAAAAAGGAGAATGGCGTGGCCCGAGGTCTTGTACTACTCTGGCATCATTGCTAGTTCGCTTCATCAAGGCCACCCAAGTGTGTCTTGACACCCTAGCTGCCTCTTTTCGCATTGTTTGAAGTAAAATGGGCACCAAGCAGCAGGAGTGAGGGCAAGTACAGAAGCCGTCGTAAAGACAAAGCGAGCGAGAACAAGTGGCTGCCCTGCGACCAGGGTGTCATACAAACGACGACGCTTCACTACCACCAGTAGCTCGGCTTGCTTCCACACGACTTACCCGCGGCGGGACTTGCCACCCACATCGTGGAGGAGTGCAATGTGAGCGAGAGTTGAAGTAACGATGGCGAGAGCGAGAGATCAGCCGGCTGCTTGCCCCAGACGATCAAATGTCCAGGAACAAACAATTAAAAAAACTGTTTTTGCTCATTTTCTTCTTGATTTTATTCAGTTGTCTCTACACTGTTCCCTCCCTTCTGTATACACTCTCTCCCTTCCTCCTTCCTCATCTAACAACACCACCACCCTGCACGATCAATTACCCTTCTCGGTCCCATCGCTATCTATTCACACTACCGCCGTCTCCGCATCGCGGCCTCAAAATGGCGCCAGCCAATCCTTCCCGTTCTCTCCTTCTCCGCCTCTTCCTGGCCTTGACCATCCGTGTTCTTCTGATAGCACTCGTCTTCTTCCTCGCGCAAGCACGCTAGGGCCGCCTCTCTGGTTGCACAGAGAGAAGTCATTAGGAATTGATCACGAGAAGGATGGAGAAACCGAGTGAGAAAGATGAAATATGGATGGCACGATAAAGATGAAAGGAGGAAGGGTGGGGGATAATGGATGAAGCAACACAGGTACCTACCGGCAGAGGCCCTCGAGTTCGGCGCCGGAAAAGCTCTCGGTTGCCTCCGCAGCCTGGGCCAAAAGCTCGTCTTCTTCCTCCTCGGTGTAGGCAGCCAAAGGCATCTTTGTCGTTTGAAGTCAGAGATGTGATAGGTGGAAATGGAAGGACAACGAGAGACGGGCAGGGCGTGGGAAGAGGGGCCGGCTGGTTGGCGTTTTATTTAGAGATGCCTCACGTTCCTTCCTGTATTCTACCCTCTCTCCCTCCTTCCCTCCTCCTGCTCTTACCTTCCTTGTGTGGACCCGCAAAATGGCCTTCCGCTCTTGAGCATCCTGAGGTGGCAGGACGCGGATGACATAGGAGAGGCGGCCGGGTCGAAGGAGTGCAGGATCGAGGGACTGAGAGAGGGAGGGAGGAGTTGAAGAGAGTGGGTGAGTGTATGGCAGAGAAAACAGGTTCTCGCTCGTGTCCCTCCCTGCCGCGGGAGCATCGCTTCGTCATTCCTCGCTCCTTCCCTCCCTCCCTTCCTCGCTCCCTACCTCGGGCATGTTAGTGGCGCCCACCACCAGCACGCCCTCGTGACCCGCCGCCACGTCCACGCCGTCCAGCTCGTTCAGAAAAGTAGAGAGGACCTGAGGGCGGGAGGGAGGGAGGAAGGGAGGGTGGGTGGATGAGCGGTGTGGCGTGGAGCGTGCTAATGGAAACGGCGGGGGGAGAGGGGGAGGAGGTCAAAACCCACCCATGTAGGAAGACAGGCAGGCGGGGAGGGAGGGAGGGAGGGAGGGAGGGAGGTAGGTAGGGAGGGAGGAAGGGAGGGAAGGCACGTACCCGCGCCTCGGCCGTGTTTCCCCCCCCGCCGCGAGTTTCCCCGGCACTACCGCCCAAGAGAGCATCCAGCTCGTCAAAGAAGAGGAGGCAGGGCGGGGCGTAGGGAGGGAGGGAGGGAGGGAAGAAAGGAGAGAAAGGGAGGGAGGAAGGAGGGAACGTCTGAATTTAAACGACTGGAGTAAGCATACATATG